>Ga0265295_1000700_pt1 | contig 64649 bp, 66 predicted proteins | sample Munlansysbiofilm_FD_192503 | JGI IMG/M metagenome (GOLD analysis project Ga0265295, IMG submission 192503) | Leachate microbial communities from a municipal landfill in Southern Ontario, Canada - Methane capture system biofilm | ecosystem: Engineered > Solid waste > Landfill > Unclassified ... | reverse complement strand
ATTATATAACTTATATTATTAATTTGCAAGCAAAAAGATCCTAGATTAAATTTAGGACACCTCTATTCCCTATCCAATTACCAAAGTCAAACTATGTTAAAATATCAAAAATTACAAAGGGAAGCAATGAAAGTAGCACTGATTCAGCAGAAATACTATGGCTCAAAAGAGGCGACTATCCAAGCTACCTCGCAAATGATAAAAGAAGCTTCAATCAACGGCGCAGATCTGGTAGTGCTTCAAGAGCTTCACCAAAACGAATACTTTTGTCAAAGCGAAGATACTGCATTTTTTGATTATGCGGCCGATTTTGAAGCTGATGTAGCATTTTGGGGAGAAGTCGCCAAAGTAAACGGGGTAGTGCTGGTCACTTCTCTATTTGAACGACGCGCAGCAGGGATTTATCACAATACCGCTGTGGTATTTGAAAAAAATGGAAGCGTAGCAGGCAAATACCGCAAGATGCATATTCCAGATGACCCGGGGTTTTATGAGAAATTTTACTTCACTCCCGGGGACCTTGGGTTTGAACCTATAAATACAAGTGTTGGCCGTCTTGGAGTGCTAGTATGTTGGGATCAATGGTACCCAGAAGCTGCTAGGCTCATGAGCCTCAGAGGCGCTGATATGCTCATCTATCCGACAGCGATAGGATGGTTTGATAGCGATAGTGCCGAAGAAAAAGATAGACAAAAAGAAGCATGGATAACTATCCAACGCTCCCACGCGATTGCAAACGGCATACCTGTACTCTCATGTAATCGCGTCGGATTTGAACCTGATAGTTGTGGTGCCATGGAAGGCATACGATTTTGGGGCAATAGCTTTGTTTGCGGGGCACAAGGAGAACTAATAGCTCATGCAAATCATCAAAACGAAGAGATATTATATGCCGATATCGATCATGACCGCACAAAAGCAGTCAGAGATATATGGCCGTTTTTACGCGATCGCCGTATCGATGCATATGATAATTTGCTCAAGAGGTATTGCGATTAGTTTTAAATGGTGTTCTCTCGCTCCCATGCTCCTGCGTGGGAGTGTATATTTATCTTTTGTGATTTAGTATGCATTCCCACGGAGACCGTGGGAACGAGATTGGGGATCCTCTGGATTTCTGCTTTCGCAGGAATGACAGAAAAATGTTGCTTTTCGAGCGTTCGGGCGACATTATTAATTTAAACAACAAAAAGGGAAACACGTGTACAAAGTAAGTCCAACAGTTCAAGGTGAAAAGGTCCATTTCAAGGCACCAGATCCGGCATTTTATGAAGCTATCGGCGGCGAGGAAGGCATGCGCAAACTGATGTATGATTTTTATGACATCATATATGAAAGCGATATAGCTCATTTTTTTCCTCAAGACCGTGAAGAATTTGATGCAGTAAAAGTAAGAAACAGCAAATTTTTCATACAGCTTTGCGGTGGGCCAAAAATTTATGAAGCAGAAACCAAAGGTATGGAGCTAAATCAATATATGGTCAGACTTCATGATGATTTCTCTATCTATGAAAAATCGCGTCTTGAATGGCTAGGAGCAATGCGCGAAGCTCTAGAGAAAGTTGACATAGCACAACATCTCAAAGATGATTTTTGGAATTATATAGAGCCGTTTTCCAAGCTTACTGTCAATACCACCGTTGACGGCAGTAAATATTACCAAGATCTATAAAAAGAGCACCATTGGAAGCACTAATATCAATAGCAATGGTCTATACATTTATAGTGCTTGGCTTTGGTGCAAAAAAAATATTTACAAACCAAATAAACGAACAAACCCTAGTACTCATTTCTTTATATTTCTTGCAACCTATACTTACATTTTGGGGATTAACTCGCACACCAATTAGTCAAGAGTTATTATTGGTGCCTTTTGTATATCTGCTGACAGTAGGCGTTGTATTGTTATTTTCCATCATCACCTCACAATATATACTAAAAGATCCAAAAGAGAGATCTATATTTATAGCAGCATCTCTCATAGGCAATACCGGCAATCTTGGTATTCCTCTAGGCATAGCACTATTCGGTGAGCAAAGTGTAGCATACACTAGTATCCTCAACATAGCCAATGTATTTTTTATCTATACTATTGGGGTATATTTTTATGCAAAAGGTCAGTTTAACATCAAACAGTCACTAATGCAAATTGTTAAAATACCTGTTTTATGGTTTGCGCTTTTGGCTATCGCATATAATGCAGCGGGCATGTCTATCCATCCGAGCATTGATAAATTCTTGGAAATGGGAGCGTATGCTACTATAGTCATACAGCTTATGATCTTTGGTATATACTTAGCTGATGTCAAGATAAAGAGTATTGACTATGCTTTTTCTGCCAAAATAACTATGATCAAGCACTTCATGCTGCCGCTAGTTGGACTGGGGGCTATTTGGCTGTTTGAACTAAATCCACTTGTATCGGCTATTTTACTTCTAGAGCTATGCGTGCCTCTAGCAGTAAACAATGTCAATATGGCAGCCCTTTATAATTGTAACCCTGCCAAAACCACTGAGGCGATATTGTTTACAACACTATTTTTTGTGTTTGCAATATACTTTTATATCCAACTATTTTGGTTTATTTTAAAATAATATAATTGAACGCTTTGATTAATCAAGGATTAAATTCAAATTAAGTCCCAAAGGATCAAAAAAACGTCATCTTGAACTTGATTCAGAATCTAAATTGTTCATAGAACTCAATTATCTAACAAGTTTTAGTTCACCTAGATAATTTTTGATACTTCTTCCACTCTCAAGCCAAGCGATAAGCCCGCCTTTTACATTTGAGACATTGGCAAAACCCATCTTTTTAAGCTGAGAAGCTGCTAATGCACCTCTTGGGCCTTTGAGGCAATATGTTATTATCTTTACATCTTGGCCATAAACTTTTGCGATTTTATCAATAGCCATAAATTCCAACTTTCCCCTTGGAATAGTCAAGATATTCTTTGCTTCGATATATCCGCTTGCAAACTCTTCAGGTTCTCTGACATCAAGCAATATAGTGCTGTCGTCAATTATAAGTTCTTCCGGGGATAACTGAGGTGCATCTTTTGCTGCCGTTTCTACTAAAGCTTTTAGATGTTCTGAGAGCGAAGCTTCGTCGTATCTAATCACATATTCATCAAGTTTTGTATGTAAACTTTTCATCTCAACTCCTATAAAATAGTATGCAACATACCTAATTATAGCAAGTTTATTGTTTTAAAAATTGTAATAATAACCTAATCGGTCTTTTTTACTTTAATGCTTCTGCGATGAGTTCCAATGGATTTTTAAATATAGTTTCCACACCCTCTGCACTCATAGCTTCACTAAGCTGAACTCTACATGCACTGCATTCTGCAGCGACATATTTGGCTTTTGTTTCGTCTATCATGGCTGCTTTTGGCTTGCCTGCAAGCTCGGCAAAATGGAATTTTTCGGTTTGCATAGTAACTCCGCCAAATCCGCAACATCTATTTGGATCGCTCATCTCTATCATTGGATAGTTTGGTGCGAGCAGATTTCTAGGCTCTTGGTAAATACCTTGAACCTTTCTAGCATGACAGGGGTCATGATAAGTAACTATATCATCAAACTTTTTGCCTTTTGTAGCCAGAAGCTCTTTAAGTTCTGTATTGTCATGCAGCCACGCTGTAGCCATATGGATTTTTGGAAGAAGCCTTTGGATTCTCGGGATCAGTTTACTCATCTCATGATTACGGCAAAAAACTTCCCAGTCATGCTTTATCATAGCACTGCATGTTGCTTCAGGAATGATCATAGCATCATACTCATCCATAAATGTCTCAAAATAATCTACATTTTTACGTATTAGATACTCTACACTTTTAGTATCACCGGTAAAATATGCCGGAGCACCGCAGCAGAGTTGTTTTTTTGGTATAAAAACTTCTATATCAAGCTCTTGCAATATCTCCACTAAACTATCTCCGATAGTTGTATAGTTATAATTTGCCAAACAACCGATAAATATTGCGACTTTTTGTTTTTTACCTTTGTGTTGCGCCGGTATTTGTTCGGGGTATTTATTTAAAAAGCTTGTTTTTGCCATCGATGGCAACAGCCTGCCTTTTTTAACCATAGGCAAACTAAAGCGTGCAAATAACCCGCGACCTTTCTCGTCTGTAGATAATGCACAGGTTCTGAACATATATCCAAACTTCATCGCAATATCCATAATAGTACGGTGTCTAAGCAACCAAAAGAAAGCTCGTTTGAACCATGCGATACCGAATTTATCTGCAATATCGGCTCTTATCTCTTCGATGACCATATCTGTAGGCAGCGAATTTGGGCAAACATCCACGCAGTTAGTACACAAGAAGCAGCTCTCAAAAATATTTTTGGCGTCTTTATCCAACTCCAAATCACCTCTTTTATATGCTCCAAGCAAATCAATAAATCCTCTTGGACTCGTAACTTCGTCAGGATTTATCTGGTGAATGGTACAAACAGGTATACACTTCCCACACTTGACGCAATCTTCGCTGGTGGCAGTAAAATTAAAAATATCTTTGGTTTCTTTCTTCACCCTTTTACCTTCATCCTTCTACACTGTCTTTGAAAAACTTTTTTTGGTGCCGGCATACTTTTTCATATATGCATCAAATGGCATTGCAATATTTCGTATGAGCATCGCTCCGGTTGAATTAGCTTGTATTTTATCGTCTTTTATCTCTATAAGTCCAGCTTCTTCGAATTCTCTTAGTTCGTCTAGTGCATCACTAAAATAACTTTTGAAATCTATATGATGCTGTTTTTCTACTCTTTTTATATCTATAGAGAAATTTGCCATAAGCTCCATGATGACAGATTTTCTGATAAAATCATCATCGTTTAGCACTACGCCTCTCTCAAATGGCAATCTACCGCTATCAAGCGCTTTTTCATACTCATTCATATCTTTAGTGTTTTGAGCATAATATCTTTCGCCCTCACCTATGCTAGTCAACCCTATGCCTATCAAGTTAGCTCCGCCTTTAGTAGTATATCCTTGAAAGTTTCTGTGCAATTCGCCTTTTGCAATAGCAGTAAAAAGTTCATCACTAGGTTTAGCAAAGTGATCCATGCCTACCATCTTATAACCTTTTTTTTCAAAAAAATCAATAGTATATTTGAAAATCTCAAGTTTCACACTCGGATGAGGCAATGTGGTCTCGTCAAATTTTCTCATAGTTTTTTTGAGCCACGGCACATGGGCATAATTAAATACAGCTGCTCTGTCAGGCTCCAGACTAAAAGCAAGTTCAAGAGTATTTTTGAAACTCTCAAAAGTCTGATAAGGCAAACCGTAGATCAAATCTATATTGATAGAATTTATCCCATATCTTCTGGCTAGATCAACCGCATTTTTGGTAAGCTCAAATGGCTGGATTCTATGAATTGCTTCTTGGACTTTTGCATCAAAGTCTTGCACGCCAAAACTGATACGATTAAATCCATGTTTTACAAAAACTTTCATCTGCTCTTCATTGAAAAACCTAGGATCTATCTCGCAACTGATTTCAGAATCATTGCTCCAGTTGGGAAAAGTATTTTTAATATAACTGACTATCTCATCCAAACTATCTGCACTATAATAAGTCGGTGTTCCGCCCCCGAAGTGAAATTGTATAACTTCTCTTGAGGTATCAAGGTGCTTAGCTAGGATGTCAATCTCTTTTTTGAGATAATCTATATAACTATCAAGCTTGTCTTGTTTGGATGTAAAAACCACATTGCACCCGCAAAAATAACAAGCACTTCGGCAAAAAGGCAAATGTACATATAAAGAGAGTTTGTCTTTTGTAGGAGATTCTAAAAATTCTATATATTTTTCGTATTTAAAATCATCGTTAAATTCCAATGCCGTCGGATAGCTGGTATATCTAGGACCTGCCTTGGAATATCTTCCAAATTTTTCAAAATCTATTTTACTCACTTTTTTCTATCCCTTCCACCTTCATCCTTCTGCCTTTTAATCATTTCGGTGATTATCAAGCCACACCATAATTCCTTTTTGTGCATGCAATCTGTTTTCTGCTTCCAAAAAGATCGTCTCACTGTGTGCTTCGAACACCTCTTCGCTCACCTCATATCCTCTATAGGCAGGCAAACAATGCATAAATACTGCGCTTGATTTTGCCAAACTCATCATGGTATCATCCACTATATAACCGTCAAAGGCTTTAAGCTTGGTCTCTTTTTCGCTCTCTTGCCCCATAGATATCCAGGTATCTGTTATGACCACATCTACACCTTCAACTGCAATTTTTGGGTCATTATAAAAAGAGATCTTAGCCCCGCTGATTTTGGCAAAGCCTAAAGCTTCATCAACTATACTTTGCTGACATTCATATCCTATTGGCGTAGCTATCCTAAGTTCAAGCCCAAGCTTTGATGCCAACATTAGCCAAGAATGAGCTATATTGTTGCCATCTCCGACATATGCCACTACAGGATTATTGAATCCTAACTCTAGAAGAGTAAAATAATCTGTCATGATCTGCACAGGATGATATTCGTTACTGAGTCCGTTTATGATAGGCACTTGTGAATAAGCGCTAAATTCGTCAAGTCGGCTTTGCTCGAACGTGCGGATCATCACCATGTCTACCATACGAGAAATAACTCTAGCAGTATCTTTCATGGGTTCACCGCGGCCTAGCTGTATATCATTACTGGACAAAAACAGCCCAACTCCTCCAAGCTGATAGATCCCCGTCTCAAAGCTTACTCTGGTACGAGTTGAGCTTTTCTCAAATATCATACCTAGTGTTTGATGCTCAAGATATGGCACAAACTGTTTTTTCTTGGTTTGTTCTTTTATCTTTTGGGCTAAAGATATCATCTCTAACAACTCATCACGACTAAAATCTTTTATACTCAAAAAGTGTCTCATATGCCTATCCTTGGAAAGTAAAAACAAGATTCTATCATAACTTTCATGCACCTTGCTTTAGAAGAATAGCGGCTTCTTTGGCATGATAAGTAATTATTATGTCAGCCCCTGCTCTTTTCATGCCAAGCAATGTTTCCATCATTACTCTATCATAATCTATTACTCCAGCCTTTCCTGCAGCTTTTAGCATCGCATATTCCCCGCTTACATTATATGCAGCAAGCGGCTTGGATGTATGTTCTTTAACATCTCGGATGATATCCAGATAAGCAAGAGCCGGTTTGACCATGAGTATATCAGCACCTTCTCTTTCATCTTCTATGCTTTCACTTATAGCTTCTCTTCGATTGGCCGGATTCATTTGATATGTTCGTCTATCTCCAAAACTAGGAGCGGATTCTGCTACATCACGGAATGGTCCGTAATATGCTGAAGCAAACTTGGTGCTATAGCTCATAATTGGCAAATTGACAAATCCTGCACTATCAAGTCCGCCCCTGATCGCTGTTATCATACCATCCATCATGCCGCTAGGCGCTATCATATCTACACCTGCTTTAGCATGGACTATTGCTTGAAGTGCTAGATTATTAAGTGTTATATCATTATCTACAGAGTGAGTGTGCGGATCAAGTACTCCACAATGTCCATGGTCGGTATATTCACAAAAACAAAGATCAGTTATCACAAACATATCCGGATATGCATCCTTGATAGCTCTGACACTTTGAGCCATTATTCCATGCTCGCACATTGCATCGCTTCCTACGCTGTCTTTGACATCTGGTATGCCAAAAAGAATAATCGCATTAAGCCCTAGCTTTTGCAGCTCGCCACACTCTTTTATAGCTTCATCTATGCTCATCTGAAATACACCTGGCATAGAGCTTATCTCTTTTTTTATGCCGCTGCCGCTGCGAATAAAAAGAGGGTAGATAAAATCTTCTACCCTCAAATGAGTTTCGCATAACATATCTCTTAATACCGGGTGCATACGGTTTCTTCTAAATCGTGCAAACATATAATAAAACCTCTTTTTATAATAGTAAGATATTGTACCGAATGATGGCTAAAAGGTTGCATTATGAAAATTAATTATATGGTGCAATTTATCAAGATATATTTGCAGAATTTATGTTATAATCGTTATTATCGCACTGGATAATGAAACTGCACACCAAAGGAGTGTTACAATGTTTGGTTTTATTAAAAGATTATTCGGAAAAGCTGAAAAAAATGTCGCGCAAGTCGCAAAAGATATGCACAAAGGTGCTAATGAATTGAGTAAACAAGCTCAAGAGGCAGCAAAAGAAGGCAGGGAAGAGCTAGAAGAACTCGCCAAAAAGGCTAAAGTAAAAGCTGAAGAAGGTTTGGAAATAGCCGCTACAAAAACCAGACAAGCTAAAGCTAAAGTTGAAGAAGACTTAGAAGGCGTTGTCCAAAAAGCCAAAAAAGCTACTGCAACAGCCAGCAAAAAAGCGGGCACGACTGTCAAGAAAGCTAAACAAGCAGCCGAAGAAGGCTTAGAGGAATTAGAAGAGCTCGCCCAAAAAGCTAAAGTCAAAGCTGAAGAGGGTTTGGAAATAGCCGCTAAAAAAACTAGACAAGCCAAAGCTAAGGTCGAAGAAGATTTAGAAGCCGTTGTCCAAAAAACCAAAAAGGCTACTGCAACAGCCAGCAAAAAAGCAGGTTCGACTCTCAAGAAAGCTAAACAAACAGCCGAAGAAGGCTTAGAGGAATTAGAAGAACTCGCCCAAAAAGCTAAAGTCAAAGCTGAAGAGGGCTTGGAAATAGCTGCTAAGAAAACTAGACAAGCCAAAGCTAAGGTCGAAGAAGATTTAGAAGCCGTTGTCCAAAAAACCAAAAAGGCTACTGCAACTGCCAGTAAAAAAGCAGGTTCGACTCTCAAGAAAGCTAAACAAACAGCCGAAGAAGGTTTGGAAAGTGCAGCTAAAAAAGTAAAAAAAGCAACAACGCCTGCTAGCAAAACTGCAAGCAATGCAGCAAAAAAAGCTGCCAGCAGCGCCACTGCTACAAAAACAACAAAAGCATAAAAAAACTCATAAGGATAGAAGATGTCGGATATCAAAGATAAAACAAACGAGCTAAAAGAAGAATTAAAAGAGAGCGCGGATGAGCTTGGAGCCAAAGCTAAAAAAGCTACTGCCTCAGCAAAAGAGAAAATCGAAGAATTTGCTCATGATGCAAACGAAGCAAGAGTACATTTTACAGAAACACTAAGCAATGCTACAGAAAAAACTGTAGGTTTTTTTGAGCCTATTACTCATCAGGTCAGAGAAGCGATACTTACTTTTGGGGAAGTAGTAGTAACTATCTTTGTAGTAGTTGGTTTAGTAGCTGCTGTCATCGGTGGTTTGTCAGATATGGCAAATGTCGGTTTTTTTGCGGGACTTAGCAGTATGTTTCAAGAGATTGTAACTGTAGTGATGGGTGCATTGGTTATATTCTTGTTATTTGCCATCAAAGACAGTCTTGATAAAGACATAAAATAATTTTCTACTGTTGACTAGGCTTTTTGCCTACTCAGCCATACACTCTATTCGTTTATTTTCTCTTTTATATTTTTTGCGATTTGACCAATTTTATTTAATTTTTCTTTATTGCTTAAGTGTTCATCCAAAAGCACTTTGACCAATGCAGAACCTACTATCACTCCATCTACACCCTTAGCTTTATCTTTTGCAGTATTCTCATCTACACCAAACCCTACATAGATAGGAGTATCTGTGTTGGTACGGATACTAGATATTATATCATCGAGTGATTCTGTTTTCCCGCTTCCAGTAATTCCGGCGTATGCTACCAAATAGATAAATTTCTGTGCATTTTTGGCTATCATAGCTATACGCTCAGGTGTATCAGTAGGAGCGATGAAATCAATAAGTGTCATACCGGCATTTCTCATCTGTTTTTGATATGGTACTGCCTCTTCATATGGCAGATCTGGGATGATAAATCCGCTCAAGCCAGATTTTTTTGCCTCGGCTATAAAGGTATCAAAACCTTTATGATAAAACGAGTTAAAATATCCCATCCATAAAGTATCAATCACTGGAGCAATCTGTTTTGATACATCAAATAATTGATCCATCTTAAAGCCGTTTTTGAGTGAAAGTAGATTTGCATATTCAATAATAGGCCCATCGGCTACAGGATCAGAAAACGGAACACCAAGCTCCAAACTATCTACACCAGATTCAGATAAAGTGTGTGCTGCATCTATTGTAAATTCAAGTGATGGAAATCCTGTGGTAATATACGCGACTAATTTTTTCAATTTTTCTCTTTTGCATATGAAATCAATGATGATATTATACTTTTTTTTGATAAAATAGAGTCTAAATTGACCTGCTATGTAAATACCGAGGCTTAGATATTTACTTAATGCGATAATAAAATACAAAAGGGATATCTTTGAATAAAAAAGTTACACTCAAAACTCTTCAATCGATGAAGGGCAACCAAAGCATTGTAATGATAACCGCATATGATGCTTTATTTGCCTCTTTGTTTGACGAATACATAGATGTAATTCTCATAGGAGATAGCCTTAATATGAGTTTTGCCGGCAAATCTGATACTCTAAGTGTTACACTTGATCAAATGATTTATCATACACAAGCAGTTGGGAGAGGAGCAAAGAAAAGCTTTTTACTCTTTGATATGCCGTTTGGCAGCTATATGGATAAAAAACAAGCGCTAAAAAATGCTGTAAAAGTTTACCAAGAGACATCAGCAGATGCCATCAAAATAGAAGGTGGAAAAGAAAAAGCGGACATGGTTAGATACCTTACGGATAATGCCATAGCAGTATTTGGCCATGTCGGTTTAAAACCGCAAAGTGCCAGAAGCGAAGGAGGGTATAGCGTAAAGGGCAAAAATGAAGAAGAAAAACAAAGTATCATTGCTGATGCTTTAGCCCTCCAAGAAGCCGGTGCAGTTGCGATCATAATCGAAGGGGTAAAATCAAACGTAGCCGCAGAAATTACCGCTGCTCTAAGTATTCCAACGATCGGTATAGGTGCAGGAAATAGTGTAGATGGCCAAGTATTAGTATGGAGCGATTTGCTCGGGCTTTTTGAAAAATTTGTACCAAAATTTGTAAAAAAATATGCAAACGGCAGCAATCTAATAAGAGATGCTGTACAACAATATGCCCATGAAGTTAGAAACGGAATATTTCCGGATGAAAATTTTAGATACTAGGAGTGCAGATGAAAAAAACACTTATAAGCAGTATACTTTTACTTAGTATGTCATGGCTGATAAGCGGATGTTCTGCGACAAACGGCACAATAACTGCTACAAAAGAGACTCCAGCCAGAGTTACAAATTCTCTTACTAGAAATATAGAAAAAACATTAAACAATTGCAAAGAGCTTGAAGGCTCAAGCATCTACGCCGAAGTCGCTCCAAACGGTGTACTTCTTACTGGCACAGTAATTACTGAAAAACAAAAATATCTTGCTAGTGCAATAGCTAATTCTTTAGTTAAAAAAGGAACGGTAACAAACCGTATAACTATTATAAAGCTAAAAGCCAAACAAACAATATCTGTTAAAATCGAAAAATAGATGCAACGAATTGTAGAGATAGAAAAATTTGAGAGCGATTCCAATATAGAAGTCTCTTTACGGCCTATATTATGGGAAGAGTATATAGGTCAAGAGAAAATCAAAAAAAACCTGCAAGTTTTTATCGAAGCTAGCAAAAAACGCCTTGAAGCTTTGGACCATATATTGTTTTTTGGCCCTCCGGGACTTGGCAAAACCACATTAGCAAATTTGATAGCTCTTGAGATGCATGCATCTATAAAAACCACAGCTGCTCCAATGATAGAAAAAGCCGGTGATCTAGCTGCGCTGCTTACCAACATAGAAGAAGGAGATGTTCTTTTCATAGACGAGATCCATCGCATGAGTCCTGCCATTGAAGAGATACTATATCCTGCTATGGAGGATTTTAGGCTGGATATTATTATAGGCTCAGGGCCTGCTGCGCAATCAGTCAAGATAGACTTGCCTAGATTTACGCTAATTGGGGCTACCACTAGAGCTGGTATGCTGTCAAATCCTCTTAGAGAGAGATTTGGTATGCATTTTCGTATGCAATTTTATGCACCAAATGAACTTGCTCTTATTGTCGAGCAAGCCGCAGTAAAACTTGGCAAACATACCAAGCGTGAATCTGCACTTGAAATAGCCAAAAGAAGCAGAGGGACTCCTAGGATTGCTCTTAGACTTCTCAAAAGAGTCAGAGATTTTGCAGAAGTGGCAGATGAAAATGAGATCACGCTCAAAACTACCAGATATGCTCTAGACGAGCTTGGGGTCAATCATTTAGGGTTTGATGAACAAGACATCAGACTGCTTGAGCTTCTCATGAGCGCAAAAGGCAGACCAATGGGACTTGGTACTATAGGGGCGGCCTTAAGCGAGGATGAGGGGACTATAGAAGATGTAATAGAACCTTACCTCATCGCCAATGGCTTTATCGAGAGAACTGCTAGAGGACGGATCGCAACGCAAAAAAGCTATGAATATTTCAGACTCCAAAGTCCATATAGCCAAAGCGATTTGTTTGAGTAATAATCAATTAATTATCTAAAGGTGTGTTAACAAACACACCTTGCTTCTGCCTTCTACCTTCCTTCTACCTTCAACCTACCTTCTGCCTTTTTTAATACAAAATATATACCCAAAAAGAAAAGCACCATAGCTAGACTCATAACTTGTCCCATGCTCATCCATCCGCAACACACATAGCCAAGCTGTACATCAGGCATTCTAAAAAACTCAACTATAAAACGCATCATTCCATAAAGCATACCATACCAAGCTATCATAGCACCATCAAATGGCTTTTTGTGACGAAACAAAAAAAGAATAACAGCTATCACTACACCTTCTAAAAATGCTTCATATAGCTGGGATGGGTGACGAAGTACACCATCTACATAAATACCCCAAGGTACATTGGTCATACCGCCTACCAACTCTTGATTTAGAAAATTACCTATACGGCCAAAAACATACCCTACTGGGATACCAAGAGCTGTTATATCTAGAAGTTTATATATATACTGCGGATGCTTGCGTCCATAAAGATATGTAGCCAAAACTGCTCCGATAACTGCTCCGTGATAACTCATACCGCTAATACCTACAAAATTACCGCCGGCATCAAACGGACTAAATATTTTCCATGGATTTGAAATGTAATAATATGTCGGGTCATAAAATAGCACATATCCAAGCCTAGCACCCAAGATCACACCTATTTCTACCCATATAAAATATCCGTCTATCGTCTCTTCTGGGATGCCAATCTTGTCATGCCTATTTATCCACTTGGCAAACATAAGAGCCGTAACAAGTGCCAGTACATACATAATACCATACCAATGCACTTTAATAAATCCCATATCTAATGCTATGGGGTTGAAATGTGCATATATATGATTCCAGTATTCCACTAGCTGCTCCTTTAAAAAATCACATTATATCATGTTGGTATTTACATTCAATTAACCTTTCGAGATTATACTTCAAAGTGCAAAAATAAGACAAAAGGAGCTATATATCATGAAATTACCTTTTATATCATACAAAACAACATTAACTATATTTGCGGCTATAGGTATCTCTATTGGCACAATGGCATATTTGGCAAATAATGCCCAAGCACAACAAGTACAATTCGAACAAGCTGCACCAAGCCCTCAAAGAACTCTGCCATCATCAAATCAAATATTATCGTTTAATGACATACTAAAAGACTCTATGAATGCGGTAGTCAATATCAATACAAAAATCAAAGTACGATCCAATGAACTTCAAAGTCTATTTAATGATCCGCAATTTAGACAATTTATGGATCCAAAATATCGTCAATCTCCGCCGAAGGAACGTGTTCCAAAAGGTGCAGGTTCCGGTGTTATACTGACTAGTGACGGCATAATAGTTACCAATTATCATGTTATAGCAGATGCGAGCGAAATCATAGTAACTTTACCGAATAGCAAAAAAGAGCATAAAGCCAAACTTATAGGTATAGACAAAGGAACTGATTTGGCTGTCATTAAAATAGATGCAAAAAATTTAAAACCTATCAAAATGGGTCGAATAGAAGATGTCAGGGTGGGAGATATGGTATTTGCCATAGGTAATCCCTTCGGTGTAGGAGAAACTGTAACCCAAGGGATAGTTTCTGCTCTTAACAAACAAAATATGGGTATCAATCAATATGAGAATTTTATCCAAACGGATGCTTCCATCAACCCTGGCAATTCCGGAGGTGCATTAGTAGACAGCAGAGGAGCATTGATAGGCATCAACTCAGCTATATTTTCAAAGGGCGGCGGCAATGATGGTATAGGATTTACAATTCCTGTGGATATGGTACAAAATATAGTAACTCAAATAATTAAGCACGGCAAGGTCAGCAGAGGCTACGTGGGAATCAAACTATCTTCTTTAGATGAAAAATCAGCTAAATTTTATAATCATGAATATGGGGCTATAGTAGCTGATGTAGAACCAAATAGTGCCGCGTTAAAAGCCGGCGTTCAAAGAGGCGATCTGATAATAGCCGTTAACGGCGTAAAAATAGAAACTCCTGGGGCGCTTCAACGATTTATAGGCGACAAACAACCATCTGAAAAAATTACTCTCACTATAGAAAGAGACAAGCGTATACAAAACATATCTCTCATACTTGATGATAGAGCCAAAGCACTTGCAGCATTATCCCAAAATATACATGGGTTAACATTAAGCATGATTACCCCGCAAATCAGACAAAAACTAGGTCTTAGAAATGTTAATGGTGCTATAATAACTGACATTGATCCAAAAAGCAAAGCTGCACAAGAAGGTTTTCAAGTTGGAGATGTTATTATACAAATAGAAAACCAACCGATTTCGTCGCTTGATGATGCAAGGAAAGCTTTTAGTTTACGTGGCAAAAAGAGGGTATATCTCAACCGATATGGTATTTTGGGGATATTGATTATATCATAAACGCATATAAAGGATTTATTATAATACGCATTTTACTTATAGAAGATGATCCTGAACTAGCCCTTCTGCTGACCAACTATTTGAGCAAGCATGATATGGAAGTCATAGGTGCAGAAGATCCTTTCATAGGACTTTCTCTTTTAACCCAACATGAATTTGATCTGATCATATTAGACCTTACATTGCCCGGAATGGATGGACTGGAGGTAATCTCAAAGATTCGAGAGGTTACCAATATGCCTATAATCATATCATCAGCCAGAGATGATATCACGGATAAAATAATAGGGCTTGAGAGGGGTGCTGATGATTATATGCCAAAACCTTATGATCCTAGAGAACTTGTAACCCGAATTAAAACTATCCTTAGACGCACACATACAACCGCAGAGCCTTCAAAAACACAAACTCATACTTTTGTCGTAGACAATAATGCTAAAATGATTATGTTTAAAGATGAAATGCTCGAATTAACTGCTGCTGAGTTTGACATATTATCAATGTTGATCAAACATAAAAATGGTTCTGTATCAAGAGAACAATTGCTTTATGAAAGTGAGCATATAGATGATGAGAGCTCGGTTAAAAATATAGATGTTATCATATCTCGCATACGACAAAAAATTGCTAAAATCGATAGCGAAAAGTCATACATCAAGCCTGTTCGCGGTGTAGGGTATATGTTAACTGACCGTCAATGAAAAATCTTTCAGTTACTACTTTTCTTCATCTTCTTTTTTCATTGACGATTACTATCGTTGTAGCGACCCTATTTATATTTTGGTCATGGAATACCGAAAAACACAAACTAAATGAAATGTATCATTACAAATTAATAGCTGATGCATTTTTATCAAATATACAACTTGATTTAACGCCCAAAGAATTAGATAGGCTATACAAAGATTTTTCTGTCAAAAGCGTAAATTTGGAAACTGCAAAACTTGATATTGAAAAACATGGCAAAACCATTTTTGGCGGGCAATCCTTACTTGGAAGTGTAAGAATATTTGAGACACCGACCGCACACTATATATATGTCCAACGTTTGGGCCATAATTTAATGCTTCAAGACGACCGTCCTAAAAATTACACTCTAGAGATAGGACTCGGCGTGGGAATGCTTTTGATATCAGTATTGCTGCTTTTATACATCGCTATCCTTAGAAAGCTAAAACCGCTAAAAAAATTAAACAAAGAAATACAGGCATTTGCAAAAGGAAATATGCAAAAAAGAATTAGCTACAAAAGTAATGACGAGATAGGTAAAATAGCCAAAAGTTTTGATGATGCTATATTGCATATCAACCACTTAAGCGCCTCTAAAAATCTCTTTATGCGAAATATTATGCACGAACTTAAAACTCCGATTACCAAAGGCAGGATTATAATAGAATCTATAGATGATATTGAAGTAAAAAATGTTTTAGTACGCGCATTTGAGAGAATGAACGAACTTATAGAAGAACTTGCAACCGTTGAGAGAGTAACTACTCAAGGGTTTGTACCTCATCTTGAAATGACAAGCATATCTGATGTAATATCAAAAAGCCAAGAACTGCTAATGAGCGACAAGAATTGTGAAATTATCAATACCGGCGATAGAGCTATACTCACAGATATTAAACTCCTAAGCCTCGCTATTAAAAATCTATTGGATAATGGTATAAAATACAGTCCTAATAAAAAAGTGTTGTTAAAAACTACAAACAATAGCATAGAGATCATATCTCAAGGAGAAATGCTAAAACATCCTCTTTCGTTCTATACGGAGCCTTTTTCACAAGAAGAGAAAAGAAATAGCGGATTTGGACTCGGGCTTTATATAGTCAAAAATATTTTGGACAAACTCCACCTTGGATTTAAATATCGTTATGATAATAACAACAATATATTCATTATCAAAATACAAAATAGCAACCATAAAACAATTTCATAAACTAGGTAAACCCATATGTTTACCTAGTTTATTTATCTGTTATTACTCCACTGTCGTATAAAATAATTTTTGGACTGCTGCTAAAAATTTTATGAGCTTCTATTTTGCCAAAATAACAAAATTAGCTTTGATAAGCGCATAAACAGTGTCACCTACTTTGAAGTCTAGCTCTTCAACTGCTTCTTCCGTAATAACTGCAGTCAATATTTGATCTCCCATTAACATTTTAAGTTCACCATTCACCATTCCGTTTTTCACTTCTAACACTTTTGTTTCGATGATATTGCGTGTGCTGATATTAGTAGGCTTATCTTTTGCAACCATTACAAATGATGCTTTTATGATAGCATATGCCTCTTCGCCTACCGCTAAACCCATTTCATCAACTGATTCATTGGTGATGATCGCTTTCAAAACAACCCCTTGGTCTATTGAAAGAACAATTTCGCTGTTAATTTGACCTTTTTTAATCTCAGTTATAGTACCTTTTAATTGATTTCTAGCACTTGTTTTCATAAGAATCCTTTATATTGTTATCTTATAATTATTATATAATAAAACTAAATAACTATTTAATTAAAGCAATATTTGCCATTATTTTTCATCAAATTCAAATCAAAAAATAATTTATAGACACTAAAAGCCAACCCCCTTTTTATTGAACCACCATGCAAATGCAAACAAAAGACCTGGCGTCTTAATGGTATCATCATCAAACATTAATTTTTTAGCTTCGTTGATATCTAGGTAAACTACCTCTATCATTTCATGGTCTATCCCGCCACCCGATGATACCATCATAGATTCATCAATTTCAGCATAATAAAGAGTTTGCTTACTTCCCGCAAATCCTACAGAGGTATAAAAAAAGGTAATTTTAAAGATTTTTGCTAACTCCACATCGTATCCGCACTCTTCTAGTATCTCTTCTTGGACTATTTTTTCAAGCGAGAGATTTTTATCCACTATACCTGCGCAAAGTTCAATACTCATACCTGTTGTGTGCGCACTGGCATACGTAGCCGGACGAAACTGTTTAACAAGCACAAAAACATTTTTTGTCGTATGATAGAGCAGTACAGCTACACTATCATGGGCTTTGACAATTTCCCAGCTCTTTTTGATGCCGTTTTGATGATATGTAGCCAAGGAGGTAAATACAAAACGAGGGTTAATTAGCGGTTGAATAGAAAAATCAGTTATCTTCATTGAAAATTCTCATCTAGTTGGGCTTGTGCTCTTTGGCTTTCATGCTTTTTCCAGTCATACGAAGGAGTTTTATTGCTTATATGCGACTCTAACATATCGCGATGTTTTTCAGCATTAAATATAGGTATTTTTTTAGTTTGTGCTACTTGTGTGCCGCCTATTGTGCCGCTCATTTTATCTATTAGTGTATCGACAACTGAGCTTTCTTCTCCAAGCACACTCATGGGATCTATTGGCGAATTATTTAAATATATTCCCAAATGCAAATGTGGACCGGTGCTCGTGCCGGTATTACCGCTGTAGCCTATAACATCTCCTTCTTGTGCGGCATCTCCTACTGTTGTTCTAAATCCGCTCAAATGCCCATAAATTGACATATACCCGTTGCTATGCTGAATCTTGATAGCTTTCCCATAGCCCCCAAGCCATCCAACATGTGTAACTATTCCATTTCCTATAGACATGATAGGTGTACCTCTTTTTACCCCAAAATCTGTTCCAAAATGAGGGCGATAGATACGCAATACAGGATGATACCTGCCGTAAGAAAACGGGGAAGTGATCCTAGGATTTCTTACAGGCATACTAAATTTTCCGCTGCTGCTTGATGTACTAGAAGTTTGTCTAAAAATAGCAGTTCTTGGACTATCGGTCATATATGATATGGTTTCAAATGGTTCTTTGTGCCCATGACCGTCATCGTCTATATAAATAAACTGCTCTTTATCACCTTTTATTATTTTGATTACATGTATGGTTGGATCGCCATGCAAATATCCGACAAGTGTTTTTTGTGTATACAAAAATGAGATATTATCACCCTTTTGGAGCTTTGATATATTATTTTTAAGTGCTTTTTTTATTTGAGCTGTTAATTTATCATTATGTGTATTTTTTGATATATCACTCCAAGGATTTTTTGATATATCTACATTAGCAAAATATTTTTCATCTTTAAATTTTATAGGCACTATAGAAAAGCGATATTTATCCGATTTTGTATCTTTTGAAAGTTTGATTTGCATCGTAGAACTAATAGGTATCAAAGCCTGCAGAAGAGTACCTTTATCGTCTTTAAGCTCGTAAAAAATTTGACCGCCCCTGATCTCACCTACGACTTGCTCTTCGAGTTCATCTAATGTCTTAAGAACTGATAATGATATATGTTTAGACTGAAGATATGAAGAAAACTTTTCTCCAGACTTCCATTTGACCTTAGTTACTTGCGTGCCCCAAAGCAAGGAAGAGATCATCAACAACACAATGATAACTTTTTTCATTTAATCCCGATGTTTTACAATTATGTTATTAAATTATAGCCAAAAAAATCAAAAGTGGCAAATTTTAATATTTCGCGAGTATAATCTTATAATAAATCAACATAAGGATGTTTTTATGCGTAAATTCATTTTAGTTTCAATAATTTCTTTACCGCTTTTTGCAGATATATTCCCTGCCACAATAGAAAGTACTATTGTAAATATAGAAAATAATAAATTGCAATTATCTTCACCATTTCCGGCAGATGGCATGAGCGGTATAGTCATACACACATATGATCAAGGACTTAGAGCGGCTACAACCTATATTATGCAAACTTCATCTAATGGAAAATCCAAAATGCTCAATAAGCCATTTATGGAAAGCAGCAACCTGCCAAATATTGCCACAAAAGTAGCCCCCGGAGATAGGGTAATTGGCGGATACCTATATGATAATGTCCTTTTAATTGCACCTGATGAAGCTACATATCAAAATATTACAAGCAAATATCATAAAAAATGGATCCATCCTGATTTGTACGCAACATTTATATCAGAAAAGAGAGACGGAGAGATAACAAAAGAAAACCTTGCCTCTTTTGCCAGAGCTTACCAAGTAGGTCTTGTAGCTATAGTCAAAAAAGATACTCTAGCCATTTATGATCCCGTAAGCGAAAAAATAATTGCCCAAGAAACATTGCAAACTCCTAGCGCAGCACAATATCCGTTTTTTACAAGATTTCAAAAAATCAAATCCGGATGGTTCGGTTTGTCTGCAAAGGGTGAATATTATAACAATGTGGAGCAAATTCGGTGATAAGCAAAACTCATATACAAGCTTTTGAAAATATCGTAGGTTTAGAGAATGTATATAGCGACAAAGCTCATTTAATTGCATATAGCTATGATGCAACTCGTACAAGATTTGAACCTGATGCTGTTGTTTTCCCAAGAAATGAAAATGATGTAAGCCAAATTCTTCGTTATTGCAACGAACATAGCATAGTGATCACACCTAGGGGTGCCGGAAGCGGGTTCACGGGAGGCGCGTTGCCTGCAAGCGGTGGCATCGTGCTTGCTATGGAAAAACACATGAATAAAATCCTTGAGATTGACATGCAAAATCTAGTTGCCGTAGTACAGCCTGGAGTGATTAATAAAGAATTACAAAGAGCCGCAGAAGAAGTCGGGCTTTTTTATCCGCCAGACCCGGCAAGTGAAGAATATTCTACCCTTGGCGGAAATGTAAGTGAAAATGCAGGCGGCATGAGAGCTGCAAAATACGGCATCACGAAAGATTATGTCATGGCCCTAAGAGCTGTACTGCCTAATGGAGACATTATTCGTGCCGGCAAGAGAACAATCAAAGATGTTGCAGGATACAATGTAGCAGGCATATTGATCGCCAGCGAAGGAACTTTGGCTATCATTACTGAGATCACTCTTAAATTATTGCCAAAACCGAGATTTACAAAAGCATATATGGGAGTTTTTCCTACCGTGGAAGATGCCATGAATGCTGTTTTTAAATCACTTGCAGCCGGAGCCAATCCCGTAGCAATGGAATTTTTGGACAGCTTAGTAGTACAAGCATTAAAAGAAAAATTAAAAGTAGAATTGCCATCAAATGCCGGCGCATTACTTATAGGTGATGTAGACGGAAATGTAATAGAGGAAGTGGAATTCCAGCTCCAGACACTTGAACACTCTTTCAGGGAAAATGGTGCTAGTGATTTTCAAATAGCGCATGATGCCAAAGAGAGAGATAAGCTTTGGTTTGCCAGACGAAATGCATCACAATCAATTACTATTTATGGTTCCAAAAAACTTAATGAAGATATTTCTGTTCCCAGAAGCAAACTTCCCGATGCACTAAAAGCCATATATGCCATAGGGGATAAATATGGATTTAAAGTACCATGCTTCGGACACTCCGGAGATGGCAATATACATGTAAATGTAATGGTTGACGGAAATGATGCAAACCAACTTGAGCTTGGTCATCATGCTATAGAAGAGATATTCAAAACTGTAGTTGAAATGGGCGGCACTCTTAGCGGCGAACACGGTATTGGCATGAGCAAAGCTCCATTTATGAATATCGCTTTTAATGAAGCCGAACTTGCACTATTTGAGTCTATCAAAAAAGCATTTGACCCAAACAATATACTCAATCCAGGTAAAATGGGGCTTTCTGCCACAATAAATAATTAATCTCAAGGGATAAATATTGGAGGAAGATTTTAAAAAACTGCTCAAAAACTATTATGTTTTTGTTCGTGATTTTTTTTATAGACTATTCGAGGGAAGAATAGGATATTATGCCTCCAGTCTTAGCTGGGATACCATTTTTGCTATTATACCGCTAATGGTGGTATTTATATCTATTTTTACCATATTGCCGATTTTTGATATGTTCTTTGAGCAATTAAAGCTATTTTTATTTTCTGTATTGATACCTGCAAATTCACAAATTATCCTCCAGCATTTAGAGTCTTTTTTGCATAACGCAGGCCAACTCGGTGCAATAGGTTTTATTTATGTCGTATTTGCTGTTATTTTATTTTTTAAAACCTATGACTATATCATAAATGATATTTTTGAGACCAAAAAAAGAGGCTTATATAAAGCATTTAAAGTTTATATTTTGTTTATTATTTTAATTCCTATCGGTATTGGCAGTTCATTTTATCTCTCTTTTTATTTAGAAGACGTGCTAAAACTTCATGCAATAATCGTTGGCATACTTCCATTTATAATTACATGGGGTATGTTTTTTGCTGCTTATAAAGTATCTCCGAATCGCCATGTACAACCTTGGGCATCATTAACTAGTTCATTTATAGCATCCTCTATCTGGTATATATCAAAAAGCCTATTTCTCATATATATTTCTAGAAATCAAGCATATAATACCATTTATGGGAGCGTAAGTATATTGCTATTTTCCTTTTTATGGATATATCTTTCGTGGGCAATCTTTTTGCATGGGGCTAGGTTTTGTTACCTTTTAAATAAAAGTAAAGAGATAGATACTATATCCTAATGCTATTGCACATAAAACCCAAAATAGATATTTATATTTTATTGCACCAAGGCTAAGTGCTATATATCCGCCAAGTGTCCACCAAGGCAGCAAGCTATCAGTTGTCTCTTGTGGCGGAAATGCAAAGAGAGCCAATAATGTATTGTCCAATACTCCTCCGAATCCAAAAAGATGAAGTGCCATTGTTGCAGGATAAAATATAACATAAAGAAATTCAAGCGGTATTGACAATAATTGATAGACTGACGTTGCACCAAAAAACCCATGTACCACTGGCTGCATAAGCGCAAAAACACCAAGCGGTATAAAAATCCAGGCTATTAAATGTTTATTTGTCTCTTTATTGTAATGAAGTATCAAAAATATATAAAAAACTCCGCCTATTGAAAACCAAAAACTAAGAGACAATATCAAAGATGGGAATACTGCCAAAAGCATGGCACCGACAAGAGCTAAAAATGAAAAACTGACTAGCTCCAAGCCAGCCAATAAAATCCCCCATCCCATTACCACCATAAGATATGCCCTTATAAGTGATGGTGAAAAATCAGTCATATACACATAAATTCCCAAAAACACTATAGCCACCAAACCCAAATCGAACAGTGCATATCTATATGGAAAATAACGTTGCTGCAATGGCCCGTAAATCAACCATAAAACTCCATAAATCACACCCCATAATATACTCAAATTAAAACCGCTAAGAGCTATAAGATGACTTATGCCAAGAACTATAACAGTATCCCTAAGATCTTTTTCCACCGGTGTATTAAAGAACATGGCAGGATATAGGCTTTTGATATTTTGATTTGTATGTTGGCTTCGAATGCCAGAGACTATCTCATCTCTAAATGTTTTTTCTGTTTGGACAATCTCTTTAACTTTACCGTTTACAAAAAAGATACTTATATACCTTAGAAAACTTATCTTTTCATTAGGAAAAATTTGTAAACGAATTCTTTTTATGTTTTGGGGAAGCTTGGTATAAGATTTGGTATAAAATTCAAATCCATCATCACTTTGTATCTTTAAAAGAGTATGAGGAAAAGAGGCATCCGGCTTTGACTCCATACTAAGCACATTGCCGTATGTAAAATAAAACGGTTTTGTGGTAAATTCTTTGTATCCAACATAAAGATTAAATAAACGAGCAATCAATATAACTGCAAGAATGCTCATAGCTAGCCAAAAAGATTTTAGAGTCGGAAAAATTTGTGGCTTAGCTAGTTTCATCTATCAAATCGGCGGCATATTTATAGTAGTTTCTTTCATCTCAAAAACGATCTCATGCTTAGCCCCTATTGTTGCATCCACAAAGCGGGTAAAGTTTTTTTGGAACAACAAATTAACAGTACCTGTTGGTCCGTTTCTCTGCTTGCCAATGATGAGCTCAGTCTCTTCTTCTACTTTGCGTATATATTCGCTTTTATAGTCTTTGCCTTCGGCCTTTGCTTTCATCTCTTTTTCTTTTTCTTTTGCTTCGCGGTAAACATCATCACGGTAAACAAACAAAATAATATCGGCATCTTGTTCTATCGCTCCAGATTCACGCAAATCACTCAGCATTGGCCGTTTATTTTCTCTGCTCTCTAAGCCCCTGTTGAGCTGCGAAAGAGCAATTATCGGCATTTGCAGCTCTCTGGCTAATTGCTTCAAACCTCTTGATATTTCTGAAATCTCTTGCTGGCGGTTATCCCCTCCTCTTTTGCCGTCTCCTACCATTAGCTGAAGGTAATCTATGAAAGCTACAGTAATCTCAGGATGCTGAGATTTTACTTTGCGAAGTTTGCTTCTGACATGATGGATGGTAGCATATCCTCCATCATCAACAAAAAGTTTTTTTTGTGACAACTCGTGAGTAGCAGAAGAGACTCTCTCCCATTCGTCATCTCTTAGATCACCTACTCTTAATGCCTGCAACGGTATAGAGGTCTTGGCTGATATCATACGAAGCATCAATTGTTCTGCTGGCATCTCAAGCGAAAAAAATGCAACACCTTCGTTCCTCTCAATTGCTTTTAGCGCTATATTAAGCACAAGGGCTGTTTTCCCCATAGCAGGACGAGCGGCTACTATGACCAAATCCCCTTTGCCAAACCCACTTGTTTTGTCATTTAAGTTGCGAAAGCCTGTATCAACACCAATGAGTTTCGAATTACCCATTGCTTTTAGGCGTTCTATCTCGGCAATAGCTGCTATGGTGATAGCTTTGGCATCTCTAAAGTCTTGAACTGTGCTTTCCTGGGTGATCTCATAGAGTTTCTTTTCAACAAGATTCATTACCTCATCACTTGGCAGATCATCTTCGATAGTTACTTTCTTTATCTCTGTTGCAAGCGTTACTATTGCTCTTTTAATGGATTTTGCCTTGATCTCTGCTATATATGCTTTGGTATCGGTAATAGGATTAGCCGATAGCATGTCTATCATTGACCCTTCATCAAATTTGCCCATTGATTGAAGCTTGGAGATCAAAAACTCTTCGGATATCGGTTTGTCTTCTCGTGTTAGCTCTTCCATGGCAGTAAATAGATACTGATGGAATGGCAGATAAAAATCTTTTGCTTTTAGGCTGCTGGCTACCTCTTCATAAATTTGCGGATCGAAAATCACAGCAGAAAGCACAGCTCTTTCTATATTCAAATTGTACATATTTTCCATCATTATTCCTCTATACTTTTTGCCATATTTTCTACTTCGGCTATAAATCTATCTACAAGTTCATGTTCTGAAAGTTTAGCTACCACTTCGCCCTTGACCATAACTAACCCGCTACCTTTGCCATATGCTATAGCTACATCGGCATGTTTAGCTTCTCCTATGGCATTGACCACACAACCCATCACTGATACATCAAGCGGGGCTTTGATATGCGCCGTGCGGCGTTCTATCTCGGCTACAGCGCTTACCAAGTCTGCTTCGATTCTGCCGCAAGTAGGACATGATATGATATTAAGCCCGCCTTTTGCCCTGCCGCTGTCTTTTAATATCGCTTTGGCTACCTTTATCTCTTCTTCAAGCTCTCCGGTTATAGATACCCTCATTGTATCACCTATTCCATCTAGCAACAATGCTCCCAGTCCAATTGATGATTTGATAGTAGCATGAAATAACGTACCGGCTTCTGTAACTCCCAGATGAAATGGATAATTATTTTTAGGTCTTAACATCCTATAAGCTTCCACGGTTCTTTGAACATCGCTGGCTTTTAGAGATACTTTGATATCCGTAAAATCCAGATCTTCTAAAAACTTGATATTATACTCGGCACTTGCCACCATACCTTGTGCTGTAGTACCATATCTATCTTCAAATTCTTTTTCAAGCGAACCAGCATTTACGCCTATACGAATAGGCAGATTTCTCTCTTTGCATGCTTTTACTATCTCTATTATACGGCTCTTTTCTCCGATATTACCTGGATTAAATCTTATGCCGTCTACCCACTTGGCAGCCTCTAAAGCTAGACGATAATTGAAGTGAATATCAGCGATAATAGGCAATGAGGTCGCAGCTTTTATCTCTTTTAGAGCCAAAGCATCTTCCATGGCAGGTACTGCCACTCGTACTATATCTGCCCCTGCAAAATGTAGTCTATTTATCTGCTCGACAGTTGCACTCACATCATGAGTATTGCTAAACGTCATAGACTGTACCGAAATCGGAGCATCACCGCCTACAGCTACATTACCTACAAATATTTTTTTAGTTGGATATCGTTCTTGCATTTTATACTTTCATTGGCTCTTAATTATAATAGTGATTTTATCACAATAAACTATAATACTATCTTCTATTATATAAATCAATGTCATCTGAGCACTCGAAAAGCAGCAAGATTTTGAGCATATGCCGCAAAAATCTTGCGTTGCAATTCGTGAGTGGTGACGCTTTTCTTTGGTTGCCTTTCTTTTCTAAAAAGAAAGGCAGAAAAAAGGTAAACCAAAAACTATAAATTACGAAAAATCCACCGGATCCATATCTATCTCTATTTCTCTTTTTGCGACCCCATGAAGTGCGGTAAGCAGTGCTTTTTTACTCTTGGAACGCAACAAAATATGATAACGATATCGATTTGCTATCTTTTCAATCGGGGCTTTTCCGTGTCCTATGATCTCAATATCATTAAATCTTTTTAATCTCTCCAGGGTATCACTTAATTGTTTCTCTGCCATATCCGGTTTAGTATGAGCTATAAGCACTCTGGCCATTGAAATAAAAGGAGGATAAGAAGCAAAGCGTCTAAACTCTAATTCATCTTGCAAAAAGAGTTCATAGTCGCTCAAAAACGGCTCAAAAAAATGACCGTGTGAACTTTGTATATACACTATAGCATCCTTTGTTCTTCCGCTTCTGCCTGCTATCTGAAATAGTAAACTTATAGCTCTCTCTTTGGCTCTATAATCAGCCAAGCCAAGCATATAATCAAGTCCCATGATTATACTCAGGGTAATATCTGGGTAATCATGACCTTTACTTAACATCTGCGTACCAACCAATATATCTATCTCTTTATTGGCTAATTGTGATAAAGCAGAGTCTAGCTTCTTTGGTGTGGTGATACTATCTTTGTCAAATTGGGCTACTCTGGCATCTGGCAATTCTTCAATTATCATCTCGATCGCCTCTTTTGTACCTATACGCTCACTGCTTAGAGGAGTATGACCACACCCGCTGCAACTTTGTGCTATTGGTTCTGTGTAGCCACAATAATGACATCTCAAATGCTTATGATTGCGATGAAGAGCCATGCCTACCGAACAAAAGGGGCATTTATGCGTCTCGCCGCATGATGAGCAATATAGATATTTAAAATTCCCGCGAGTCGGCAAAAAAACTATGGCTTGTTCGTCTTGGTTTAATGTTTCTTTGAGTGCTTTTATGCACTCACGATTTACACTGTCACCGCTTATGAATTTATAATTTTTGGCTGTAGATATATATGCTTCTTTGAGCCGTATAAGAGGATATTTATAATATGATGTTACAGATGGCGTTGCAGAAGCCAATACCACTTTTGCTCCTATCTTCTCCCCCATCAATACGGCCACATCTCTAGCATGATAACGCGGTCTTGTCATTGATTTGTAGCTATCATCGTGTTCTTCATCTACTATTATCAACCCTATATTTTCAAGTGGTGCAAATAGAGCTGACCTGGCTCCTGCTATGATACGTATCTCGCCGGAAGTTATGCGGCTTAATATATTTTCTTTTTGTTTTTTGGTAAGTTTTGAATGCCAAATAGCCACACTATTGCCAAAATATTTACTAAGCCTTTTGGACATCTGAGGAGTAAGTGCGATTTCAGGCATAAGCATTATCACATTTTTGCCATCTTCTAGTGTTTGAGCCATAAGATGGATAAATATCTCTGTTTTTCCTGCGCCAGTCACTCCAAAAAGCAAACTTCTTTGATGTGTATTAATTTCTAGCAATGCTTTTTGTTGGGGATTAGTAAGTGTGGGTAATATGTTGGCGGGTTGGTAGTGTGAGTGTGGGTACAAGTTAGCGTCATCCTCGTGCTTGACACTGGAATTATCTTCTTCTCCCTCCCCCCTTCTACCTTCTACCTTTTCATGCGGTACAAAAAGTGCCAATGCTTCAGATATTGACGAAAAATAATATGATGAGATAAATTGCGCCAATTCAAATTGTATTGTATTGTAATATCTGTTTGTGATATTTGATATAGCTAATGTCTCAAATGTTGGCTTTAATGTTTCTCTGATGACAATGGCTTCTTTTGTGGTACTTTTCATTGGCACTTGAATGATAGAGCCGATATCCAATGCTATTTCAGAATGGTAGGTCAATACCGGAGCAGATGAATTTGAAAGTGCGACTTGATAGTAATATATGAGAAACTCTTTATTTTGGATTGCAAGAATTATACCAAAAATTGAGATTATGTTTTAGAAGAAAACGGTCAAATCGTCATCATTGCGCTTAACATTTCCGCACGAATGAAAAACTCCGTTCATGCTGAGTCCATCAAAGCATAAAAACGGTTCGTGAGTCCGCCATAGTTCGACAAGCTCATCACGAACTGACTTCACTCACACACTTATCACTGTGTCAATAATCGGCAATTAGCATCATTTACATCGCAATTAAATTGTCCATTTGTTAGTGTAAATGTAACCACCGTTCCGCTTCCTGGCATTCGGTAATTTAATGAATCCTGCCAGCAACCGGTTTGCGAACCACTGCATTTTGGAATTGATACTTCCAAAACAGATTGATTACTATCACTAAAGGTAGATATAGCTGTCGATGCTATACCGTCATCATCTATGGATGTAATTGCTCTAAAATCACCCCGCAGGATCCTTAGCTGTCTCTCGTTAGCAAGCGCAGAACGTACAGCTGCAATGGTAGCTTTAGCACTTGAAATTTTTGCATCATCTCTTGTAGCTGCAAATCTTGGAATAGCTATACCGGCCAATATCGCTATTACCACGATCACAAAAACCAACTCTAACATAGTAAAAGCTTTTCTCACGCCTATCCTTTTTGTTTATAAAAATATATTATAGCATGTAAAAAATATATAGACAATAGTTTTGATTTTTAAAATATTATTATAAGAAAATCTAGAAGAAAAAAGATGCAACAAAAGAGAAAATCTCTTTTGTTATTAAGCGTGCAGAGATTAGAATCTAATTACTCCGCCACCGCCAAATGAATGAGTACCGTTAAGATCTCTCTCAGAAGCTACAGCCTGAGCTCTAGGGCACCAATTTGGAAGACCGGCACCTGCAGCACTAGTAACTGTAATATTTCCATCCTGGGTGCCTGTGAATGTAAAACAGCTGCTTGCTTTACATGAAGTGAACAGCCCTTTGATCGCAGTATCTGTTGTGGCATTTATTTCACCTGCTGCTGTGTATCTAGCACCGTAATCTTGAATACAAGTTGAAAGGTTTTGAAGTTCTTTCGAAATTTCTGCATCATCTCTAGTAGCAGCAAGTCTTGGAATGGCAATTGCTGCCAAAATCGCTATAATTACAATAACAAAGATCAATTCGATCATTGTAAATCCTCTTCTCATGTTAACTCCTATTTTGTAAATTATAAGAATCCACCATTCCAGTGAAAACTTATTATTATTGTAATACTAAAAAAATAGAATGTCAAGTAAAAAAAGAAAAAATTTATTTTTTTTGGTTTATTTATCAATATTATCTATTTTAGAAATAATGCTATTTATTTGATTTTCGTGTTCGCTTATCTGTTTGGCCAGGCGAAGGTAAGCTTTGAGAAGTTTATCTGTTTTATTGTCTTGATTTAGAGCTATATCTGCACTAGTCAGATCATCTATGATAAATTTTGCCAAAGTTTTATCAACTTCAAATTCATATCTGATACCATTTATGGTGAGAGCTACTTTTTGCATGATTATTCTAGCAATGCTTCTATTTTGGCTATGATAGCTTCTATTTCAGTATCTTTTTGGGCAAGTTCCCCTCTAAGTAATACTATTTCTTCTTCCAAAGGAGCTATATTTGAAACTCGCAATCTTAATTCCTCATTTTCTTCTTTTAATATATCAAATGATAATTTTAATTCTTCGATCTTCTCTTGGAGTCTTTGAAGTGCTTGCATATATAATCGCCTTTTAGTTATGGTTTTCTTTTGTTATAATATCACAAATTTATTATATTACCGCACCAATAATTACAGGAAAGCACATCGTGGGTGCTAAATAATTTAAGATAAAAATATATTTTAGGAATACTTTTGAACAAACCTTTTCGTGTTAACAGCCCATATGCTCCATCAGGCGATCAGCCAAAAGCCATAGAACAATTAAGCAGATCTATATTAGACGGCAATCGTTATCAAACCCTGCTTGGAGTTACCGGTTCGGGCAAGACATATACTATGGCAAAAATCATAGAAACCGTCCAGCGTCCTACGCTCATCATGACACACAACAAAACTTTAGCTGCTCAGCTATATAGCGAATTTAGAAGCTTTTTTCCCGATAATCGCGTAGAATATTTTATTAGCTATTACGACTATTATCAGCCAGAAGCCTATATACCTCGTCAAGATCTCTTTATTGAAAAAGATAGCTCTATAAATGAAGAGTTAGAACGCTTGCGTCTAAGTACCACAGCAAGCTTGCTTAGCCACAAAGATGTCATAGTCATAGCCTCAGTATCAGCTAATTACGGGCTTGGTTCACCGGAAGACTATAGCTCTGTAGTGCAAAGCTTGGAACTTGGTCAAAATTACCCGCAAAAAGCTCTTCTGCTTAGACTAGTAGAGATGGGTTACAAAAGAAATGATAATTTTTTTGACAGAGGTGATTTCAGAGTAAATGGTGACGTAGTAGATATATTTCCTGCATACAGCCAAGAAGAAGCTCTGCGTATAGAATTTTTTGGCAACGAAATCGAAGATATGTATTATTTTGATGCTCTTACCGGCGAAAAGGGAGTTTCACCAAAGAATGTCACTATATACGCTGCCAATCAATTTATAGTAGGCAAAGAGAAACTGGCTCTTGCTATGAAAAGTATAGAAGATGAGCTTGGAGAGAGGTTGGCTTTTTATGAGAGAGAAGGTCGCATGGTGGAACATGCCAGACTCAAACAACGTACCGAATTTGACTTGGAGATGTTGGAGGCCACAGGAATGTGCAAAGGAATTGAAAATTATTCAAGACATCTTACTGGCAAAAAAGAAGGCGAAACCCCATATTCTCTCCAAGACTATTTTGAAGCCATGAGTGAAGATTATCTAGTTCTAGTAGATGAATCACATGTAAGCCTTCCTCAATTTCGAGGAATGTACGCAGGAGATAGGAGCAGAAAAGAGGTACTTGTAGAGTATGGTTTTAGATTGCCAAGTGCTTTAGATAACCGCCCTTTGATGTTTGATGAATTTATCCAAAAAGCTCCGCATTATCTGTTTGTATCTGCTACCCCAGCACCATTAGAACTCGAATATTCTAGTGTAGTAGCCAGTCAGGTAGTCCGCCCGACCGGACTTTTAGATCCCATTATAGAAGTAGTGCCTAGCTCATCGCAGGTAGAGCATCTGTATGATGAAATGAAACACGTTATTGAACGAGGCGAAAAAGTACTTGTGACTGTACTTACTAAAAAAATGGCGCAGGAGCTTGCCAATTATTACAATGATTTAGGTCTAAAAGCAAGGTATATGCATTCGGATATGGATGCTATAGAGAGAAATCAAACCATACGTTCATTAAGACTTGGAGAGTTTGATATACTTATTGGCATTAATTTGCTTCGTGAAGGACTTGACCTTCCTGAAGTAAGTCTTGTTGCTATTTTAGATGCAGACAAAGAGGGCTTTTTGCGCTCACAAACTTCCCTCGTACAAACAGCAGGTAGAGCTGCTAGAAATGTTAACGGTAAAGTTTTGATGTATGGCAATCGCATCACACCTGCTATGGAATTTACTATCAAAACCACAAGCGAACGCAGAGAAAAACAAGAACTTTACAACAAAGAACATGGGATTACTCCTCAAACTACAATCAGAGAACTGGATGCCAATCTAAAACTAGAAGAACATGGGGAGTTGTATAATAAAAAAGACAAACTTGATAAAATGCCAAAGGCTGAGAGACAAAAACTAATGAATGAATTAAAAGCCAAAATGCTGGCAGCTGCTAAAAGCTTGGAATTTGAAGAAGCAGCAAGGTTGCGTGACGAGATAGCCAAGATAAAGAATTTGTAATATAAAGTTATTAAAACAACACAAAAAGTATAGAGAATTTTTTCTTTTCACTACTTTTTTAGAAAAAAGTAGCACAAAAATCGTCACCCTCTCGAATCGCACGATTTTATTGAGGCTAACCGCCTTGATAAAATCTAGCTTTCATGGTCGTTTGGGTGACAGTTTTTATTGTATAATGTCAAAAAAATATAGGCAAAAATATGATAACAAATTTTCAAAATTACACTCCAAAATTAGGAGTCAATAGCTGGGTAGCCGAAGGGGCTAGTGTCATAGGACGCGTAGAAATGGGAGAAGATAGTGCTGTATGGTTCGGGTGCGTTGTGCGCGGTGACGTACATCATATAAAGATTGGAGATAGAAGCAACATCCAAGATCTCAGCATGGTACATGTCACACATCACAAGCTTGATGATATGAGTGATGGAAATCCTACCATTATAGGTAATGACGTTACAGTAGGACACCGTGTAATGCTTCATGGCTGCACTATAGAAGACGCGTGCTTGATAGGCATGAGTGCGACCATACTTGACGGTGCGGTTATCGGCAAAGAATCAATAGTAGGTGCTGGGGCATTGGTGACCAAAAACAAAATATTCCCGCCAAGAAGCCTCATCATGGGAAGCCCTGCTAAAGTTGTAAGAGAGCTTACAGACCAAGAGGTAGCAGAACTTTACGCAAGTGCAGCTAGATACGTAAAATTTAAAAATCAGTATCAATAAAAAATTATTCTAAAATCCATGTCATAATTGCATCATTATTAAACGGTTTGAATAAAAGCAAAACATGCTTCACTCAGCAAAAGAACAATAAAAGACCATTATCATTTGCCGAAGTACTTGCAATTATGACGATTTTTGTACTACTTTTTCTAAAAAAGCAGTAAAAGAAAACTATTGAGATGCTGAAATAAATTCAGCATGACGGAAAATATAAATCCATGACTTCTTGGGGATGACTGGCTTCCTGCCTACGCAGGAATGACACCCATTAAATTCCCAAAAACAAGTTCGATGACAATGTTCGCTAGCTCTTGTTTTCTTTTTTGGCTCTTCGCTCTTTTTTACTAGATGATGCAAACTTGACTAGATCATCGCTGCTCTTAATATGTCCCGGGATAGTCTCCAAGCTCTTTTGCATCACATAAGATGCAGACAGAGCGTCACTATAAGCCCTATGATGCACAGTAGTGGGAATTTTTAGAGATTGGATAAGATAAGCAAGTCCGTATCTCTCGCTCTCAAAAGTACGTTTAGCCAGATCAATACTGCACATGACAGGATTCCCTAAGGCACCAAGTCCATGACGATTGAAAGATGCAGACAAAAAAGAGGCATCAAAACTGGCATTATGTGCTACAAATATAGCATCTTCCATAAAAAGTCGTAATTTTGTCAATGCTTCTTTCTGACATGGAGCACCTATAAGATCTTCATGTTCAATACCGGTGACTTTGGTAATATATTCAGGCAAGAATGCACACTCTACAAAAGTCTCAAAACTATCTATAATGTCTCCGCCGCTCATCATGACAGCACCTATCTCTATAACTTGTGATGACGACGGCTTGCTTCCATTGGTCTCGATATCAACTATGCAAAATCTCTCTTCGTGATATGGTGTAAAATATGGTTTAAACTTATAGCCACCCTCATCCAAGCTTTCTATGGGATATCCGGAAGCTTGAAGAAGATAAAAAATAGTCTCGCTCTCTTCAAAAAGAGTAGTATGTTTATATACAATACTATCAAAAGTCTCTTGACTGATAGTACCGCCATGATGGCGAAATATTTTTGTAAGATGCTCAAAGACGTTTTGCATTAGCTATAAACTCTCTTACTTTGACGTGGTCTTTTTTGCCTTTACTTATCTCGACTCCGCTACTAACATCAACGCCATAAAAATTATACTTTTCAAGCTCATATAGATTTTCAGAGGTCAAACCGCCTGCTATGATAATTTTGGAGCAATCAATCCCGTCAAACCAATCAAGTGCGATCCTTTTACCCTCTCCGCCATAGCTTTCTACAAAAGCATCTGCTATGATATAATCATCTGTATATTTGCCTATGTCTTTTTGACAAGTTGCTCTAACGACTCGTATATATGGCGTTTGCAGTTGTGCAAAAAACTCATCATTAGCTTCAAAATGAATTTGAGCCATATCTATACCTACAAAATTACAAATATCATCTACTTCTGATGCTTTTACATTTACAAAAAGCCCTATAGTTTTTACAAACGGCGGTAAATTTTCTATGATCTCTTTTGCTTTTTGAGGCAAAATATATCTAGGAGACCCTTCATAAAATACAAATCCTATAGCATCTGCACCAGCTTGACAGGCTATAAGCGCGTCATCTAGATTTGTAATACCGCAGATTTTTACTTTCATTTTAATGCACTTATAGCCCGTGCTACACCGCTAGGATATTTATAGATAAATGAGCCGGCAACCACTACATCTACACCTGCATCACGCAGCAAATCTATATTTTGATCACTTACTCCTCCATCTACCTCTATGAGACAATGCGGATTTTTGACTTTTATAAGCGATTTGAGTCGTTTAGCTTTTTCTATTACTGACGGGATAAATGACTGTCCTCCAAATCCAGGGTTGACACTCATCAATAATACCATATCCACATCACCAAGCAAAAATTCTATAGCTTCAGGCGGTGTATGCGGATTAAGCACAAGCGCGGGACGGATACCGTATGAACGGATCTTTTGGATAAGTCTGTGAGGATGCTTCTCTTCTTCTATGTGAAATGAGATAAATTCTGGTCTCAACGGAGCAAACAGATCAACAAAAAAAGTATTGTTTTCTACCATAAGGTGAATATCTAGCGGTTTTGTCGTAGCTTTAGCCACAGCTTCTACAACTACGGGTCCGATTGTAAGATTCGGTACAAAATGCCCATCCATGACATCTACATGTACAAAATCGCAACCTCCATCGCAGATGGCTTTTACATCATCTGCTAAATGTCCAAAATCGGCAGATAAGATACTTGGTGCTACGAGCATACGGGTCCTTTTTTATTATTACTACCGCATTGGGTATATCGCTTTATCTTGATACAAATGATTTCGCATATACTCTTCGTTAAAACTTCTCAGCGTAACTTTGGCTATGTCCTCAAAATTTAAGTAATATACTCAATGTGGTAGTAGCATTATAACACAAAAAGATTTTTTATTTAAGTATTCTTTAGGCTATTTTGGCTATAATCGCACACAAAAAATGTCAGTTTTGTCCCTTATTATAGACAAAAATCACATTCATTACTTTAAATAAAGGCAGATATTATGGCAAACAGATGTGCAATCAGCGGTAAAGGTCCATTAACTGGAAACAATGTATCACACGCGAATAACAAAACAAAAAGAAGACAGCTTCCAAACCTAAGAACTCTTAGAATAGCAATGGAAGACGGTACTACAAGAAAAATCAAAGTAGCTGCTTCAACTCTTAGAACTATGAAAAAAATAGCTGCAAAAGCAACTACAGAAGCGTAAACCCTAATATTCTTCGCAAGGCAGAATGAGCCTTGCACACTTACTTTAATTTTTGGAGATACTCCAATGTTTCAAATTCTTTCACTAAAAAACGGTCTTGACAATGTCCAAGGTTTCTTCAACGGTTCAGCCAATGTAGGTCTTCGTACCAAACCAAATGAAGATGGTTCACTAGACGGCGATGTAGCTTTTATTCGCAGCGACAAACTATGTGACGTTGTATCAAGATTTACTACCAATCATTTTGCAGCTGCACCCATCAAGCACTTTCAAAGATATCCTGAAGGTTTTCAGACCAATTTTGTGCTCATTAATGCCAAAAATGCAAATGCTATGACTGGTGCTAAAGGAGTTGAAGATATAGATGCACTCTTGAGCAAACTCGAAACTAAAATCACGTTGCATAATCCTATTATGAGTTCTACCGGTGTTATTGGATATAGATTGCCGTTAGATAAATTATCAACTGCATTCGATAATTTTGATTTCAATGGCAAACAGAGCGAAAAAACTGCTAGAGCCATTATGACAACAGATAGTTTCAAAAAAGAGATTTGTTTCAAGGTCACACTTGATGATGGCAACTCATTCCATATTGCAGCGATTGCCAAGGGTGCAGGAATGATAAATCCTGCTATGGCTACCATGTTATGTTTCATAGTAACCGATGCAGATATCCCAAGAGAAGATATGGATGAACTCTTGGGCATTGCCGTAGAAGGTTCTTTTAACCGCATTTCAGTTGATGGAGATACCTCTACTAATGATACAGTTTTATTACTAGCCAACAAAACAAGCGGCACATATAATAAAGATGCGTTCAGAGAAGCTCTAAATAAAATCTCATTTGAACTTGCCATGATGATACTGCGTGACGGTGAAGGAGCCACCAAAGTCGTTGCTTTTGAGGTCAAAGGCGCAGTTAGCAACGAAGATGCTAAAAAAGCCAGCGTCTTGCTAAGCAACTCTTTGTTAGTCAAAACCGCATTATTTGGAGAAGACCCAAACTGGGGGCGAATAGCATCTACAATTGGGGCAAGCGGTATAGAATGCGATGAGGATAAGCTTGTGATTCATTATGACAATCTGCTAATCTATTCTGGAGAGCAAAGAGAATTAGACAAGGAACGAGAAGAAAAAGCATACAAGATTATGAAGCAAGAAAGCTTCCGCATCTCGTGTGATCTTGGGCTTGGAGATGGAAGCTATACCAGCTATGGATGCGATCTCAGCTATGATTATGTCAAGATAAATGCAGAATATAGAACATAAAGCATCTCTATATTTTAATGCGCTTTTCAAGACAAAAAAGATAAAATAGTATATCAAATAAATTAGGAGTAACGATGTTACATGAATATAGAGACGAAATAACAGCTCTTAAACAAAGCAATGCACATTTCGCAAAAATTTTTGAAAAACACAATGAACTTGATCAAAAAGCAAAAGATGCTGATGAAGGTAGAGCACATGTAAGTGATGCGGAACTCGAACAAATCAAAAAAGAGAAACTTCTTCTTAAAGATGAAGCACTTAAACTCATTTTAGAATACAAAAACGCGCAAGCTTAAATGCTGAACTATAAATCTCATCCTTGCGGTGAGATTTTGTAATTAATTATAAAATTAATTTTCTTCCGATACTTCTTTTTTCATTTTCCATACATAAATAACAGCAATAAGTAAAATAACACCCAATGCTATCATGGTTGCTCTGCCTAAATAATGTTCTATCAACGTTTCATTTGAACCCACAAAATAACCCAAAAACATGAGCACAAGTACCCATATAGCAGACCCTAAGGTTGTATAAGTAGAAAATTTAACCAGATTCATTTTGGCATACCCTGCCGGAAGAGAAATCAAGTGACGAACTCCTAGAATTAATCTGCCGCTAAATGTAGATATTTCACCGTGTTTATTGAAAAAATGTTCTAATTTTTCTAGTTTTTCAGGAGATAAAAGTATATATTTGCCATATCTAAGCAAAAAGACCCTGCCGTATCTGGCAGCAAAATAGTAGTTAAACAGCGCTCCGCCAAGAGAACCTAGCACACCCATTAGTGTGGCAATGATGAAATTCATCTCGCCTTTTTGAGCCAAATAACCTGCAGGTATCATGACTACTTCACTAGGAACAGGGACAAATGTGCTTTCTAAAAACATCAATATAAAGATACCCACGTAACCGACACCGCCAATAGCATCAACTATCCATTGGGCAATTTCATGCATCACAAAAAGACCTGTTATTCAGTAAATGCGCCTACAGATGTAAGCTTTGTGTATCTCTTTTCAAGCATCTCTTCTGTAGATATTGAGCGAAGCTCTTTTAGTGACTTGAGATAATATGTTTTGAGTACATTTGCCGCACTTTGTTTATCTCTATGAGCTCCGATTAGCGGCTCATCAAGTACATCATCTACAAGATGATGCTTCATAAGATCGTCAGGCGTAATTTTAAGTGCTTTTGTAGCAACTTCTACCTTTTTAGGATCATCCCACAATATGGCCGAACAACCCTCAGGAGAAATAACCGAAAATACCGAATAACGCATCATAGCAAGTCTATCTGCAACACTAATTGCCAATGCTCCACCACTGCCGCCTTCGCCTATAACAATAGAAATAAGCGGTACTTTGATACTTGTAAATTCAAATAGATTCCTAGCAATTGCTTCGCTTTGGCCTCTCTCTTCTGCTCCAAGTCCAGGGTATGCGCCCGGAGTATCTACTAACAAAAGTACAGGAATATCAAACTTTTCGGCCAATCTAACTGCACGCAACGCTTTACGATATCCTTCCGGATTTGGCATACCGAAATTTCTCTTGATCTTATTTTTTGTACCTCTGCCTTTTTGTTCACCTATGACCATGGTTTTATGACCATCGATCCAGCCAATATAACAAACAAGTGCTGTATCATCACGAAATGCACGGTCACCATGGATCTCATAGCTATTTTCCAAGATCAAACGAATATAATCAAGTGCATAAGGACGATCCGGATGACGCGCTAGTTGAAGCTTTTGGTAATCATTCAAACCGCCATAAGTTTTTTGCACCTCTTTATCCAACTCTTTTTGGAGCTTTTCAAGAGTTTGCAGATCCCCCTCGGCCTTTGCAGATTCTATAGCCTCATCTAGATGCTCGATACGTTTTTCGAAATCAAGATAAGTTACCATCAAAAATCCTTAAAGCTTTTTAAAAATAACAACGCCGTTAGTTCCGCCAAAACCAAACGAATTACTCATAGCAATATCTATATTTGCTTTTCTCGCCTCATTAGGAACATAATCTAAATCACAATCAGGATCAGGAGTGGTGTAATTGATAGTTGGAGGCAAAATACCGTCTCTCATAGCCATAAGAGTAATAACTGCTTCTATTGAGCCCGCAGCTCCGAGACAATGACCTATTTGCCCTTTGGTAGAACTTACAACAGGAATATTTGAACCAAATACTTCTTTGATAGCTGCAGTTTCATTTTTATCATTAGCAGGCGTACTTGTACCATGAGCATTAATATAATCTACTTTTGGATTGCCTGCCATTGCAAGAGCAGCTTTCATGGCACGAGCAGGACCGTCTACTACCGGTGTTGTAATGTGATTGGCATCTCCGCTTTCACCAAAACCTATAATTTCTCCATAGATCTTAGCTCCTCTTTGCATAGCTGATTCATACTCTTCAAGTACCAAAGCTCCGGCACCCTCTCCCATTACAAATCCGTTTCTCTCACTATCAAAAGGTCTAGAAGACTGTTGTGGATTTTCGTTATTTGTACTAAGTGCTTTCATAGATGCAAATCCGCCTATTCCTACAGGGCAAATTGCTGATTCTGCACCAACTACCAACATTTTATCTGCTCCGCCTATCATGATTGTTTTCGCTGCTTCAGCGATGGCATGCGTACCGGCGGCGCAAGCTGTGACTGATGAGAGATTTGGCCCTTTTAGCCCATGGTCTATAGATATAAATCCTCCAAGCATATTTACAAGTGCTGATGGTATAAAAAATGGAGAAATTCTGCGTGGACCTTTTTCTTCACATACAAGCGAGTTTTTCTCTATGTTTGGAAGCCCGCCTATGCCCGAAGCTGACGAGATACCAAATCTCTCTTCATTGTATCCATCCTTAAATCCTGCATCCGCCATAGCTTCTTTAGCTGCTTTTATACCTAGCTGGATAAATCTGTCTGCTTTTTTGACTTCTTTTGGATCCATTACTTCATTTGGATCAAATCCTACAATTTCTCCTGCTATACGAACCGATTGTTCACTAGGATCAAAAAGCTCTATTGTTTTAATACCGCATTTGCCAGCTACAATAGCCTCAAAAGAACTCTCTTTGTCATGTCCTAAGCTATTTATCATGCCTAGACCTGTTACTACTACTCGTTTCACGATTTCTCCTCATTCTTTGCTCTGGCTAATATAAAAAATATAAAAACTTTTTACATTAGCCAATTCAATCCCCCCGTATAAGGGGCATTTTGATATTTTATTTGTTGTTTTCGATAAAGTTGATTGCATCACTTACAGTTGCAATTTTTTCAGCTTGATCATCAGGAATTTCGATATCAAATTTCTCTTCAAGAGCCATAACAAGCTCAACAACATCTAAACTATCAGCGCCAAGATCTTCTACGAATCTAGACTCTTCTTTTACTTCATCTGGACTAACATTTAGTTGCTCTACAACTACGTCTTTTACTTCATCAAATAATGCCATTTGATACTCCTTGAATAATTAATAATACGCAGAAGTATATCGAAAAAATCATAAAAGCACCAAACTAAATTAAAAACAACTATAAGATAATGTGAATTTTTAAGTAATTTAGAAATAATTTTTGTGATTTTTTTGGTAAATTTTAATGCAATAAATGCCATGAAGAGGTAATCTGTATTCCAAGTCTTACTAAATTTAGTTCGCTATCTTTCCGTCATTCCTACGAAAGCAGGAATCCACATAATCCGTCATCCTCGCGAAGGCGGGGATCCGGTCCATCGCTCCCATGCTCCTGCGTGGGAGTGTATATTGATCTTTTGGAATTCAGTATGCGTTCCCACGGAGACCGTGGGAACGAGATGAAACTCACACAGATCACAAAATATTATTAAAACTTATATTTTAACTGAGTATAAAAATATCGTCCAGGTTCATTAAGTACCATTACATCACCGCCGCCGCTTAGCAGTGTCAAATCTTTATAGCTGTTTGACACAGCGTAAGTACTGTCAAATATATTATCTACTCCAAAGCTGAATTCAAGCCCGCTGCCGAGCTCTTTTGTAGCTTTTAGATTAAATACTACATAACCGTCCAATCTATGTTCTCCATTATCAAAATCATATCTGCTCCATGGAGCTGCCGCTATGATATCTCCTTCGATTTTGAAAGTATCATCATATGCATATGTAGCCCCGATATTTGCTTTAAATGGCGGAATATCGGGCAAATCTGTATCTGATTGACCGACAAGCGGACTATCTTTTTCGCCTATTTGGAATGCTATACTGCCGTCAATCGAGAAATTCTCCGTCACAAAATATGAACCGCTCACATCTATACCATAAAGAGTAGCATCTACGTTTTCATAGTTTTTATTTGTAGCATTATAAGCTATATAATCATTTAGGTCGCTATAGAAAACTTTGGCCTTTATTGTGGCATTGTCAAATTTCTTTTCAACACCAAGGTCAATTTCATGGTTTGTCACCGCATCAAGCGTATCTGTACCTATAACCGGAGGCGGCATTGCTCCTGAGCCGGTGAAATAAAGCTCTTTACCGTCCGGTACGCGTACAGACCTTCCGACTCCTCCAAAATATTTGAGGCTGTTGTCGCTATCATATGTAGCAAGCAAATAACCGCTCCAATCTGTAAAATCTCTATCTTTGGCTGTGACTTTAGCTGTATCTATGGAAGTATCATCATATCTTACGCCCGCTTCTAAGCTCAATTTATCATCTATTTTAATTTTATCTTTGACAAATATTGCACGGTTTTTGGTATCCACATCATCTATGCTTTTATGCATCTGGGTAGTTACATTGGTAGCAACAACAGTTTTAGAGTATCTACCGTCCCAATTACGATTGCTTGCATCTATGCCCGCAGTGATAGTATGGTTATCAATATCAAAACTATTTGTAAGTTTTGCGCCTTCCATCTCGGTTTCTAAATAACTTGTCATATAACTCGTTGCGCCTGCATTTCTAAACTCTGTACTCATAGGATGCTCAACCGTAGAACGGTAAAGTTCAAGCTCTAGTTTTTTTGAATATTCTCCAAGATTTTTTGCTGTATACCCAAGTGTAAAGATATCAGAATCATCATATACAGCGTCCATCGGCGTATTTGGATACAAAATGTCATCGCTTCGATTGATAGTATAACCTAATCTCAACTCTTGATCATCAGTGATATCCCAATATACTTTACCCATAAGAGTTTTTTTAGTGTAAGCTTCCATATCTTGATATTGAGGCTGATATTGATTTCCAGGCATTGCATGACCATCATTTATTGCTCTAGCAATTTGCCCTACGAAATCATCTCCGTCACCATCTTCATATTGATCGCCTTTTTCTGCCGAACCACTAAGTAAAAATCTGACTTTATCTCCTCCGCCGCTAAGCATGAATGAGCCTTTTTGATAATCCCAGCTTCCGGCATTCAACGTAACTTCACCATGCGTCTCTTTTGTAGGTTTGAGAGTATGGACCTTTATACCTGCGCTTAGATTTCCAAATTCAGTTACATCAAAAGGCCCTTCATTTATTTCTACATAATCAACATTATTACTTAGTATATGAGAAATTGGCGGATCCATGCGGTTCGGACATGCGCCACAAACTTTAGCACCATCTACGGTGACAACTATATTATCTTTTTTTTGTCCTCTGACCACAATATCATTTGAGATCCCGCTTCGTCTGATTATGTTTACGCTGGCAGACTCTTTTGCAAGTGCTTCACCTAGATCGGCTGATTTGATCTCTTCGCCGCTTACATTCTTAACTATTTCAGTTTCAATTTTTTCTTCAACATCAATTGTCCCCAAAGATAACTGACTTGCATTAAGTGCCGCGCAACATGCCAGCGATATGCCTATAAATTTAAATTTCATCCCTTCTCCTTCTTGTTTTAAAAGAAGAAATTATTACGTAAAAGTGTTAAGCGAGTGTTAAATTTTGTTAATTTGACGTTAAATATATGTTAAATATACATAAATTTAAACTAAATACTTTAATTTTATATATTCATGCATTTATTAAAGAAATATTTAAGACAATAAATTTTTCTATTCCGATAACAACGAATAGCGTAACGATATATGCATAGTAGCAGGCAGAGAGATTGGACAACTGCTTACGTCTATTGGAAATGCTCTAGTTATAGCTTCTCTGGCTGCACTTTTGAGTGCATTTGGACCGCTAACAGTGATCTCGCTCACATTCCCGTTTGGCAGTATCACAAAAGATGCTTCTATCACACCCTCTATACCTCTATTTTTAGCGATCGGGGGATAAAACTTATATTGATTTATACGATTTTTGACCATTGCTTCAAATGTGCTGCTATCTATTTTCTTTGGAGCTGCTGCTTGAGGTATATTTTGTTTTGTTGCTGCCACATTAGATTGGGAATCAAACTTAGTGCTGCTTGGTGAGACTTTAACTTGCTTGTTTTGATTAAGTGGTTTTGATATTGGTTTTGCCTCTTTGGGCTGTTTTGCAATTTCTTTTATAATAGGTTTTTGTTCTGTAGGCTTTGGCATTTCTTGCTTAACCGGTGGTTCTGGCATAACTTTTGTATTTTTTTCATCTTGAGATTCTTGAAATTGTGTCAAATCAAACAAAATAGCCGTTTGCGCTTGAATTGGAGTGGATTCTTTGTATGTAAAATGGGAAATTATAAAAAAGACAATCCCAAAAGAAATGTAGACAAATAAACTACCGCAAAAAGCAATCACATAACGATAGTTCTTCATCTTTGCATTCTTCTAAGAGTTTTTACAAAGGGGTAAGAGAAGTATGACATACAAATGTTAAGCAGGTATTAAGAGTCAAAAATTATTTTAGAAATATCCAAAACCACTCTAGTACCCTCGCCTTTTTTTGAATAAATTATGATATTTATACCTTCTTCATCACAATAATTTTTGACGACAGCAAGACCTATTCCCCTGCCGTCACTCTCTATATTTCCTTGATAATATCTCTCGTATATATGCAACATTTGGGTTTCATCCATGCCCTCGCCATTATCAATGATTTCCAATTTATTTAATTGAAGCAAAATAGTTATCGGTTTATCTATAGGTGAATGCTTCATAGCATTGGAGATGATATTTTCCAAAACCTGCTCAAATCCTATCTTGTCTGCATATACAATTGTCGGTGATAGATCAAATATAAATTGGTTACGTTCTTGGGCTATAAAAGGTTCGGTACATTCTTGTATTATTTGTGAAAGTTCGAATTGCTCTTTTTTTACAGGTGCTATCTCTTTGGTAATAGTATATACAAGTGATTCATAAAGTCTTTTAAGCCTTATGGCAGCATGTTCTATTCGCTCCAATCTAGCTCTGTCCTTATCTGTTTGCACTGTTCTTGAAAGCATATTAGCATTTGCAGTAATAGTTGATAATGGGATATTTAACTCATGTATTATTTCATCGGTTACAAATATCAGATTCCTTTGCATCTGATATTTTGATTCCAACAGATAAGAGACAAATATATACCCCAAGGCTAATGATGCAAACAACATCACTATTAAGATAAACCAAAAAGAGTAAGATGAAAAACCGTATACTTCTAAAAAAAAGTAGGATGTTGCCCACAACAATATCATCAATGCTTCAAAAAATATTATAGCAATTACAACTTCTTTTTTTATCTTTCCAAACAATAGCCTATACCCCTGATATTTTGAATATTATCATTAAAATACTTTTTGAGCTGAGTGATATAAACTCTCAAAGAACCATCGCTTGCTTCACTGGCACTGCTCCAAAGTGTAGCTTTTATCTCATCTAATGATAATACCCTTCCATTGGCTTCAAGCAATAACTGCAATAATTGCCCGGCTTTTATACTTAACTCCATCTCTTCATTTTCTCTAAAAAGCTTTTTGCTGTATATATCAAAATGATATTCGCCTATTTGTACTTTTTGAACTCTAATTTGTCTTTTTAAAAGTGCACGTACGCGGCACAATAATTCATCCAAGTCCACCGGTTTTTTGAGATAATCATCGGCCCCTACATCAAAACCTTCGCGCAAGGATGCAGTATCATTTTTGGAAGTAATGAACATAGCCGGAGTCATATCTCCGCTATTTCTTAGTTTGGAAAGCATATCAAATCCGCTCTCGTATGGCAACTTGACATCCAAAAGATAACAATCATACTTCCTTTTATATGTCAGATCAAATGCACTATATGGATCAAATGCGGCATCTACACCAAACCCTTCATCCTCTAAGAAATCTTTTAGGGTTGCATTGAGCAATCTGTCATCTTCAAGTAGTAATATTCTTGCTTGCATATCTTCTCCTAGGTTTTATAGATACATGCCGCCATTGACTTTAAGTGTTTCACCTGTAATATAGCTGGCATGATCGCTCAGTAAGAATGCTACCGCGTCAGCCACTTCGGAAGCTTCTCCAAATCTAGCCAATGGGATTTTGGCAGTAAATGCAGCTTTTACCTCATCTTTTAACACTTGTGTCATCTCTGTAGCTATGAAACCCGGGGTAATGGTATTAAACCTTATACCTCTGCTCGCGCCTTCGAGTGCAAAGCTTTTGTTCATAGCTATCATGCCGCCTTTGCTGGCTGCATAATTTGTTTGTCCTGCATTTCCACTCTCCCCTACTATAGAAGATACATTGACTACTGCCCCAAATCGTTGTTTGCTCATAGTTTTGAGCGATTCTCTGCATCCTATGAAAGCGGATTTAAGATTGGCTTCTATTACACTCATAAAATCATCACCGCTCATGCGAAGAGCTAGTTTGTCATTTGTAATACCTGCATTATTTACTAAATAGCTAAGCTCGCCGTCAGTCGATACAATATGCTTGACTCCATCTACAAAAGCTGCTTCATCACTCACATCAAAACCCAATATTTCTGCTTTGCCACCTGCGTCTTCGATAATCTTTTTGACTTCAAGCGCCTGAGCTTCTCCGCTACGATAATTGATCCATACTTTTAGCCCATAGCCGGCCAAAACAGTAGCTATTTTTGCCCCAATACCTCTGCTGGCTCCAGTAACCAATACGTTTTTACCTGTAAATTTCATTATTCCTCCACTTTAAAATTTTATTTTACTTCTCGCAAGAAAATAGACGATTTTTGATATGTTCAAACTCTTCATAATCTTGAGGTGTTATTTCATCTGAATATATAATATGATTCAGCTGTTCAAGAAGATGCATTTTGCTTAATTTGTCATTACAGCATGCTTGATTGATGATATCCAAATGCTCTTCTAGATCATAATCATTCTCTAATGTATTTTCCAAGAGAGATATTGCCTCTTCCTCGCTGCATCCAAAATCAGCTCCCAGCAGAGAACAAAACAATGGAGCTTCTTTTGCGACATCGCGTTTATCTTTTTTGATAATATGCGCTAACAATATAGCTACTGACTGTTTGATTTTTGTTTCCATGGTTTATCCCTCTGAAATCATTTATAAAATCATATCATAAAAAATTATTACTTCATTGATTTTATCTTAATTTTATGAATTGCTATATAAAGCAATACATTTTATTTTATATTAATGGTTTATCCATCTCTTTTGGAATCTCTAACCCCATTAATTTCAAAATCGTAGGAGCTATATTATTGAGTCCTCCGCCATTTGATATATTCTTAATACCGTCTGCTATTACAAAGCACCATACATCGCCCACTGTATGATTGGTGAGTATATTCCCTTTTGTATCACACATCTCTTCGCAATTTCCGTGATCACTTGTCAGAACAACTGCATAATTATGTTCCGAAGCGACACTCAATATCTCACCTATCTCTTTATCTACGGCTTGGACAGCTTTTTTGGCTGCTTCATAATTCCCGGTATGCCCCACCATATCACCATTGGCAAAATTAACCACCACAAAATCATATCCATCATTCATAGCTTTTCTAGTAGCTTCTCCTACTTGCGGAGCCGACATCTCAGGCTTCAAATCATATGTACGTACATCAGGGCTTGGTATAAGCACCCTATCCTCTCTGCTTAGCGGTTCTTCTACGCCGCCATTAAAGAAAAAGGTCACATGGGCATACTTCTCAGTCTCTGCTGTGTGCATCTGTCTTAGTCCTGCACGGCTTATAATCTCGGCTAATGTGTTTTGCGGATTAGCTTTTGGAAACATAATTGGATACGGAAATGATGCGTCATAAGCTGTCATTGTAGCTATATGAAGTTTGAGTTTTTTAGTAGCAAACTCACTAAATCCGCTATCTCCTAAAGCCTGAGTTATCTCTCTGGCACGGTCGGAGCGGAAATTCATCATGATGACCCCATCCCCATCCATCATTCCATTGTATCCGTCAAATGCTGCTGGCTCTATAAACTCATCATTCTCGCCTTTGGCGTAGCTTTGTTTGATATATTCGCTTGGATTAAGCATGGTTTTTGGTATTGCTTGGGCTATGGCGCGATAGCCAAGCTCTACTCTGCCCCATCTCTTGTCTCTATCCATGGTATAAAAACGACCGCCGATCGTAGCTATAGAGATACCATCACCACATATAGCTTCTACCTGCTCTAAATATTCTTGGGCTGACGCAGGACCGACGTCTCTACCGTCAGTGATTAGATGCAGCCACACTTTTTTACCTTGTTCTTTGACCAGCTTGGCCACACCTATGATATGTTCAATATGAGAATGCACGCCGCCATCACTCATGAGTCCTATTAGATGAACAGTAGTATTGCTTTTGGCTAAAATTTCTAGCAAAACTTCATTTTGTGCCATACTTCCATCATCCAACGCTTTAGAGATCTTTACTAGATCTTGATACAAGATCCTTCCGCTTCCTAACGTCATATGTCCTACTTCAGAATTACCCATCTGCCCTTGCGGCAATCCAACGCTTAGTCCATGAGTAGAGATGAGAGTATGTGGTGCATTAGCAAAAAGCCGATCATATGTCGGTTTGGGAGCATCTGTAAATGCATTACAATGACTTGTAGGTTTATGTCCTATACCATCCGTGATGATAAGTAATGTTTTTTGACCTGTCATAAAATCTCTTTATCTCTTATTTGCTTTTATTTTATCCAAATCATAGTAAAATACGTCTTATTACCAGGTATTTACTTGGTGTGGTAATTAATTCACACAAAAGAAGTTTGTTAATGCTTTATGCTCTTGCCCATTTTCTATCTATTAAACTTTTTGGCTACATTACCGTTAGGGTTGGTATAGCCTTTTTCTTATCCTTGGGATTATCACTGTTTTTGATGCCTCGCTATATTCGCTGGGCGATTGCCAAAAAAGCAAATCAACCCATCAACAAATACGTACCGGCACATGAAGGCAAAAAACACACTCCTACTATGGGTGGAGCGGTATTTGTCGTCTCGGCTGTAATTGCTACATTAATAACAGGTAATTTGGTCAATCTATATCTGGTCGGTGGGCTTATAACTATAATAGGCTTTGGGCTCGTTGGATTCAAAGACGATTTAGGCAAAGTAATCTCTGGTAATAATTTAGAAGGATTAACACCTAGAGGTAAATTTTTACTCCAAATTGCAGTTTCTCTTATAGTAGTTGGGTTGTTGTTTGCTATGAATTTTTCTACAAATTTTTATATACCGTTTTTGAAAACACCGTTATTTGATATGAGCTATATGTCTATTCCTTTTTGGGTCATGGTATTTTTGGCTACTACAAATGCCGTTAATCTCACAGATGGTCTGGATGGGCTAGCAACTGTGCCTTCTGCTATATCGCTTGCCACTCTAGGATTTATCATATATGCCACAGGACATATAGAGCTTAGCCATTATCTACTCATACCGCATATCAATGGAGTCGGAGAGGTAACCATACTCATAGGGGCATTCGTGGGTGCACTTCTCGGATTTTTGTGGTATAACTGTTACCCGGCTGAGATTTTCATGGGTGATACGGGCAGCTTAGCTGCCGGCGGGTTTATAGCTTATCTTGCAATTTTAGGTAAAAGTGAAATTTTGCTTATCCTCATTGGGCTTGTTTTTGTAGTGGAGACAATTTCTGTCATCTTGCAAGTAGGCAGCTACAAGCTTAGAGGACAGCGTATATTTCTCATGGCTCCTATTCATCACCATTTTGAATTAAAAAAATGGGCTGAAAATAAAATAATAGTCCGTTTTTGGATGGTAGCATTTTTGGCAAATGTATTAGCACTCATTACTTTAAAATTAAGATAAATAAGGGAGAGGAGAGAAGAGAGAAGGAAATTAATATAACAAAACCCTTCATCCTCTAACCTTCTTTCTTCGTAATTAAGGAACACAATGAATACCAATAATATCAAACCTACCCTTTTCGGATACGGCAAAACCACCAAAGCGATTGCTAAACTTCATAATGGGGGATGTACGTTTTTCGATGACAATGCCAAGGAAGCCTACACGGATGATATGGGCAATCACATACTTCCGTCACACTTATTTGACCCTGAAGCTAGTAGCTTGGAAGTAATGACGCCAAGCTTCAAACCGTCTCATCCTTTGGTTCAAAATGCCAAACATTTACTCAGTGAATATGATTATATACTAGGTAGATTGGAAAATAAACCATTCAATATATGGATAAGCGGAACCAACGGCAAAACCACAACTACTCAAATGCTCACTCACCTATTAGCCAAACGAGGAGCACTTAGCGGAGGCAATATAGGCACACCTCTAGCCGAGCTTGACCCCGAAGCTCCTATCTGGGTACTTGAGACTAGCTCATTTACGCTTCACTATACTCGCACTGCTTCACCGAATATTTATCTGCTTCTTCCTATCACGCCTGATCATCTTGATTGGCACGGCAGTGCAGAGGGATACACGGCTGATAAACTTGCACCGCTTCTTACGATGAGAGAAGGCGAGATGGCCTTGATTCCAGCAGGTTTGCCATTACCACAGACCAATGCTTTTGTAGTAGAATATGATACCAATGAATTTGTGGCAAACTATTTTGGTATAGATTCATCCAAGCTGAGATTCAAAGGTGCATTTTTACAAGATGCCTTGCTAGCCCTTGCGGTTACCAAGGTATTGTATGATGAAATTGACTATGAATGCATGAATGCTTTTATCATAGAAGGGCATCGTCAAGAAGAGCTCACTGACTCCAAAGGGCGTCTCTGGGTAAACGACTCCAAAGCTACCAACTTGGATGCTACCATCCAAGCTGTCAAAGTCTATAGCAATAGAGCATTACATCTCATACTCGGAGGTGATGACAAGGGAGTTGAACTAGATGAGCTTTTCATGGCTATCAAACCATACAATCCTACTATATATACAGTAGGGGCAAATGAGGACAAACTCTTAAAATTATCTGAAAAATATGGATTAAATGCCATAGCCTCCCATGCAATAGCAAATGCGGTCACGCAAATAGATAAAAACCACACAAAAGATTCAGTTGCCCTCCTCTCTCCTGCGGCAGCCAGCTTGGATCAATTTAGCTCTTATAAAGAAAGAGGCGATGTGTTTATGAGTAGTGTTAGGGCATTATAGCAACTGTTTTTATCATTTATTTGCGGTGAGCTTGTCGAACCATGACGGTTTTACAATTTTGATACCGTTCTTATGCTTCGATACACTCAGCATGAACGGAATGAAGCAATCTATAGATGAGAGTGGATCGCCACAAGCTAACGCCTTCGCGATGACGGTTGTTTGTCATTGCGATGAATGAAATGAAGAAGCAATACATAAATAATATGTGGACTGCCACGACCTTTTAGGTCTCGCAGTGACGGTCATTGTGAGAAGCAAAGCGACGAAGCAATCCATAAATAAAACAATGTCACCCGAACGCTCGAAAAGCAGGGCTTGTGGCAGTAGTGCATACACAAGCCCTAGCGGTTCGTGAGCGGTGACGCTTTTCTTTGGTTACCTTTCTTTATAAAAAGAAAGGTATAGAGAAGTAAAGAAACAATATAAATTATTTCAATTACATAATTCTAAACCTATTTTAATATGGCAAATCCTATCTATATATATGTTCCACGTACACCATAGAGTGAAATTCAAAAATTTCCAAACGAATTACATTAATTATCCATTAATTTCAGCAAACCTTAAACTTTATCCGCTATAATTCTCTCCTCTTTAACGTGGCTCGATAGCTCAGTCGGTAGAGCAGCAGACTGAAAATCTGCGTGTCGACGGTTCGATTCCGCCTCGAGCCACCACTTTTTGAGAATAATTAACAGATTTTCTAACAATCACAAAATTTTTTTACTCTTCTTGAAGCCCTATAATACGGACTTTACTCTCAAATACTAATTTTTTTTATTAATTTTTCGTTAATTTTCTTGACATTCATAAATATTCTGTGTTATACTTGTGGTCATTCAAAACAAAAAGGAGTATAGAATGAAAAAAACTTTGTTACTTTCAATAGTAGCTTCTACTATGATTATGGCGGGCGGCGATATCGCTCCAGTTGAACCAGCGGTTGTTACACCAGCTCCAGTAGTTGAGTCTAACTGGAAATTTAGCGGTCAAGGTGTAGTTTATTATCAAACTGATGATTCTAGTTTGCTTATTATTTCTGGTAATGGTACTGACAGTGACCTTTTCTCACAAGGTTCTTCAAGTGCAAATGCTGGTCTTCAATTGACTGCTACTAACTCTGATCTTATTGCTGGTATCGGTTTTGGTGCTCAACTAAACGCTCTTGGTACACTTGGTCTTGAAGAAGATGTAGTATCTAACGTTATGCAACTTGCTAACGGTTCTCTTAACAGTGCATACGTTTCACAACTTTATTTGACATACGGTATTGCTAACACAAGCCTTAAAGTTGGTAGACAAGAACTTCCAAAAGCACTTTCTCCATTTGCTTACTCTGAAGATTGGAACGTATTTACTAATACTTTCAATGCTGCATTGCTTGTAAACACAGACCTTCCTGATACTGTACTTGTAGGTGCATGGGTTACAGATTTCAACGTTAACGGTATGGCTGCTGAAATGAATAGCTTCAAAAACCCATACACATTTGGTAATGGTATATTTATGCTAACTGCTCAAAACAAATCTATCGCTGATTTGACATTGACAGGTTCATGGTATTATGGAGATGAGCTACTTAATTCAAATGAAGATTTAAACATCCTTTGGGGTGACGCACAATACAATGCAGGTTTTGCTAATATTGGTATCCAAGGTGGTGCTATCATGACTGATTTAGTTGCTGATGACACAACTGCATTTGGTGCTATGATTGGCGGTAAATTTGATATAGTTAACGCTCATGTTGCATACTCGCATGTAAATGATTCTTCACTTGGTATGTTCCAAGTAGGCGGCAGCACATCTGCTCTTTATACTGAAACTGCTCTAGATCAAGTTTCTCCGGTTGGTACTGCGCTTAGAAACGACATGGATAAATTTGTAGTTGCTGCTAATGCTGACGTTCTTGGCGGTAACCTAACAGGTGCATATGCATATACTGACAGTGGAATTGTTGATTCAGTAAACGAAGTTGATGTTGTTTATGCAACTCATATCACTGAAAACCTAGTTGGTGTACTTGCTTATGTTTATGCTGATGTTGACACTTTACCTGATAGTGTTAATCTTATCAGAGCTGTTGCTAAATACAACTTCTAAGAATTACTTTTCTTAAAGTTCTTCGAACCTAGGCTTTTGCCTTGGTTCACACTCTTTTTAACTCATTTTTATCCCTTTTTTGTTATCATATTTTAGTCTTTTACCAATGCTTGTATTGTGAATGATGTGTCATTGCAAACACTTTGTTATAACGATCAACGTAATGAAGAGGCAATCCATATAATTATAAACAATGTCATTCGAGCATCATTATAAGTAGGCAATATTTCTCTCGCTCCCATGCTCCTGCGTGGGAGTGTATATTGATCTTTTGGAATTTAGTATGCATTCCCACGGAGACCGTGGGAACGAGATAAAAAGAAAAGTATAGACAAATATCTCTCAACCCCGCGGGGACAAGATTAACCAAATAAGGAAAAAAATTGAAACTGTTTGAACCAAATTATCACTTCAATCTAGCCAATCTCATTACATTTGCCAATATCACATGCGGTATGGTAGCCATATATCTAGTTACCCAACATCAGTTTGTCATAGCGGCCGTGCTAGCATGGTGTGCCGGAGCATTTGACATAATGGATGGCAAGGTAGCCCGCAAGTATGGACTTTCTACAGAATTTGGAGTGCAGCTGGATAGTTTCGCTGATTTTTTATCATTTGTGGTCATGCCGTCTTTTTTTCTATTTTTTGCTCTTGAATTTGATGATAACTTTAGTAAATTAATTGTCGGATTTATATTTATATGGTATGTCATAAGCGGGCTTAGAAGACTTGTGAGCTTCAATCTGGCTAATGATGCAGGAGAAGTCACCAAATACTTCACTGGAGTCCCTACTCCTCTTGGGGCTATACTTCTTTGGATATTGTGGCTGCTCTACATCGGCGGCGTTATCACAAGTATCTTGGCGGTATCTATTTTGGTTTTGATAATTGCATGGTCTCTCAATAGTAAGGTCAAGATACCTCATTTGTAGGATTTTATCTCGCTCATATGCTCTGCGTGGGAGTGTATATTGATATTTTGAAATTTAGTATGCATTCCCACGGAGACCGTGGGAACGAGATTGTTCGGCATGGCAGGAGTTCCTTTCGCTCCCATGCTCCTGCGTGGGAGCGTATATCGGTCTTTTGGAATTTAGTATACATTCCCACGGAGACCGTGGGAACGAGATTAAAGTATAAAAATTGACTGCTGCACTACGCTCACAGTGACAGCTAAGAAAATAAAAAGGATTTATTTGAATAAAATATCAAAATACCTAAACAATTTCTCTGAACTGGTGATGTTTCAGCACTCAGTATTTTCATTGCCATTTATCTTTATAGCTATGCTAGTTGCTGCTAACGGTTGGTTTGGATTAAAACTGCTTATCTTGGGAGTTTTTGCAGCTATTAGTGCTAGAAACTTTGCCATGGGAGTCAATCGTTACTTAGATCGCGACATAGATGTTCTAAATCCTCGTACGCAAAACAGACCGTCCGTTGATGGACGTATAAGCTCCGCTAGTATGGTTGGATTTATTATTCTAAATGCACTACTATTTATAGCTGTGAGTTTTCTCATTAATACCTTGGCGCTAAAACTATCAATTCCGTTTTTGATAGTTTTAGGGGCTTATACTTTATTTAAACGTTTTAGTGCTTTAGCTCACTTGGTCCTTGGAATTAGTCTAGGACTCGCCCCAATAGCAGGTGCGGTAGCAGTACTTGGGGATATTCCTATGTGGTCTATTTATCTCGCAATCGGGGTAATGTTTTGGGTAGCCGGATTTGACCTATTATATTCGCTTCAAGATATGGAGTTCGATAAAGCTCATGGACTTCATTCGATCCCATCCAAGCTCGGATCATCAAAAACAATGGCATTAGCGGCCCTTTTTCATCTACTAACGGTAATTTTTTGGACTATATTTGTGATCGAAGCTCAGTTGGGACTTTTTGCTCAAATTGCGGTAATGATAAGCACTGTAATGCTTTCTTATGAACACTATATAGTACATAACGATTTTACCAAAATTGATAAAGCGTTTTTCACCGTTAACGGCTATCTTGGGTTTGTCTTTTTGGCTTTTATTATTATTGATGTTTTGGTTTAGGATAGCAACTTCTCTGTCATGCTCAATTTAGTTCAGTATCTTCGTCATTCCTTCTCTAGCTCCAATGCTCCTGCGTGGGAGTGTATATTGGTCTTCTGGAATTCAGTATGCATTCCCACGGAGACCGTGGGAACGAGATTGAATGAGATTGGGTTGAAATGAAAAATGCAATACTTAATATAGATAGATCATGGGATATAAATCTTAAATCTCTAGATAATTCTTATCTGGAATTTTTAAACAATGACAGCGGCTATATACCCGCAAAAGCGAACATCTTCAATGCTTTTAGCACTCTGGCCAAAGATGATGTCAAATATGTACTTTTTGGGCAAGATCCTTATCCTAGAAAAGAAAGCGCGTCAGGATATGCCTTTATAGATGGTGCGGTCAAAGAGATTTTTAGCCCCAGCGGGACTCTAGCTAAAGAGGTCAATCGCGCAACAAGCCTAAGAAATTTTATCAAAATGGCTCTTGTGGCTAGAGGTGATTTGAACCCAAATAACACATCACCTAAAGCCATAGAAGATGTAAACAAAACAAGCCTCATTAGCTCAATAGAAGAATTGAAAAACAACTTCGAAAAAAATGGGGTATTGCTACTAAATACTTCTCTGGTTTTTACAGATAAAAAAAGCACCGCCTATCACGCTAAAGCTTGGAAACCATTTATGGAAGATCTATTATCATCGCTTGATAGAAATCAAGTAAAACTTATATTGTTCGGTAATGCGGCTAAAGAGCTTTATAGATCCATGCCGATTATCTCCTCTTTTGAAGCCATAGAGCTTGAACATCCGTATAATCTATCGTTTATATCCAATCCGAAAGCAATAGAGCTGTTTAAACCTATGAATTTAATAAGAAAAGCATAATTACGCCCCTTCGCTCTCATGCTCCTGCGTGGGAGCGTTTATTGGTCTTTTGTGATCTAGTATGCATTCCCACGGAGACCGTGGGAACGAGATTAAGTATAATTTGACAGTGTAAATGATGTCTCTTTACATTTGTAAAGGATGTTCCTTGTCTATACACATGCTCCTGTGTGGGAGTGTATATTGATCTTTTCGGAATTCAGTATACATTCCCATGGAGACTGTGGGAACGAGATGAAAAGAAATGTAGAAAGGCAAATCTAGCCATCAAGCATTATTTTTAAGAAAAATTAGATATAATTTCATCTCTACATATATAGTGCATCCATAGCTTAGCTGGATAGAGCATCGGTTTGCGGTACCGAAGGTCTCAGGTTCGAATCCTGATGGGTGTACCATCTCTTTTTAATCAAATTTATACTACAATATTTTCAAAAGATTTATAAAGGATTTATTGGTATGAAAATAGTACTTATTAACAAAAATCCTGTTGTTTCAAAACTAATTGAACTCTCTATAAAAGATACAGATTATAAAATAGTTGAAACAGAAGATATAGATATCATCAATGAAGATTATGATCTATTTATCATAGACGATAGTTGCTATAATGCGGATATGGAACAAATGATATCAAACAAAAATGTGATATTATTAACCAATATAAAAACATTCTCCAATGAATCACACACGTTCAAGACTCTTCCGAAACCATTTTTGCCTACACAACTATTTAATTTGATCAACTCTAGTTTGTCAAGTGAAGCATTATCCATAGAATTAATAAACAATAAAATTTTAAACACTGATGATATATATCAGATCAAAGAACTTCTAGAAAAACCGGACTTAAGTTCTGACAATCAAATATATGAAGATAATTTATCTTATGTGTTTAGAAAAAGTGCAGAGACAAAAGAGAAAAGAATATTAATGGCACTTCTCAAGATGAAACCAAAAAAACTTAAAAAACTTTTGTCAGATGCAGAGATCACCTTTAGTATCCGTTTCCCTAAAGAGTCTTGATGGCTATATTGGTATTATCAGGTCCCAGCGGTGCTGGGAAAAGCACTATTATTAATAATGCTGCGCCATATATAGGGAGTTTTTACTTTTCGATTTCAACCACCACTAGAGCTCCGAGAAATGGAGAAACGAACGGCAAAGAGTATTATTTCGTTACCAAAGAAGAGTTTGAAGCAGATATACAAGCAGGCAATTTTTTGGAATATGCAAAAGTACATGACAACTATTACGGTACATCATTAAAACCTGTAAATGAAGCTTTAAAAGAGGGCAAATTGGTCATCTTTGATATAGATGTACAAGGACATGAACTTGTGCGTGAAAAGTTGGATGATATTACTACTTCTATCTTCATAACTCCGCCCACTCTCAGTGAACTCGAACGCAGGCTAAATCTTCGTTCGCTTGATGATGATAGCATCATACAAAGACGTGTAGCCAATGCAAAAAAAGAGATAGAATCTATAAAAGAGTTTGATTTTATCATTATTAATGATACTATAGAGCAGGCAACCAAAGAGTTTATAGCTATATCAAATGCCGCCAGGCTTAAAAGAAGCTACGTTGAGATAGACAATATAGTCAAATCTTGGAAAAATTAGACAAAATGGGGTATAATGCCCCTAGAATTACCACAAAGGAAATAAAATGGGATCATTTAGTATCACACATTGGCTTATAGTATTGGCTGTAATTGTACTTCTTTTTGGAGCGAAAAAAATACCTGAACTGGCAAAAGGGTTAGGACAAGGGATCAAAAACTTCAAAGAAGCGGTCAATGAAGAAGAAGAAAAAAAGACTGACACAAAAGAGATAGCTGCTACAGAAAAATCAGAGACTAAATCAGAAACTAAAACTGATAAAACTACTCAAAACAGCTAATGTTGCTTTGGCAACATAGCTTTATTTACATACGAATCATTCATGAAACTTAAATCAACAATAAATACCATCATATCATCAGCACTCCAAGAAGCCGGCATCGCTGCTCCTGCTCTGAGCGTAACAAATGCTACTAGAAAAGAGTTTGGTGATTTTCAATATAACGGCGCTATGAGTCTAGCCAAATCACTTGGCACTAATCCTAGAGAAATTGCTACCAATGTGATCAAGCATGTCGATTCAGATGTTATAGACAAAGTAGAAATAGCAGGGCCGGGTTTTGTCAATATATGGATAGACAACAATTGGCTCTCAAAAGAACTTAACGCAATATCAAAAGATAAAAACTTAGGCATAGCTAGAGACAAAAAAAACGAAAAAATCGTAGTAGACTACTCTGGGCCAAACATGGCAAAAGAGATGCATGTAGGACATCTTCGTTCTACTATCATAGGTGATACACTTGCAAATCTATTTGAATTTTTGGGATATGACGTGATCCGCCAAAACCATATAGGAGATTGGGGTACGCAATTTGGTATGCTCATAGCATATCTTGAAGAGATACAAAATGAAGGTCGATCTTATGAAGAGCTAAAAGATCTGGAACATTTTTATAAACTAGCCAAAGCCAAGTTTGATAGTGATGCTTCATTTGCTGATACTGCTAGAGAGTATGTAGTAAAGATCCAAGGCGGGGATAGTTATTGCCTAGGATTATGGCAAAAATTTATAGACACTTCGCTGGCTCATTGCGAAGAAGTTTACGATAAACTCGGAATTAAGCTTACAAAGAATGATGTCAGAGCCGAAAGCTCATATAATGATATGCTGGCACAAATTGTGCAAGAACTTGAAACAAAAGGGCTTATAACGATAAGTGATGGTGCAAAATGTATATTTTTGCCAAACAATGATGTGCCTATCATTGTCCAAAAAAGTGATGGAGGATATCTATATGCTACTACTGACTTGGCTGCACTAAAATATAGAAGTCAAATGCTTGGTGCGAAACGTATCTGTTATGTAGTAGATGCGAGACAAAGTGAACATTTTCGTCAAGTATTTTGGGTTAGCAAAGCAGCTGGTTTCGTAGAAACTGATACCAGCTTGGAACATATAGCATTTGGTACAATGATGGACAGATCCGGCAAACCATTCAAAACCAGAGATGGCGGAACGGTCAAATTGATACATTTGCTTGATGAAGCGATAGTTAGAGCCAAAGATACGATATCAAGCAAAGAATCACTAGACAATGATGCTTTGGAGCATACTGCCAAAGTAATTGGAATAGGAGCTTTGAAATATGCCGATCTGTCAGTAAATCGTGAATCAAATTATATATTTGATTGGGACAAAATGCTGAGTTTTGACGGTAATACGGCTCTTTATATGCAATATGCGTATGCTAGGATCCAAAGTATATTGCGTCGTTTTGATGGAGAGTTAAATGGAACAATCAATATTCAAAGCGACATAGAGCATAAGCTTGGCTTGGCACTTTTGGAATTTGATGATACACTTGCCAAAACTGCAAATGATGCCATGCCGAACTATTTGACAGGTTACCTATATGAGCTTGCAACCCTATTTATGCAATTTTATGAACTTAGCCCTATACTAAAAGATGGTATTGATAATGAAACAAAAATGAGCAGATTGCTACTAGCTGATTTGACAGCAAAGACTATCAAACAAGGTCTGTTAATACTTGGTATTGAGGTCGTGGATAAACTATAGTTAGTTGGAGTGTTGTTGCGACTTACATTAGTATGTCATCGCGAACGAAGTGTGGCGATCCACTCTCTTGTCATACCGAACTTGATTCAGTATCCACTATTTTTTATGGATTCCAGCTCAAAGCACGGAATGTTCTGTGTTAGAAGTCAAGTCTTTTTAGCACATTTTAAATCCCTGTCATGATCGCATCATTGTAAAAAACTTCAAACAAAAGCAAAATATACTTCACTCAGTAAAATATTATTACAAATTGATTATCATTTGCCGGAGTACTTGCGATTATGACGATTTTGGTTACTTTATAAAAAGTAACAAGAAGAAGAAAAATAATAAATCCTGAAACGAGTTCAGGATGACAAAATTATTCTGCTTTTTTAGCTGTAAGTTCGCTCAAAAAAGCTTCAAGTGAATAACGTTGGCGATATTGCGGTATCATAATATGTACAAGTATATCCCCCATATCAGCTACCACCCACTCATCACTGACATCTGAGCCTATAAATTCTTCGCCTAGAGGCTTTAATTCGTTTTTGAGATGGTCAAAAAGTGCCTGTGTATGCTTTCCTCCGAGAGAATTTGCAATTACTACTCTTTTGGCTATATAATCTGCATCATCAAGGTTAAAAACCTCTATCTCTTCGGCCTTTTTGTCATCTAATACTTTTACTATTGCATCTATTCTTTCATCTAATGTCATTTGTTTCCTTGTTTTTTATTAATAGTTCTCAAATTTTCAGCAAAGCTAAAAATTAGGTCTTCAGCAGACCGCTCTCGCGACTAGTCGCTCTAAAGTTCTCAAAATATTTTTTGACTTCATCTCTTATTTTTTCATCTACATTTGATAGGTCCCCGCTCTCTCTTATAAAGGTAGAGCTAACAGTATTATCAATATGAAGTACTTTAAATGAGTGTAAAGCCGTAGTGTTCAAGGAATTATCTCCTCTAGTGACTACTATCCATGTGATTGTATCATTTAACCACTCAAAATTACGCCATAAAGTGATTTTTTCTAAATTATCTGCTCCGATTATGAGATAACGAACATCATACAAAGATCTAAAATGCTCTATGCTTTGATAAGTATAGCAAATCTCGTTATCTATCTCATAAGAATCTATAATGACACGCTCATCATCAAATACTTTTTTGCACCATGACAAACGCTGCAAAGCCGGTGCAAATGGAGCTGCCTTAAACGGATTTTGGTATACAGGGAGTATCAATAGATAGTCTATGTCAAATTCTTTCAATACTGCTCTTGCTATTTCTTGATGTCCCAAGTGTGGCGGATCGAAACTGCCACCCATAACAGCCACTACAGCTTTATCCTTTTTAACCAAAAAATAACCTCATTTATTGTAGAATAATGAAATTCTATCATAATATTCATAAGCTTAGGAGAAAGTATGGCAGTCAAAGTCGCAATCAATGGATTGGGAAGAATCGGCAAATGTGTAGCTAAAATCATATCTGATAGAGATGATATAGAGTTAGTAGCAGTCAATGTAAGCGGATCTGATGAGACTATCGAATATGGATTGAAATATGATAGTGTACACGGTACAAGAAATGATGTCAAAGTTGTTGACGGTTATATATATATGGGCAATACCAAAGCCAAGATATTAGACAGCAGAGATCCTGCGCAACTTGATTTTGCAAGTCATGGAGCAGAGATCGTTTTAGAGTGCACAGGTGCGTTTTTAACAGCCGAAGGTGTACAGCCGTATCTTGATAATGGTGTTAAAAAAGTCATCTTTTCTGCTCCAGCTAAAGACGATACTGCTACTTATGTTATCGGTGCCAATGAAAATGAATACAAAGGTGAAAGTATCATCTCAAATGCAAGTTGTACCACAAATGGTCTAGCTCCGCTTGTAAAAGTGCTTGATGATAACTTTGGCATCAAAAAAGGACTTATGACAACAATTCATAGTTATACAAGTTCACAGCCTATACTTGATCATAAGCCTAGCAAAAAAGATATGAGAAAAGGCAGAGCGGGTGCAACAAACTTAGTGCCTACTACAACAGGTGCCGCAAAGGCTATCGGCAAAGTATTGCCAAAACTCAACGGTAAACTAAATGGACAATCAATAAGAGTTCCGACTGCCGATGTTTCAATAGTAGATTTGACCGTGACTTTAGAAAAGAATATCACACTCGATGATGTCAAGCAAGCTTTTGAAGTAGCAAACAACACTACCCATAAAGGAATTTTGGGCATTGATAATGAATATAGAGTTTCAACCGATTTTATAGGTGAAGAGGCTAGTACGGTTGTAGCAATGGATACCATACAAGTAATTGGCGACAATATGGTAAAAGTTCTCTCTTGGTATGACAATGAGTGGGGATACTCTTGTCGTTTGGTTGATTTAGCAATACTTGTAAGTAAAAAATAGAGAAAGATATATGCCAAAAACGATTAAAGATATAAATATAGACGGTAAACGAGTTTTTATAAGATGTGATTTTAATGTACCAAAAGATGATGAGGGCAATATTACAGATGATAGACGTATCAGAGAGGCATTGCCGACTATCAGATATTGTTTAGATAGGGATTGTAAAGTTATTCTAGCTTCGCATTACGAAAGGCCAGAACCAGGTAAATATGAAGAAAAATATTCACTCAGACCGGTAAAGCTTCGTCTTCGCAAACTGCTTAAACTTAACGGTGAAGTTAAAATTGCAGATGATGTTATAGGACCTGACGCCAAAAGCAAAGCTGCTGCCCTGAAAGCAGGAGAGATACTCATCCTTGAAAATCTTCGCTATGAAGCAGGAGAGACAAGTAATGATGAAATTTTTGCTAAAGAGCTAGCCTCACTAGCAGATGTTTATATAAATGATGCGTTTGGCGCGTGTCACCGCAAGCATGCTTCCATATATGCTCTTGCACAACAATTTGCACCTGAAAATAGAGGCATAGGCTTCTTGATGAATAAAGAGATCAATTTCTTTAGCAAAGTAATAGAAAACCCTACTCGTCCTTTTATAGCCGTTATAGGAGGCAGTAAGGTTTCGGGCAAATTGCAAGCACTCATAAATCTTGTAGAAAAAGTTGATAAGATCATAATAGGCGGAGGAATGGCATTTACATTTCTTAAAGCTCAAGGACTTGAGATCGGTAAATCTATAGTAGAAGATGACCTATTAGAAGATGCTAAAAAGATCATGGCTAGAGCCAAAGATAGAGGCGTGAAGTTTTACTTGCCTGTTGACTTGGTAGTAGCGGATATTTTTAGCAGCGAAGCAATGACCAAATACCTTCCATCACAAGAGATACCAAAAGAATGGATGGGGCTGGATATCGGGCCTGCTACAAGCAGGCTTTTTAGAGAAGCTTTGCATGATGCACAAACTATCATATGGAATGGGCCTATGGGCGTTTATGAGATTGATAAATTCTCAAAAGGAAGTATCTTGATGTCACACAATATTGCACAAAGCCACGCTACAACTATAGTCGGGGGCGGAGATACTGCTGATGTAACAGCAAGAGCAGGAGATATAGAAGAGATGAGCTTTGTAAGTACCGGCGGCGGGGCGAGTCTGGAATTGATAGAAGGAAAAGAACTTCCAGGTATCGCGGTACTTAAATGATTTTTGCAGCCAATTTCAAAACAAATCACACCAGAGCTTCGACTTTGGCATATTTAGAGCAATTAGAGCATCAAATTTCAGATAATCAAAGTGACAAGTTTTACCTATTTCCGCCATCTACGGCATTATCTTCGCATCGTGGCAAAATAACTATCGGTGCACAAAATGCATATCCTGCCATAAACGGTGCATTTACCGGAGAAATTGGGCTAGAACAGTTAGATGAGTTTGATATCAAAACTATTTTGATAGGGCACAGCGAAAGAAGACAACTACTAAGAGAGTCCGGAGAAGATATATCCAAAAAATTTGAATTTTACAAATCACAAAATTTTGAAATCATCTACTGTATAGGCGAACCGCTCGAAGTAAGAGAACAAGGTGATGATACTGTGCTGGATTATCTAGCAGAGCAATTTAACGGCATTGATACAAATTATGACAAGTTAATAATTGCTTATGAGCCTATTTGGGCTATCGGTACAGGCAAGAGTGCAACAAACCATGAAATAGCCGCAACACATCAAGCTCTTAGAGCATTGAGCTCAAAACCGCTTTTATATGGTGGGAGTGTTAATGCCACTAATATCAAAGAAATCTCTTCAATTAAAAACGTAGATGGAGTATTAGTAGGCAGTGCGTCACTCGATGCAGTAAACTTTGCTGCGCTTATCACGGCAGTAAAATAATTATTAGTGTATATGTGGGTTGCACCCTCATATGAAAATACTCATATTTTGTCCATCTTAAATCAAATTACACCTCAAAATAAATAATTTTTTATTCTTTAAAACAGACTATCAGTCTCATTTCATCTGTGCTTTAATATATGAAAACTTTATAATAAAAATTATCAATACAAAAGAAAATGGATAGGATAAATTTTATTGCTTTTCAAAGTATTTTTTTTGTATAATATAACATCAAATAATATAAGGAAATGCAATGAAAACAAAATCAATCATATTGTCTGCAGGATTGATTTCTTTACTCATTCTAGCCGGATGTAAAGAAAAACCATCTGATGGCAATGTTAGTACTGCTACTGCACAGGCTGAAAAAACTACAGTTACAGCACCAACTGACGAGCTGGCAAAAAGAGTTTTAGCAATGGGTCTCAAGCCAATACCTACAGATGCTAATGAACTAAAAAAACTAACCGAAGATGTGAACAATACTTTTTCGGAAGCCAAAATAGAATTGGGTAAAAAATTATATTTTGATCCTAGATTATCGCAAAGTAGTTTGATTAGCTGTAATACCTGTCATAACCTTGCGCTTGGTGGTGTAGATGGTGTAGAAGCTGCAATTGGAGACAAATGGACTGCTAATCCTCATCACTTGAATTCTCCGACAGTTTATAATTCTGTTTTCAATAAATCACAATTCTGGGACGGAAGAAGCCCGCACCTCGAAGACCAAGCCGAAGGGCCGATGCAAGCAAGCCCAGAGATGGCTTCTTCAAAAGAATTGATAGAACAAAGAGTAGTATCAATTCCTGCTTATGTAGATGAGTTTAAAAAAGCTTATGGTGATGATGTCAAAATCACATTTGAACTTATAGCTAGAACCATAGGACTGTTTGAAAGAACATTGGTTACTCCTTCTAGATTTGATGATTTCTTAAACGGCGATAGCAATGCACTTACAGCTGAAGAAAAAGAAGGCTTAAAACTATTTGCAGACAAAGGTTGTACGGCATGTCATACCGGTATTAATCTTGGCGGAGATATGCAAAGCTTTGATGCTCAGGGAATCTATAAATATAAAGATGTAGGTGACTTTAAAGGCAATGCAAATAAAATGGTAAAAACTCCTACTCTTAGAAATATAGAAGAGACAGCTCCATATTATCACAACGGTAAGGTTTGGACTCTCAAAGAAGCTATCCAAGAGATGGGCAGAGTACAATTAAATACGCAAATCAGTGATGAAGATGCAGCAA
>Ga0265295_1000699_pt1 | contig 64683 bp, 47 predicted proteins | sample Munlansysbiofilm_FD_192503 | JGI IMG/M metagenome (GOLD analysis project Ga0265295, IMG submission 192503) | Leachate microbial communities from a municipal landfill in Southern Ontario, Canada - Methane capture system biofilm | ecosystem: Engineered > Solid waste > Landfill > Unclassified ... | reverse complement strand
GTCGTTACCTGAAATACACCCTGGAGAAGTTACAATTAGCGAAAACCTTGCCCATCGTCTTAATGTACAACCCGGCGATTACCTGCTTTTTCATATCAACCGGGCAACCATCATCCCACTGAATACTCCGTTTGTTTCAACAGAAAATCAGGTCATAGCCAAACGGCTGAAAATAAACCATATCATTGGCAATAACCAAATGGGCCGATTTTCGCTCCTCAATGTACAAGCTGCACCCTTCAATGCCTTCGTCTCCCTACCCTGGCTGAACACACTCATGGCGATGGAAGGAAAAGCAAATCGAATCCTGCTTTCAGTCAATGAAAGCCGCACAATTTCCACCCTTACACAAACGCTGGAGGCAGTCTGGCGCCCCGAAGACCTTAGCCTGAAAACAGAGCCGCTCAACACAGAATATGGCTGGCAAATCTCTTCGGAACGCGTATTTATCGATCAAGCGAATGCACAATTGGTACAACAGGTTTTTCCTGATGCTACGCCTATCCTGACCTATTTAGTGAATCGTTTGGCAACAAAAAAGGCAACCACCCCCTATTCTTTTGTCAGCAGTGTTACAGACAACTCCCTGCCAGAAAACGGAATAATCATCAACCAATGGCTTGCCGACGATCTGAATGCAGCTCCCGGCGACACCCTGACTTGCACCTGGTTTTCGATAGGGCCGCTCCGTGCGCTGACTACCGATAGTGCCCTCTTCATCGTACAGCGTATTACCGCCATGGACAGTCCTCTCAGTGACCCGCAGCGGATGCCCTTCATCCCGGGCTTATCGGATGCAGGAAGCTGCACAGCATGGGATGCCGGCATCCCGATAAACCTGAAAACCATCCGCGATAAGGATGAAACCTATTGGAACCAATACCAAGGCACGCCCAAAGCATTTATTCCCTTAAAAACCGCTCATAAACTATGGGCCAATCGTTTCGGCAACTATACCGCCTTCCGAACCGTCTATAACCCCGACACCATAGCATGGCATTCGGAAAACAGCAAACTATCCAACCTCGGAATATTAGTAAAAGAAGTCAGAGATCAAGGCAGAAACGCAGCCATTGGTGGTGTAGATTTCGGTCAACTGTTTTTGGGATTAAGCTTCTTTATTATTGTCAGCAGCCTGTTTCTGAATGCATTATTGTTCGTTTTTCATTTAAAAAAAACAAACAGAAATGGGAACCCTAAAAGCACTTGGGTTTACTCAGCGAAAAATCGTTACGCGAACAATTCTTATCAACAAAAAATTACGCCATCAGGCCAACCGGCTGAAGCACATTACAACCGATTCAACAAGTGGATTATCCAAGGCTATGCCCTGCCTCGGTGTTGCTTTTTTCGTAACCGCTGTTTTGCTGATGGTTCATCAGTTTTTTTTCAGCACCGCACATAACCCGACGTTATTTTTTCTTGGCGGAGGGTCGCTGTTGATTGCACTCGGTATAGAAGTAAGCTATAGATTACAAAAAACAGCAAGGCATAATTTCTCCCGCTTTAATTCTCTCCAATTAGTAATCAGCAACATATCGCGAAAAAGGACACTAAGTATGGTCGTCATACTGCTATTAGCTATCGGAACATTTGTAGTACGCTCAACTGGTGCAAACCGCAAAGATTTATTTACAAAAGCAGATTCATCTTCCGGCGACACGGGCGGCTTTCTTTTTTATGGCGAAACCACACGACTCATACTGTAATCATTAAACACTGCTGAGGCTGCAGAGAAATTCAATCTTCCCAGAGTATTCCATTCATCCAATTCCGCAAACAACCGGGCGACGATGCCAGCTGCCTAAACCTGAATAAAATAACCAACCCTCAGATTATTGCCACACATCCGGCTCTTCTTGAAGGCCATTTCAGTTTTCTTACCCGATCGGGAATCCCCGACACGACTGATCCATGGAGCGCCTTAAACAGCCGCAACGGTAAAGTCATTCCAACGATTGCCGATCAAACCGTAATACAATAGGGTCTGAAAAAAAAGACAGGAGACACACTAACATACACCGATGCGTTTGGAGATACCCTACAGCTCAAGCTAATCGCCGGATTAGCTTCTTCCATCTTCCAGGGAAATATCATCATCAGCGAGCAAAACTTTCTCAGTGTGTACCCCTATTCGGAAGGAACTGAACTCTTTGTGGTTTACGGAAACGCTTCAGAAGCCGACACCCTGACACAACAATTACAGCAGGCATTTAAAGGCCACGGGCTTCTTCTGGAAAGAAGCAGCGAACGGCTTGCCAGATTCCAATCAGTAGAAAACACATATTTATCGATATTTATGGTTTTATGTGCGTTGGGAATGCTGCTGGGCACCATTGGACTGGGCGTTGTTCTGGGGCATACCTTGCTGGAACGCCACAATGAGATTGCACTATTTTCCGCCCTCGGATTTTCGAAAAAGAAAACAGCAAAAATCGTTGTATCAGAATACCTGCTTTTGCTGTTAACAGACGTCGTTGGGAGTGCTATGGCTGCGATTATTGCTGTTTTCCCGTCACTTATTTCTCCGCATACTGGCATATCACTTACTTATCCGGCAGTGATAACCACCATAATACTTCTCAATGGAACATTATGGATCGTAATAATTACTGCAACAATGGATTGTTGCACAAGTAAAAAAGACGACTAAAACTTCGGAGAATTTAAGGGCGGCGCAGCACTTTGGACAATCCGGCCATCAACCCCCAAAAAATCAGGTTCAAAAATGCAGCCAATAAAATATACGCATTCATAAACCCGGTAATTCTGGCAAAAAATATACTCACCTCATTCATAAAACGACCCATCCAGAGGGTGAGCGCATTAAAAACCAACAAAAAAATCACCAGATATAAAAAACCTTTACTGGCGCCCTTCATATCTGCCGGGCTCAGGGTAACGCTGCTTCCAATGGCAAATACCAGATAGAGAAAAACGTAAAACCATACCGACGACCAGTTTTCTCCGGAAAAAATATCACGGAATGCACCAATTGCGGCGTACCCGCTGGTTTTTAATGCATCAGCCAGAATCTGTATGATTCCATTTCCCGATGCAGTAATACTATCGGGAAGATAGGATGAAGGGGGTTGCACTCCGATAAGAATGGCCGCAAGAATATAAATTAATAAACTTCCCGTGATAACCGGCCCGATACCAATAAAAAAATTACCAATCTGTTGGTACTTACTTTTTGGATTATACGAATGATTGACATAACCCAGCGTTCCGCTTGCAGGATCGGGGGTAAATAGTTTCATCTCAGTAATACGATGGCCAAATACCTTACAAAAAAAAGCATGGCCCAGTTCATGGGTAGCAGTACCCAGCCCCCCAAATAAACGAAGATATACTTTAGGACCCATCAGCCTGTAGCTGCTACGCTCGACCCTACCCGCAAGAAAATTCATAACCGTCGCCAAAATCAGCAGCGGCCCCAGGCTAACTACCAAAAAGGAAAACGTCATCTGTACAACTTCCCACACATATTGGAGCAGGGAAACAAATATATTTGCAGTCATATTAAGTGGATTAGGCGATAAAAAAATTATAAAATATTAGTTTAAACTTCTAATGATCTCCAAAACTACAAAATGCATGATATAAATAGTAGCCTTTAACTAAATTTCCTCCTTCACCCTAATAAATATTGAAACTCCTTTCTTGCCTGTGGGTCATTCAAAAGGGAAATCAGGACTATAAATCATCCTTTAATGGCAGGAAGGCAAAACAACCCCGAAAAAAAATATTTGGAAATGGAATATTAGGGAATGAAACAGGTTTTACATTAATTTAAGTGCTGAACCCTGAGCGATGGAATCAAGGCAAAACCGAAAAAAACCGAAAAATCCAGCAGATTAAATGATTTGATTTTTGCTTCTTAAAAAACTATTCGTTAAATTTGAATGGATTTTCCCCCTAAAAGGGGAGAATAGAAATGAAAAGTACCCATCAAAAATGAATCGTATGAAAAAAATTTATCTTCTGATCCCGATTGTGGGATTCATGATTTCTTGCTCCGGAGAAAAAAAACAAACGGATAAATCCACTGAAGCCCTACAGGACCAAATTGAGGGCATAGAAGAATCTACGCAAAAACTCGATGGCTCCATAATGTCATTAGAAAAAGAAATGGAAAAATCGCAAAGTGAAGTCGATTCATTGTTGAACAATCTATAATTCCATACTCATGAAAAAAATAACAATCCTTACCATGGTACTCTTTCTCGTAGCCTCAGGTGTATTTGCGCAGCAAGAAGAAAAAGTGCAACAGCAACAAAAAACAAAAAGTATCCAGATTCAAAAAAAACAGAATCAGGAAGAAAAGAAAACCTCAGGCAATACAGAAGCTAAAAAAAACATAAGCCTTCAGGAACGACAACAAAAAACAGAAAAAGCACCAGAACAGAGGCAAAATAATACACAAGGAATCAATGTTTCAGGTGAAAATCAGGAGCAAAACAAAACCAGTGTGCGCATTCCGCAGAACCAGACTTCACAAAGGCAAAACACAGAAAAAGCACCCGGTAAACAGCAAACAGGCGACGATAAATTTATTTCCAGAGACAAGGAAGGGCAACGAACCCGCAGCGAAAGCATTAAAAAAGAAAAAGACGAACAGCTTCAAAAAAGCGAAGCGAGCCCAGGGAAAAACCAAAATAAAAAACTGAATAATGAAGAGAATGAGGATGTAAGTATTCAGAAACAAGGGAATGCGTATGGCAAAGACAAAGAGATAACCGGGAAAGAATTCGGTCAGCAACGGGCGGAAGAAGCAAAATTGAAAGCACAGGAAAGAAAAGCCTATGCCGAACAAAAAATTCAGTCAGAAGAAGCCCAAATCAAAATCTACGAGGAAAAAATCAAAAACGCAAAAGAAAACGTAAGAAGGCAACGCGAAAATGGGGAAATATCCCCTGAAGAAGAAAAAGTAAAGCTGGATAAAATTATGCAGGCGGAAGAAAAAGTAAATAAAATGAAAAGCGTTGTAAATAACACCAGAAAAGAGGTAGAGGAGGTAGATCAGGAAATCCGAAAAACAGTAAAAATTAAATAGGATTCCGGCATTGCCCCCCCGAATCGTTATGAAAAAAAAGGTATCTCTGGTAGCGGATCAATTCATTGTTTGACATATCGGATTCAGGGAACGCAACAAACAATAATCTACAAATAATATTCATTGTTTCAATGTTTTACTATCCGTAAACTGTCGTCCGGTAAAACAGTGTATCCAAATAATTGGATATTTCTTATTGGATATTATTCATATCATTTAGCATTTTTACGATGAGGTTATCCGTGCTTTCCGCAATTTCTACCAAAGTTTTATCCTGCATATAGCATGCGGTTGTATATACTTTATATTTAGTATCCTTCATAACATTTCCTGCGGTAGTATTTACATGATTTGCTCCTGCCTGTTCGATGGCCAGCGCCGTTCCTTCATCATGGCCAACCGTCACAGTAACCTTATCGAGTACCTGCGCCAGCAAAACCGGTGCAATACACATGGCCGCAACCGGTTTTCGTTCTGCAATCATTTCCAGAATCACTGATGCCACTTCAGGAATTACCCGAAATTCTTTACCCGAGGAAAAGGCAAAATTGCTAAGGTTTTTGGCCGCCCCAAATCCACCAGGAAAAACAATGGCATCGTATTCCAGGGCAGAAAAACCGGAAAGAGGTAAAATTTTTCCCCGTGCAATTCGTGCGGATTCTGCCAGTACATTCCGGGTTTCGGCGACAACTTCTCCAAGGAAATGGTTAACTACTTGCGCCTGTGGGATATCAGGCGCAAAACATTGATACAATCCGCCATTTTTTTCAATGGCATATAGGGTCATTACCGCTTCATGTATTTCAGCGCCATCATAAACGCCACAACCGGAAAGGATTACTGCGAATTTTTTCATTGTGTAGAATTTTTGGTTCGTGCAGACAAAGGTCGAAAAAAAAAGGAAAGCGTGTGGTTGGATAAGTTTTAAAAAACAGGTATCCGTAGGGTAATATTTTTATACCTCTATATAAAATCATTCCTGCATAGTCAAAAACCGACAATTACATAAAAAATAGTAGTGCAATTCTTGTTTGGAATTTATCAACATCATACACGTATGTCGTTCTCAATGGCCTCAAAACCTGTTATTTGAAATAGCGGGTTTACTATTATTTATATTCCGTTTTTTCAAATAAACATGCATAAAAACACAACATTATTGCGTTTGCGCCACCCCCCAAAATAGTGCGGTAATTTTTATAGATTACTGATTATGAGAAGTATATGAATAACTACGTTTTTAAGTGTAGAAGTCAGAAAAATTTTTCGACAGCCAAAGGTAGCGCGTTGTAAATAATTAAATAATTCCTTTAATCCCTGACGCACCGGACAGAGAACCCGCGAGACTTACCGTAGTTGCTGCTGTTCACAGTGGCGTTGTTATACCGCAGGTATCGGTACCACGCGCAGCCACTGTTATCCTCCGAGGCCGACCACCAGAAGCCGAATATGCTGGCATTGGAGAACGTGCCAGAGATGCAGCTACGGTCGCCGCCCGGAAGGGCAGTAAAATGATAATTATCGGTTCCATTTTTCCCTTCAAACCATCCGTATTCCGATTTCAAAGCAGTGCCCTCCGCCCCTGCATGTCCGTTTTCTGACAACCAAGTTACTAAGACATACCATTCATCATCGGTGGGTAGATGCCACCCGTCAGGGCAGATACCCTGAGCCCCTTCGCCATTGATAACATTTTCATTATCAAGTGTCCAGTCATCAGCTATTGCCGCAGCATAGCTATATAATGCGCCATAATCGCCAGCGGGGGTATTATTATAATAGCAGTAGGCATCCGCGCTATTATCATTCAATAAAGCAACCCATACCACGCTGTCGGTTATATACGGAATAGTATCGCCATTGGGGTAATGGGTTACCTCCAAGTTACGATCCATCCAGCATTGATCACCAATCTCAACCCCCTGGAAGGAGTTACCGTCAATATCCGTAAAGGTTCCCGTGCATGGAATGGATGGTAGATAATGGTTATTGGTTCCGTCTAAACGTTTCCACCCGATGCCATCAAAAAGCAACAGCACATCGGAGTCACAGCCATAGACCAGCATACCTTCCTGAGGGCTTACAATCGCATGAATCTGGCTGTTGGTAAGAGGAGGAAGAGCCACCAACTGGGGAGTGAGCCACACCGTTTCGGAAGCTGTTGTGCCCACCGTAACAGAGGTTGCTGCAATTAACCTTCCTACGTTCATCCCGCCATTCTGGGCCGTGAGCAGAACCGGGATCATCGCAAACAGAACAATGACAAAAGAAAAGGAATGTGTCTTCATTTTGAATAAATTAGGTTGTCTTGGAATTTGGCTGTTGCTAAATTTAGTTAGCACAAAAATAATTATTTAATTATACAAACCATATTTTTATATTAATTTTTAAAATATTTGTTCTGCTCAGGATACCCGGAATTCATCCCGGTGCAATTCAATGGGCGCTGTTCATGAGCCCGCGGTGCACTGTACGGCAAGCCCGCCGGCCTGTTAGTGCCAAAGAACCCTTCCGCCCAGTAAAGATGAAATCCGTGTGGCCGATGCATTATCACATAGCAAAATAATAGGGTGCGATGCTATTTCCCCATTAAAAAACGTAAGACAATAAAAAACCTGTTAGGTTTTTGAAACCTAACAGGTTTACTGACAGGCCTGAAGCCTACCAGTTCAGCGAACCCTTTTAAGGGCGTTTTTGTTGGCATAAATCCAGTTAACTCCTTCGTTTAAAAAATTGAAAAAAATTTGGCCACCCCAGACAACAGGGTTTAATTAAACCGAAGCATTTAAATCACCTGACTTCGAATGTATTACCCCACATATTAGGCTGACACAATTAGCCAAAAAAAATAGTAATTATGCAAACAGACATGAAAAAAAGTGAATTTTCAAATAGATCCCATTGTTTCGAAATTTCTTTGATTCCGACAGCATTTATAAAGGAATTATCCAGCCAAACTTGAAAATTAATCTTAACAAAAAGTTGTAATCGGATAAATGCCACGAAATTTAAAAGATGCCATCCAAATTTTGCCATTGCTTTAAGTGCCTTTAGCAACAGGATTGTGATTAAAGCCATCCAAGTTTGAATCATTACAGTGTTTTCGCTTGTACCGATAAATGATTTTATATGAAGTAGTTGCTTTATATCCCTAAAGAATTAATTCTATGTCCCTTCAGGCTTTATAAAGCGCTGATATAGTGTTACAAGACCATATCATTTGATTTGTTATAAGTTCTATAACTTGCTGGTGCTCTTCACTCCACACGGCAACACGTCGCAATTTGCCTTGATATTTTTCCCTTGATTTTTCAATCGCATTTCCTGATCTCCAAGTATATGTTGATGCCGATTATCAGGGAAAGGTTTCTGCTTTATGACTTCGTATTGAAGATTCTCTTTGTGCCGAATTTCGAAAAACACTTTGTTGCTGCCCCAAATATTTGCAATGAAACATCATTATAGAAACGATCAGCGACAATGACACTCCGGGGCACAAGAGGGATGTCTAAAGTGCCTTTAGAAGTTTTATACTTAGCCCAATCAAACAGACGTAAACACAAACTAATTGTCGAGGAGTCCAAAAGCAAGATCTTCGATTTGATCCGGAATTTTACTCTCCTGTATCTTGCCTGCTATCCTAATGTTGATAAAGTTTAAAATAGGAGCCTTAAAACAGTAGATAACTTCTGTTTTTGTTTTGATCACTGCTAGTGGATTTGTATGGAGCCTTATGAATCCTCAGATGGTTTACGTTTCCTGTCGCTGATCTTAAGCCATTACAAATATCTCGTACCGATTTACTTTTTGCAAATTGGCAAAAAAGCATCGACGCAAGATGAATTTTGTACTCTTCGTCATTAGTTCTATTTTTGCAGCTTCCAAAATGGAACCATAAATACGACAAAGCAACCGCAGTGATTACTTCAAAACAACATAAAACAACAAGGGATGAAAAAAAGCGATGAAAGATATTCTGCATACATCACTATTTTGCATGAAGAATTAATTCCTGCCATGGGCTGTACAGAACCCATTGCCATTGCGTATGCTGCTGCTATGGCACGGAAAATTCTGGAAAAAACTCCCGGAAAGGTTGTAATTGAAGCCAGTGAAAATATTATTAAAAATGTAAAAAGCGTTGTTGTTCCCAATACCGGCAAACTTAAAGGTATTGAAGCCGCTGCTGCTGCAGGAATTGTTGCGGGCGACGCGGATAAAGTACTGGAGGTAATCTCCAGAGTTACGGACGAGAAAAAAAAAGAAATTGCAACATTTCTTAAGGAGACAGAAATCACGGTTCAAACCGCTAAAAGTGACCTTATTTTTGATCTTATTGTGCATGTTTATTGTGGTGATGAATGTGCTGCGGTTCAGATTTCTCATTATCATACAAATATTACAAAAGTAACGAAGAATAACGAAACCGTACTCCATAACGCGCATTGTGACGACCTGAATACAACTCAAGCTACCGATCGCTCCTTCATGAAGGTGGAAGATATTATCGACTTTGCGGAAACGGTAGAGATTGATGAGGTCAGAGAAGTATTAGAGCGCCAGATAGCGTTTAACACAGCCATTGCAAAAGAGGGTATTAGAAACGACTGGGGGGCCAACGTAGGATCTACGCTATTGAAAGCCTGGGGTGACGACGACGTGAAGGTTCGTGCCAAGGCCATGGCTGCTGCTGGCTCCGATGCCCGTATGGGTGGATGCGAATTGCCGGTAATCATCGTTTCAGGAAGCGGGAATCAAGGGCTTACTGCTTCTCTGCCCGTGATTGAGTATGCGAAAGAGCTCAACGTTGATCAAGACAAACTCTATCGTGCACTCCTGGTATCAAATCTTGTAACAATACATCAAAAAACAGGTATTGGTCGTCTCTCTGCATATTGCGGAGCCATTTGCGCCGGAGTGGGTGCCGGAGCAGGTATTACATGGATCTGTGGCGGTGGATTTAAAGAAGTGGCCCATACCATTGTTAATGCGTTAGCCATTGTTTCAGGCATTATTTGCGACGGAGCCAAACCATCCTGCGCCGGGAAAATCGCAACTGCGGTGGAAGCCGGTATTCTGGGTTATCATTTGTACAAAAATGGCCAGCAGTTCTACGGTGGAGAGGGAATCATTGTGAAAGGCGTTGAAAATACCATCCGTAACATTGGACGTTTGGGCAGTGTGGGTATGCGCGAAACCGATAAAGAGATTATCCGGATTATGATGGGAAAATAGACAACAAGGTTGCCGGAGTGTTATAAACAACAGGAACAACCTGTTTTATCTCAAAAAAAAGAATACCCTAACTTTAATGAGCCCTGAACCACGAGAAGGCGGTCATAACGCTCTTTAGCTTCTGGCGGATTATTAGGTGTTTATAACAACAAAAACAAACGAAACCCCAAAAATTTTGTAAAATAATATAAAATTAATGATCGGAAAATTAACCTAGACGATGATGTTGTTTTACAAATGTATAGAAATTATCCTACTTCCAACGAAAATGTTTTATACTTTTGTAAAAAGCAGCATTTCTTATGTTCCTGAAAATTCTTTTATATGGAATTCTTTCACTCCTTTTTCTTTGGGGGAAAGCGCAAACCCCTGAAGCTGATACTGCAATTTTACTCCACGGGGTTGAAATAGAAGCACCGTCGGAACACCCGTATGCCCGTCCGGTTAACCTAATTACCCGTAGTGAGCTGGAACAAATACCCTCCACCGATCCCGGAAAAATTTTAACCGCTATTCCCAACGTAAGTGGTGTCAGAAAAGGGCCGGCTATCCTTGATCCGGTAGTCAGAGGTTTTCGTTCGGGTCAGCTCAATGTACAGCTTAATGGAGGAATGTTGATTGAAGGTGGATGTCCGAACCGCATGGATCCTACCTCATCCCATATCGCCCCAGAACAATTACAAACCATTCAGGTTCTCAAAGGACCTTTTGCCCTGCGCTACGGACCAAATATGGGCGGAGTGGTCAGGATGCTTACAAAAAAACCCGCTTTTGCCTCTACTCCAGGTTTTAATGCCCGATTAACCCAACGCTTAGAAAATAACTGGCCCGGAAACAGCGAGGCCATTGAAGCCGGATACGCAACTCAACATTTTAGTGGAAATCTTCATGCAGGCCAAAGTAAATATGGCAATTATACCTCCGGAAGTGGAGAAAGCATTAATTCGGCTTACAATAAATACCACTATGGAGCGGCCATTGCACTTCAAAACAACACAAAGCATACCCTTACCCTTTCGGCCGACGGAAGTCATGGATTTAATGTTCACTATCCTGCCCTATCGATGGATGAACGTACCGATGATACTTATTTCAGTTTGTTGGAATATTCGATAGTTCAAAAAAACAAGCCGTTAGAAAAACTTTCCGTTAGCCTGTGGCATTCCACCGTACACCATGTCATGGATAATAAAGAACGACCATGCAGCGATACCACCGTGGCGATATCGGATATCCATACTACAGCACAGGGATACAGAATTGAAGCCGCATCCACAATCAAAGGCATCAAGGCCTACCTGGGCAGTGATGGGTTCTACATCACCAAAGACGGCCAGCGAATAAAAACCATGATTCTTCAGCCACCTGTAAATGGAGAAATACCGAACAAAACGGAGGCCCTATGGAATAAAGCAAATACACTGAATGCCGGAATTTTCACCGAACTCTCGAAACGTAACGCGGATTGGTTCTGGATGCTGGCCGCACGGTTCGACTTCAATTACGCAGCTTCAGGTGATATTCTCGTGATGCGCCCTGGAACATCTGAACCCTATGCCGTAACGGCAGAAAACACGATTAGCACCTTTTTGAACTGGAGCACCAGTGCAGGCATTACCCGTTTTTTTAATCACGACCTCTCTTTAGGTCTCTCACTAGGACGCGCCATGCGTAGCCCCGATATGACCGAACGGTTCATTATCATGCTCCCCGTGGGCTATGACGCTTTTGATTACCTTGGAAATCCATCACTCCTTCCTGAAATCAATTACGAGGCCGATCTGACAATTAACAAACAAGGGCCAAAAGGAGACAAGCTATCGGGTGGCGTCTTTTTCTCCTATGTAAAAAACTATATCACGGCCAACCGCATTCCGGAAAAACCCCTGACAGCAGATGTATTAGGGGTAAAACAGTTTATAAATGGTGAGGCCGCTTTCCTTCGCGGATTTGAAGCCACCTTTTCTACACACAAAAACCGACTGATCGGGGTGAATTGGTATGCAGCCATTACCTTTGGAACTATCCGTAATGCCGAACAAACCCTAATCAATGCCTATGGCCAGGTAACAGGAACAACACGGCTCACCACCGATGCCCTACCCGAAATTCCACCCTTCGAAACTACACTCAACCTCTCCGTACCTCAAAAAATAAAAAGCTTTACTCCCGTTCTCTCATTACGCTATGTAGCAGCACAAAAACATATTAGCCGTGCCTATTATGAACAGGAAACCCCTGGTTTCCTGCTGATTAATCTCTTTGCAAGGCTAAGGCCCACTGAGGAAATAACAATTAACGCCGGGGTCAATAATCTGCTCGACACCGGGTATTATGAACACCTGAACCGACGTGTTATCGGCTCCACAGTTAATCTGCCCGAACCGGGAAGGGTGCTGTTTTTACAAATAATATTCAATTGGAAATGAAAAAAATAAACCTTGTTTTGCTCCTTTTCGTCTTGCTTTCCGGTTGCAATAAATCGCCTGAAATGCATCACGTAACCTATGAGGCAAGCGAGGCCGTCTCGACATTACATATCAGCTATAAAAACCCTGATGGCGACCTCATTTCCGTAAATCCAACATTTAACAGCAGCGAAGATATCTGGACCGTGGAAGGAATCTTCCCAGAAGGAGAAATAGTATATATTTCAGCTACTTACGATGAAGAAGGCGGAACACAGCGAATTCGCATCCTGCTCGATGGTAAAACACTCAAACAAGCCGAATCGCGATATCAGCCCGGTGAAGAGGGTAGAGTTACACTCGCTGGCGTTGTGCCCTGGTCAAAATAATCGCCACCTTCATCGTGCTTCTTTTCATAAGAAAAAATCCCCTTTCATCGCGATGCTTCAGGCCTGCAGTACCCAAATAAATCTTTATCAACGGTTTGACTTAACATAAAAATAAACCATCCCTTCTAACATTTTATCGTCTAAAACGTTATCATAATATATATAAATATATAAACGGACATATATATCTGTATATCTATAATTAAATTGCATTCATGCAACGAAATAAAACAATTAGAAACAATATAAAACGATTGATTTATGACAAACTACAAAGAACAAGCACAAAACGTTTTTGCCTATATTGGGCAACTGTCAAAAGAGAACCCCAAAATTGCAGAAGGGTTTGTTACGATGCATAAAGCCACGGGAGAAGACAAAAGCCTGTCGCGCAAACATAAAGAATTAATTGCATAAGGTATTTCCATAGTGATTCGTTGCGAAGGTTGCATTGCTTGCCATGTGCAAGGGGCAATTGAAGCAGGGGCGACAAAAGATGAAATGGATGAAACGATCGGTGTTGCAGTGGTTATGGGAGGAGGACCTTCCCTGGTATACGGCGACAAAGCCTCGAAAGCAATGAAGGAAATGATGCAAAGCTAAAACATCCGTTCTTATAACAAAGCGGCTATCCATAAAACGGAAATGCCGCTTTTTTTTATTCATTTTTGATCATTAAATAACCGGTTCCTGTTTTAAAATCGCTGTGCTAGGAGTTCAAAGGCCTTGGGAAGTCAAAAAAACCATTCCAATACAAAATCCTAACCCATAAAAAAATCCAATGATCCTATACGATATCCAAAAATCAGCCTCCGCTGGAAAACCAGTCAGCTCCAGTTTCCCAAAAAAATACAAATTAATTTTGATGTTAGTTAATATTAACTACCTTTGTGCGCTGAAAAACATGTAAAACAAAAAAAGGAAAAAACATGAAACTGGTCAACGTACTTAAAATAATCGGATTTGTGGGTACCCTTTTAACCTCCATCCCGCTGTTTGCACTCTACATCAAAGGCATCAAACCGGGAAACCCATTAATTATTCACCTTCATGTGTGGCTTGGATTACTTTTTATCCTCTTTGCCGTTACAAGTATGGTAATCAACAAACGCAACGGAAACCAAAACCAAAACCTATAAAGTTATGCTAACCGGGAGGCAACAGGAGATTATCGATACTGCGCTGGAGATTATTGCAACAACAGGTATCCAGGGACTTACGATAAAAAATCTTGCAAAACATATCGGGATTTCCGAACCAGCGATATACCGACATTACGAAAATAAAATCAGTATCCTGATCGCGATTCTCGATTTTTTTAAAAGCAACGGTGAACAAATATTTTGCAGTCAAACAAACAGCAACGAAAAACCGATACGAAAAATCGAGCAAATTTTTGAACGTCACTTCCAACTGTTTGAAAAAAAACCTTCACTCATCTGTGTAATTTTTTCAGAGGAAATTTTTCGCAATGAACCAATCCTGCAGGAAAAAATTAAAGAAATAATGGACATGAGCAGTAGGGTAATCACTGCAATGGTTGAAGAAGGACAGGCTAAAGGAGAAATCATCGCATCCATTGAATCGAAATACCTCACCCTTATCATTATGGGTTCACTGCGCATGATGGTGAAAAAATGGCAAATGGGCGACGCCACATTCCATCAACAAAAAGAAGTGAGTTCCTTGTTTGCAACCCTAAAAAAACTGATCGAAATCCCGTCAGATATAAAAATATGATTCATTCACACCCATAATCACATTAAAAGCATAGGCCGATCATCCGGAAAACACCTATTGCTATTTCTTAACACCACAACACTCCGGTCGTTCAAAGCATAATAATCAAACACTATCTAGATACGAAGTGTTAATTTTTTTACATTCAGAGTTAGTTAATATTAACAAACATTATATGACAAAAAGCAAGCGCACTTACAAAATTTTTTCATGGGTCATTCTTCTCGTGGTAACTGCAATCACGGTTTTATTCATCCAAACATTACGACAAAATGCCCGAATGGAGACCAATCTTGACGAATACATGCCAAAAACCCATCCGGCCTTTGTATACAGCGACCAGGCGGAAGAATGGTTTAACATCAAGGATGGAATTTTAATTGCTATTGAAAATAAAAAAGGGATTTATAACCCTGAAACCCTTAAAAAAATAAAAGAAATCACATTAGGGCTGATGGATTTCCCGGAGTTTGAAGCAAATGATGTGATGTCGCTTTATACAGCCGATAATATAGTAGGCACAGAAGACGGAATGGATGTCAGAGCCTTTTATAAAAGCATTCCAGCAACATCAGAAAAATTCAGGGAAATTCAGGCGGGAGTCCAAACCAATGATATGGTATCCGGGCGGATGGTTTCGGAGGATGAAACAGTAGCGCTGATTGTTGCCGGTATGGAGAGTGGTGCATTTACAACAGAATTTTATCATCAAATTGTTGATTTTGCGAAGCAGTTTGAAACCGGGGATGAGACCCTATATATTGCCGGGCGGCCCATTGTTGAAGGAACAATGGCACAACTGGGGCCGGCCGATATGAAGCGTATGGTACCTATCGTCCTTCTGGTAATCGGCCTCGTTCTTTACCTGCTGCTCCGAAGCTTCAGGGCTACAGCAGCAACACTCTTCAGTGTATTTGTAAGTACGATCTGGGCCTTTGGCCTTATGGCGCTATTAAAAATCCCAATTTATTCGGTTTCAACGATGATTCCCGTTATGCTGATTGCAATTGGCGTTGCCTACGGCATCTACTATTACAATCACCTGAACCGGTATTTTCTGGAACATAAAGGAGCAACAACGATAAATGCTGCAAAATATGCCATACATATCCTTTTTGTTCCCCTCAGTATGGCGGCCTTCACAACCATTATCGGTTTTATTTCTCTTTTATCGTCGCAGGTTTATCCGATAAAATATTTTGGAATATTTACGGCAGCCGGCATTTTTTCTGCCTATCTTCTGGCTTTAGTGCTTTTACCTGCACTGGTCATTGTATTCGGATACAAACCCAGAGGCAAAAAACCAGATGTTAAGGCCATTGGCCATGGCAGAGCTTTTCGGTTTTTTTCGAATAAACTACTCCTGAACCGACGATGGGTATATGGTATCGTAGCATTTCTCCTGATATTCGCTGTTGTGGGAATTCAAAAAGTTTGGATAAACTCCAGTTTCCTTGATAATTTCGAAGAAAACAGTGAGATAGCCATGACCGACCAATTTGTTAACAGCAAATTCGGAGGTACCTCAACACTAAATGTGATTCTGGAAAGTCGCGAAACGGGTGCCTTTAAGCAACCTGAAAATCTTTTAATCATGGATGAAATGCAGGCGGAAACAGAAAAACTTGCACAGGTTGGAAATTCGTTCTCGCTGGCCGATTACCTGAAACGTATGAATAAAGTCATGCATTCGGACAGTGAAAAGTTTTACACCATACCCGATAATAAAGAGATGATTGCGCAATACCTATTGCTGTATGAAATGTCGGGCGACCCCGAAAACCTGCTGAAGGTTATCAACTACGACTACAACAGGACTAACATCACTTTTCAGCTGAAAGGCGACGATTCGAAAACAATAAAAGAAGCCTTATCGGTTATCATGGGCTTTGAAGAGCGGTTAGAGCAACAAGGTATCTCCATAAATTTTGCCGGATCAGGATATAAATCACTAGTGTTTACCAGTTTGATTCTTGAAGGACAAATTTTTAGTATCGCCATTTCACTGGGTATGGTACTCCTTCTTCTCACCCTAATGTTCCGAAGCCTGAAAGCAGGGCTCATTGGTTCGGTACCCATTCTTATTACCGCTGTACTCAGCTTTGGGGTAATGGGAATTCTAGATATTCCATTAAGCACGACCACTGCTTTACTTTCGAGTATTGCCATTGGAATAGGCATCGATTATGCGATTCACTTTTTACAGTATTATCGGCTCAACCTTGCCAATAGCCGGCTTAAAGTTACGGCCATCTATAAAACCATGAACCAAACCGGAAAAGCAATCTTGTTCAATGCCATAGTTGTCATCTCAGGCTTCTTAGTACTCACCTTTTCGGTTTTCCCGCCAAATCGCAAATTGGGTGCATTGGTATCCATGAATATGTTTACCAGTTTGCTTGGAACGCTCACGGTAATGATGATTCTGGTGTTCAGTTTTAACGTTTTTGTAAAGAAAAAATTAATCAAAAAAAACAATCAAAATCAAAACCAATGAAAACAACTCAAATTTTTTTACTGGCAGCTATTACACTCCTTATGACTACAACACAGGTAAATGCGCAACAAACCGGGCATCAAATCATGCAAAAAGTCTACAGCATCCCTTCAGGCGAAGATACAGAAGGAAACCTGACAATGACATTGACCAACAACCGCGGTGAGCAACGCATTAGAACCCTGAAGCAGTATATCAAAGACGATGGCCAGACAGAGAAAAAAATCATGTTTTTTACAGCCCCGGCTGATGTACGAAACACTGCATTCATGAACTGGAGCTATTCTGACGGGCGCAGCGATGATCAGTGGATTTACCTTCCGGCGCTTAAACGCACACGACGTATATCAAGCGACGGAAAAAACGACTCCTTTATGGGCTCCGATTTCACGTACGACGATTTGGGCGACCGACACCCCGACCAGGATAGCCACCAACTGCTTCGCGAAGAAACCATCGGGGAGAGGGAATGCTTTGTAATTGAAAGCACTCCTAAAGAAGAAGATTACATCTACTCAAAAACACTTACCTGGGTGATGAAAGATAATTTTATTGGATTGAAACGTGAATTCTATGACGACAGAGGCAAACTGCTTAAGGTACTCCATATTAAAGCATTCGATAAAATCGACGGATTTTGGACAATTCTTGAAACCGAGATGTATAACGTTCAGAAGGAACACCGAACCAACATGAAATTCACAGAGGTTCAAAAGAACAAAGGGATTTCAGACAATAAGTTTACCGAACGAAGCATGACCATTGGCTATTAACAGATTAAAGTTTAGAAAGGAAGAATGAATAATAGTTAATCCGACAAGAAAAAAAAATGATGAAGCACATAATTATAATATCAACGCTCATACTACTGTTTTGGCAGTTGCCGCTTAAGGCTCAGGAAGAGCGAGGCATCGAAATTAATGGATTCGCAAGGAACTACACCGGCGTACTTACTGGGAGTGAAAATGAATTTTCAATAATTCAAAACACGTTTAATCTTTCTTTTGAGAAAAAAAAACCATCGGTAGGTTTTAAAGTAAATCCCTATCTGTACCATTATTTTGACCGCGAGCTGGAATTGGGATTAAGAGAAGCCTATCTGGATTTGCGGTTCGACAATTTGGACCTCAGAATCGGGAAACAACAAATAATTTACGGAAAGGCGGATGGTGTTTTTATTACAGATGTAGTATCGCCAAAAGATTTACGGGAATTTCTGTTACCCGACTTTGAAGAGATACGGATGGGGGTGACGGCAGTAAAAGCCAATTACTATTTTGGGAATAATACCATCGAGGCTGTATGGGTTCCTCTTTTTACTCCCACCCAAATGCCCGGAGACGCCTCTATTTGGAAGCCAGAAATGCCATATCCGGTTATGCCCAGCTTCGATTACTCCACTTCGGAAATTATTCCCCGGCTGGAAAACAGCGAATTATTCTTAAGATTTTCGTCGATGGCATCAAAGGCTGACTTTGAGCTTGTAGGGGGATATTTTTGGGCAGATGACCCGGCCTTGCACCTCACCAAACAGATTGACCCGGTCACCATGCAACTCACCGGATTGACCGTACGGCCTGATTACCACAGGCTCATGATGGGAGGTGGCAGCATCGGAATTCCCATTGGCCCCATTGTTTTAAGAAGCGAAGGAGGATATTACTCTGGAAAACACTTTCAAACGGCAGCGCTTACAGTACCCGATGCAACAATAGAAAAAGATTATTTACACTATATGATAGGAGTAGATTATACGCTGGCAGGCATTAAACTATCCACACAATTTATTCAGGAAAATATTCTCAGCTATGAAGAAGGCATTTTGAATGATCAGTTGGAAAACACCATGACCTTTCTGGCTAAAAAAGATTTCCTGCGCGAAAGGCTTTGGATTGAATTATTTGCCTATACCGGATTAAAACATTGGGATGCATTAATCCGACCCAAAATATCCTGGCTATTTGCTGATGGTTTTGATATTCAGGTGGGAGCGAATATTTTTACAGGAGACGAAGGGCGATTTGGACAATACCATGAGAACACTATGGTTTACTCAAAAATTAAATATAGCTTTTAATAGATTTGGTCTCTTCAGAAGATTATTTTACACTTACTTAAGGGGTTGAATTGAAGGTGTCTCCTTTCTATCGGTTAACCAATCCATTGAGAAACGCACAAAAGCACACGAACGGTAGTCGTCCTTTTCAAAGAACAAACCGATATCACCCCCTGAAAGGAGGGTGAGCGACGCATAAGCAGCACGGCCCGGGTAAATTGTTTTTTCAACCGGCCAGGATTTACCATCATCATAACTCATTCTGATGGTCAAATTTATCCTTTCCGACTTGCTTTTTGCATTAGCAAACAGCAACCGGTTTCGCTGTGTTCCGTCCTCACTATAACTGTAACGTAAAAGGCTTGCATTACATCCGGGATCCACTAAAACAGAATCCGGAAATGAAATCCAGCTTTTCCCTTCATCACTGGAAATATGCACATAACGGAATCCCGTACCATGCGTACGACTGTTTACCATCCATGCGCCATTGGCAAGCTCGACAATTTTTGATTCGTCACCCGGCGTTAACGGGGTATCCAACAAATACCATTGTTCACCATGGTCATCACTACCAAAAACATGAAGGCCATTATTCAGATTCACAAGTGTATGGAGCAATTTTCCATTCTGCGTTTGGATTCCACGTCCGGAGGTGATAAATTTAAAATCATACTTCCACTCCGGTTTCGTAATTTGTGCTGTTATATCCACTGGATCGCTCCATGATTTTCCATGATTAGTACTTTGTATTACCCGGAAGTAGTAGACATCCTTCTCCCGGGTCAAATCCATGAAGTTATACAACAAAAACACAATACCGGCTTGATGGTCGACGATTAAAGAAGGATCAGAGGCTGACTGGCCCAAAGGGTAATCGACTATGGTTTCGCAATTCGACCAGGAGACTCCGTTGTCGGAGCTTCGACGAATTACAATATTAATATCAGGGTTTGAACGTAAATCTTCGCAGGAAGGAACGCGCTCATCAATCGCAGCAATCAAATCTCCATTGGGTGCCGTACAAATTGCCGGAATACGATAACATTCTACTAATGAGTCCACTCCCGGCTGAAACAGGGTTGTAAAACCGGAAAATCCTCCGTCCCCATAGCGTTTCCCCTGCTGCGCACATCCTGTCAAAAAAAACAACACTAAAAAAATAAATATTAAATTTTTCATTCCCTTTATCATAATTATAACCGTCGAAACAGAACGATAAATCAATAATTATTCATCAAAAAAAGCTTCAGGATTAACCTTATTCACCGATCAATTGACTGGCTCTTTCAATCAAATCATCAAGATCGTTCTTATCCGATATCGACTCCTTACCGATGAAGAGGGTCATTTTAGCATGGCGAATCACTGCCTTTTTATGTTCTGGTTTAAGGGCAAATTCATGAATGATGGTCAAGACTTCCATTAAACGGATAATCACCGCAGGGCTACCCAGAGAGAACTGTCGGATTTGAAGAAATGCAGCATTTAAAACCCCTTCAAAATCCAGTCTGTTGGCAATAATGCGCAACTGCTGTTGTTCATCGATCCGGTATTTTGACGGAAATTCAACTTGTGCGAGGTAACACAGGGTGGCGGTCAGGTTATCGATACATGCGATGGCCGTATAGGGGTCATTAACCCCGGGAGAGAGGGCCCGCATTGCAATTTCAACCATCTGATGAATGGAAAATTCCAAATCCTGCTGGGCTGTTTTTGTTCTTCCAATCACAAAAAGAAAAGAAATCTTATCCACAAGGTTATCCCCGGAATTATCCTTCAGGAATAATTTTCCAATCTCCATACCCTCGACAAGATAATCACCGGGTCGGTAAAAGAGTTCAAAAAGGGCATCTGCGTTTGATACTGTTGTGAGTAGCTTCTGGCTATCCAAATACTGAAAATAACCACTTCCGGGGCTTTTTACAGAAACGATAACGGGAAACACTGATTTTATTTTATCGACGGGTAAATCCACCGATTCGCTGATTTCATTGCCCATTTTTTCGGGAAATAAAACGATAACCTGCCGGGAGATAAAGGCGGAAATATCAGCGATCACTTTATCCGCCTGAATACTGACGGCAGTATGATGAATAAAAACGATGAGTAGCAAGATATTAGCAACAGCTGCAAGCAATGCAAAAAGAATAGAAAGCGAAGGGACAAAAGAATAATCACTCGTTTCCTTTATGGCATTGAGCACAATAAGGCAATACAGATAAGTAGAGATATAGGAACCCAAAACGATCTGGTTGAGTCGGATATACATAAAGTTTTTTATGAGCCTTGGCCCCAGTTGGCTGGATGCCAGAGTTAACACGACTAACGTCACAGAAAAAACTGTTCCGGCTACACCAATCATCGCCCCGGAAACGGTAGAAAGAATACTACGCGCCGCATCAACACTGTTAACAAAAAGATAACGTCCCAAGCCCCCTTGCGATAAGGAAACAACAGCATCGAGCGTAATAAATCCAAGGGCCAGCAGAACAGAAAACAAGAGAATAACCACCGGAAGAAACCAAAATGTGGCCTTTAATTCATTCCAAAAGAATAACAAATTTCTCATAATGCTGGTTTCGGGAACAGAATAACGCGGATTAGAATAAACTACTATTTTTCAATGCTTCTCTGGCGTCTTCATGGCCTTTACGTATCAAGTCACCCACCTGACGCATATCCGAACGGTTAAAATCATCTAATCCGGGCTCAATCAACAAATCAGCATCCCGGGTATAATATTTATCCGAATGTTGCATGAGGTAGTGAAAACTATTGAGAATAACATCCAGGATATTACCTGGTTTTTGGTAAGTATGCCGGGCATTTAAATCGACTCCGATAACGGTCTTAACGCCCAGTTCGCGGGCGGTATGAATAGGTACGTTTTCAACAATTCCGCCATCCACTAGCATCCGGTCGTTAATCACCACTGGCTTAAAGATTCCCGGAATACAGGTACTGGCCATAACCGCTTCGGCAATGGATCCTTTTTTCAAAATTACTCGATCCCCGCTAGTTACATCTGTGGCCACAATAGCGAGTGGAATGCGGGCATCTTCAATATTTTGATCACCGAGGTGTTCAATAATCAAATCACCCAACTTATCATTGGATAACAAGCCATACCGTGAAAGAGAAATAGCAGTGATATCGATCCATTTAAGTTCAGATGCTATGGCATTAATCTCCTCCCAATTTTTCCCAAAAGCAAAAAAAACCGCAACAAAAGCCCCGATGCTGGTACCGGAAATTGCATCAATCTTAATATTAAATTCATCCAGCGCTCTAAGCACACCAATATGGGCGGCACCTAAAACAGCACCGCCCCCAAGCGCTAATCCAATATTTTTCATTTTTTTTGATCAACAATTCTATACTTTTCTACTCCTCCATTTGGCTCTTTAACGTCTCAATGCTTTCTTGAAGTGCCTTTTTCAGTTGTTCAATCTCATTCATTAATTCCTCTTTTTGATCTTCGGCAGCTTCATTGTATCCGGCAATTTTCTCTTCCAAAAGTTTTTTCTGCTCTTCCAGGGCAATTTTTTTTAGTTTAAATTGAGCTTTTGCCTCACCACTCAGCGACTCGTATTTCTCTTCCGCTTTTTCCATTTCCGCATCAATATTTACAATCATTTCATCGATTACGGTATTAACATCCCCCATTTTTTCCTCAGCATACGCTTCGGTAGCTTCCACTACATCCTCCATTTCCGTTTGAATCGCTGTTGTGTCTGCTGTTTTATCACCTTTATTGCCGGCTGATGGGCCACAGGCAAACATTAACAGCACTGTCATACCAAGAATAAATTTCATAGCAGTTTTCATTGTTTTTAATTGGTTAGTTTTGCCTACTCTTATGGATTTTCGGCTTACTCCTGTTTCTTTTATAGGATATGGATAAGACAGAGATCCATCCATTTCACTTAATTTATCTCCAAATATAACGAATATTATTCTATATGGTTTAATAAAACTGTCATTATTTATCATTACCTACCTGTGCATAACCTCCGAAAAAAGGGATCACTTGCTATTCTGGTAGCATTTATCTCCTGCCTTTGAAAAAAGTTCTGTAATCAAGGCTTACATAGGCCAGGAACGGTACGTAATCCAACAAAAAAAATTATTCCATTATTCGTTTTACCCATTTCATTTTATTCAGGTTGTAGGGCGGATATTTCAGGTTTGGTTCAAACCAAAACGGTTTGTGCATCATACTCTTATGGTGTGAGAAAGCATCAAACCCTGCTTTGGCATGATAACTTCCAAGGCCGCTAAACCCAACCCCTCCAAAGGGTAAATAGCTGTTTGTCAGATGCATCACACTGTCGTTTACTGCCCCGCCTCCAAACGATAATTCGGCAACTATTTTCTTTATTGTTCTGCGATTTTTTGAATAGATATAACACGACAAAGGTTTTGGCCGGTTTTTTACTTCCCGGAGTATTTCATCCAGATTAGAAAAGGACAGAACGGGCAGAACGGGTCCAAAAATTTCGTCTTCCATTATTTTATCCCCAAACGAAACCTCAGTCATTACTGTTGGGCTGATAAAACGGGACTCCCGATCCATATTTCCACCATAACAGACTTTACGGGGATCTATCAAGGCACTAAGGCGGTCAAAATTTCTGGTAGTAATAAGCTGTGTATAATGATCGGGAAAAGGAAAGGCAGTTTGGGGGTATTTATCCATTTCTTTGAAAAGTGCCTCCAGAAATATTTTTTCCACTTTTTTTTCCACCAACAGATAATCGGGAGCCACACAAGTTTGCCCTGCGTTCAAAAATTTTGCCCATGCAATGCGGCGGGCTGTTGTTTGTATCGCACAGTCGGAGAACACAAAAGTCGGGCTTTTCCCTCCCAGCTCCAGGGTCACAGGCGTTAAATGCTTCGCAGCGGCCTGGTAAACAAGCCGCCCCACCGGAATACTTCCGGTAAAAAACAGCTTGTCGAAACGGTGTTCCAACAGTGCTTTTGTTTCTTCTACACCTCCTTCCGCAACATATAAATAACAAGGATCAAAGGTACTGTTGATCAACGATGCCATTACAGCAGAGGTTCGTGATGGCAATTCGCTGGGTTTTATAATAACAGTATTTCCGGCAGCCATTGCTGAAATAGCCGGGAGCAACGATAACTGATAAGGATAATTCCAAGCGCCAATCACCAAGGCTATGCCCAGTGGCTCAGGAATGATATAACTTTTAGCCGGAAAATTTGCGAATCCTGTCGGAACCTTTTTTCTGCGGCTCCAACGCCTGATTTGCAAAACCGCAAGGTTTATTTCATGATAAATCATGACCAGCTCAGAAGCATACGTCTCAAATTCCGATTTTTTAAAATCATCATAGATGGCTTTATACAAAAGCTTTTCATTTTCTTTAAGAAGAGATTGCATTTTTCTGAGCTGTTCTATTCTGAACGCGATATCCTTGGTCTGATTTGAGTTAAAAAATGCCCTTTGCTGACTTATAATTTGCGCTGTGTTCATGGTTTCACGTTATGGGTTATCGCATAAATAAAACAATTGACCTTGTTTGATGTATCATCACCGCAGGTAAGTAATTCTTTTGAGGGGGCTTATGTAAATCGATGATCGGAGCGGATTATTTTCAGCGTATCGGTACGATTATTCGTCCACCCACACCGCTCAACTTCATGCGTATCAAAAGCAGGAATATAAGGTTTGATGTCGAGGAGCGGAGTTTTATTGATAATGTCAATATTTTCGATATAAAGAATATGATGATCTATACCGATAAGCTTAACAACCGATATCCCGATTTGATTGGGCCTTTTTGGGGCCCGTGTGGCAAAAACACCATGCTTAGTCGTGTCGAGAAAGGGCATAGTCAATAGTTCAAATCCATCAGACAGATGAAAATAATAAATCAATAGGATATGTGAAAAGCCCATCAGGTCGGTTAGACCCTGACATAACTCTTTTTTCAGCACTACACGCCCTTTAACGCCTATACCGCCTGTTGGCTGTATGGGCATTCCTTCTTTAGAAGCATAGGGTGTCAATATCTCGCCAATGGGTTCAAAAATTATATCCATACTTAACAAATTAATTTCAAGTAAAACAGAAATTTAATACGCCAAACGTTTATAATTAATGTTCAACAATGGGTACATTAATCTATTCCATAAAACGTCCGAAATTCAATACCAAAGATAAACCTTTTGTACTATCGGTTACAGCCTTTGAAAGGTTATTTCCGTTGAACGCCGGGAATGGAGTATACTTACCTAAACAAGATTCCTACATTTTAACTGCTTCCATAATAGAGACAGGAAGGGAAACTGCAGTTGCAGTGACATTCTTAATCACATCACTGCATCGCAGAAAAGATTATAAATTATGAAATCCGACAGCTGACATTTAACGGCTTCCCGCTGAATGGGCACCAAATTCCGGAGCATACATGCACTGAACGGTAGTCAGGCCGCCACGAAAAGTGCCATTAATAACCTTAAAAAGCGAGTATTCAAAAACATACGTACCTTTTGCCAGTCGATCAAAATAAAAGTTTACAGAAGCATCTTTCACGGCATAATAATATCCGGCTCCTTGGCCATACCGATACCCGCTATGGAGGTCAACCGGCTCATAGGCTGCTGTACGCAAGTCTTTTAAATGAACAAAAGAAAAATCACGATCTGCAGTAACGACCATCCGCACAACTACTTTATCCCCTGGGTTCAACAGGGATTCATTGGCAGGCTTAACCAGACGCTCTCCCTGTGGTGTGACCACCTTTTGCAAAACTTCCCGGGTAACAGTCAAACCGTTACCAGCTTCTCCGATCTTGTCCAAATCACTGTAATACTGCCAGTAAAGGGCGCCATAGCTTAGGGCGTCAGCGGTGGTTGTTAACGATATTGTACCCATATCCTGTGTAATTTCACCCCCATGCCAAACTTTCCGGATATATCCCGTTCCGGGTTCAGCCGGAGAATCCGGGGAAACAACCTCTTTTCCTCCCAAAACAACAGATACTTCATTCACGGTACGGGTAATGTCGTCGCCCTGTAAAAGCAAAGCATAAACGGCATGTGCCGTAGCCACATCGGTAGACCAACGATTAGTTTGCTTTTGCATTAAAAGCCACTGTTTCATCTGTGCCACTTCGCGTTCGGTTTCATCATCACCCACCATTGAAAATGTTTCGATGAGCGATGCCATGGTTTCAACAGGAGCCCGATGCCAGTAGGGTGATGCAGTAAGCTCACGCCAATACATGCCCAGCTCATCGGAATAAATAGCACGCTCTTTTAAGGAAGCTATAATTTCCTGTGCTTTTTGCGGATCAACATTCAAATAAAGAATCATAGCTGCGAGTGACTGCTGGTAGAGTTCAAGTGAGCGCCAATGTTTTTTAATCTGGTTAAAAGAAAACGCATACCACTCGTTGTCGGAAGCATTTCCCATCTGATCGCCGAGAAGACTTCGTGCATACATCCATGAAATGATAAAAGGTGAAAGATAATTTTTCTCCGGGTCAAAATTGTCGCTATCCTTCCACTCCCGGTACTCTTTATCTGCCTGACTATCAAGATATCCGGCAGCCCGGATAATCTCCTGCGGCAGGCTGTTTTCAGCACCTATAAAAAAAAGCCGGGCACTGCTTTCCACAATAAAAAGGGTTATCAAACGACTGGTTCGCATTCCTTCAAACCACGGCCATCCGCCATCAGGGTGTTGCATTCTGAGAATTTGGTTCCACGTCTGTATTTTCATTTGCGCCATATGGTTTTCATCGAATAACAGGGCAACTTTTCGTTTATTATCGGTTTCGTTTCTGGCGTCGAGTAACCAGGGACTTTCATGAAGAAGAACACGCTTTAGTTTCTGATTTTTCTCCAAAGGAGAAGTAAGGGCTTCGGGGTATTGTTTTGCCCAAAGGGCAAAAAGTTGCTGCATATCCGGATTATAACTGGCAATATAACTGGCCAGTGCATTCGAATAAAATGTATTGAACAACGCCATGGGGGTACTTTTCTCTTCGGTTTCAAGATAAGGAAGTGCCTGAACGGCATACCAGGCAGGATTTGCAGTATATTCAAGTGTCACGGCATAATGTCTGGCTCCCATAGAGCTGTTTTTTAACCCTTCAAGAACAAATTCATGTGTTCCGCTCGTATGCACAGAAATGGGCCGGCTTTCTGTAACCAGCGTCTGCAAAGGCAATACCGGAAGAATATGCTCTTCTCCATCGGTATGTAGACCACCCGTAGCCGTGATTTTAATACCCAGTGCAGCGATCCCGTAAGGTACCATGATACTCCATTCTACTTGTGCCGTACCGTTGGGGTCAATTTGCACCACTTTACGGTTAAAACCCGCAACGCGGCCTTCCAGTACCTCACCGTTTACGGCATTAAACAAGGTAACCATGGTTTCTGCCTGCAACGCAGTTTCAATCAAAGACAACAGTTTTGCCTGCACCACGAGTTTGTCCCCTTCACGCACAAAACGAGGTAAATTCGGAATTACCATTAACTCTTTTTGTGTCACCAGTTCGTTTTCAAAAACTACGGTTTTTAAATCCTGGGTATGTGCCACCCCGGCAACCTTCCAGCCGGTAACCGATTCTGGTGCCTTGAAATTCACCGTTACCTTTCCGTCATGATCGCTGTATAAGGTTGGATAGAAAAACCCGGTTTCCCGAAAATCGCGTCGCATCACAACGGCTTCTGATGCATTTTCCAACACAGCCTGATCACCGGCTTTTAAAAACAAGGTTTCAGAAATTTCCTCTTCCTGCATTGCCACAGGCATTCCTTCATCCACTCTCCCTGCGGCATTACGCTGCATGGATCGCTTCATATCATTCCGTCCGTATGGCGAAGGTTGCCATATCATCCGATCATAATTCCGTGCCAGTGGTGCCGGATAAGAAGTACGCGGTGATCTGAAATAATATTGCGGATAATTCAAGCCAAACTTCAATCCATTTACAGCAAATCGTTTGGTATTGTCCGGATAGAGGTTCAGGGTATAATTCAATGGGGCAATGGCATCAAGTGACTTATCATAAAGTGTAATCAAAAGTTCGGAGGACACACCATTCCCATTGAAATCACTAATTTTTAATTCCCATGTTTCTTTTTTCCCAGGTTCCGTCTTATCACGGAAGGTCAAAAAATCGACCTTCAACTTTTTATTTGTATAAGGGACATGAATTCGGATATTTTTCTCGTATTGCCTATTATGTATCATTCCGTAAAGAGTAATAAAAATATCTCCCCGATAACTTTCCTTAACAGGAATAAGCAATTCGTGGCGTGAGTTATTTAATGTAATAACCTGATTATCAATTTTTTCACCATCTACAGTAAGAAAATAATGAATTTTAAAATTCCTTTTAGCGGAGCTTACCAGCAGACGAACCGTATCGCCCGGTACATATTCGGGTTTTAATGGTGCCATGTACAATACCTCCTTCACGGGGGCATCTGTACCTTCCGCAGTGATAACCACAAACTCGCGGGTGAATGTAGTTTTTTCGCCCTGCGGCGATACAGCAACTATAGTAATCCGGTAGGTTCCGTCGGTGAACCCTTTCCAGTCTTTCGTCCTGAGCGATAATTCTCCCTGATGAAATACTTTATTCATCATGATTTTCGCAACAGGCCACTGTGATGGACTGGTTGGATCGGTATAGTAATCGTAGGGAAAACGATGGAGGAATTCTGTTTCTGAAAAAAGGCAAATATCCGCTTTTTGTGACCAAATCCGTTCACGGTAAATTTTTTGCGGGGCTTTTAATTGTTCAATGGTGCAAGACGCCGTGCACGGTTCAATCTCGCCAAGAGGATTAAACACTTCAATAGTAATCACACTATCACCGGGCAAAAGAATCACCTGTGGTACATTGGCTTTAACAGACATCCGCTGCACGAGATCCCGGACCTGCGTTTGACCCTCATGGGTTTCGCCATTTACATCGGTAACCGTAACCTTCACGTCATAGGTATAACCGTAAAAAAACGCTTTATTTTTGGGTTTTTCCGCAGGATGAAAGGCGAAAGTAAAAACACCATCGTCCTTAGTTAACACTGTTCCGGCACTGATTTCTTTGGTAATCATCGTTCCCGGCTGCCACCACCGCCAGGGGTGATATTCCCTCTGAACCACACGATACACAGCAGTCGCCCCGGAAACAGGAAGACCGGAATAGGTCATCACCGATCCTGAAAGCAGGAAGGGTTGGGTGCTGTCAGTGCGGGCTACAGGTGCATCAAAAATAAGCTCAAACGTTGGCCTTTTATATTCCTCCACCCTGACCAGCTTTTGCCCAAAAGGGGTGGTAATCCGGATACTTCCGGTAAGAATATCGACAGGAATCACAAAAGATCCGTTAATCGTACCAAATTCATTGGTTATCAGCGTCGTTTCCGATCTGATCTGATTATTCAAATCACGCAATTCTACAGGGATACGCTGTTGAACATCGGGGACTACTCTCTTTCCGTTTCTTTCGATCAGAATGGCTTTATAAAAAAGGGTCTGGCCGGGGCGGTATACCGCACGGTCGGTAAAAAAATGAATGCTTTTCTGTGTTGTACTTTCCGGATAAAAAGATTTCCGGATGGAAATTTCTGAGAAAAGACGATCCTCTCCATTTTCACACAAAATCGCTGTATTGTAAGAAAGTTGTAGCTGATCCGAAAAAACATACACCCCCTTTTCGTTCGTCCGACCCTTTTCAATCAGTTCAACCCCTTTCCGGTAATCATTAGAATACAGGGAGACACTGCAACCGTCTACGGGAAATCCGCTGTGTCGATCAGAAACAAGGATCTCCATTTCGTGGCCACTAAAACGGGTCACCGCAAGATTGCTCACCTGAAAGGTTGAAAAATTTGTAGTCAGTGAAGGTTGAAAAGTACTGTCGGAGCTCACCAAAACAGCATAATAACCAACCGGCAACGGAGGTATTTCAATTTCTGCCGTATGGGGCTGAAAGTCGTCCGGAAGGGGTATAGAGTAGTTCCATTGTTTTAAAGGCGCAATATTACGGTACTTTTCGAGTGCTTTCTCCGGATTAAGGGCATCCCTGAGCAAAAAAGGATGATTTTGAGGGTCAATTTCCACGATACGAAGCCACGCTTCAGGGGTATTACGAAGAAAAAGCAAGGCCAGGGCATTTTGTTGTACAGGGAGCACCTCGCCCACATTAAGCGTTAACGATTTTTCTTTTATTAAAGAAGCCAAAAGGGCACAATTTTTTGCTGATTCTGTATACGGATACCGGGCAATCACCTGTTCAATAATTTCCAGGCTCAGGCAATTATTACATTCGGTGCCCGATTCCGCTTTGGGGTCGCTGTTATAATAATATTGTGCGGCTTTGTACCCTGCTTCTGCAATGAGATCAGAAGAAATCCCGGAGTTAAACCACTTCATCAGCTGATTCAGATAGCGCTTTCCAGCCTGTTCAAACTGCGCATTATTATATACATACTCCAGACGCAACAGGTCGGCATCGATCAGGGCAGAAGGATCGGCATCGTTCTGATGCCGGGTGAGCAATTCCTGCAAAAGAGAAACAGAATACCAGGCCGCATTTTTTTGGGATGAATCCTGACGAATGGTAATAAATGATGAATATGCATCGAGATATTTCGGATCAGACAAAGAGAATTCATACACAGAATGGTTGAGGCGGGTTTCGTTATCCGAAAAATGCTGCAGCGCTCTGAAGGCCAAAAAATCATACAAAGTCGGTCGCAGAGCCCGGTCTTCACCAGCCACCAGAATGGCATCCCATTTTTCGATGGGGTCATTGGCAAATTTCCCCAGCCTTACGGAAAGTAAATAGTCGTTAGTGGCGGCCTCTGCGAAATCGTTATAACTCCATGTTGCCAGATTGCTGATTGGCGGCGTTTCTCCTTTGGTTCGGTTCAGAATCCGATAGCGGTTAGCGAGGTAATAGCTCCAAAGCATTTCGCCTCTTAACGACAATAATAGCTGTTGCACAGGAGGTTTGGCTGCGGCAATTTCTTCCGTAAGGAAATCCACGGCCTTCTGATGCCAGTTTTCCTGATAATCAGACCACAACCGGATCTTAAAAATCACGGCTTTCACCTGTTCATCGTGCAATCCGTTTTCTACGGCCTCTTGGTAGATTTCATCGACAAGAGAAAGGGCAGAAACGGGTTTTCCCTGTTTCATAAAAGCAGTAACCGCCTCCCATTGTTTTTCCAAAAAACCGGTCTGCTGAGCTGACGAAGAAAAAAAAGCAACGAAGGAAAAGAGCATTAAAAAAAATGCAGGAATGGTTTTACGAATCATGATTTTTACAGTTAGATCAACAAAACATACAACGAAATAGCGGGCAAATAGTTTTTTTTACGTGTGAATTGCCCAAAAAATATACCAAATAAAATACGACAATAACCCGGGGAAGCAGAATAGACTGTATATCAGAATATTTAAATACAAATAAATTTTTATATCCAGATAGAAAGATTACCTTTGCCGGCTGAAAAAATCCATTGGAACAGACATTGAAAATGCTGCAATTCATGCAGTTAAAAGGATCGAAAAAGAGATGATAAAATTTACAGAAACAGGTTTGAGCACATCGATCCTGAAAGCAATTGAAAACATGGGGTTTGAGGAACTCACCCCGATACAGGAGAAGATAATACCCTATCTTCTTGATTCAGAGAACGATATAATTGGATTAGCACAAACCGGAACCGGAAAAACGGCTGCTTTTGGACTGCCGGTAATTGAAAAAACCAATCCAGAGATTAAATCAGTTCAGGCCCTGATCTTATCACCCACACGTGAACTGTGTATCCAGATTTGTAAAGAGATGGAAATGTATGCCACAGGCACGAAAGACATTTGCATAGTGCCGGTGTATGGCGGTGCGGCCATAACACACCAGATCGACGCCCTAAAAAAAGGATGCAATATTGTGGTAGCCACACCCGGACGGGCACTGGATTTGATCAACCGGAAAGCCCTGAAAGTATCGGAAATCCGATGGTTAATCCTGGATGAAGCCGACGAAATGTTGAATATGGGCTTTAAAGAAGAGCTGGATGCCATATTGGAAAACACACCGGCGAAGAAACAAACACTGCTTTTTTCTGCAACAATGCCCCGCGAGGTCCAGCGAATTGCCAACCAATACCTAAAAAATCCAGTTGAAATTTCGGCTGGCGAAAAAAATAAAGGCGCTGAAAACGTCTCGCATGAATTTTATATGGGGATGGCAAAAAACAGGTACGAAATATTGAAACGTATTGTGGATATCAACCCGGATATTTACAGTATTGTTTTTTGCCGCACCCGACAGGAGACAAAAGAGGTGGCCGACAAGCTGATGAACGATGGATATAACGCCGATGCCCTTCACGGTGACCTGAGCCAGGCGATGCGTGAATCGGTAATGCGGCATTTTCGCGCACATCACTTGCAAATCCTTGTGGCTACCGATGTGGCAGCCCGCGGACTTGATGTTATCGACCTTACCCATGTAATCAACTATAACCTCCCCGACGAAAAAGAAATATACATCCACCGCAGCGGAAGAACCGGCCGTGCCGGGAAAAAAGGAATCTCTATGTCGATAGTCCATACCCGCGAGATGAATAAAATTCGGGAACTGGAAAAAGTTACCGGGAAAAAATTTGTCAATAAACAAATCCCCAACGGGGAAGAAATTTGTGGGAAACAGCTTTACAACCTCATCGACAAAATGGAACACATTGAAGTAGATGAAGAAAGGATCGGGCCTTTTCTCGAATCCATTTATAAAAAACTGGCCTGGCTCGACCGGGAGATGCTGATTAAGAAATTCGTCTCCATGGAATTTAACCGTTTTTTAGATTATTATAAAGACCGCGGTGACCTCAATGTTACAGAAAAATCCAGCATCCAGGAACGCTTCCAGTCTTCCGGCAAGAAAAAAGAATTTTCACGTTTTTTTATCAACGTAGGCACCCGCGATAACCTGACAGTACCCAGACTGATTGGCCTTATTAACGACACCACAACCCGTCGTAACATTGAAATCGGAAAAATCGACCTGATGAAAAACTTCAGCTTCTTTGAGGTAGAATCCGGGTTTGCCGAATTAATCATGACTTCATTCAAAAACACTGAATACAAAGGAACTCCTGTGGTGGTTGAGCCTTCTAAACCTGATTTTGCTCCAGAGAAAAGAGAAAAATTTGCTCCGGAAAGATGGGAAAAAAAGGACAAGAAAAAGTTCAACGAGGGGAAAGGGAAAAAAGGAGGAAAAAAACCTGACGGAAAAAACTTCCGGAAAAAAAACAAACCCGGGAAAAGGTAAGCCTATAATTTATTCAATAACAGGCTATTAAGCCCTTATTTCTTTCTGTAAAGCTTAAAAATACAATAATTCCGGTCAGAAATGTCCGGAATTATTTTTTTAGCAAAGAAAAATAGTATCTTTAACAGTGAATCACAACTAACCCATTATGCGAAACAAGACGTTACTGATATTTAGCGCCTGGCTGTTTCTAATTTGTTTTTCAACTACAGCCGCAAGTCAATCGACAAATTCACCGGCATCAAAAAACCCACTTCGGATCACCGGAAACCTGATTACACAGGCCGAAACCTATTTTGTGAAAGGCATTGAAACCACGCGACAACCCTTTTCTTTTTTAACTTCCGGGAATTTTGACCCGGAAATATACGGTGTTAAACTTCCCTTTTCCTTTTTATTAAGCAACAGAAGTTTCAATTTTGCCCAGCCCTTTAACCGCCTCGGTATTAGCCCGGAGTATAAATGGCTACGCCTGCACTTCGGCTACCGTAACCTTAGTTTCTCCAGATACAGTCTGGCCGGGCATACCTTTCTTGGGGGTGGAATTGAACTCAACCCCGGGCTGCTCAGGCTCTCGGCACTCTACGGAAGGTTTAAAAAGAAAACTATCCCCGACAATACGGTAAACCCCATGGACACCCTAATCGCCCCTATGCGCTATGGCTATGCGGTTAAACTGGGCGTAGGAAATGAAAAGAATTTCGTCGACCTGATTTTCATGCACATCAAAGACGATACGCTTGGAAATTACGCGATGAACACAGAACAACTCCTTAAACCACAGGCGAATGTGGTAAGTGGTATTAATATAAAACTCACCTTTATCGAAAAACTTGTGTTGGAAAGTGAATTTTGTCTCAGCTTTCTCACTAAAGACCTGCATGCTGCAGGCATAGAAGAAATCGGACTAGGTCGTTTCGACCAACTGGCACAAATGCTTACACTAAATCTCTCCTCCTCCTATTCAATTGCAATGCGTACCGCACTGAACTATACCACTCCGGGGTTCAGTGGCGGAGTGGAATACCGGCGTATCGAACCCGACTATTCATCGTTTGGCGCCTATTTCTTTAATACGGACATAGAAAATATAACAGTAAATATAAAAACACGACTACTGGACAAAAAACTGTCGCTCCGTGGAAATATAGGAGTACAGAACGACAACCTGAAAAACCATAAAGTGAGCCGGTCAAGCCGTCTTATTGCCATGCTGACCATGCAGTATAATCCCACACAGATTTTCAGTATCGACGGGTCCTATTCCAATTACAGCATTAACCAGAAAGCAGGGCGGCTACCACTGGAAGATACCATCCGGCTTTTTCAAACCAACCAAACCATCAACCTCATGCCCCGGTTTATGCTTGCAGGCGAAAAAATTCAACAGGTAATTCAACTCACCCTGACCAGAACGGACCTCACCGACCGCAATATCCATACTTCCGGAACCAATGCAATTACTTCCGACATCGCTATGCTTAATTATATTGTATCGGTCATTCCGGCATCACTCAATATTAATTCCGGTATCAGCTACATCGGTATGACCAATTCACTGGCCTCCCGTAAAAATTATATCCTGATGCTAGGGATAAACAAATCCTTCTTTAAAAATAAACTCAACCTGGGTATTAATGCTTCCGGAGGAAGAAGCAAAGTCAACGAAATTCAGGGGAAAGTGGTCAATGCATCAGGCAGTGTCCTCTTCAAACCATTAAAAAAACACGGGTTTAAGTTTTTTGTCTATTTCCAAAACAATGCCTATCCGGAAACCTCAGCACAAAAGAGTTATAAAGAATTTAAAACCAATGTCAGTTATGTATATTCCCTATAATTATACCAGAAGCATACGCCGGAGGGCTGTGGTTGTTCTCTGCGCGTTCATTGCAGTATTCCTTCCGGCTCGTCTGCTCGGGCAGGGTAGTCCGGTGAACATCCAACTGGCCGTGTTACCCCCTTACACTTCGGCAGTATATGAATACATCGACAACCCCGATAAAATTATCGTGAATATCACCCATACTGGTTTTGGTATGGGGCCGCTGGAGATCTACCTGAGAGGAAGCATCATCAGCGACGGGGGTATCAGCGCGGTTACTGAACCCGGATTTAAACCACCTTCACCGATTACCTTACAGGAAGGGGCTGTTTTTTCTCTAACCCCCAACAATATATCCGAAGTTTTCGACCTGGAGCATGTCATCATCGAAGGAATAGAAATCGATCAACTGCTTAACGTGGGCCTACCTGAAGACAACTATCAAATTTGTCTTCAGGCTTATGATTATTATACTGACGCTCCCCTTTCGGGAGAGGCTCCCCTGGGCTGCTCCAATATCTTTTACATTCGTAACCCGGAGCCACCGCAAATTATTATGCCTTTTTGTGGGGATACAATAAAAAACGGGCAGCAAAGCAACCTGATCATCAGCTGGACGCGTCCCCCCGGAGCTCCCATGAATACTGTTTTTACCCTTTACATGACGGAACTCCCCGGGCAAATGCCCATGAACCCAAACGAGATCATCGAAACTCAACTTTTTCCTCCGTTTTATGAAGAGCAAACCCTCTCCACCATGCTCTTCCTCTCTTTTCATCAAATACAATTCCAGCCTGATCATATTTATGCCTTTGTAATTCAGGCCTCCGACCCCACCGGCGAAATACTTTTCAACAACAACGGCATGAGTGAAGTCTGCTGGTTTATTTATGAAGAACCCTGGCAACATCCGTGGATCAACGGTGGACTCCAGCAAATCGACCCGGATACGGTCATTCTTCCCTTTGTGTTAAACCCAAAAGTAATCGCAGGGAACCTGACCTATCATTATGAACCGGATGAATCAGGAGAAAATGCTTCCTATCCATTAAAATCAACCCATATATCCATAAAACCCGTATATGTATTAAAAAATGCAGAAATATGGGCCACCGACAAACCAGGAGCGACCTATTACGATGAATATCTTATGCGAGTGGATGGGACTTTCCTGGATGGTGGCGGGGCAATGAATGTTTCGGATTATTATTATGGGGATAATTTTCAAACCCTCACATCAGGGATGACCACTCCCGAAGGGTTCTTTACGTTAATGTTTAACGATGCCCGTCCTACAGGCCTGGTGAAAGAAGATTTCACGGCCACCTACACCCTGCAATCAGGCACAATTGTGAATACCCCGATTTGGGAAGATCCGCTGGGTATGCTATTGAATCCCATGTTCAATATGGGGCTGGAATGGGTTACCAACCAATCAGGAATTGGCTTCAACAATACCCTTCTGAACGGCAACCTACCGGGGGGATCCAGCGGCGGAACACACGTGATGTCGGGGAAAATGCATACTTATTCGGTGACTTATAAGGGTGACTTATATAGGTATTACCGTGTATTTGTTGAAAATGAATATTACTGCAGCCCGGAGATAAACATTTCAGCAGCACCGGGAGTGACCGTAAATATTGGAGATCAGGAATGCCGCGTGCAATCGTATAAATTGAATTTTCAGGTTCGCGCCGATTCTACTATTTTGGAACAAAGCGGGATGCCCGGAGGCCCCCTCGACGGAGTAAAATGCTATGTGCTGCGAAAACAAAACCGCACCGCCCTGCTACCGGAATATGAATCGATGCACCTGAATACAAAAAAATTCGTGGGCTTTGAAATGTTCGATGTAGTTGCAGAATCTGAAACCAGCGCCGACGGTAAAGAGCAAATTATCAACCTGGTACGCGATAACCCTGACCTTGTAAGCGATGACCTTCTTTTGTATGCAGAAACACCCGCCCGGGAAGGTTCGTATATATACCACCCTAAATGGTTATGGTTTCCCCAAATCAATTCTTTCAATCCTCCCACTCCGCTTGAGTATCCGGTGACCTGGAACTCCTCCATGGGAAATTCCTATAATTACATCTTTAACAATGAATTTCAGGATGTGGTTTTCGACGAAACCCTCTATATGACACCAGCCAACCCCCGAATCGCCGGCAGAGTGATGTTTAAAAGTGTGCCGCTCAAGGGCGCAAAATGTTACACGAGCTATTTCTTCGATGGGGTTGATTATACCGATATCGACGGGCTTTTTGCTTTTAACAACCTTCCGATTATCAACGATTCCCGTTCGCTAACCATTAAAAAATACGGTTATGAAGATTATTATGTGGAAGAGGTTGGCCGTTTGATCGCAGGAAACCAAAAATGGTTTGATATTGAAATGATTCCCTGGGGACTGATCGCTGGCAATGTAGTCAATGCGGAAGGAGAAGCAGTAGAGGCCTATGTTCAGGTCGACACCCTGACCATGAACCTTACACAACGGTATACAACATTTTTTCCCCAGTATTCCGTGAAGGAAAAATTTCGTTTCCGGGCACCATCAGGCATGCGCAGGGTACGCATATTTCCTGTATCCAACAACTATATGCCGCTGGATACCATGCTTTTTATCCTGAAAAACCAAAATCCGGATATTCTGCAAAACCTTGGCACTTTTGTTCTTAAAGAAAACAAACACCGCATCCGTATTCATATTACCTATACTCCACCTCCGGAAAACGGAATGTTCGGCTTTAACCCATTAAATGTGCAACTCGCACGGGTTACCTGCAACGGAATCGTCCGGTATACCAACACCAACGGAAATGCGGACTTTGAATTTAAAAGCCCGGAAACACAGTTTTTAGTGGATATCGAACCTCCCACAGGAACAGAATTTGTCGGAGAACAAATCACTGTAAATAATTTTCCAAGCCATAGTTTTATCACCACTGAAGTGCCCATTGAAATGGGTTATAAACTTGAAGGAACGGTTACTGGAGGAAACAACAACGAGCCAGTGGCAGGAGCCAGAGTGTTTGTAGATATGGAGGGGAACGATCACCTAACGGTTTTTAGCAATAATGTTGGTCACTATGTAATGCACGGTGTACCCTATTTCAACACACAGAATATCGATGTAAAGGCTGCAGCGCAATCGTCGCAAACCACTTATACCGGGCAAAAAAAGACCATAACGCCAGGAACCCAGACGTTAAACTTTCATTTAGAGGAAATTGATTTCATGGATATCAGTACTTTATGGGGATTGCCTGTTGAAATTGAAAATCTGTATTATAAACAACGGAATATATACATCAACGGTGCTTTTGTAAACCTGACCGGACATCAAGGGATCAAAGTGGCAAACCCCGCACAGCGGTTGCCCTTTGAAGGGGTACAAATCAAACCTTCAGGAGCCCTGAACAGCAACGGTAAACCCATCGCGGAACCAGTAAATGAGGAAGTGGTATGCACCATCACTACTTTCCCACTTACCGTTTTTGAACAGTTCTCAGCAACCCAAATCAGCAATCATAAAGTCTTTGGCGCCGTTTCCCTGAACGATAAAATGATACGGATTAAAAAAAATACCGATAACCGGGGTTTTCTCCTCGGCCGCGTGTATTTAAACCGCAGTAGCTTTAACCTTCCCGCTGAACAATTTAATGTTAACGATAAAAACAACCTCAACCTTTGCAAACACGAAAACCAGTATCCTTTTGTCATCAGCTTTATTGCCCCCGGTAGTTTGATGTTCTCGTCGAATGAATTTGATGTTGTAAACCGATTCGGGAAAGATCCGGTATTCTCACTAAATGGCTTTCAGGCTGAGGCTACCGATGGTTCGGCAAAACTTAAAGCAACAGGACTATGGATGGATATTAAACTCAATCCGTCGTATCCCCTGGTTGATTTCTCTGCAGCGCTGGAGGCAAAAAATGTGGGTATCAAAAAAAACAACATCACCTTCACAGGAAGCACCGCAACGTTCTCTATCGGACTGGAAGAATGGGACATTGCCTGTAACGGAGGCTGGCGTATGCCATCATCCGAATCCAGAATTGTAATTCCTAACGTAACGGTGCAAACCGGGCTTGTCGATTTGTCAGCCGGTGCATTGCATCTGCTTCCCAACCGCATGGACTTTGAGGAGATTCATTACGAAACAATGACACTGGCCAACGTAGTACCTTTGACAGTAGAACCGGGTGCAGAGAGTACATTTTACCTTGACCCGAGTGCCAACCCGGACGGAAAGATGCACTATGTCCTCAAACTAACCGGACAGTATCCGTCAGGTGTAGCCGCTTCATTTACAGGGCTCGAAGGGCTGCCACAAGGCACCCGCATCCGCATTCCTACCCTGCAACTCATCAGTAACAATAAAATGATTCTCGCGGGTTTTGAAACCCTCAACGAACCGCTGGTTTTCTATAATAACCTGACTTTACGGCTACAAATGATGGCAGCAAAAGATAACTATCTGAAGCTGACCGGATTATTCGATCTGCAGATTCCGGGGTTACGCAATGACATGACGGCCGATCTTAAATTTATTAACGATGGAGCAGGGCATGCCGTCATGATGCCTCTGTCGTTAAATATCCGTTTTGAGGGGAAAGGACAGGTAGAATTTATCGCCGGGCGCAATGAGGGCGATCAGGACCTGAATTCAACCCGGTTCCAGGCCTCCGGAAACCTCAAAGTTACCGATAAAGGAGCCACACGTGATCTAGCCGCCACGCTCTTCCGTCAAAAACGACCCAACGGACAAATATACGTTGAAGTGGATGAACCGCAACTTACCCTGGGAGGAATTAATGATCCCATTCTTCGGATCGACAAAGGAGAAATGCGCGTGGTAAACCAACAATGGGATTACCTTTGGTTTGAAGGCCCGTTACAAAATACTAACGGGTTATCACAAAATGGAACTTCCCAAAAAAACCGCTTCGTTGTTGAAGGTGCCATCAATGCCAGCGATAGTGAAGTGACGGTCGACGGCATTGAGACCCCGTTGGGTGGACTAAAACTCACCTATTCCATCCCACGGAGCGAATTTATCGGAGAACTTGATATGCCAACGTACAACATTGGAGCAGCAGCATTCGGAGGCACTCTTAACGCACGATTCGGTTCCAATGGATGGTATTTTATGGGATGCGGATCAGGTCGGTTACCCGTGATCGGAGGAGTAAATAAAATGGCTGTCCTCCTTGCTGATTACGACGATACCCGAGTCTTCATTGAAGAACTGAAGCAATACACCATCCGGAATAATTTCACATTGGGAAATTCATTTAACGGCATTTTTATTTCTGCGGGAAAAAACGATCTGTTCGGCCTTGAACTACCCTCCTTCGACTGGGGAGTTACCATACCGGTAATCAATCAGACGGTAGGCGTATCCCTTGATTGGGATGCACTGGTGGGAATTGACATGAAAACCACCTTCGATAACCCCGACTATTACGTGCTAGGTACACGGGGGTTTGTCAGCGGAAAGCTCACCGTTAACGCTGGTTTTGCGTACGCAAAAGGTGGCGTTTATGTGGAAATATTGGGCGAAGGAGTTACCGAACTAAGTCCGCCCTATATGTCATTTAACCAATGTTGGGCTGCCGGGTTATCGGGAGAAATCGGCGGAAGTATCTTTGGCGTTGGCAGTGGAAGCATCGGCTTCAGCAAAACACTTCATGCCCGGTTGTTTATCGAGCAATCAGGATTCGGAAATATTGGTGATATAAACATTTCATTTGGAGAAGGAGGCTGTGATGAATAAACACAATCGATCATTTACCCGTCTGTGGCCTGTAATACTTATTCTCGCCATGGCCTTACCGGAACTCGCTTCCGGAAACCGTTCCGCGGGATCTATCCCGGAAAAAGACACCTGCAACCATCCGCTACCCGGCGTATTTCAGTTACAGGAAGCGGCCGGCAGCACTGAAAGTATCATGGTTCGCTGGTACCTGAGCACTTCCGATCATATGGAGAAAATAAAAGTGATGCGAAAAGAGGCCGGAGAAACAAAATTTACCGCCTGTGAGGCTATGCCCGGTTGGTATAAAAGCAACGATTCACTTTTTGTAATCCTTCGGGATACAGCGATACAACCCATCCAGTGGTATAGTTATTATCTGATACCCTACGATTTCTGCGGCAATGCCGGAACCCCGTCCGATACGGTAACACTGGCCTCCATCGCTTCGCATGAGTTACCCATTGCCCGGAATATTGTGACCGAAGGAGTTCCTGCACAACGCGCCATCGATCTTACATGGACCGCTGACCCACGAATCGCTGTTACCCAAACCCATATCTACCGTGCCAATACTCCCGAAGGACCTTACACCCGGATTGCCACCACAAGCCCTACCCTAAAAAATTACAGAGATTTCGTCCCTGAAGCCAATGAAAACTACTATTATTATCTTATTATTGATACCCCGTTTGGTACAGGTGATCAATCGGCAATAGTGTTTAATCACTTTACAGGAAGTGATATCCCGAACCCGCCCACAGGATTAAAAGCCTCCTACCATGAAAAAGGAATACGTTTGTCGTGGAATAAAGGGGAACGATTTGTAATTGGCTATTATCTTTACCGAAAAAGTTACAACGATACCATCGTACGCAATATTTCCGGATTCATTCCAGCCAACCGTACTACACTTACATTTATTGATACCAATGCGCTGGTTCCACTTCGCACCTACTTTTATCAGGTTGTGGCAATAAGTGATGGCTTTAACGAAAGCCATCCTTCCACCACAGCTGAAATAAGGGCTCAGGAGAAAGAAGTTCCGGCACCGGAAAATCTTCGAGTAATTCATAATGTAGATCTTTATATGATTTTCTGGGATGATTTCTCGTATGTTTATCCCTGGATCGACCAATGTATGTTGCTGTTCAGGTTTAACAACGGGCAAACGGATACGGCATTCATACAGATGCCTCAGAATAGTCTTTTTTATACTACCGACCGACAAATCAATACGATAGGTGCCTGTTTCATCTCAACCTATGGAAACACAAGCCCGATAACCTATTCGGAGACAGGGGTTACTCCGGACGAAGTAATGACTCCTGAAGGCATTAGTGCCCTGAGAACAGAAGAAGGCATTCTGATTTCCTGGCCCAAAGCCTATGGGTCGCGCATTGCTTCATATTGCATCTACCGGGAAACAGAAAATGAAACACCGCAACGCATCGGTACAACACCCGGTTCCGGTAGTTCCTATCTTGACTCCACGGCGCAATCCGGCACACGTTATGGCTATGCAGTAGCAGCAATCAATACCCGTGGAGAAGAAAGTGAAAAATCAGAAATTGTAATTATCAGAAAATAAAAAAATACATAGCTATTTACCAGAGAGCAAGCGGAGAAAAAATCTGTAGGTTTCCGGAAAGGCCAATCAAGAAGCCCTGTTTCCTCAATTTTAATCTTCCTGCAATCTTTACCCTCAAAAACAGGAGAAAACTTCCATAACGCTCCAAACTGTCCCCAAATCCAGTTTTCAAGTATTGGGCAAACCGCCCTTTTGTTCACTCGTTTTTTTATCTTTGTCCCTTCACCTTCAGCAACAGCCTATGAATAAGAAAAAACGTCAGATTCCCCATACCTACGTGGTTGTCTTCAGCATCATTGTACTTTGTGCCCTGCTCACCTGGTTTGTACCCGGAGGAAATTATATAAAAGAGCAGGTTGCTGATGCCGACGGGCGTATATCTGAGCAAATGGTTTTTCATTATGTTGATTCACAGCCGCAGACGTGGCAAATCTTTGGAGCCCTCTTTAAAGGATTTGAAAAACAGTCGGGGATTATCGTTTTTATTCTTATGATTGGTGGTGCGTTCTGGATTATGAACAGCAGCAAAGCAATTGATGCAGGTATTATGAGTTTTCTCCGTTTCGCCCGCAAACTGGAACGTTTTCGGTGGATCCGATTTCTTGGTGTAGACAACATTATTCTCTCACTGGTGTATTGTATGTTCAGCACCTTTGGAGCGGTTTTTGGCATGAGTGAAGAAACCATTGCGTTTATTATTATCCTGGTACCTTTAGCAATCTCTATGGGATATGACAGTATTGTCGGGGTGAATATTGTATATGTGGCTGCCGGGTTAGGTTTTGCGGGTGCTATCCTCAACCCTTTCACTATTGGGATCGCACAAGGCCTTGCGGATCTGCCCTTGTTTTCCGGCATCGAATACCGCCTGTTCATGTGGGTTTTGCTTACCACAGTCGGACTAGTGTGGATTCTGGTGTATGCACGAAAAATACGCAAAAATCCCAAAAAATCATTGATGTATGAAGAAGATTCCTATTGGCGTAACCGGAGTGCCTCGGAAACCATTCCAATTCAATACCATACGCCTATGGCGGCCTGGGTAGCCTATTTTATCGTTCTGGCAGGCCTGCTTATTTTTTCTGTTTTTTATCCGGATACAGTAATGAAAATAGGGAACAGTGCATTTCATGCCCCCATGGTTCCGATATGTACCGGAATCTATGCCCTGCTCGGCATTTTTTCCTTACGCAAATCAGTCCATTTTTTTATCCTTACGCTGCTGGTTACCACAATATTATTTCTGATTGTAGGTGTAATGGGTTATGGGTGGTATATTATGGAGATTGCTGCCTTATTTTTTGCCATGGGCATCTTTTCAGGATTAGCAAATGGAGAAACCCCCAATACTATCACCCGTTTATTTCTTGAAGGAACAGGAGATATTCTCCCGGCCGCGCTGATTGTCGGGCTGGCCGGTGGCATTGTGGTGATTCTGGAAGACGGAAACATCATTGATACCCTCCTTCATGGCATGGCCCGATCGATGCAGGAGGTGGGTCAAATCGGCGCCGTCGGATTAATGTACGTAATACAAACCGTGATAAATATTGCCATTCCCAGCGGTTCGGCTAAAGCGGCCATCACCATGCCCATCATGGCACCCTTCAGCGACCTCATCGGGCTCTCCCGACAGGCTACAGTAGTTGCGTTCCAAATGGGTGACGGGTTTACCAACATGATAACCCCCACCTCCGGAGTACTGATGGGTGTACTTGGTGTTGCAAAAATTCCTTACGAAAAATGGCTCCGATGGATTGCTATTTTTATGGCTATCCTTATTGTTCTGGGTTTTCTGATCCTGATTCCTACCGTAACCATGGAACTCAACGGATTTTAGTAAATCCGGCCTACCGGGTAAACCCGTAATTTCGGATCAGCCCACAACGAACGACTATAAAACCAATTCATCACTTCCCACTGGTTATTCACCCAATCGGGCTGTTTCTTTTTACGGGCTTCAAAGTCCTCCCGCAGAGCAGGATCCTCCCGAAGCATCTTCAGGGCCATGGGTTCCATTACATAGGTTTCTGAATACTCTTTTTGCTCAAAGATAGAATTAAAAAAACCCCAGGAAAAAAGTGATCCATCGGCTTCAGGCTCCAATAAAAACGCCACCACTTTGGCAGCCCGCTGGCACATGGGAATATAAAGGCTTCCGGCAGGAAAAACCCTCCGACCGGTGATTTCTTCCACTTCCACATCACGAATACGCATGTGGTTTTCATAGGGTGTAGCATACCACTCCGGCGCATGGAAACGGTAACCCGATATTTCATACTCTGTATCCTGTTCCAATACCTCATATTCGATTCCATGGGCTATAATCTTTTCAATAACTTCGCTCCATTCAACCGGTACCAGATAGGCCTTTGGCATACGAATCTCTTTTTCAGCTTTCACTTTTTCAAACATAGGTAAAGTAAAAGTAACAGGTTGGGTACTGTCATATTCATACCACACACCTGAGGTAATTTCACTTCGTTTCTCCCTGTATTCCACCCCTAAAAATTCAACCATTGTGCTGTCACTCCAATCGTTACGAAAAGCGATGGGGAGTTTTTTATCCTTCAAAACGTCTGACGTACACCACTGGTCGGCCTGCCGTATCGCGGTGGTGAGGTTATTTTTTTCCGCATTGAGAATATTCAACGTATGAAGTACCATCCCATAAGTGGATTCCACACGCGGTTGATACGGTTTAAGCATGTGGGTTTCGATAAGCAAACCCGGCCGGTTCTGAATTGCAGTGTAACCTTGCGATAGCATCGGCGGTGATGCACTGGTCCGAAGGCCACTTTTAGGATTATGCCATTGCCGGAAACTCACATACCGGAACACCGGAAACCCGGAGCCAAACATTCGGTCAACCAATGCAGGTTCATAGGTGTCGGTAAGCCATTGGGTAATCCCCGGATCCATGTTACCAAAAGTCTCGAGAGCATAAGTAATAACATATTGATAATCAGCACCATCAGTAGTATGACAATCAATAAAAAATTCGGGTAGCCAATGGGTGTACAGGGCTAACCATTGCTGCATTTCAGGTGCATCTGCTTTCAAAAAGTCGCGGTTAAGGTTATAATTCTGCGCGGTAACCCGCCACCCCATTTCTTTCGGGCCGTTTTGATTAATCCGGTTGTAAGCATTAAACCGTTCATGACCGTCGACATTAAAAATCGGGATGACCAGTAACGAAACCCCATTGAGCGCTTCTGCATGAAGTCCTCGCACCGCCATATCACGCACCAGCATTAGCAGGGCATCTTTCCCTTCCGGCTCGCCGGGATGAATGCAACACTCCACGAGAAGCACAATCCTACCAGCCTCTCTGATCGTCTCCGGGGTAGTAAGCCCGTCTTTATCAACGATCAGTAAAGGCAATGCTCTTCCCTGCGGACTGACGCCAAAGGAAGTATAAAATATTTTATCACTGGCCTCATCCAGTTTTTTACAATACGCAATGGTTTCATTATACCGGGGCGTTTCAAGATAACCCGATGACTCATAATGTGTTATCAACTCATCTTGTGCACAAAGAGAGGACAAACCGTGGGTTACGGCCAACAGAAGTACAAATTTTTTCATCAGAAGAAGCTTTTGTAAGCAAAGTTAATTACCCATTCAAGAAAACAAAACGCTCTTTTTATAAATTTGTAACATGTTTTCGAAAGAAGAAGAAAAAAAAATGCGACTGGAGTTCTGGCAACGTTTTGATGCCTATTGCAAAACAATGGGCAGAAAAAAAAAATGGATCCTGCAGGACACCGGAATAAAACCCGTGAACCTAAAATTTGACATCGACCGCCGGCAGGCGCTGGTAGGTGTAGATATCATTAGTCATGATCAGGAAAGAAGGCTGTATTATTATGAAAAATTCGAAAGCCTGAAAACAATCCTGCAAAGTGCACTGGGTGATGATCTGTGCTGGGAGCTGGAATATATGCTGGCTGAAGGGAAAAAAATCGCACGGATTGCAAGCCTTCTTCCGGAGGTAAATCTCTACGCTCCGGAAACCTGGGAACGCGTACATTCCTTCTTCTTCGAAAAAATGTCTGCCCTGGAGATCGTTTTTCTGGAATACCGCGATTTTATCCGCTATAAACCTGCGTATGGTTCAAATTAAATCCTTAGAACTACCTCTTTTAAATACTTATTTCAGCAGAACTCGATACCGTATACTATTCTTCCTGTAGATTCGTTATTTTAATAGTTTTCAACTCGTTATGAAACATCTATGGTTTCTTCTCTTGTTTTTGGCTACAATAGCCCTGCCATGGGTCAGTAAAGCACAGCAGATTGAGGTGCTGGTTTCCGGATTCCGGAATACCAACGGCGAAGTGGCCGTTGCCCTCTATAACCATAAAAACCAGTTTCCCGAAAATCCTTATCTTACACTTATCCGAAAAAAACCAGAAACAATTTCCGATACACTGCAGTGCGTGTTTCGTGGCCTGGAGCCGGGAGAATATGCGGTGTCAGTTCTCGACGATGAAAATTCCGATGGGGCCATGGAAAAAAAAATGATGATTCCACGTGAAGGCTTCGGATTTTCCCGATTTGAACCCAAAGGACTCCACTATCCGGTTTGGGGAAAATGTGCCTTTTCACTGAGCCATGAAAAAATAAGGGTTGAAATAACGCTATGCTATTATTAATGCGGCCCCGAAAATTCGAGGCCGCAAAAATTTCCCGGTAAGGAATTATTTCAATTTAAACTGAATGGGAATAGTAAACCTCACCCTGACTTTATTACCCTTCAGTTCGCCGGGTATCCAGGCAGGCATCAGATGGATTACCCGAAGGGCTTCCTCATCTAATAAAGGATCTATCCCGCGAAGAATATCCGTATGGGTAATTGAACCATCCTTTTCAATAATAAAGGTTATATATACAGTCCCCTGAACAGAGTCTTGCTTAGCCTTCTCCGGATAGCTGAGGTTTGTAGAAAGAAACTTCATCCGCTCCTGCTCTCCACCCGGGAACTGTGGCAATTTATCAACCACCAGAAAAACTTCTTCTTCCTGTTCCTGTAAGCGGGGAGATGAGGAAGACGGCTGTACAGCCTCTTGTCCGTTTTTTACGGAAACAGCCACCTGCTTACTACCTGCTTCGTTTTGGGCTTGCACCTGATTTGTACCCAAAAATAAAATTAGCAGTGCTATTACCGGAAGCCAGGAAAAATATAACAGTCCGGCATATCGATTCGTTGGTGTTTTAATCATCATTTTTAGTCGTTTTTTTAAAGGTGAATAACTGAAGTTATGAGCCAGGCCGAACTGTTGCGGACGAAATGATTCTGAGTATAAAAGCCTCAGGTAATGCGACCGGTCGGCGTATTGCATCGTCTTCTGGTCGGCCTGGTATTCGTGAATGCTCTTTAATGAGCGCTTGCAGAGGTATAGAACAGGATGAAACCAAAACAAAACCTGCACGAGTTCCAAAAAAATGAGATCTAAATAATGGTGTTCAGAAATATGTACTTTCTCATGCTGAAGGATAATGTCGAGTGCATGGCAGGTATGATTTGAAGGATTGCAAAAAATATAACCGAAAAAAGAAAAAGGTGAAGTCTGTTGCCTCGTGATGACAAGAGTATAACCCTTTTGACGAATGATTTCTGCTTGCCCTATCTTCAACAGATAGAGGAGGACTTTTCGGAGGAAAAGCAGAAAAAAACAACCGCTGATGAAGAGGTATCCGGGAAAAAGCAAGGTGCGCAGCGGCATACCTTTAATTACAGCGCCCTGACCGTTGGCCGTGACTACAATTTCCTTCAGAAAAACTATCGGTATTCCCATACTAACGGTGGGTAAGGAAAAATTAACAAAAGGCAGCAACAGCGAAACCCAAACCGATAACAGCAGGACGAATCGATTCGTTCTGTGAAAAGTAGTTTGTCGTGCAATCAGTAAAAATGGAAGATACAAAACCACCAGCGCAACAGAAGCCTCTAAAAGATATTGGATCATAAAAATCATGCGTGCTCCTTTCTTTGTGCCTTCAGCGTTTTGTCAATCAGTTTACGAATCTCTTCCATTTCCTGAATACTTAGATTCTCCGATTCCGTAAAGGCAGAGGTTAATTTAGCAAATGAACCCTTAAAATAGCGGGATAAAAACGATTTAAAATAGCGGCGCGAATACTCTTCCTTTTCAATTAACGGATAATAAAAATGTGTACGACCCACTGCTGTATGGTCAATAAAACCTTTGCTTTCAAGAATCCGTACAATGGTTGAAATAGTATTATAGGCCGGTTTAGGGTCTTCTATCCGGGCAATAATATCGTGAATAACGCCCTCGTTGATCTCCCACAGTATCTGCATTACCTGTTCTTCAGCTTTTGTCAGCTCTTTCATTGGTAGTATTATTTTGTGATTATAACTAAATTCTTAGTTTTTTAGAATAAAAAAAAACAATGTTCCGCAAAGTTATAACTAAAAACTTAGTTAGTCAAGAAAAAAAATACGGGAAGCAAAAAAAAATCCCGTACAGATTTGTTATGAAATACTAATCAGCTCAATATCAAATACTAAAGGAGTATGCGGAGGAATAGCATTTCCGGCACCCCGCTCGCCATAAGCCAGATCTGAAGGGATAAAAACACGCCACTTCGAACCAGTGTTCATCATGGGTATCACTTCCTGCCATCCCTGAATTACGCCATTTACGGGAAAGGTGGCTGGCTCACCGCGCTGCACCGAACTGTCGAATACGGTTCCGTCGATCAATGTTCCGTGATAATGAACTGTAACCTGATTCTGAAGGGAAGGTTTTTCGCCTTGACCTTGCGTAAAAACCTCATATTGAAGTCCGCTGGGGGTAGTCGTAATCTCCTGGCGTTTTGCATTTTCCGCAAAAAAAGCTTTCTGACCGGCCTGCATTTCTTCGGCTTTTTTTCCCTGAAGCCGGGTAAAATATTCATTCACCACTTGGTTCACTTTTTCTGCCGGTATTGCCAGATCATTATCACCCAATACATCATGCATGGCTTGTGCAAAATCCTCAATACTATCTACTTCAAAACCCTGATCCTTGAGATTTAGCCCGACACTTACGCCGAGACTGTAGCTTAATTCATTCATTCGTATTATTTTTCAATGATTTATAAAGGCGCAAAGGTACATTTTTTTATGGGGTAATCGTACCGACCCCGATTTTTCAGCTGGAAACAGGGTATACTTGATTTTCATTGATCCGGATTTTTTCTCTATCTTGCGAAAAAATGTAAATATGTCGAAACAGATCAGGGTTTTTTGTGAAAACACCGAAGAACACTATACTTTTCCTGTAGGAACATCTCTTTTGCAAATGGAAGAAGGCCTGGACACCGGCTTGAAATACCCTGCGCTGGGTGCATTCGTAAATAATTCGCTCAAAGAATTATCCTACCAGATCTACAAACCAAAGCACATTTGTTTTATTGACTGCACCTACGCCGACGGTATGCGTATGATAATCAGATCGTTGCAATTTATTTTATACAAAGCAACACGTGATCTTTTTCCTGACATGGATTTTCATGTGGAAAACCCGGTTTCCAATGGCATCTATTGTACGGCACGCAGTGGCAGAAAAATACTTAAACCCGGTGATATTGCAGCCATTCGCTCACGAATGGAGGAGTTAGTCAAAGCGGATATTCCCTTCCGGCGCGAAGAAATTACTACAGAAGAAGCGATTGCAATTTTTGAAAACTCCGGATTAGAAGAAAAAACACCGTTGTTACAGACACGCGGAAATTTTTACACATCGGTATATTATCTCGACGACACACCAGATTACTACTATGGATATCTGGTACCTTCAACGGGGTACGTAAAAATTTTTGATCTCCTTCCCTACTACAGCGGAATGCTGTTGCGGATTCCCAGTCGCCACCATCCGATGAATCTTAAACCGCTCATCAGGCAGGATAAAATGCTTTCCATTTTTGCCGAATTCAACCGGTGGCAAAAAATTCTTGGGGTAAATAATATTGGCGATCTGAATGCGGCAGTACACAACGGTTCGATAAGCGAATTAATAAAAATATCGGAAGCACTTCATGAAAAAAAGGTGGCGATGATCGCCGATAACATCCGAAAAAAAAGAAAATCTATTCGTTTAATTCTGATCTCCGGACCCTCGTCGTCAGGAAAGACCACCTTTGCAAAACGACTGGGTATTCAACTTAAAGTTGCCGGCATCCAACCGGTAAAAATCTCCATGGATAACTATTTTGTAAACAGGGAACATACCCCGCTGGATGAAAATGGTGCCTATAATTTTGAAACCATTAAGGCCATCGATATTGCACTTTTTAACCGCCATATCCTCGACCTTTTATCGGGAAACGAGGTAGAAATTCCACGATTTAATTTCCTTGACGGAAAGCGCTATTTCGCAGGAGACAGAGTAAAAATCCGCAAGAAAGAGGTAGTAATTGTGGAAGGAATACATGCCTTAAATCCTGAACTCACCAGCCAGATTGAAGATTCGGCAAAGTATAAAATTTATGTCTCAGCCCTGACCACCATTTCCATTGACGGGCACAACCTGATTCCCACTTCCGACAACCGATTGGCCCGGCGCATTGTGCGGGATAATAAATTCCGTGGATATCCGGCAGCCAACACCATCGGACGCTGGCCAAGTGTACGGGACGGGGAGGTGGAAAATATTTTTCCTTTCCAGGAAAACGCCGATGTAATGTTTAACTCCGCCCTACTATACGAATTGGGGGTACTCAAGCCTTTTATCACACCCCTGCTGGAGGCCATAACACCCAACATGCCTGAATTTTCCGAAGCCCGCAGACTACTCAAATTTTTTAGTTATTTTATTCCTATATCTACAGAAGAAATACCTCCCACTTCGCTTATGAAAGAATTTCTGGGAGGAAGCAGTTTTGACTATGAATAAACAAGCGCACACAGCCTTTTCAGGCTATACGCAGATACGGGTTAAAACATCATCCATTCTTCACTTTGCTGCACACCGTGGATGTCAATAACTATCACCTTCACCGGAATTTTTCGTTTTGCCTGTACCATTGAGCGCCGGATAATTTCCAACAAACCGCCACAGCAGGGTACTTCCATCAGAAGAACTGTTATGGTATTTACTTCTGCCTCATCGATCAGCCGGCGAATTTTACCGATATAACTATCCAGGCCGGAATCGAGTTTCGGACAAGCGATAGCCAGGGTTTTCCCTTTCAGATAGTCGCTGTGAAACGTGCCCGTAGTATACGCGGTACAATCGGCTGCAATAAGCAGGTCGGTGCGTCTGAAATGGGAAGAATCGGGATTGAGGAGATGCAACTGAACTGGCCAGTGTGTTAATGTGGAAGACAAATTTGCAGGTTTTTCCGGTGGCAGATCAGGTGATAATATCAGATTTGAAAAATCGACAGCAGCCAGGCCGGGACACCCGCTACCCCATACGCTTTCCTGAATTAGAGTTTGCTGGGCTTCAGTTTGTGATACCCGCTCAGCAGGATCTTCTTCAATAATTCGCTTTAACATCGGATCGGGATTAAAACGCAATGAACTTCTGTTTTCCTCCAGGTAGCGAAGTCCTTGTTTTAAAAAACCAAACTCTTTATGATCTTTTAAATGTTTCAGATGCGCAAAAATCGTATTTTCACCCTTTGAAACCATTCCGGAAATCACTTTCACCTCATCATAAGGTTCCGCTTCCCGCTCTTCCACGGTAATGGCTCCCAACGAACAATATCCAATGCAGGCACCTAACCCGTCACACATTAAGTCACTGACCAGCCGTGCCTTTCCATCAATAATTTGCAATGCTCCCTCATGGCAGTTTGGAATACAGACGCCGCAACCATTACATAGCGTTTCGTCAATCGTGATAATTTGTCGTTGCATATCAGGATTCTTTTTTTGGCAAAGGTAACCGGACGAGAACCACCTCTTTGTAACCCTTGTTACAAAAGCAGGAGGTAGCACTTTTTTTTAAATGATAAATTTCAGAATGATTACCTTTGAAGAGACAACTGAAATACACCAGGTATGAAAACACGCATTCTTTTGCTTTTGCTGGTCCTGCATGGATTAACGCAGGCTCAATGGACAACGGATACCCTGATCAACACATTAATTAGCTCCTACACCAATGGAGCGGTAAGTAAAGTAGTACCAACTACTGATCATCATTATTATGTTTCTTATTATGGAAGTATGTATAATGGGTACCACATGAATTTGCAATTACTTAATTATGAAGGCAATAACCTGTGGGCTGAAAATGGGATTACCGTTAGCAGTCATCCGCAGGATTCCTGGATTACAGAATATGATCTGGGGGCAGATAAAGAAAACAATGCAATTCTTGCATTTCCGGATGTAAGAAGCGGAAACCCTGACATTTATGCGTATAAAATCAATCCGGAGGGAGAATTTCTTTGGGGAAACAATGGCATCGCCCTTTCACAATCACCGGAGGCTGAATATTCACCGCAATTATGTGTGCTGTCAGATAACGCGGTAATTATCACATGGGCAGTAAACGAAACACTGAGGGTTCAAAAGATATTACCCGACGGCACACTGGCATGGGGTTTGGCAGGCCTTACGATTACGGAACCCGGAAAAACCTGGGGGTGGCCAGTCGCAATACCCCATAGCGACGGCGGATTTTATCTGGCGTATTTCAAGCAGACCGGATCATTCCCCGCAATGCAACGACAAATTTTTGTTAACCGCTACGCTGCGGATGGTTCAGCCCTGTGGGCCCAGGAGGTGGAAATCTGCGGATTTACCGGGATAACGGCCTGGGATCAGATGAATGCCCGCCCCGATGGAAATGATGGAATTATGCTATTCTGGCGCGACGACCGGGATGGCGATATGCTTGCCGATGTAGCGGTTCAAAAAGTGGATGAGGAAGGCATTTTAGCCTATATTCCAAACGGCGTGGAGCTCGCTTCCGATGAGCTCAATTGTTTCTATCCGGTGGCTTCCTGCCTTGCCAATGGGGCAGTGGTTGCATTTTTTACAAAAACCGACGGATCACAAAACTACCGCGGACTATTTGCCCAAAAACTGGATCCTTACGGCGATAAACTTTGGGGTGCTAATGGAAAAGAATTGCTTCCACTTTCCACTACCTTCAATTACAGCATAGCCGCCCAAACCGCCGACGATAAACTCTTTTGCCTCTATTCACGCTACCCGGAAGGTTTGGCTATCAATGACCAACTGTTGATTTATGGCCTTAACGACAAGGGTGCAGCCCTGTGGGACAGTCCGTTGATGCTGGCCGCCGGAACGTATGACAAAGTTCATCCCTGGCTTTCAGAAGTACATGAAAATCAATTTATTACCTCTTGGGAGCGGGGCACTGACGGGCTGGTAACGGCACAAAACTTTTCCATTTATGGTGGAACCGGAGTGCTATCCGTGGCGAATCCTGCACCGGTCTCCAATGGAAAACTTATCCGGATATCCAAAGATTTTATTGTTTCTAACGGGAAATCCATTTCCTCGCTGCGCTTTTTCGACAGTTCAGGAAAACTAATCAGCCAAGTCAGCCATCCACGACATACCGAAAGCTTTCCTTCCGGTTACCGTGGCGTGCTGTTTATTGTAGCAACAAATCCTGACGGATTGCAACAAACAATAAAAACAATTCGGGAATAAAAATGTTCCAACCACAAAATGGTTGATGTTCAAAAGATTTTATGAAATATATTAATTTGATAATTCAAAGTCCCGTGTTTCGCGGAATCGATCCTGAGGTACTGGAGGCACAGTTCCTTTTCGTACGCTGGCAGATAAAAAGTTATAGTAAAGGATCAACACTGGCTTTTCGGGGTGATGATGTAACCAGTTTGTATGTGTTGCTTGAAGGAAGTATCAATGGAGTGATGACCGACCCCGAAGGAAACGCGGTTAAAATTGAAGATATTTTTGCGCCAATGCCCATTGCGACTGGATTTCTGTATGGACAGAAACATTTTTTCCCGGTAGATGTAATCGCAAATACAGCGGTTAAAGTACTGATTGTACCCAAAGAAGATTTTAGCCGGATGATGCAAAAAAATGCACCGATTCAGGAGAATTTTCTAAATCTGATATCGAATCGTGCACAATTTTTAACCACAAAAATCAGGCTCTTATCCCGCAAAACGCTAAAAGCGAAACTGGCGCAAATAATCATCGAACAGGATCCGAATAAAACCGGTCGCGTGATGATGAACATGAGCCAACAATCGGCTGCTGACCTTATCGGGGTGGCCAGGCCCAGCCTGGCACGAACCTTTGCTGAATTGCTGGAACAAAAATTGATTGAAGGAACATGGAAAACTTTCAAAATCATTAAATATAATAAACTATTAAAACTTCTTTTTGACTAGATCGCTAAAAAAGGGATCCCGTTTAACTTTTCTTATTAAAAATAAGGGTAAAAGTATTATTTTTGAATTCTAAAGCACGCCATACTGATATCGAATTTTGAGAGAAATATTTACTTCGTACTTACTTATAAATCAAATTATGATGAAAACTTTACTTACCGTTATTCTGGGCACTGTAGTGTTATCCTTCAGCCTGCAGGCACAATTGGTTATCACCCACGCCACGCACGCCCCTGAAATTGGGGATCAGATCGCTACCATTTACAGTGATGCTTACACGAATATTAACCCCGGAGAGGCAGGCGCCGGTAAAAACTGGGACTTTTCCCCATACACCGCCACAGAAACCGAAACGATGCAATTTGTTGATCCGGAACAAACCCTTTGGGGCGGACAAGTCCCCAACAGCAACATTGCTATTCAATTTGACCAGGATGAAACTCTGGCTCAATTCATGCATCTCTCCTCCGATGTATTAAAAGTCAATTACATGGGTATCTATGAAGAAGTGGCCTTACTGATGGAATACACCGACGCGATGGATGTAATGCATTATCCCTTTGCCTATGGGGATAATTTTGAAGATACCTACGGATATACAATGGAATATGACTATGGGGGAACCATTCTTGAAATGGTAACCACGGGCACTATAGAAACTGTGGCCGATGCCTGGGGAACATTAACCACTCCCTACGGTACTTTTTCCAACGTTTTGCGGGTAAAAATCACCGATACAGAATCGTATGAAACCTATATGGGCGGTGTTCTTGTAGATTCCGGTACAGATACCTATATTACCTACGAATGGTACGGCAGCAGCTGTAAATACCCACTGGCAATAATTGATATTGATCTTGAATATCCCGATGAAACAGCCATCACTTATTCCACTACTGCCATTTCCATTACGGAAATGTCAGCCATCAGCAGCAGGGTGTTCCCAAATCCGGCAAGCGATCAGTTACGCCTTACTACCCCTGATCTTCCTGTTAACAGTGTAATCCGAATTTACGATGTTACTGGGAATGAAAAACAATCAGCGCTAACCACAGGCAATGAAACACATATTTCAGTAGAATCCTTACCGGAAGGGTTTTATTTCATCCACATCCAGACGCCCCGGGGAATCACTTTCACGGAAAAAGTTCTTATTGTACGATAAAGTATAAAAAAACAGTACCGGTAACGTATGGGTTATCGGTACTGTTGCCTTATAAGGGGGCTATTCCCTTATTCTATTCATGCGCTGCGAGCAGCACTTTCAAAATTTTTATTCCTGCATCCGGAATTCGTGTTCCCGGGCCAAAAACAGCGACCACACCGGCATCATAAAGAAACTGATAGTCTTGTGCAGGGATGACTCCGCCACAGATCACCATAATATCTTCACGTCCAAGTTTTTTAAGTTCCCCGATCACCTGAGGCACCAACGTTTTGTGGCCGGCGGCAAGACTGGATACACCAAGGATATGCACATCGTTTTCCACGGCCTGTTTGGCCGCTTCTTCAGGAGTCTGAAAGAGGGGTCCGATATCCACATCAAATCCGATGTCAGCATATCCGGTTGCCACCACTTTTGCACCACGGTCGTGACCATCCTGACCCATTTTTGCAATCATAATCCTTGGGCGACGGCCTTCTTTTTCAGCAAATTCATCAGCCAGCCGACAAGCCTCTTTAAAGGTTTCATTATTGGCTGATTCTGAGGAGTAAACTCCAGAAATAGAACGTATCACGGCTTTATACCTCCCATAAACTTTTTCGCATGCATCGGAAATCTCACCCAGGCTGGCACGTTTTTGAGCAGCATCAACTGCCAGTTCCAGCAAGTTCCCGGATTCCGTTTCACAGGCGTAGGTTATTGCTTGTAATGCTTTTTGAACCTCTTCTTCATTACGATTTGCGCGCAAGGTGGCCAGCCGGCGTAACTGCGCTTCCCGCACAGCGGTATTGTCGACCTCCAGGGTCTCCAGCGGATCTTCTTTATCGAGGCGGTATTTATTAATGCCCACAATAGTATCGACTCCTGAATCGATACGGGCTTGTTTTTTAGCTGCGGCTTCTTCTATGCGCATTTTAGGAACACCCGTTTCAATGGCTTTGGCCATTCCACCGAGGGCTTCAATTTCTTCAATATGCGCCCAGGCTCTTTCGGCAATTTCATGGGTAAGTTTTTCAACATACCATGATCCGGCCCACGGGTCGACACTTCGGCATATTTCTGTTTCAAGCTGAATATACAACTGCGTATTGCGGGCAATACGTGCTGAAAAATCGGTAGGTAAAGCAATCGCTTCATCCAGTGCATTAGTATGCAGCGACTGGGTATGTCCCAAGGCAGCACCCATTGCTTCAACAGCGGTTCGGGCCACATTATTAAACGGGTCCTGTTCTGTCAATGACCATCCGCTGGTTTGACAATGAGTTCTCAGGGCCAGGGATTTTGGATTTTTTGGATTAAACTGGCTGACAATTCGGGCCCAAAGCATACGGGCAGCCCGCATTTTGGCAATTTCCATAAAATGGTTCATACCAATAGCCCAAAAGAAAGAGAGCCGGGGAGCAAACTCATCAATAGCCAAACCTGCTTTTATTCCGGTACGGAGATACTCAAGGCCGTCGGCTAACGTGTAGGCCAGCTCGATATCAGCCGTGGCTCCTGCTTCCTGCATATGGTATCCGGAGATACTAATACTATTGAACCGGGGCATCTTCTGCGAGGTAAACTCAAAAATATCTCCGATAATACGCATAGAAGGCAAAGGCGGATAAATATAGGTATTCCGCACCATAAACTCTTTAAGAATATCATTTTGGATCGTACCAGAAAGTTCTTCCAGCTTCACACCCTGCTCGAGCCCTGAAACGATATAAAAAGCCATAATAGGCAGTACAGCGCCGTTCATGGTCATCGACACCGACATTTTATCCAGAGGAATCTGGTCGAAGAGGATATTCATATCAAGGATGGAATCAACGGCTACACCGGCCTTACCCACATCACCAACCACACGGGGGTGATCGGAGTCATACCCGCGGTGGGTAGCTAAATCGAAGGCAATAGACAGCCCTTTCTGTCCTGCAGCTAAATTGCGGCGATAAAAGGCATTCGATTCCTCGGCGGTGGAGAATCCGGCATACTGACGGATTGTCCATGGCCGCATCACATACATTGTTGAATAGGGCCCACGCAAATAAGGTGGCAAGCCCGCAGCATAATTAAGATGCTCCAGGTTTTCGAGGTCTTTGCTGGTATAGATTGTTTTTACCGGAATCTGCTCCGGGGTCATCCATCCGGGCAGGACATTTTCCGCTGGCTTCCGCCCTTGTGAAGGCTTCGAACCACGGGAATGAATATCGACCTGTTGGAAATTTGGTTTCATGCTATGTAATTTTTTTCAGTTTCAAATTAAGATCTTTTAATCGGCATGGTCATACAACGGGCACCCCCGCCGCCACGGGCCAGTTCCGACCCTTCAATGGTAATGACAAACTTTCCGTTTGCAGGAGCTTCTTGTTTTCCGCTAAGAAGGTCACGCCCGGCAATAATTTCATACCCATGTTTGTTCATCGTTTCAATGGTATATTGATTTCTGCCATAACCCAGTAATTTCCCCGGTCCTACGGCAAAAAAATTAGTGCCACTATGCCATTGTTCACGTTCCTGAATGGATTCATCATTATCACCCCCACATTTCAACGGTTCCAGATCCATACCCAAAGCACGAAGGCCTGAAATCAGTCCACCAACTTCATGAATACGTTTAACGATCCCGTTTTCAATATGGATATGATACGTTCCATAACGGCTTGATTCGCGTATAACAGGCTCGAAAGTCATACACTGATCCCTGTCGAGAAAAGTGAAGGCCATATCCAGATGAATAAACGATTCAGGTTTTTCGGGAAGCTCCTGCACCAGCACATGAAACGGTTTTTGTGTACGCTGTTTTATGCGCTCCACAATAGAATCAATACCAGTGCTGGAAGTTCTGGACCCCAATCCGATCAACAAAATATCATGACGTGCCACCAAAATATCGCCCCCTTCATAAAATAATCCTTCCTTTTTCTCCAGTACGGAATTGGCGGAAAAAAATTCTGTTTCAATTTGTGGATGAAACCGAAAAATTGCCGACATGATCAAGGCTTCCCGTTCACGGATGTTATTGGCCATGTGACAGGGAAGAATCGTATTTCCAATAGATACAGAAGCATCACGGGTATAGAAAAAATTATGCAGGGGAGCCAGCGCGTATCGCTCCTTCGAGAGGTAATTGGTCAGGGAATCACGTTTTATCTCGACTCCTTCGATCAATTGTGTGGCCAGTTCAGTTGCATTCAAGGAAAGCAGATAATCTTTTAAATGAAAAACATCTTCATTTTCACAAACCTTATAGATCAGTTTATATTTTGTCTGATCCTCCTTCAGGATATCTATGAGTAACTCTTTCACCTGGTATACCCGGGTATATTTTTCCAGCACCTTACGAAAGGTATCGTGTTGTTCGCTGGCAATTTTATAGTTAAGTATATCACTATAAAGTGCCTTTTGCGCAATGAGTGGCGTAACATTCGCTACCTCAGGCCCGGGAGAATGAACAATTACAGCCTCCAGCTTGTCAATCTCTGAAAAGACTGAAATATTTTGATATTCGGTCAATGCTGTCTTTCTCATTGGATTCCGGTGAGATGTTGAAATGTGGATAATGATTCAAGAAGATTGGATCGAACATGAATAAAATGTTCAATACCCTTTGATTTAAGGGCATCAATAATGGCTGCAGGATAGCCGGCAACCACCAACAGTGCTTGATCTTTCAGCAGGTTGACGGCTTCCGGTGCCAGTGTAGCATATTCCTCATCGGAGCTGCAAAGGACTACGATATCGGCCTTAACCGCTTTTGCCTCGTGAACCCCCTCGCTGATAGTTTTAAACCCGTTATGATCTACCACATCAAAACCACCACAGGCAAAGAAATTACAGGAGAATTGGGCTCTTGCTTTGCGCATGGCCATATTACCAATAGGCAGCATAAACGCCAATGGCCGGTGGTTGTTCCGTTTTGTGTATTGGTCAGTTTTATAACGAAGAGCTTCAAAGGCCATAGCACCGCGGTAGGGGGTCAAGGGTTCGGCAAAGGCCTCCGGAGCTTCAGAACGCTCAGGGCAAAAAATTTCAGGGCCATACCCCTCTTCTATTATTTCACCAAAATTCGGAAACTGATTAGTCCCCAGCAAATTCTCCCGGCGCAGTGCCAAATTCATATCTCTTTTCTGAGCAGCAGTTTTGATCACTTCCTGAATTTTTCCTTCAGTGAACGCATTCAGATACCCGCCTTGTTCCTGTAAGATTAGAAATTGACGCCATGCATTGTCCATTATCGATTCCGTCAAGTTTTCAACATAATACGAGCCTGCTGCCGGATCCGCTACTTTATCAAAATAGCATTCTTCCTTAAGAATAAGTTGTTGATTTCTGGCAATTCGTCGGGAAAAGGCAGTCGGGGTGCGGAAAATATGGTCAAAGGGCGAAACAGTAAAAGAATGAACACCGCCAAGTACACCAGCCATTGTTTCGGTAGTAGTACGAAGCATATTGACATACGGATCATAAACAGATTTATTCCAATGGGAAGTCACACCATGAATTACCATGGGAACCTGCCGGGATTCATCCACGCCGTAAGCCCTAAGGATATGAGCCCAAAGGGTTCGGGCAGCGCGGAGTTTGGCCATTTCCATAAAATAATTCGATCCGATGGCAAAAACAAACCGCATCGATCTGGCCGCTTTTTCTATCGAAATACCTTTATCTGTAAGCCATTCAAGGTACTCCACCGCCATCCCCAGGGCACAGGCTAATTCCTGCACAAGGGTACTACCGGAATTGTGGATGATATCGCCGTGGACGGCAAGGGTCTGTGCAACCCCATCGGTATTTATTACATTTTCGGCCAGCGCAAAACGAAGAATTTCTAATCTGCTTTCCATAAAAGCACCCTTGCGGGTCAACTCCCCAAGTGGGTCAATATCAAAAGTAATGCGCGAAATATCCGCATGTGTCGCTCCGGCCCATTCCATAAATAACAGGGGAAGTTGTGCGGCTGCCTGTCCTGTAAAATTTACCTCTGCCGCCTGAAGATCGATGGCATGAAGTAAAACAGAAAAAAAAGCAGTATTCGCAGGAGGCAGATTAACAACAAAACCCAACGAATCCACCCCTTTATTTAAAATTTCCAGTGCCTCTTCGTTCGCACTTTTGGGGTCAGTTACCACAATATCCTGTCGTATCAACCAGGTATTGTCATTTTTTGCGCCTCGCATAAATGGAAATTCATTGGGAGCAATGTTCAGGTAGGGCAGGTTCTGTATATCTTCAGAACGATAATACGGACGTACTTTAAAGCCTTCGGCTGTATTCCATACCAGTTTCTTCTCATAATCAGCACCTTTCAGGTCTTTAGTAATCTGTGATTCCCATTGATCCGTACTGACCGACGGGAAATACTTCAGAATTTCAGGACCTTTCTTATTGGCATCCATGTTTCTAAATTTTTGTTAGCAAAATGTTAGCAATTTTCCGGACTGCAAACTTACAACATTTTATCAGTCGTGCCATGACAAAAACCAAATAATTATCTGTTGCCTTTTGCCGTTTATAGCTGGTATACAGTAGGTTTGAACAATAAAAACCGATAGATTGTTTTAGAAGAGGAATCTTTCGGGTTAAAAAACATCAAAATTGTATCTTTATTTCGTAAAACGAACCCATTGATTAACAGAACCCGGAAGCAGGGTATTCATCTCAGCGATTTAGAATCATAAAAATCAAAAGTATTACAGAATGAAAATAGGAGTCAGCGGAACATCCGGATTTGTGGGAGGCAGAGTCAAAGCGTTTTTCCTGAATAAAGGAGATGAGATCATCACACTTACACGCCATGACCTGCTCAATGATTACAATAGCTTATTAGAAAAAATCAATAATGCGGATATAATTATTCATCTTTCCGGGGCATCGCTCATACGGCGCTGGACCCAAAAAAACAGGGCAGTGATCCGCAGCAGCAGGATAAATACCACCCGGAACCTTACCACGGCTATCCGGGAGGCGGAGCGTCCTCCTTCCCTTTTTATCAGCACCTCAGCCGTAGGTATCTATCAATCCAACGGCGTTCATAGCGAGGATGATTATGTTTATGACATGGGATTCCCCGGCCAGATTTGTAAAGACTGGGAAGCAGAAGCCATGCAGGCCGTGAAAAAATGCCGTGTTGCAATTTTTCGTTTCGGGATTATTTTAGATAAAAAAGAAGGTGCTTTCGCGAAGATGGCAAGAATTTACAAAACCGGCTTCGGAGGAACCATCGCCTCCGGCAAGCAACCCGTGGCCTGGGTTCATATTGAAGATGTGCTTAATGCTTATGACTTTACGATTCACAATCCCAGAATTCATGGTGCAGTAAATATTGTAAGCCCCGGAGTTATTCAAAGTTCGGAATATACCCGGATGCTGGCCAGAAAACTCCACAAACCTCACCTTTTTCCTCTCCCGGGCTGGGCATTACGGCTGGTGTATGGCAAAGGGGCAATTCTGCTAACCGAAGGCCAGTCAGTAGTGCCTAAACGCCTCCTCGACTGCGGATTCACGTTTAAGTATCCTCTTCTGAAGAATGCGCTGGAGGAGTTGGTACCATAATTGACCACATTGCCCCGGATGCTGTAAAACGCAATATCGCTTCATTTTCCATTATCATTCCCCGGATCGTCGGATAATATTATTGTGCCTCTTTGGCCCTTTTAACCGCAACACCAAGTGATCAAATCAATCAAAACAATAGCCTGTAAATTTCCTCCAACGTTCCCACAGGAACAATTTCAATTCCGAAGCGGGAGGTATCCAAGCCTTTCATATTGTACCGGGAGACATAGACCTTTTTGAAGCCCAGCTTCTCCGCTTCGCTGATACGGTTTTCCACCCGTACCACAGGACGGATTTCGCCGCTAAGGCCGGTTTCAGCAGCAAAACATACATTCTGGGGAATGGCCGTATCTTCATGACTGGAAAGAATTGCACAAATCAACGCCAAATCCGTAGCGGGTTCATTAATACGCAATCCGCCCGCAATATTGACAAAAACATCCTTCGTACCTAACCGAAAACCCAAACGTTTTTCAATGACAGCCAACAGCATATTCATTCGTCGCAGGTCGAACCCATTGGCAGTACGTTGAGGAGTTCCATAAGAGGAATTGCTCACCAGTGCCTGCACCTCGATAAGCAACGGGCGCATCCCTTCCAGGGTGGCAGATACCGTCACCCCACTGAGGTTTTCATCGCGCTGGGAAAGAAGAATTTCCGATGGATTTGAAACTTCTCGAAGTCCATTATTCTGCATTTCATAAATACCCAGTTCCGAAGTTGAACCATAACGATTTTTTACCGAACGCAAAATACGATAGCCGTAATTCCGGTCGCCTTCAAACTGTACCACAGTATCTACCATGTGCTCGAGTAACTTGGGCCCTGCCAGAGTTCCATCTTTTGTAATATGACCTATAAGGAAAACCGGGGTTCGGGTATCTTTGGCGAATCGTTGCATCTCGCCGGCGCATTCTCTAATCTGACTAATACTTCCTGCCGCGCTGTCGAGCAATTCCGACTGGAGGGTTTGTACTGAATCGACTATCAGAAGGTCGGGCCGGAGGGTTCTGGTTTGCCGAAAAACTGCGTCTGTGTTAGTCTCAGCCATTAAATAAAGATGGGGTGCCTGAGACATACCCAAACGGGCAGCGCGCATTCTGATCTGGTTTATGCTCTCCTCCCCGCTGAGGTATAATATCTTCTGGTCAGTCAGCGCCAGCGCAATTTGTAACATCAGCGTAGACTTTCCGATGCCCGGTTCGCCGCCCAACAAAACCAGTGACCCGGGTACAATTCCTCCTCCGAGCACACGATTAAACTCATGATCCGGGGTTGCTGTTCTTTTCTCATAGCCCTGAGGTACTTCATGGATAGGAACCGCTTTTGCATCGACTTTTTTTCCCTTCGGATGTTGCCAACCCTGTTCGCTCTTTTCCTGATGAATCACTTCTTCCACATAGGTATTCCATTCGCCGCAGGAGGGACATCGCCCTATCCATCGGGAACTCTGGGCTCCACAATTGCTGCAGATGTATACACTTTTACTCTTTGCCATGCGATGGGTTTAATTTTCAAATGTACAACTATCGGCGGGAATCAAAAAAAATTTCATGGGCCAGCGCACGAAAACCAACGTTTCTGTTGTAAAATTGTACCTTTTCCGGGCCACTTGAGGTTTTTTTATTGTGAAAGCTTGTTGTACATTTATCCGCCGGATAAAAACGGTTAAGAAAAAAATAGCATGCATTCATCACTAAACCGGAAAAACAAAGACCTGT
>Ga0265295_1000698_pt1 | contig 64755 bp, 43 predicted proteins | sample Munlansysbiofilm_FD_192503 | JGI IMG/M metagenome (GOLD analysis project Ga0265295, IMG submission 192503) | Leachate microbial communities from a municipal landfill in Southern Ontario, Canada - Methane capture system biofilm | ecosystem: Engineered > Solid waste > Landfill > Unclassified ... | reverse complement strand
GTCTTATTAGACATGGGTGTCTCCTTTTTTATTTTATTTAGGGGGAGACACTCTATTTTATAGAGGGAATTTTGTTAAGGATTTTCATTGTCGGTGGCGAAAGCTGGCTTTCAGTTAAGTTCAATCCAGCTTCGATTATTTCAGTGTTAGCGTTAATAACAGGCCGGATTGGACTTCAACAGCTGTCGGTAACGTTTCCTATTGCTATTGCCGCTTGAAGTCCAAAGTGCCGCTAAGCTTATGGTAAATTGATAGTTATATTAGGCACTTTGAACTCCAAGACTCACAGCTTTCATGTAAACGACACAGGAATATTCACTGTTTTGCATGATAAACGATCCAAGGGCGCCATGTAGATTCTGAGGAATGGATTGCGGGAAGGGTGCCTCGCCCACTTTTTTAGACTATTGAATCAGCTAAGTTATTGAAAAATAATCGAAACTTGTTGAACAGTCTCCTTATTTAGCAAAGCTATATAGTGCTTGCATACGGCAGTACAATAATTATCACTGGGTTTTAGCCCTCTACAGTCCGGTCTTGTCCTTGGACAAAGATCTTTGAGACCTCAAAATCCTCACTGAGGAAGCAGACTTGGCTCAGAGTATGCATTCCGATCTCAAAGCCTTGGGGCGGTTTGAGCAGGACGAAATCGGCATCTTTGTTGGCATTTAGTGAACCGATGCGATCCTGCAATTCCAGGATCCTGGCGCTGCCCAGAGTGATGCTGTAGAGCATTTGTGCAGGTAATACAGGCAGTTCGCTCTGGCGGAAATTCATCTGTTTGGCATGGTAAAGCATATTCAGGGTGGTGCCCGCTCCCACATCACTACCGAGGGCAAAGGCTATGCCCTTGTCTTCCATGCGTTTCAGGGGATATTCTCCACTTTTCAGATAGAAATTGGAATCCGGACAGTGGGCGATATTGGAGCCGCTTTGAGCAAGCAGATCCAGCTCGGTATCCGCAAGATGGATGGCGTGTCCCAGGATGGTGCGTGGGCCTAGAATGCCATAGTCAGCATAGACTTCGGTGTAGGTTTCCTGGCCGAAAAGCTGTTTTACCCACCTGGTTTCTTCTATGTTTTCGGAGAGATGGGTTTGGATAAAGGCTTTGTGTTCAGCCGCATATTTACCGGTTTCACGCATCAAGGTTTCGGAGCAAGTGGGGGCAAAACGGGGGCTGAAAATATAGCCCAGATTAGGGCTGTCCCACTTTTCAAAGAGCTCGATACTGTGCTTCAGGGCATAATCCGTGCTGTGCAGGATTCCCTCTGGAGAATTCATGTCCATCATCGTCATGCCGATTTTGGCGCGAATTCCCAGTTCGCGAGCCACTTCAAAGGCGATGTCAGCGGCCTGGCGGAATGGCGCTGTATAGATCACAGAAAAGGTGGTGCCGCGTTTCAGTAAAGCCCGATAAAAATCCTGACTTAATCCACGGGCATAATCGGGATCGCTGCTGCGCATTTCTTCGGGGAAGACGTGCTCTTTCAGCCAGGGCAAGAGAGCCGGTTCATACATTCCCCGAATGCGATATTGTGAAAGATGCACGTGCAGATCGATGAGACCGGGCAGGATGATGTGCTCCCGATAGTCTTCCCAGGCCCCTGAGAAGTTCGCAAACGGGGTGATGGCGTGGATCTTTTCAGCATCAAAGCTCAGGACATGGTCGGCTAGAAAATCCACCTCGGTAGGGGAGATCGGGTTAAAGATATTGCTGCGAAAGTGTTTCATGGTTTGGGCTCAAACAGTTCATAGCGCAGGAGCTGGCTCTGGCCCAGGCCAAAGTGCAATTCCGGAGCATTTTGGGTGCTGCTGCCCTTGGCGGAGCTGAGCTCACGGATCAGGCTGTAGGTATGGCCGCTACTATCTATGAGATAGAGCTTTACCCGGGCACCAAAAGCGGGGCTATTGGGATGCTGGGACGTGTCTTTATCGATAGGAATTAGCAGGGTGCTGCCTTTATCAAAAACAGGCTTGACATACAGAGCTTTATTGTCTGTATCAGTTACATTACACAGGATCTTAGTGCCGTTTCCACTGCCGACTACCAGATCGATAAGGCCGTCACGATTCAGGTCTCCCGCTGCGCAGGACCAGCCATTGTAAACTCTGGCCCCAGACAGGAAGGTGATATCGGTGAAAGTTCCATCGCCATTATTGTGATACAGATAGCTGCGGTCGTTTTCATAGACGCTGGTGATATAGAGGTCAAGAAAACCATCGTTATCGGCATCGAAAAACAGCGGCTCGGCATGCAGTTCATCATAGCTGATGCCGCTACCTTCTGTAATGTCCGTAAACAGCCAGTAGTAAAGGGTATCTGCGCCTACCACTCGATGAGTAAGGCCGTCATTGCGCAAGAGCATCGTTGTATCTGAGATATCCAAAAACCGGGGATGGGCCAGATTGGCGATGATCAAATCCAGATCGCCGTCGTTGTCGATATCTCCCCAATCCGCTCCGATGCTGTGGCCGTAATAGCCATTCTTATATTCTCCCGCCACGCCATAAAGTGCGGCTACATCGATAAAGAGAGAATCGGCCTGTTTGTAGAGAAAGTTGCGGTTGAGGCGATAGTTTGTCACCAGGATTTCCTGTTTCCCGTCGTTATCAAAATCTGCCGGAGCTACTCCGCGTCCGGCCAGACCGGGTTCGGTGGTGTATGCCGGTAGCAGGAAGCCTCTTTCCTGGCTTTTGTCACTGAAAAAGCCTCCCTCATTTTCCCAGAAGAAATCCGGGAAACCGCTCTGCTCCTGCCAGACTTCGTAATTTGCCATGTATAAAGAGGGAAAACCGTCGTGGTTGATATCCACCCAAGCCGCGCCCTCGGTGGGCATTTGATCATCAATATCGCCGGCTTTGGCATTCACTCTTACAAAAGTATGATCCGGATTTTGTTTCATGAGGGCGTCTCCCACACCATCTGAATTGTGAGAGAGGCTCACGTAGTCCAGGAGACCGTCTCGGTTAAAATCTGCCCAGATACCGCCATTGCCATGTAAAAACACGGATGTATCAGGGTGTGCTGTGAAATTGAAAGAACCGAGATTGCGATAGATATTGCGACCATTGAAGAGGATATCGAGCTGGCCATCGTTGTCATAATCTGCCAAAGCTACGCGTGTATAGCGCTGGTCATCAAAAGCGTGCGTATCCTCAAAGATGATGCCGTCATAATCAAAGACTTTCCGAAGATGCTCCAGGGGGCCTTGGTTGATTCTTCTTTTTTCCAGGATCTTGGTGATCATGGCTAAGGCTTGGGGATCATATTGTTTGCGGGGCGTGCCGTAGATCAGGCACTGGCCAAAATCTTTGATGGCCTCTTTTTGATACTTGGACTGGCGATACATGGCGTTTAGCTTGCCGCGCCAAAAATACAGTTCAGCCAATTCACCTTGATCGTTGGTGGCGAAAGAGACCTTGTCGATCATATCAAAGAGCTTTAATTGCTCTTTATTGGGCTTTTTGAACAGGCGGATCAGTTCATCTTCATCGCCGTATAAAGGGCCGCCCTTGGCTTTGGGTTTGTAGAGGGAAAGCTCGTAATAATACTGGGTTTTCACTTTTTGCAATTGAACCCGGTTGGTCCAGGTTTCCTTGGAATAGGAATCGTGCAGCACAATGGCGCTATCTGCTAAACTTGCAGTGGATAGGGCTTTGAGAGCTTTGCTTAAGAACTTTTGATTGGTGCCGGCATCGGCTTGCTGCTTTCGATTGGAAGGGCTGGCCAGAAAAAGGGCTGCAATATAGGCGTGAGCGGGGGATTTATCCTTTTGTTCATTGATCACGTTTTGAATCTGGTCAAAGTCTTTGAGCTGGGAAAGATGGTATAAATGGTAATAAAAAGCGGCTTGGTGCCATTGGGATTTCGGATAGACTTCGTAGAAAGAGGCGATCAATTCCAGAGCTTCGTAGCTGCTTTCCAGAGTGGAAATTTCGTCCAGGAAGCTTTTGGCATTGGCTTCGATCACAGCGTTGTATGCGCTGAGGCTTTGGATTTTTTCCATATCCAATTCTTCACTGATACCGCTGTAATAGGCATAGACCAGTGAATCTGCCGGGTTCTTAAAACTGGCAGAAAGCAGGAGGGTTTTGATCTGCTGAGCGGTGGAATCCTCTGGCACAACGCTTTGCAGGATCAGCCATTGCAGGGCATCTTCCAGAGAGCCGGTTTCCAGGGCGAGACGAAAGTGTAGCCTTGCGGCCAAATCCACCTTTTTTGTTCTCTGCGCATATTCCAGCAAGGCTTTTTGATCGTCCAGAACGGGGCTGTCGGCCAAGAGCAAGAAGTCGTTCTCATAGTGCTGAATCAGCTCAAATTGCTCCCGGTTCAGCAAGAAACGCAGGTCATCAGCATTCACCTTTGGGGCTGCAAAAGCAGTGCTGGCACTCAGGCAGAGGGTGATCAGGGTAAATAGTAATAAGGTTTTTTTCATCTTAATCCAAACTCTTGATCAGATCTTCTATCTCATCTTTTGTGAAGGTATAGACTGCGCTGCAATAGTGACAAACGGGAGAGATATCTTCACGCAGGTCTTGCAATTCCGCTTTGCCCAAAAGCAGGAGACCACGGGCAAAACGTTCTTTGCTGCAATCGCATTGAAAGCGGATGGGAGTGCTCTTGCTGATCTGCCAGGACAGGCCTTTCAGCACAAACTTTTCCAGAATTTCTTTGATAGTCATGCCCATATCCATGAGGTCAGAGACATTGGGGGTGTTTTTCATGTTCTCTTCGATCTGCAGGGCGAGTTCTTTATCTGCCTGGGGCAGGGCCTGGATCATGATTCCGCCTGCGGCCCGAATGCGGGCTTCCTGATCTATTAAAACGCCCAGATTCACTGCTGAGGGCAGTTGCTCGCTTTGGTGATAGTAGTAGGCCAGATCGCTGCCAATCTCGCCATCCTGCAGCTCAATCTTGCCTTGATAGGGGGCTTTGAGTCCGCTTTGACGAATTACCGTGAAGGTTCCTTTGCCCAAGGCTTTGCCTACCTGGAAGTTGTCCTGATTTTCCGGCAGCCAGAGCTGGGGCACAAAAGCATAGCCTTTGAGCATACCTTCTTTGTTTGCAATAACTATGCCGCCCTTTAGGGGACCTTTCGCATCAATACGGATAGAGATCTCGCCCTGCGGGGCTTTGAGTTCGCCACTCATCAGAGCTACAGCCGTAATCAGACGTCCCATCAAGATTGAGGGCAGCGGGTACAGATCGTGTATGTCTCTGATCTGCTGAACTATCGCTGTGGTCTCACAGGCAAAAAGGCGAAATTGATTATCTTCTATGCTGCCGCGCAGCAGGGCTTCATTAGGGTTGTTCATCATAAATCCAATCTGTGTTGATTACGGTTTTGGGGTAATAAACCTGCAGAATGTCTGCATATTCAAGGCCTTGTCTGGCCATCCTGAGGGCTCCCACTTGGCACATGCCCACTCCGTGTCCGGAGCCGCGGCCTATAATTGTTATTGTGGCTGGCGGGTAAATGATGGGTCTGCCAGCCGCTCCCTCAAAGTAGAAATATGAGGAGGGTAGTGCCTCAAAAGCCTGGCGGATTTTGTATTCTCCGCTTAAAATGATATCTTTGTTACCCTTGATCTTTAGCTTCAGGATGCGTCCGGAGCGCCCACGCTCCAGGATCTCAATGCTATTAATCTTGGAAAGTCCGAGGTTTTTGGCCAGATCTTTACTGCTAATCTGCCTTTCCCAATGGAGTGTGGCGCTTTCCCAAGTGCTCATGCCATCGGTCTTGGGTTTGATTTTCAGCCAATTGGCCGCTCCTGCTTCGGTGGAAAGATCATATTGATCTGCTTCGGTAATGCAGGTAGAGCCGCTGAGATGCGGGATATAATTGCCTTTCCAGACCGCTTGTGAGGATTCCGTTTTGCCTCCGCAACTGCTGTGGTAAGTGGCATCAGCTACTTGCTCAGGGGTGGTCATGATCTCAGCAGCGGTGTACATTACGGCAGTTTCGATGGCTTCATTGCGCCGGTATTTGCCTTTGTAAACCTGGCAGTGGGTACTATTGCACAGATCGTAGCCGTCTTTGGTGTGGCGGTTGTACAAGAGCAGATTCACGGCATGGCTTCTGGCTGCCACAGCTTGGGCTTTGAGGGCTTCCATGGGGCTGTAATTGCCGATTTCATTGGGAATGACCCCGGCGATGTATTCCTCTATGGGCACGATCTGATTCAGCACCAATTTGTCTTCGACCACTTTGAGCCTAAACTCCCCTTCATAGGGCACCCCATCTACCCAAAGCTGACCTGATATGATCTTCAGCGGGCTTTCAAAATAGTAAATCTTTCTGCTGGCATCTTTGAAAGATATGGTGGCGTTTACCACGGGAATGAGTTGAATTCTCTGGGGAAAAATGCCCAGCGCTTCAGCATATTTCTGGGCCCGGGCGCTGGTGCTGAAGCTTTCCGGCCTATAGTAGATGCATTCCTTTCTGAGGACCAGATGGTCGTCTTCCCAAACAAAGTATTCTCTTTGCACAGCGTCTTTGGGGTCAGTGGCGCAGATCTTTTCGATCTTGTCGATGATGCCATAGCGATTTTCCTGATCCGAGACCGGCAGCGCTATCTCTAGTTTCCCTTGCAGATTATTCTGAAAGAGCTCAGTCTCATCGCTGATTTTCACGGAGCTGCTTTCTATGTTAAGGCTCGATCCTGTGGCAAGATTCACCTCAAGATAGAGGTGGCCATCCCTGAACTCAGCAGCAAAAAGCAAGCTGGTGATAAAGAGCAGGATCAGAAGGCTTTTTCGCATCATTGTACAGGGGAGCCAGGGGATCCCCCATCAGCTAAAACCACGTGCAGGCCGTCATCATCGTGCGCGGCCAGGATCATGCCATTGGAGACAACCCCTCTGATCTTGCGGGGCTCCAGATTTACGAGCATGGTTACCGTTTTGCCGATCAGATCTTCAGCTTTGTAGCTCTGAGCAATGCCGGCCACCAATTCCCGCTGTTCAAAACCCAGATCTACCTTCAGGTGCAAGAGCTTATCTGTCTTGGGCACGGGCTTTGCCTCCAGGATCTTGGCCAGGCGCAGATCAAGAGCGGAGAACTGCTCAAAGCTGATCTGTTCTTTCACCGGTTCATAGGTCTTTTGGGGCTTGTCCTGGGCTTTGGCGTGCAGCTTGTCAAGCTGGGCCTGGATGGCTTCATCTTCGATCTTTTTAAGAAGGGGCTTGAACTCACCTAGAGTAAAATCTCTCTGCACAAAGGCATCGTCCCAAGACTGCAAGTCCGGCAGGGACATCATCTGTCTCAGTGCCTTCATGTGCCTGGGCAAGATGGGGGAGAGGGCTACCGAGATGCGCTGCAGCAGTGAGGCACATACCCAAAGGGTTTGTTTCACCTTCTCTCTATCTGTTTTGATATTGAGCCAGGGCTTTTGCTCTTCAAAATAGCGGTTGCCGGATCTGGCCATATCCATGATCAGTCTGGTATTGCGTTTCACCTGATAATCTTCGTAGGAGGATGCGATCTCAGCCATGGTGCTATCTGCCTGAGTGAGCACCGCTTGGGCGGCTTCATCCAGGCTCACCTGTTCGATGAGGGAATTAAAGTTCAAAGCGGCAAAGCTGAAGACCCGGTGTCCCAGGTTGCCCAGCACGTTGTTGAGTTCGCCATTGATTTTAAGCTGGAAGTCCTTGAAGTTGAAATCTGCATCCTGACGCTCTGGCGCATTGGCAGCCAGATAGTAACGCAGATATTCACCGTCAAAATCCTGTACAAACTCATCCACCCAGATCGCCCAATTGCGGCTGGTGGAGATCTTCTCACCTTCCAGATTCATAAACTCATTGGCGGGAATATCATGCGGCAGGCAGTAAGGGGTGTTTTGCCCCATCAGCACGGCCGGCCAGATCAAGGCGTGGAAGATGATATTATCTTTGCCGATGAAGTGAACCATGTGAGTCTCCGGATCCAGCCAATAGTCCTTCCAGAGCTCTGGCTTGCCCATCTTTTTGGCCCATTCCACGGTGGATGAGATATAGCCGATGGGAGCTTCAAACCACACATAGAGCACCTTCCCTTCTGTTTCGGGCAAAGGCACTGGTACTCCCCAGCTAAGGTCCCGGGTGATGGAGCGCTCGATGAGGCCTTGCTCCAGGAGATTGAGCATAAAGTTGCGCACATTCTCTTTCCAATAGTCCTTCTGAGCAATCCAAGCCTTGAGTTGATCGGTAAAGTGGGCTAATTGGATGAACCAGTGCTTGGTCTCGCGGATCTCCGGTTCATTGCCACAGATCTTGCATTTTGGGCTTTTCAGCAAGGTGGTCTCATAGGTCTGTCCGCATTTGTCGCATTGATCGCCGCGGGCTCCGGGACTGTCACATTTTGGGCAGATCCCTTCTACATAACGGTCTGGCAGATAGCGGGCATCGTGCTGGCAATAGAATTGCATGGTGGTTTTGGCCACGATATGGCTATTGGCATAAAGATCGGAAAAGAACTCTTGTGCGAGCTCATAATGCTCAGGCCGGGCGGTGCCGGAAAAGTTGTCAAATTCTATGCCGATGCCGTCAAAAGCGGCTTTGATGCTATCATGATAGCGGTTTACCACGTCAATGGGCTGGACCCCTTCTTTGTCTGCAGAGATCGAGATGGGGGTGCCGTGTTCATCTGTGCCGCAGATGTAGATTACGTCTTCGCCTCTCAGGCGCAGATAGCGTACGAAGATGTCAGCGGGCAGATAAGCTCCAGCCACATGACCCACATGCAGCTTGCCATTGGCATAGGGCAGAGCGCTGGTAACGATGTATTTCATTTGTTCTCCAAAAATTCCTGATGTAAGAGGGCGAGAGTTTTTGCCACCTGCTGGGTAGGCAACATAAGTTCCAGACTCCGTTCACCGTGTGTAATGCGTTTGACTTCATTGTCTTCGGTTAGTTTCATTACCCTGGCCATAAAGGCAGGATCTGCCGCCAATCCAAGTCCTACCAGGATCACAAAGCCCAAATCCCGATCTTTGGAAACTTCTTCATAGCCGGATTCTGCCAAGAGATAATCGATCTCAGGCTCATATTTGGCCTCGATATACAGCTCCAGCACATCATCTTGCCTGCTTATCTTAAAGATCTCATTCTTCCAATTATTCAGCAGCAGCAGGGCTTTTGCATCAGGGGGAATCAGGTAACGCAAAATGTTTTCTTTGTGGGCGATGGCATTTATTTGAAGTTCTTCCATAGCTATATCCTCGGTGCTTTCGTCGTTTTTGATCATAGTTCCCGGCGCAAAGGTATGAGATGATTTGACTTCCACCGGAACTTTGTATTTGCAGGCAAATTCCACTGCTCTGGGATGCAAGACCTTGGAGCCATTATAGGCTAAGGCCAGCATATTTAAAAAGCTGATTTCAGGCAGCAGCTTTGCCTTGGGCACTATTCTGGGATCTGCGCTATAGACTCCTGCCACATCAGTATAGATCTCACAACGTTCTGCCCCCAGATAGCAAGCCAGGGCTACTGCAGAGGTATCAGAACCCCCACGTCCGAGGGTGGTTATTTCCTTGCCCGTGCTCACTCCTTGGAATCCAGCCACGATCACGACTTTGTCTTTTGCCAATTCTTCATGGATGCGGAAAGCATTGACTTTCAGTATCTTGGCGTTGCCATGATGGTCATCGGTGATGATCCCGCTTTGCGAGCCGGTAAAGGATATGGAGGGAATCCCCTCTTCCAGAAGCGAAAGTGAAAGCAGCGACATAGAGATGCGTTCACCAGCGGTGAGCAGCATATCCATCTCTCTGCGGGAGGGATGTTTGGTGATCTCATAGGCGAGGCTAAAAAGGTCGTCTGTAGTCTTGGCCATGGCAGAAACCACCAGGACCAATTGATCGCCCCGATGATAATCCCGGGCCAGTCTTTTGGCGATGGCTTGAATCTGCGGTACGCTGCCTACCGAACTGCCACCAAACTTCTTTACGATAATCGCCATCTAAGCCTTGATCGCAGCTCGCAATAGATTTACAAAAAGAGGGTGCGGGCGATGGGGGCGGGATTTGAATTCAGGGTGAAATTGCACCCCAATGTAAAAATCATTAGCCGGATACTCCAGGATCTCCACCATGAGATTGTCCTCGGACACTCCGCTGAGGCTCAGCCCTGCATCCATCAGGCGTTGCCGGTAGTCATTGTTAAACTCATAGCGGTGCCGGTGTCTTTCACTAATTTCCAGAGCGTCATAGGCTTTGTGAGCCAGGCTACCCTCGCTCAGCTTGCATGTGTATGCACCCAAACGCATAGAGCCGCCTGTCAGCTTTCTATAAAGCTGCTTTTCCATGAGGTGAATCACGGGATCGGGTGAGCCCAAGTCAAATTCGGTGCTATGTGCCTGCTCCATCTTGCAGACGTTGCGGGCAAATTCCACCGCCATTACCTGCATTCCCAGACAGATGCCCAAGAGCGGGATGTTTTTGGTCCGCGCGTATTTGGCGATGGCGATCTTGCCATCAATGCCGCGAATGCCAAAACCTCCGGGGATGAGTATGCAGTCTATGCCGGAAAGCTCTTTGTCCAGATCACCGTTGCCAAATATCCGTTCGGTATCCACCCAGGTGATGATGATCTTTTTCTTCAGCCTGGCAGCGGCATGATACAGTGCTTCCACGATGCTTTTGTAGGCATCCTGATGCTTGACGTATTTTCCGCATACTGCTATCTTCACAGTGCCTTCGCTTTTTTCACGATCGTCCAGAAACTCTTGCCAGTGCGAGAGATCGATGGCGCAGCTTTCCATCTTGAAATGCCGGCAGATGATCTCAGGAAGATTGGCTCTTTGGTAGTTCATGGGGATTTCATAGACGCATTTCACGTCGATCGCATTGATCACACACTCTTTGCGCACATTGGTGAAAAGCGAGATCTTGGCATAGATCTCTTCGCCAAAGGGCTTTTCACTGCGGCAGAGCAGGATATCAGGTTGAATTCCGATTTCCCTGAGTTTGTAGGTACTATGCTGAGAAGGTTTGGTTTTCAGCTCACCGGCTGTCTTGATATAGGGCACATAGGTGAGCAGGATGTTCAGCGTGTTTTCATTGCCCAGATCGAGATGCAACTGGCGAATAGCCTCCAAAAATGGCAGACCTTCGATATCGCCCACGGTGCCTCCGACCTCGGAGATCACAAAATCATTGCCTTCGGCCTGAGCCGTGATGCGACGCTTGATTTCATCCGTAACATGGGGAATTACCTGGACAGTTTTGCCCAGGTAAATTCCCTTTCGTTCATTTGTTATCACGCTTTCATAGACTTGGCCGGCGCTGCAACTGCTTGCACGACTTAGGGCTTGATCTACAAAGCGTTCATAATGTCCCAAGTCCAGATCGGTCTCGGCTCCATCATCTGTGACAAAAACCTCTCCATGTTGGAAGGGGCTCATGGTCCCGGGATCCACATTCAGGTAGGGATCAAATTTTTGCAGTACTACCTTGTAGCCCATGGATTTTAGCAACAGCCCTATTGAGGCTGTAGCTATCCCTTTGCCCAAAGAGGATAGCACCCCACCCATTACGAAGATGTATTTTGCCACTTATTTTACTCCTTTTAGACCATGGATTTACATGCGTCCAAGGATTCCTTGATGGCTTGTGCGCTATAAGCCAGATCTTCATCTGTATGTCTGTAGCAGATATAACCGTGGTGATATGGCTGCAAGAAGACCTTGCGGCGAATCAGCTCGGTATAGAACTTTACTCTCATCTTTTTGTAGAGGCCATTGTCATCCTTGAGGAAGGTGATGAAAGGCATCCAGGGGCCGCCGCTGAATTCTACGGGCAGCGTGGATTCATCGATCACTTTTTGCACATCAGCAGCAAATTTATTGCCCTTGGCGGTGATGACTTCGAGTACCTTGTCTCTTTGCAAAATCTCGATGGTCTTGAGCGCTGCTACGATGCTATCGCTATTCGGGAAGAAGGTGGAGGAGAGGAAGACATCTTTGGTCAAAACCTGCATGACTTCCTTTTTGCCTACCAAAGCGGCTACGGCATAACCGTTGGCCATGGCTTTTCCCACCGTGGTGAGATCAGGAGTGACTCCGAAATATTCCTGGGCACCACCGAGAGCTACTCTGAAACCGGTGCGAATTTCATCAAAAATGAGCACGCAGTGATACTTGTCTGCTAGCTCACGCACAGCCTCAAGATATCCTGGCTTGGGCATTTCCACAGGTGCACCCAGAGGGTGACCTACGGGGGTGATGATGATGGCGGCCATATCGTCTTTATTCGCTTTCAGGATGGCTTCCAGATTGTCGATGTCGTTGTAATGGAATTCCAGGACGTCTTCATAGAGCTTTTCCGGTATTCCACCCTTGACTTCCACGCACCAGTCGTGCCAGCCGTGATAACCGCAACGGGCGACCTTTTTCTTGCCGGTATAGGCGCGGGCTACGCGTATGCCAATGGTGGTGGCATCAGAGCCGGTTTTCACCAAAGCTACCATCTCGCATGAGGGGATCACTTCTTTGAGTTTGAGCACCAGGTCGTTCTGGATCGGCTGAGTCAGAGAGAAGCAAAAGCCTTTCTCACTTATCTGTTTATATACTGCTTTATCGATTTCTTCTTCGCGGTAACCGATGATGATCGGGCCATAAGCGCAAAGATAGTCTATATATTCGTTGCCATCGACGTCGGTGATGCGTCCACCTTTGCCGTGTTCAAAATAAATCGGGTATTCGCCCTGAACGAAGTTGTAAGGACGACGGATTCCGGCCACTGCACCAGGAACTGTTTTTAACGCTTCCTCATACATTGCCATGCTTTTATCGAGTGTTAGTTTTTTTGACATGTTTATTTCATCTCCCATAAACTTGCTATTCCCATTCCTCCACCGATGCACAGAGAGGCCAAGCCTTTCTTGTTTCCACGGCGTTTCATTTCATGTAAAAGAGTAACAATGATGCGGGCTCCGCTGGCACCGATGGGATGGCCCAGCGCGATGGCTCCACCATTGACGTTTACGATATCGAGGTTCAGTTTTCCCAAACCCTCTTCTTCCAGACCTTTGAATACTGAAAGTGACTGAGCAGCAAAAGCTTCGTTCAGCTCTGCCAATTCCACATCACCCAACGACCAGCCGCTCTTTTTGAGAACTTTCTTGATGGCAGGTACAGGACCAAAGCCCATGATGGCAGGATCCACACCGGCTGAAGCACTTTGCACAAACCAGGCCAGAGGAGTCAGACCCAGCTCTTTGGCTTTGTCTTCACTCATGATGAGCAGCATTGCGGCGCTGTCGTTGATTCCGCTGCTGCTGGCGGCTGTGACTGTACCATCTTTTTTGAAGGCAGGGCGCAATTTGGCCAGACCTTCTGCGGTCACGCCGGCGCGGGGCATTTCGTCTGTGTCTACTACCACCGGATCGCCCTTGCGTTGAGGGATGGAGATCGGCACAATCTCATCTTTAAAGCGGCCACTTTTTTGGGCGGCTTCAGTCTTGTTTTGAGACTTTGCAGAGAATTCATCCTGCTCCTGTCTGGTTAAATGATACTTTTCTGCCAGATTTTCGGCAGTCAAGCCCATGTGATAGTCGTTGAAGATGTCGGACAAACCAGCGCGGATCATCAAATCCACCATGGTTTTGTCTCCCATGCGGGCACCCCAGCGGGCGTCTGGAAGTGCATAAGGGATCTGGCTCATGTTTTCAGTGCCACCGGCGACCACGATTTCTGCCTCTTCACAGGCGATCATCATGGCAGCTAGAGCGATAGCTTTCATGCCGCTTCCGCAAACTTTGTTCACGGTATAGGCGGGTACAGAATCCGGGATTCCAGCATGAATGCTGATCTGACGGGCTACATTTTGCCCAAGGCCTGCTCCGCAGACATTGCCGACGATCACTTCGTCGATGTTCTCCGGCTTGACGCCGGTTTCAGCAAAGATTGCTTGCAAGGTGTGCACCCCGAGTTGGATTGCGGACACGTCTTTAAAGACTCCGCCAAAGTTTCCGATAGGGCTGCGTTTTGCGCATACTACTACTGGTTGTTTCATCTTTCCTCCAGATTTTCTATGATTTATTCATTTGTATTCCATTTAAACAAACGCCTGATTTTAGTCAATGGCAAAGTTGGAGTTGGGGGTTTTAGCATTATATCGTTTTGAGGTTTTACAGTATGGGCGGACTCCTGTTCGGCATAGACTGGGATTTACGCTTTTATTTTTAACGCTTTTTGGATTCAGGGCAAAGCTGAGTTCAGCTATAACCTTACTGCTATGCAAGATAATCCTCAATTCGCAGAGGGATAAATCACACCAGTTTAGCTACTATTTAATAATCGTGATCTTGGTGGTTGCTACCATTCGGTCTGCCCTCACCTTCACGATATAGGTTCCAGAAGCAAGGGGTCTGTTCCTATCATCCTTGCCATTCCATACAGTGGAATAGAACTCCCCATTTTGTTTTACATCACCTGCTAAGCCAGCCTTGTGAATAAGGCTGTTGTAGCTTTCGGTAAGCCGCATGGTCTTTACCTTCTGCCCGCGCACATTAAAGATATCAAGAACTGGCTCTGCAGCAGGCTTTCCAGGTAAGGTGAATTCGATAAACACTCCCGCTGCCTTGCTGGTATTGAAGAGTGGATTGGGATAGGCCGATATCAAAATCCTATCTGGGGGAGGGGGCAATTCCGGATCATCTATCCCCACATAAGGCTTAGAACCGTATTCATAGCAGCCCATATCTATCCTGCCATTCCAAACACGGTCGTTACCTGCCAGATCCATGGGTGCAAGGTTCATTCCTGCAAGATCAGGAGTGCCGCTATCTATGCAGGGTGATAGCGAACTAAGCTGATAGTATTCCGGCTGATCTATGCTAAGATTTGTATCCACGGTGCCCAGAAACAAGGGATCGGAATTCATGATATTATCAGTAAGAGTGACCAGGTCGGGCAAAGAGCTGCCTACAGTTCCCGATCGGAAAAGGCTATTGCTGATGCTGGCCTCATAACTCAACCCAGTATTGCTGATATAGTTATTTAAATAAAGCTCGTAAGGCGTTCCAGGGTTATATGAGACCAGATTCCTGATCTCGGCACCGCCTATAATGCTGGTGAGGGAGGCATTGGCTGAGTTATTGGCAAAAGTGCAGTTGTTGATCTGCATTGGCTGAAACCGATTTTGCATGTAAATCGGATTATCCACCCAACTGCAGTCATACATCGTGTTGTTGATGATCAACACATTGCTCATATCCAGATTGAAGTCCTCGAATCCAGGATAGATGTTAGTATAGAAAAAAGGCCAGGCATCTTGGGCATAGTTGTTCGCTATTATAGAATTGCGGAGGATTAAATCGCAAGAACTAAAATTAAGGCCTAATTTATTATATTCCCAATCGGTAATTGTATTATACGCAGAGATAAAGTTATTTATCAGTAAGTTGTCGCATTCAAAGCCCTTGATCGTCATCAGGTCTTTATGATAAGTCGTATTCCCGGCAATGATGTTTTCTATAATAATATTGTCACAATAACCAATGGTTAATCCGGATGACAGAGATCCATAGTTATTTTCAAATTTCAGATCACGAAGATAAATGTCTGACCCATACAAGACTCCCAGAGGAAAGGTATAGGAAGACCTGCAGTTAACAATCTTCATATTGGCTATCTCAATATCATCTGCATACCAAGCATTCAAGGCTGTGCGCAGGAATTCACAATCCAGTACTGTATCATCCATTCCCGCACCTATTACCCTTACGTGCGATTTTACTCCAGCAGGAAAGAGTTGGTTGTTGCAGGAATTAGAATAAGTTCCTTCTGCTAAATATATCGTTCTGGGGCTTGCGGAGTTGGAGGCAATTCTCTGCATGGCGTAAACGATGGATTGCATCGGAGATTCGGCCGAGAGACCTGTATTTGCATCATCACCATCGGGAGAGACATAGAGATCACTATCTATCTGAGTTATGTAGCCTTGCTGGATGTTCAAGCTTACATTGCAATTTCTGTATCCTATAAAATATCCATCCGGTTCAGATAAAACACTACTTCCTCGCAGTAAGTTGACACTGTAACTATTTTGCGTCTCATAATGAAAGGTGAAGCTAATGTCCATGCCCCTGGTTGCTGAGTTATTGTAAACTGAGCATAGTGCAACAGGATCAAAAATCAAAGCATCGGATTCATCAAACGCAATTCCTCCACCTAATGTTAAGGCTTGGTTGTCAAATATCTTTACGTTCGACAATGATAGATTTGAATGCCTACTAACAGATATGCCTCCACCGGACTGAGCGATGCAATTTCTAATAATGCAGTCGTTAACGATGACTTGAGAATAGAGCTTTAGATATATACCACCCCCCGCATAACTCAGGTCACCGCTATAGTTACCTTGTTCATTATTCACCAGGGTAATACCTGAGATGGTGAGTGTCTCACCATTTACTACCCGGATGCAAGTGTTAAGATTGCCATCAATTACAGTATTTTCAATGTATGATTGCAGAGGATCAGTTGCAAAAAGACTGACCAGTGATATGCTCTGCCCTAACAGATTTATATTCTCTACATATCTACCCGGATAAACCAAAACCACATCACCATTCACTGAAGCATCTACGGCTTCCTGTATACTCAAGTATTGCTGCGTGCCATCCAGAGACACAGTTCGAGTTGTGCACATAACTAATACAGGTAACAAACAGATCAGAAAGATAAATAAATTTTTCAAGAGTACTCCTTTTATAAATTGCATGGGGCGAGTAAACCCGCCCCAAACAAGTTTCTACTATTTCATCAAAAGCATCTTGTGAACCAAGGTGCTTTTAGGAGTGGTCATTCTGTAGAAATATACTCCTGAAGCTACAGGCTTTCCTTTACTGTCAGTTCCATTCCATATTATGGAATGTTGTCCGGCAATAAAGCTATCATTAACAAGTGCTTTCATCTTCTGCCCTTTGATGTTGAACACATCAATTGTAACAGGGCCTGGCTTTGCAAGGTCAAACCTGATTGTCGTTTCAGGATTGAAGGGGTTAGGGTAATTATGGAATAACTGCGTTATTGAGGGCACAGGAGGTTCTTCTGTTTTACCTATCCTGATCTGAAGGAATTCTTTGCATTCTGACACCGCTATTTTTCTGCTTTCAAATCTGCCAGATAGATTGCAAGGTGTGCACCCCAAGCTGGATCGCGGATACATCTTTAAAGACTCCGCCAAAATTTCCGATAGGGCTGCGTTTTGCGCATACTACTACTGGTTGTTTCATCTTTCCTCCAGATTTTCTATGATTATTTCTTTTGTATTCCACATAAACAAAGGCGGCATTTTAGTCAATGGCAAAGTTGGAGATGAGGGTTTTAGGGTTTTAGCGTTTTATCGTAGTGGCGGACTCCTGTTCCGCCTACAGCACAATAGAACGCGGATCGGGCGGATTGGCTGGATTGATTGGATTAAAAGAGGTTTTAGGGTTTTAGGGTTTTATCGTTTTATCGTAGTGGCGGACTCCTGCTCCGCCGACATACCAGTATTCATTGTATTTTGAGTTTTTCCAAGCTTTTATGTGCTATGCGCCGGTATCAAACGAATTTCACCCTTTGGCCCTGATCTTGCTTTTGATTTGCCTTTGATTCGAGGTCACTTGAGATTTCGAGTCATTTCGACTCGAAACTTCTTTAAAAGCAAGCTGATAGCAGGGGCATTCGGTGATGTAGCCCAAGGCTTCGGCACTTTGTCCAATTGGTCGTTTGGGCCTGCCCAGGGCCCCTATATTATGCTCAAGGCCCCTACATTATGCCAATTATCCACAGCTTAATTGTCGTTGATCAGATCATAGCAAAAATGATCAAAGCCGCTGGAGAGCGCTGCTCCAGGCAGGCTTGCCATCACTATGTCTGCTTCTCCCACCAGTGTGATTCCCTGTTCTTCATGAGGAATGATGACGCAATCTGCCTTACCCAGCATCAGGCCTTGCGCTCCTATGCGAAGTTCTGCTCTTCCTTGCAGGCCGAGCAGGATTTTGGGGCCGGGAATAGTGGGGAGTTTCATCTGCCCTTGAAGCTGCACGCGATACAGGGCAAAATCTGCGATGGTGGTTGGGTACTCCAAAAGCTGGTTTGCCCTCGGCAAGGGAGAGATTATTTTTGGTATATATGCCTCCGTCCGCATGATTCTGAGCAGTTCTGCAGTATCGATATGTTTGGGAGTGAGTCCAGCCCGCAGCACATTGTCGCTATTGGCCATGATCTCGATGCCAGCGCCTCTGAGGTAGGCATGTACTATTCCGGCCTCAAGGCTGATGGCTTGGTAAGGTTTGAGCTGGATCAGATTCATCAGTAGGGGAGAGATCACGCTGTTATCTTCGGGATAGAGATTGATAAGTTCGTGCATCCAATGGATCTCCTGACCCCATTTACCTTCGGCAGGAAGCTTTGAAAGAATAGCCTTCAGATCTGCCTGAGGCGGGCTGCTAATGATCTCTTCATAGAGCAGGGCGAGGCTCGTGCCACTGGGTTCTTCTGCAAGGCGCGGGAAGTTTTGGAAAATCCCATCTATTCCGCAGTGCTGAAAAGCTTCCACAATCTGAGAATGCATCCGAAAACCGCAGAGTGCATAAAAATCAGTTAGAGCCATGAGCAGTTCGGGCTTATGATTGTCATCTTGATAGTTGCGGGTGGGGTCGCTGAGTGCAATGCCCAACCCATTTTCACGGGCAAAGCCCATTTCAGCCTGGCTTTTGGAAGGGTGCACCTGGATGGAGAGGGCCTGTTCTGCGGCGAGGATCTTCATTAAGAAAGGTAGTTTATAATGTTGTGATCCAATCCAGTAGGCTGGATCTGTACTTATGACTTCATTCAGTTTGCGTCCATCTACCAGGGAGGGAGCTTTGGGATGAGCGCCATACCAGGCTTCGGCCAGCGGGCCGGATTCATTGGTCTGCAAAAAGGTTTGGATAAAGCTGTGGGAGCCCCAAAGATAGGGCTGCAGGGCGGGTCTCAAGTATTTCATCTTGTCTCCTTAGAATTGGAAGTAGATAAAGGGTTGCATATCTGCGCTTTTTGCCTGGAACAGGATCCAGATCACCAGGGCCAAAGCCAGGGATTTGACAGGCCAGGGCATTTTGCCCAAAAATCTTTCATAGGCCTGTTGCCAGGAATCTGGTTGCCAGTGCGCCAGGAAACCAATGACGATAAGATAGGCGATAATCTGGTATTCATTGAACCACTGTTTGAACAAAGCCAGGTTGAAGGCGGTAAAAATGCGGTTAATCATGAGCCAGGCACTGGCAAAGGTGCGGCTGCGGAAGAAGATCCAGGCAAAACAGACGAAATGGAAGGTGACTATCACTCCGATCACCTTCATTACCTTGGTATGGGCTATCCTCAGGCCCAGCCAGGCTTTGTCGAAGATCAAAGCCACTCCGTGCAGGCCGCCCCAAAACACGAAATTCCAGCTCGCACCGTGCCAGAGGCCGCCTAAGAGCATGGTGATCCCCAGATTCAGATATTGCCGGCTCTTGCCTTTGCGATTTCCACCCAAGGGGATGTAAATATAGTCCCTCAGCCAGGTGGACAGCGAAATATGCCAGCGGCGCCAGAAATCCGTAACGCTATGCGCCCTATAGGGACTAAGGAAGTTGATGGGCAGGCTAAAGCCCATCAAAGCTGCCAAACCTATGGCGATATCGGAGTACCCGCTGAAATCACAGTAAATCTGCAGTGCGTAAGCATAGACTCCGAAGAGATTTTCCATCCCGGAAAAAAGCGCAGGATTCTCAAAGATGCGATCCACAAAATTGACCGATAGGTAGTCTGCGATCACGCCTTTCTTAAGTAAGCCGGCGAAGATCAGCACCAAGGCCCTGGCGATGGTATCCTCATCCAATTCCAGCTTTTTATGAATCTGCGGGATAAAGTAAGAGGCTCGCACGATGGGGCCGGCGACAAGTTGCGGGAAGAAAGAGACGAAAAAGGCAAAATCCGTGAAGCTGCGAATGGGATCCAGCTTTTTGTAGTATATATCCAGGGTGTAGCTCCAGGTCTGGAAGGTGAAAAAGCTGATACCAACCGGTAAAAAGATGTCCATCATGGGGATAGAGCCGCCGAAAATCTGATTCACGATCTCAAGGATAAAGTTCGTGTATTTGAAATAGCCCAGAGTCCCCAGATTCCAGAATAGACTGAGCCCCAGCCAGGCTCGCCGGCTATTTTTGCTGTCGCTTTTGTGGATTGCCGCACCCAAGGCAAAATTGACCAAAGCTGTGATGAGCAAAAGCACAACGAAGATGCCGCTGGTCTTAAAATAGAAGTAAAGCGAGACGGACAGCAGATACCAGACTCTGATGCGGGTGTGGTTTACCACCAGAGGATAGATCAGGAGCACGAGAATAAAGAAAAAGAGGAAAAATGTGCTATTGAAAAGCAGAGGACTCGCCTGATTGTAATTGAGCGATTCCAGCACGCTTTGCCAGATTTGGCTCATCTGGATTCCCCGTTTTCGCTATAAGCTTTGTAGCCTTTGACCAGGCTTTGATAAAAAAGATGTCCTTGCAACATATAGCCCTTGGGGGTGTAGTGCAAAAGGTCACGCGCAGCCATCTTGCTCTGGCGCCAGGTATTGATGCTGCCAGCTCCGCCCATCACAGATCTGAGCTCCCACCAGGCCAGATCGTGCTGCGCAGCATATTCGCGGATACTGGCTTCGACGCTGCTGATCGCGGTATTGGGCTTGCCACCTTTGTATGAATCCGGTGGGAGGGTAAAGAGTATGGCGCTGTTGGGATTAGCGGCCTGTAGATTCTTCATAAAGAGCTTGAGATTGGCCTTCATCACATCGTCACGATAGCGTCCCTGAGCGTCGTTTGTGCCCAGAGATATGATGATCAGATCCGGCTCCAAGATGCCGATCTGCTGGAAGAATTGCTGCTCATTTGCCATATTGTAAAAGCCCGCTCCGTTTATGCCCATGCTGTGGTAGAGGAGGCCTCTTTCCTGGCGCTCCAGGCTCAGGCCATAAAGGCGCTGCATGCTGCCGGGGAGCTTTACTTCAGCCTCGCTTTTCATATCGGCGAAGCTAAGCAGATGGCTGCTGCAAGCCCGATTGTCTTCACGGGCAGTCTCCAGGAAGCCGGGTTCAGCGCTGAAATCTGCATTACCATCGGTAAAAACTCTGATTTGGTCGAATTTGCTGTCAATTTGGAAGAAGGAATTGGTCTTGACCCTCAGTGTGGCCGGGTTTGTGACTTCCAGAGTATATCCGCTGAGGCTGCGGGGTTTGGAAATGCTGCCAAAGCGGCTGCTGGAGGAGATTTGATAATCATCAGGTTGGTTTGTCCCTGCCAGTTTATGTGGGAAGATTAGTCCCCGGCCGGCATTGCCAAAGTACTTTTGAAGTGCGCTGCGGGCAGTTCCGCAAAAGAAACCGCTCTGGATATGCGAATCTCCGATCTGGTATATTACCACCTGTTCACGTCTTCCAGCCCTTAGTTCCAGGAGTTTGCGGTAAAAATCTGTGAGAGCGGGACTTTCGTTGGTAAGGTGATTGTGTTCAGGATGGATAAAGCTATATTCTTTGATATAACTATCGCTATCCAGCAGGAGATAATAGCTCTGAATAAATTCCTCCAGGGTGTCCATGTCTTCGGGATATTCGTCTTCGGTAAAAAGCAGGGCCTGCTGTCTATCAGACTTGCTAAGCGCCAAAAGCAGAGTCAGGCTGACCAGCAGTAGCAAAACCATGGGAATCTGGCGCCGGCTCACGACTCTCCTTTGAGGAATTTGAGCAGCAATTCAGCCACATAATCTGCTCCCCGCCGGGTGAAGTGAGTGTAATCCTTCCCAGCCAGAGGAGGATTTTGGTTCACCAGTCCCAGCATGGAATTGTAGCCGCCCATCGCTTCATAGAGATTCCAAAAGGCGCAGCCGGTTTCTTTGGCAAATTCGCTTTGGGTCTTCACCAAAATGGGGATATCCGGTGAAGTCTGGTATTTCGTGCCCACTTTGATGCTGCGATCATGCGCGCTGACGATCAGGATCGGCACTTTGGGCATGGCGGTTTGGATATATTCGATGGTCCGGATCATGGCGCGTTTGTAATTCTCATAATCTGTATTCTTGGGATTGGAGACGTTTTCTCCATACTGCAAGACCACCAGATCGTAATTCAAGTTTTGGTGAAAAGCCCGCAGAATCTCAGCATGGATGCGCTGAAAGTACATCCCGGAATAGCCGCGGATGGGGAAATTATCCACATAGATGCCGCGATCTTCATCGAAAGACAGGCCATAAAGGTGCAGGGGGTCTTTATTGGAAAAGCTCAGGCGGATGCGCTTAATTGGTGTGCCGGGGCTGATATTCAATGCTTGCAGGGAGTTCCCGGCCTTGAGCTGTCTGGTGACGGGGGGAGCTGAATCATAGGATATCCGCACTATAGAGCTGTCTGTGGCATGGCTATAATAGAGCTTGATGCCTTCAAAATATGCGGCCCCACCAGCAATATCTACCGCTCGGTATTCCACCCAAGGATCGTCTTGCACATAGAATTTGGCGATCCTGGTTTCTACAGGTTTCGCTGGTGCAGTGGCCAGACTATCACTTACGAAAAGGCTATCCGGGCTCTCGATATTATCCGGGCTGTCGGTCTCGATCTTCTTCTGTTCCATGTAGTAAGACCGGGGAATGAAGGTATAGCCTGTGATGCCCAGAGAAACATCGCCTTTATCACGAGTCATGAACGAGATGGTTTCCCAATTGCGGGAGAATTCGTGGCGGATGGTTTGCTTGAAACCGGACACTATGGAGGTGATCGGCATCATGCCCACGCCTGTGCCACCGTAGATGTCTTGCAGGGTGGACCTTAGTGGAGCGGTGATGAGATCGCCCTCGATGATGGAATCGCTGAAATAGGCGATCCTGAGCTTCCTGGGTGCAGAGCCCGAAGTCTCTTCGATAAAAGCCGTTTTCCCGGTCAGTGGTTTCATCGCTCCCAGCTTGTTCAAAAAAGGACGCAGAGGGCTGGGCGTATCGGCGATCTTCTTTTGCTGGGCAGCCGGAGGATCCGTGTCTTTATCTGAATTGAGCAGCGCGGAAAACCAGGGCATCTTGCGAATGGTGAAAACATCATTGTTCCAAACGGGCAATACCCAGGCCACTACGCCGGTAAGTATTGCTGCCACAGCGATGATAAGTACAGGCTTTAGAAAATCTTTGTTCATAGCGTGCGCTAAGGTCTTTCCTTCATTGTGAAAATACTGCGTTTATAGCCATTTAGTAGCCTTTCAAAGTGTCCCGGCTTTTAGATACAAGCCGGGACTTCTTCTAATATTCTAAGTTTTACAGAGCCGCTTTGATACGCTTGATCAGAGCAGCGGTATCCATTTCAAAGGCTTCGTAAACTTCCTGGGAAGTTCCGGATATTGGATAAGCTTCGACTCCGATGCGGGTGAGCCGGGTGCGATGTTTCACATCCAGGATAGCCTCTGCGATACTGGATCCGAGTCCGCCATGGATGCTGTGATCTTCGATGCTGATGATAGGGCCGCGCTTGGCTGCCTCTGCAATCATTTTGGCATCGAGGGCAAGAGGGCTGGACACATAGATCAGCTCGATGGAGGAGCCTTCTGCGCGCAGGGCATCGACAGCCTCTACCGCTCTGCCTGCAGGCGTTCCGCACACAAATACAGTTGCTTTTTTGCCTGTACGCAGCACATCAGCCTTACCATATTCAAAGCTGTAATCCTCACCAAAGAAAAGCTCATTTTCAGAGTCTTTGATGATCGGGAGTTTGGAGCGTCCCATGGCGACAACATAGTTTCCGGGTTTATCGATCAACCAGCGTATGATACGATCTGTCTGATTCGCATCTGCCGGACAGATGATCCTGGTATCAAAGAGATTGCGCACCAAGGATATATAATCTACACATTGGTGAGTCTTGCCATCTTCGCCCACATCGATACCCACGTGGGTAAGCACGGTCTTAAGATTGGCGTGGTTGATATCGTTCAGCCTTTGCATATTATAGGTTTCATCTATGCCAAAGACTCCAAAACCAGCCCAAAAGCATTGAATCCCTGTGATAGAAATAGCTCCGCTCATCACTGCGGCGTGGTGTTCCATGATTCCGCTTTGCAAAAACCGCTCTGGAAATTCTTTCTCGAAAGCGGTGGTTTTTACGCTGACGGCCAGATCGCAATCCACTACCACGATGGGCGTAGTGCTTTCGCGATTGATCTTTCCCAGATCCACTATGGCATTTCCCCAGGCGCTGCGACAATCACTTTCAGCGCTGTACAAAATGGGTTTTCCAGGCTGCAGATCGAAGGTGCTATGAAATTCTGGGTGCTGATGCTGCAGATTGGCTTTGAATTCTGCCCGCATTTTCTGATATTTGGGCAGTTCGGAGGGCATATCTATCTCTTTTAGAGCTTCTTCACATTTCTCTATAGACAGAGTAGAGCCATGGTATTTGGCTTTGTTTTCCATAAAGCTCACGCCTTTACCCATAGTGGTATGAGCAAGGATCATTACAGGCTTTTCTGCAGATTTTGCTTCTTCCAGAGTATTCAAAATCTGAGGGATGTCATGCCCGTTTACTTCCATCACCTGCCAGCCGTCTGATTCCCAGTTCTGGCGAATGCTTTGCGGCATTACATCATGAATAGAGCCCGAGATCTGCAATTGGTTATAGTCAATAATTGCTGTGAGGTTGGTCAGTTTAAATTTACTGGCAAAGCGGCGGGCTTCGGAAAGCTGCCCTTTTTGCTGTTCGCCATCGCCCATAATCACATAAGTGTGATAATCCATAGCTCTGATTCTGGCAGAGATGGCAAAGCCTGTGGCTGCCGAGAGTCCTTGTCCCAGATTGCCACTGCTCCATTCTATCCCCGGCACTTCGCGTTCCACATGGCCTTCAAAGATACTGCCACATTTCCTGAACTGCGCAATGGCATCATCCAGAGGGAAATAGCCCATGATCCCCAAAGCGCTATAGGCCGCAGGGGAAATATGGCCGATGGAAAACACCATGCGATCCCGCTGGGCCCAATCTGGGTTCTTGGGATCATGACGCATAGTATTATATATGGATAAAATCACGTCGATACTGGACATAGATCCACCCGGGTGGCCGCTGCCAGATAAGGTGGTCATCTGCAAAATCGCCTGTCTGGCGGTCTTTGCTTGTTGAGTGATTAGGGGAATTAACTCTGTCTTTGTCACTTTATTTACCTCATGTATATCATTATCTTTTCTCTTGCTGAATTGGCTTTTAAAAAACAATCAGCACCTAAAGTCAGCCTACAAATATGCCACAAAGGTCAAGGAAAAAATCTTGGAGTTTGTTTTCAAGATGCCAAAATGCTGCTCTAGCACGGTTCCTGAATCTGTTCTTTAATTGTCTGGATGTTTATATGTTTAGCTTAAGGAAGGTCAGTCTTTGTCGCTATACCTTTTTGATGCCCAGGTTTAGGAAGCCCGATGTCAGGCCCAGAATATGCACTTTTGCATCGTCCAAGATGCCGGCTGCAGCGCTGGGGAAGAACTTCAGTAGGGTGTCTGTAATATCTATGTCCAATATATTGTCATTTATACTGATCTGTGGCGTTTTGCTCTTCAGCAGGCCCAGCAGTTTTTTGATGATACCACCTGCCGTACCAAGGAGTTCAACGTGTACGGTAGATTTCCTTTTACCGAGATCGATTCCGAGGATTCTGGCATCCACACTGAGGTTTTTCATCAGAAAGATACTGGTCTGAACGTGTATCCTGATCATGTCATTCAAGATTTCCACCGCAACTTTCTGGACTGGTGTCGGTAGTTCCTTCAGCGCCAGGGCCTCATTGATCATGCTTTGCGAAATCTTTGTTTTCAGCTCCAGTTCAAAGGGATGTGATAAGAGTGATTCGATACTCATAATTATCCTTCCTAGTTATAGACTTGTGCCGCTTCTTACTAAAGCGCCAATACTGCCGGGTATCAGCAAATCGACAATTCAGCCTGCCCAAGGCTGAGATGAAGAGTATCGGCTTGCCAAAGGCACAAGTCTTTTGTAGTCAACAATCTTCGACCCCAAAGATTGCCAGCATTTCTGAAGTCAATTACTTTTCGACTTCATCCTCTTCGTCTTCGTCATCGTCATCATCATCTTCGAATTCTTCGTCTTCTTCACCTTCAAGGTACATTGCTTCGAGTTTTGCCTTGAACAGACTGGTGATCAGATCATATTCTTCGTCGTCTTCGATGATGCTGAGTTCCATGACTTCATCCATTTCCACAAAACGCAGGACGTCATAGTCCATGGAATTCACTTCGGAAAGAGCAATGTAGCTTATTCCTTCGTGCTCCAGGGTCTCCAGTGCGACGAAGTCTTTCTCGCTGCCATCTTCCATCTCGAGAGTGATGACGCTGTCGAGTTCATCGTCCATGTCTTCATGGGCTTCGTTTTTTAGGTTTGGGTCAATATGTTTCTCAGTCATGATAATCTCCCTTAGTTTTTTGCCATTATTTAAAATGCTCAGAATCTGGCAAGCTAAAAATGAGGGGGAGCTTAGGAGTGCGGGAGTTCTGAGGTTTGGGGGTGCGGGAGTTCTGAGGTTTGGGGCTGCGGGAGTTGTGGGGGAAAAGTTGTTGACAGACAAATGACCGGAAGGATAATTGGATCTGCTGTAAATATTTATCAAGCTAAAGAGGAGAAATAATGTGTAACTCATCTTACTTTCTTACTGCGTTTACGATTTCGCTTGGCACGTATTGCGCGATCTGGCTGGTCTGCTACATGATATATAGGCTGCGTAAGCTGCATCTGTACCAGGGCTTTTACCCCCACAAAATCATCTCCGGTAGCGAGCTTCTCACGAAATCTGAGATGCTTCATGAGATAAAACAGCTATATTTGCAGGGGATCATCCAAAACCTTTATCTGGGGGAAGACTACATTAGCTTCGAAGACAAGGGCTATCTCTGGACTTGGAACATCTATTACCTCAAATTCTCAAAGCTGGATGAACTGCATTATAGAGGGGCATTCCGGGTTTACCAATACCAAAAAAAGAACCTTGAGACGATGAGGGCTTATCTGAGTAAGGTAGGATAGCTAACAGGAATCGGATAAATTTGACCATCCAGATCATTCGCCGTAGCCTTGCTTGAGCTAGGAACTTGTTTTTTTAAAGCAAGTCTGTCAGTGGGGACGGAAGGCAAGATATAACTATGTACAGCAGTTTGATAAAAAGCTTCGCTGAAATCTCAGCATAGCCAGTGGATCCGATTGCGGCACTGCTGGATTGGATGCGTCCCGCGTCCAGTTGAAGAATCCGATAGCAGAGTTTCTGGATTGGATGCGTCTCGCGTCCAGTGGCTGCCTCCGCCTCCTGCCGTCACAATCTCCCCTCTTCCTTAAAAGAATCCAGGTGGCGGTTTTAACCGCCACGCCCAAAGTTTTTGTCCAAGACAAGACTCCTTCCTGGCCTTTGAAGGCCAGGCACCCGCAGCTCTATGAACCAATATACCCCCAGCTATAATGGCGGATTATCTATTGAGGGATCAGGTGCCGTCCTGCGACTATCTGAACTGCCGTCCCTCGGACTCGGGTTGTGAACCTTACGCCCTGTTCTATCTGAAATAGCGTCCCTACAGGACTCGGGTTGTGAGCCTTATGCCGTATTCTATCTGAAATGGCATGCCCGCGGCATTCATATGTTATGTTGCTGTTGGTTTTCTATCTGAAATTCCGTGCCTCATGAATGGTATGCCCTTTTGTGGTTATCGCATCTTCTCGAATCAGCTTCAGCTAATGCGTGAAATGTGCAAGATCTGCATCTGAGAGAATGATTTACAAAGATAGGACACACACCGGCACCGTAGCACTGTCTTCAGACGGTGCGTGAGGCGGCAGTATCTGCATTTGAAAGAACGCTTTACACGGCTGGGACACGCACCGTCTGAAGACAGTGCTACGGCCGGCTAAAGCCAGCGTTACGTACTCCACTTGCCTCACAAGCTAAAAATGATTGACAGGATTACGCCCGGTTTGAACTTTGAAAACATAAAAATAATAAACACCCTGGAGGTAATATGAAATACCGCGTTCTCGCGATCAATCCTGGCTCCACATCCACCAAAATAGCTGTGCATGAAGGGCATACCCCTCTTTTTGAAAAGACTCTGCGTCATGACCCGGCAGAGCTTGAGCCTTTTGCCGGCATCATCGAACAATATGACTTTCGTAAAGCTCTGGTAATGAAAGCTATGCGCGAAAATAACGTTGACCCCAAAAGCCTGCATGCAGTGGTGGGCAGAGGCGGACTTCTGCGCTCTGTAAAGGGCGGCACGATGAAGATCAGCCCTTCCATGATGCGCGATTTGAAAGATACCGCTCTGTGGGGGAGGATTCATGCCTCGAATCTGGGAGCCTTTATCGCCAATGCAATCTCGGAAGAGTTGCATATCCCGGGATTTATCGTAGATCCTGTGGTGGTGGATGAATTTGAGGATATCGCCAGAATCTCCGGCATTCCTGAGATCGAGCGCAAAAGCCTGTTTCACGCTCTGAACATACGCTATATCGCCAGATTGATGGCCAAAGAAGTGTGTAAAGACATCTCCCAGGTAAATCTCATCGGTGTGCACATGGGTGGCGGCATCTCTGTGGCAGCGATCAAAGGCGGGAAAGTGGTGGATGTAAATAACGCCCTTTTGGGCATGGGACCCTTCTCCCCGCAAAGAGCCGGAGCCTTGCCCATCGGTGATCTGATTGACATGGCTTACAGCGGAGAATACACGAAGAAAGAGCTGAATACATATCTCACCAAAACTGCTGGCCTCATGGCATATCTGGGCACAGATAGCGGAATCGAAGTAGATGAACGCATCCAGAAAGGCGATAAAAAAGCCAAATTGATCCTGGAAGCCATGTGCTATCAGGTGTCCAAGGAAATTGGCGCCTCAGCAGCAGCGCTCAGTGGAAAAGTAGATGGTATCTTCCTCTCCGGCGGCTTGGTTTACAACAGTTTCATCGTGGATGAGATTACAGACCGCTGCTCCTTCATCGCCAAAGTTTATCTGTACCCCGGCGAAAAAGAGATGGAAGCCCTGTGTCAGGGTGGAATCCGGGTTCTACAAGGCCTGGAAGAAGCCATGGATTATCCTTATTAAGACGCGGATATAGCTTATATAGATGCAAATCAGCATGATTTCCAAGGGGAGCGTGGCGACAATGCCAAGCTCCCCTATCTGCAAAAAGGGCCAGATGCCTAAAGCCCTGTTGCTCCTGGCTATTTTGCTTATCCTGGGTGCTAGCTCTCTTTTTGCCACGGATTGGACTGTATTGGTCTATATGGCAGCGGATAACGACCTTTCCTCTTTTGCTGTAGAGGATATTATACAGATGGAGAGAGCTATTCAGGCCAAGGATCTCAAGCTCGTGGTGCAGGTGGATTTGCCGGTGTCTGGTGCCACGCGTTACTTGATCAAGGAAAACCAATCCCCTTGGATCGCATCCACCGCCATCCAGGAACTAGGCACCATCGATAGCGGAGATCCGGGCGAACTCAAAAACTTTATCCGCTGGGGCTTTGCTCGCTATCCTTCTCAGCATAAAATGTTGATTATCTGGTCTCATGCCGATAGCTGGTATAAGAATCCCAAGTATATCGCTCCGGATCAAGGCACTGGCAATATAATCGGTGTAGCCAATGGTGAGCTGGCCTCTGCTCTGAGTGCTGGGCCCAAGCTGGATATACTGCTTTTTGATGCCTGCAGTATGCAGAGCATAGAGATTGTGCACACTTTGAGGCACTATGCCGATATCATCGTCGGCTCCGCAGATCAGGTTCCCGTACAAGGCTTTCCCTATTCTGAGATCGTGCCTGTATTGGCAGGCGATCCAGAGCTTTTAGCTGCGAAATTGCCCAAACTTTATACAGATTCATATTTACCCGGAAGCGCGAACAACCCTTCCATATACCATTACACCACAACCTGTTCGGCAGTCAAGACGGATAAGGCCGATGACTTTTATCAAGCCTTCAAAGACTTTTCAAGGGCTTTGAGGCCTGTAGCCGGGGACTTGGCCGCCATCCGGGAAGAGCTTTTTGAGATGAATTCCGGTTATGCCGATGTGGATATTACCCAATTCTTGACCAGGATTCATGAGGCGGGACTCATCGACAGTAGCCCCTTATTGACCCTGCTCAAAGAGATGATTTTGGCCTCATCATACACTCTGGCCTGGCCGGAGTCCAATCTTTCCAGCCTCGCCCTCTGGTACCCGGATATTCGTTACAATCTTGATGCGGCCTGGAAGACCTACATGAAAATGGAATTTGGCAAAACGGGCTGGTTGAGCTTGGTTAATCTGGCTTTGGGGGAAGACATCACCCCACCCGCAAGGCCTGAATTGATCCGGCAATTTGCCCGCTTCGGCAAGCTCTATCTGCAGCTCAAAGCGCCAGTGGATGTGGATTCACTGTATTACCGTCTGGAAAGTGGCGAGTTGAACTTTGAGATCTATCCCAGAGCCTACGCGGAAGAATTTGAGCTCTCTTTCGATTTTGCTGCAAACGGCAGCTACAAGATCTATGCTATCGATCGCTCGAATAATGTATCATCCGCCTTGGCAGGGGACTATAGCTACGAGTCTCCAGAGCCTGCTCTGCTGATTTATCCCAATCCCATCCGAGATCTGAGGCTGGCCTTTTTGGAGTGGTACTCTGAAGAGAGGAGTGACAAGTCAGTGAGCCTGAAACTGTACAACATCAAAGGGCAAAGGCTGATCAACTATCACTTTAATGTGCCCAGCCAAAGTCCTGGAATGCTCAAGCTGGACCTTGTGCCAGGCTTTGATAAACTTGCGCAGGGGATCTACCTGCTGGAGCTGAATAGTGGCAGCAAGAAAATGCGCAAAAAGCTTACTATCTTATACTAAATCAGGCACTTGTAAGACTTGTGTATAAGCTGTGGATAAGTTTTGTGACAGAAAGGAAATAGATGGTTATAACATTGATTATCAGCAATATAGACAGAAGGGTTTATCCACAAAGGAATGTGGACAAGTCTGTAGTTAACTGAAAATTAAGGAGCTATAGAATGCATCCAGAACAAGAGATTTCAAAGCAGAAAATCAGCTATCTTGCGAAGTTGAAACAAAAGAAATACCGGCAAGAACAGAAGCTGGTGGTGGTCGAAGGTCAGCGTCTTATCGATCAATTGCTTGTCTTTGGCGTAAGGCCTGCTGAACTCTATTATGTGAAGCGTCCGCTTACAGGGATTGCTGGAATTACCAGCTATGAATTAACCCCACATCAAATGCAGCGGATCTGTGAAAGCGAAAATCCAGCCGATCTGGCCGGGCTTTTTCACCTTCCAGAGGAGCGTCGGCAAAAGCACAAAAGAGCTCTGTACCTGGACCGAATTTCGGACCCGGGAAATCTGGGCACCATCTTCCGCACCGCTGCCGCTTTTGGGATCGATGGCATCCTGCTCTCCGAAGATTGCTGCGAAATCGCTAGCCCCAAGGTGATACGCGCTTCGCTGGGAGCGGTATATAAGCTGCCTTTCCACTATGTGAGCCCGGAAGATCTGAGCGCCGAACAAGCCAGACTGATAGCCTTGGATATGGGTGGAACCATTGGTCTTTCCCGGCACGTTCCTTCCCCAGAGAATGAAATCTACATCCTGGGTAGCGAAGCTCATGGCATCGATCCAGAGCTGCTGGGGAAAGCCGATACCACGCTGAGGATAGACATGGCAGGAGAGATGGAATCGCTGAATGTGGCGATGACTGCGGCGATACTGTGCTATCAACTAAGTCTGAGCTGATATCCGCCTGACATCTTCCAGATACATTTAGGGTGGAACAGAAGCTGCCCCACCCTAAAACCTTAAAACGCTAAAACGCTAAAACGTTAAAACCCTATACCTTCAAGGCCTGCAAAGTGTTCTGACAGATCTCATCGCTTTTAGCCTGCGAGGAGCTCTCTACATATACTCTGATGATCGGTTCTGTGCCAGATTTGCGTACATGTATCCAATGATCTGCCTTCGTGCCTTTGATGCCATCCTGGGTATCAATCTCGTATCCTTCCAGGATCTTGGGCACTTTAGCCATGGCAGCTTGCATATCGGAGGGTCTCAGTTCCAGTTTATCTTTGGCAAAATAGTATTTGGGCAATTCTGCCACCAGTTCGGAGATGCTTTTGCCACTTTCTGCCAAAAGTCCCAGAATTAGCGCCATCCCAGCCGGAGCATCGCGGGTATAATGCACATCCGGGCAGATAATGCCGCCATTGCCTTCTCCACCGATGGGGGAGGATATCTCTTGCATCTTTTTGCCGACGTTGATTTCGCCAACTTTGGTGCGATGGACTTTGACGCCAAACTTTTTGGCGATATCATCCGAAAGCATTGAAGTAGAGAGATTCACCACGATGTCACCCTTTCTTTTAGGCAGCACAAAAAGTTCGCAGAGCACGATGCTGAGCTCTTCTCCGATGCATTTGCCCTTATCGGATACGATGGAAAGCCGGTCCACATCGGGATCTGTGGCAAAACCAAGATCAGCCTGATGCTGTTGCACAGCTTCTTCGAGCTGGCCTAAATTCTTATTCAGAGGCTCGGCAGGATGTGCAAAGATGCCGGTGGGTTCGCTATTGATGCTGATCACTTCGCAGCCCAAAGCCTTAAGCAAGGTCTCGGAAGTGAAAGCACCAGCTCCATTTACACTATCCAGCACCACTTTGAAATTGCGGGAGCGGATCTTAGCAATATCCAAATACTCAATGGCTAAAACTTTATCCAAATGCCGCTGAATGGCGTAGTTGTCCAGAGTAAACTTGCCGATCTCTGCCCAGTTTGCCCAGGGGATATCCTGATCCACAGAGGACAAGAATTCTGCGGCCTTTTGCGGAGCCAAAAACATGCCATCGCTATCCACAAACTTCATCGCATTCCACTCTGGCGGATTATGTGAAGCGGTAATAGCGATGCCACCGATGGCGTCACTTTCTTCTACTGCCAAGAGAATTGTGGGCGTGGAGGCAATGCCCAGATAGACTACATCCAGACCGATGCTCATCAGAGTGCTGGCCACGATATGCATCATAGCTTCTCCTGTGGTGCGGCTATCTCTGCCGATGATAATTTTGCCTTTGCCATGCGCTTTCTTTTGCATGAGGCCAAAGCTGCTTACGTATTTTTGCACGATGGGTGGGGTGAGACTCTCACCAAATATTCCTCTCACACCGCTTACGCTGGCCATGAGTTTGCTCATTATTTTCTCCTTATTATGAAAAGGGATGCGAAAACCGCCAGGTTTCCGCATCCTATTATTGTACAGGGTATCCTGTAAATATACTTAGTTACATGCCGAATTCGGCGCGGCGATCGATGATCTCAGCGTTTTCACGCATTTCTTGATACCAGCGATTCCAGGCCTTGCTTTCGAGACTCTCGCGGATCCTTTTCTGCTCATCATTATTTTTCTCAAAAGCTACCAGGTCAGGTCTTTCCCGGATGGTGGCCTTAAAGATGTAGCTGCCTTTGGGATCATGGATCAGCTTTGTGGTCTGGCCGGCTTCCAGGGCGAGTGCTTGATCGGCAAACATTTCGGATACTCCGATGCCAGGGGTGTTGTTACCGCGTTTGTAATTCTGAACTTCGGTAACTTTCCAGCCCTCAGCTTCGGCTTTGGCAAAGTACTCCGCAGGGGTGTATTTGGCTACAAATTCGTCTGCTTTCACTTTGGCTTTGGCGATCTTCATCTCGCGCTCCAGTTCGTACTTGATGCGCAATTTTACTTTCTCAAAGTCTTCGTAATATACCTTGGCGTTGTCCACTACTTTGGCAACGATGATATTCTGTTGCTGATCCCGGACAAGCTCAGAAACTTGGTTCTTCTTGGCTTTGATCATCCAGGCTAAAAGTTGGGAGTTTTGGCCAATTCCAGGGATGTATTGAGCATCGTGGGCCACCCAGTCGCTGTCTTTAGGTTCCATTTCAAAAGCTTTGGCCACATCTTCGATGTTCTTTTTCTTGAGCATCTTCTGAGCTTCCAGGGCTTTTTCTTCTAATTCACCCTTGGTGGTTTCGCTGGCTTCCACTTTGAAGAGGATATGGCTGGCTTCCACTTTGGATACTTCAGGATTGCGATCAACCCATTTGTCCAAGCGGATGATGTGCCAACCAAAGTCAGATTTCACCGGCTGGGATATTGCACCTTCTTCGAGGGCAAAGGCGGCTTTTTCAAATTCGGGAACCATCTGGCCTTTGCCAAATTCTCCCAGGGATCCACCGTTTTGGCCAGAGCCGGGATCTTCGGAATATTCGCGGGCCAGTTCGCCAAAATCTTCTCCCTTCATAATGCGTTCCCTGATCATGACAGCAGTGCGCTTGGCTTCTGCAAAATCCTTATCAGATGGGGCTACATTAAATGAGAGATACATCACACGGGTAGCGGGGCCTTTTTTATATTCTTCTTCTTTGTGTGCTTCATAGTATTCACTGATCTTGTCATCGCTGACTGTGACATCGGTGATGGTATTGTAATCAAAGAACAAAATCTCACCGGAGACCTTGTCATTTTCTTTTTTATACTCTGCTTTCAGGCTGTCGATGGTGATACCGGCTTTAGCTTGGATCTTTTCTTGCAGACGTTTACGAGGAAGGTAACTGCTTACGTAATCCTCCATCATCAAGAAGAAATCCGGAGCATTTTTCAAGGCCGCAAGGTACTTGCCTTTGTCGAATCTGCCATTGGTTTGCAGCGATTCGTTTTGCATCAGCTCCTGCGGGGGGTTGTTTTGCATCTCTGTCAAGATATCACTATCGGTAACTTTGATCTTATGTTTTTTGATCTGTTTGTCCCAGAGGATACCATCTACCAGTTCCTGCCAGGCAGAGCCTTCCAGGGAACGGCGGGTGTTGTCGTCAATAGGTTGATTTGGATTGCTTTCGCTGTATCTGGCATACACTTCTTGCAGTTTGGATTGATACATCTCCAAGGAGATCTTCTTTCCTTCCACTTTGCCCAGATAAGGCTTCGGTCTTAAAATCTCCGTTATGCCCATTGCTCCCATCCCCAGGATGAAAATCACGGCCACGAAATAAATGATGATCTTTTGTCTCTTTCTGAGATCTTCGAGCATTCTATCCTCCACTTTGGATCATAATATTCTTATTCAGAGAGCCACTATTCTTATCTTGCGTTTTTATACAAGGAATATTTTTACTTTAGCGGTGGTTGGCTATGTCAAACAAGGTTTATCAATTGCTTAAGCTCTTAATAATCAATAGGATCAGCCTAATTATGAAAAACATCGGCTTTTTTCAGCTTGACAAAATAACTCAGATCAAAAGATTGACGAAACTAAACGACACCTCCTTTGGGGCATTAGCTCAGCTGGGAGAGCGCTTGACTGGCAGTCAAGAGGTCAGCGGTTCGATCCCGCTATGCTCCACCACATATCAGCGGCCTGCATACATCAGTATGTGGCCGCTTTTTTTGTATTGATGAACTTTGAATATTAGATTTACTTCAGGTAGGAGTGCCTGCCCTATCCGTTGCCCTGGAGATGACGTGGAGATAGCAGGAAAAAATCCTCTGATCTGCACATCAACTCCAGCACAGGCTATGCGGAAGGGCCACGGGATGAAAAAGCTAAAATACAGAAGCTAGCTTATGATTAGATGCGGGAATCCTGTGTTACTGCCTGATAATTGCTTGATAGACATGGAAAGAAGCGGGACATACCTTCCGCTTAAATAGAGGTATGGCATTTGAAAAGGATTTACATGAAGAATAGATACATCCTCATCCTCTGGATCATCAGCCTTTGGGCTACGCTGCCGGCTGCACAATTGCCCATCCCTTTGGCGCCCTCACGGCCAGATACTACTTTTGTGCACGATGTCCAATTGGTGGACCCGTGGAACTGGCTGAAGAGTAGAGACGATCCCGCCCTGGGGCAGGTGCTAAAAGCTGAGAGCAGATACACTAAAGCAGCCCTAAAACCCGCTCGCAGTCTCTCCAAAAAGCTCTTCAAGGAATTCCTCAGCCGGATTCCAAAACTGGAAGAAAGCGCCCCTTACCCTTATGAAGGATACCTTTATTTCAGTCGCCAACATAAGAAACAGGCCTACCCCAGTCATTGGCGCAGAGCTGGCTCCGGAAAAGACGAACTGCTTTTGGATGAAAATGTGCTGGCCAAAGGGGAGGAATTCTTTGCCCTGGGTTTTAGCCAGATCAGCCCGGATGGGAAAACAATGGCATATTCTGCCGATTTCAGTGGCAATGAAAGATACCAGCTTTTCTTCAAAGACCTGCACAGCGGAAAAACGAAAGCTACCGATCTGCAGGACATCTCAGAATTTATCTGGTGTCGTGATGGCCGCCATGCCCTGATCACCAGAGTAAACGAACGCTGGCAAACAAACCTGTGCCAACTGCTTGATCTCAAAACCTTTAAAACCGAAACCCTCGTGCAATTGGAAGATGCCCAATTTGATCTTTCTTTGTATAGTTGCAGGGATAGAAACTATACCGTCCTGCTTTCTGAGAGCAAAAACACCAATCAGGCCTGGCACATGGACACCCGTTCTCCCGGTTCAGGTTTTCATTTGATCGCTCCAGCTCGCACAGGCGTAACGTATTATCCTGATATTCTGGCAGGGCAGCTCTATCTCCAAACTGATCTGTGGTGCCCGGACGGATCCATAGCAAGGTGCTCTTTATCAGAACCCGGTATGGAAAGTTGGACAGAAATCATCCCTGGTGTAGAGGGCAGTCCGCTTTCCTCTTTTTGGCTGCAAGATGGATGTTTGGCGTTTATTCGCAGGAAAGAAGGAAGCAAGGTGCTGCGCGTGTATAGCTTGGATACAGTTCAGGAGATTTCCAGTTTTATTCCAGAGCAGGCCTCCGATCTTGGTTTTTGGGGAGGCACTCTGGCAGATGAACCCTATCTATATTACTCTGTGGAAAGTTATCTGCATCCGACGCGAATCTTCCGCTATGACCTTGCCAATGGAACGCAGACCCTGCATTATGCCTACCCTTTGCCCAAAGGCTACGACCCTGAAAATTACATCTGCACCACGGCAAATGTTACTGCTCAGGATGGCAGTTTGATTCCGCTGATTATCATCCACAGGAGCGATCTGGACCTCAGCAGCCCCCATCCTCTGTGGTTGGAAGGATACGGCGCTTATGGGGACATTGAAGATCCTTTCTTTTGGGCGAATCGTCTTTCCTTATTGGATAGGGAATTTATCTATGCCATAGCAGGAATCAGAGGTGGGGGAGAATTGGGACAAACTTGGTATGAAGACGGCAAGCTGCAAAACAAAATGAATAGCTTTACGGATTTCATCGCATGTCTCACTTATCTACAGCAAAAAGGCTTTACCACTCCGGCTCAAACTGTGATCGAAGGGGGCAGTGCCGGTGGACTCTTGATGGGAGCAGTCACAAATCTTGCTCCCCGGGCGATGCGCATGGTGATTGCCAGCGTGCCCTTTGTGGATTTGATCAATACTATGCTGGATGATAGTTTGCCTCTCACAAGCCAGGAATATCTGGAATGGGGCGATCCTCATGACCAGGCTGCTTTTGCCTATATGTTGAGCTACAGTCCCTATGACAATGTTCGTCCAGCAGATTTGCCGGAAATGCTGATCAGCAGTGGCTGGCAGGATACCCGGGTGAGCTATTGGGAAGGCTTGAAATGGGCTCAAAAGCTACGCCAGAATAATCTCGGGACCTCCAAGGTCTTGTACCGGCTCTATGAAAATGAAGGGCATACCGGCTCTGGCGATCGCAGACAGAGTCTGAAGAGCACCGCGGAGACTATGGCTTACGTCTTATATATACTCTCACAGTAATTTGTAAATCCATTTAACGCTGCGCAACAAAATCCCCCGATTTCGCCGAAGCAAAACCGGGGGAGATTAGTTTTTAACGATAAAGTATGTAATCAGGGGCTTGTTCAGCCGCCGAACATTTCCATCAATCCTCCCATCATACCTATCATGGTACTAAGGAAAAGTATGTTCAAGACAATGAGAATACCAATAAAGATCAAAGTCGCGATAGCCCAGTTTTTGCGATTGGGGTTTTCTGTAGAGCTAACCGCCCACACTATCAGCATAATGAGGTTTACGATGGGTATGGCTACGAGGATCATGGTAACGATCCAATTCCCGATGGTCATTACCGGAGCCATATTTTGCTGAGGACTCAGATTGCTCTGACTTGTAAAAGAACGTGGTTCTTGTTCCATGCTGGAACCTCCTTGATTTAATTTGATTCAATATTTTCTGATCCTGCTTTATGTGTCAAGAACAAACAAAAGCATTGACAGCTACAAGGAAGCAGAAATCATGGTTTAACGCTACAAGAATTCTATGAAAATGAGATAAACACACGAGGAAAAACATGAAAGAATACTCAATGAAGAAGTTACGCAATCTAATGTTAGTCGGTTCCAGCGGAGCTGGCAAGACTACTTTGGCAGAACAAATCTTTAATCAAACCAATACTACCAATAGACTTGGTAAAATTGATGAAGGCAATACCGTACTCGATTTTGACCCGGAAGAAATCGCGAAAAAGATGTCTTTGGGGCTAGCCATCGGCTACGTAGATTATAAAGATCACAGGATCAACATCCTGGACGCCCCCGGTTATCCGGATTTTGTTGGCGATACCGTGGTTGCCCTTCCCGCAGTGGAAAGCGTGGTAATCGTGGCAAATGCTTCCAGCGGTTTTGAAGTGGGCCTTGAGCTCGCTTTGGAGCAGTTAGAGGGCAAAAACAAAGCCAAGATCGTCTTGGTAAACCGCATGGACAACGAACACGCGGACTATGAGAAGACTCTGGAATCCATCCACGAGAATAGCGATCTCAGACCCGTGAAAGTCCACATTCCCATTGGCAAAGAAGGAGCCTTTGAAGGCGTGGTGGATGTAGTCATGCAAAAAGCTTACACAGCCGCCGGCGAAGTAGATGTTCCTGCCAATATGAAAGATCAGATGGAAGATGCCAGACTGCAGCTCATGGAAGCTGTGGCCGAGACTGATGAAGCTTTGCTCAACGAGTTTTTGGAAAACATGGAATTGGAACAAGGTCGCTTGATGGAAGGGCTCAGAAAATGCATTGCCACAGGCGATATTGTCCCGGCTTTTGTCTGCAGCGCTGGAACCGGTGTGGGTGTAATGGCTTTTGTAGATGCGATTATCGCTTATCTGCCTTCTCCTGCAGATTGTCCCAAGATCGAACTAGTGGAAGACGGTGAGCCCAAAGAATTCATCGCCAGCCCTGATGGCGAACTTTTGGGTTATATCTTCAAGCTTTATGCAGATCCCAGCATGGGCGACTTTGCCTTTGTCAGGCTCTTCTCAGGCTCACTCAAAACCGGTAATGAATTTTACAACCCGGAAAAAGATGCCAAAGACAAAGCTGGCAATACTTTCTACATGTTCGGAAAAAACCGTCATGACTGCTCTGAACTCAGAGCTGGCGAGATCGGCTCTTTGGTAAAGCTGAAAAATGCCCGTGTGATGAGCAGCATCGTGGCTCTGAATGCCCGCCATGCCATCAAGCCGGTAGTGCTGCCTGCAGCCACCACCTGGCAGGCCATCAAAGCCGTAAACCAATCCGATGAAGACAAGATTGGCAGCAGCCTCCAAAGGGTGATCGCAGAAGACTCTACCATCCGTTACGAGCTCAATGCGGAAACTCATGAGAACGTGCTTTCCGGCATGGGAGACCAGCAATTGCAATTGGTCTTGAAAAAGCTGAAAAACCGTTACAAAGTAGAAGCTGAACTCAAAACCCCGCGCATTCCCTACAAAGAGACTATCGTTGGCAGTGCGGAAAGCCAGTATAAGCACAAAAAACAATCCGGTGGCCGCGGCCAATACGGAGAAGTATATTTCAGAATCAAACCCACCGAGCGTGGAGAAGGATTCCAATTCATCAATGCCATCGTGGGCGGTGTGATTCCCTCAAACTTTGTCCCTGCCATCGAAAAAGGCCTCTTGGAGACCCTGGAAAAGGGTATCATCGCAGGTTACAAAGTGGTGGACGTGGCTGTGGAAGTATATTACGGCAGTTACCACGATGTGGATAGCTCCGAAATGGCTTTCAAGATCGCCGCATCAGTGGCCCTCAAAGAAGGCTTCAAGAAATGCAAACCCATCCTGCTGGAACCCATTTACGATATCGTAATCATCGTTCCCAGCGAATATATGGGCGATGTGATGGGCGATATCGCCACTCGCAGAGGCCGGATCATGGGTATGGAACAGCGTGGCAAGAAGCAATACCTTTCTGCTCAGATGCCTCTGGTGGAGATGTATGGATATTATACTGCGCTGAAATCATTTACTCAAGGCCGAGGACGCTTTACACAAGAATTCTCTCACTACGAGAGAGTCCCGGAAGATATTACTCAGAAGGTGGTAGCCGCCTGGCAAGACAACGAAGTTAATTAAATAAAGAGGTAAGTATGTCAGGACATAACAAGTGGAGCTCGATCAAGCACAAAAAAGGTGCAGCCGACGCTAAGCGGGGCAAGATATTTACCCGTTTGGTCAAAGAAATTATTCTGGCAGCAAAAAATGGTGGCGGCGACGTCGATACTAACCCTCGGCTGAGAACCGCCATTCTCACGGCCAAAGCAGCCAATATGCCGCGCGAAAACATCGAACGCGCTATCCTGCGCGGCACAGGTGAGATCGAAGGTGTCTCTTATGAAGAGATTACCTATGAAGGCTACGGCCAGGCTGGAGTGGGCATCGTGATAGACGTGATGACCGATAACAGAAACCGTACTGTGGCAGAATTGCGTCATACCCTGTCAAAATATGGCGGGAATCTGGCTGAATCCGGTGCGGTATCCTGGAATTTTGATTTTAAAGGCTATTTAAATGTTCCTGTGGCCGGCCTCAATGAAGACGAATTTATGATGCAAGCCTTGGAAGCTGGTGCAGAAGACGTGCAAATGGGGGAAGAATATTTTGAAATATATACTTCTCCCACAGAATTTCACACTGTTCTGGCCAATTTCGAAGCGGCCGGATTTCCAGTGGAAAATGCCGAGCTTACCAGAGTGCCAAAAACCACCGTCAACGCCGATGAAGTAGCCTCGAAACTGCTCAGGTTGATTGATATGCTGGAAGAGCTGGATGATGTCCAAAAGGTTTATTCCAATTTTGAGCTGTCCGACGAGGTAATGGCAGAGCTTTCATCTGAGGAATGATATTCTGTGATGATCTTGGGGATAGATCCTGGTAGCCGCTATTGCGGTTATGGGCTCATCCAATATGAAAAAAGCAAAGTGATAGCTGCGGGCTGTGATCTGATCGATGTAACTCGTCAGCCGGATCTGGGTCAGCGTCTTTGTCAGCTCTACGAGTCTATCGTAGGGGTCATCAAAGAGTACAAACCGGATTATGCGGCGATCGAAACGATGTTCTTTCAGAAACACATAAAAAGCATCTTTGTTTTGGGTCATGCCCGGGGAGTAATCCTTTTGGCCTTGGCCCAGCAAGGAATTCCTTTCGTGGAATACAGCCCCCGTGAAGTCAAAAAAGCGGTGGTTGGCAATGGAAATGCCACCAAGGAGCAAGTGCGCTATATGATCAATAAACTATATCCGCTCAGCGAGACCAAGCTGCGCGATGATGCCTATGACGCCCTGGCCATAGCCACCACACACTTTAACCGCATCAAATGGGAAAAAGTCACATGATCGAATACATCAAAGGCATTCTCACTCAGAAAAGCCCCGTAATAGCGGTGATCGAAACTATGGGCATAGGCTGGGAGCTCAAGATACCCGTTTCTACCTACGAAAGCCTGCCACCGGTGGGCAGTGAGTGTTCGCTATACTGCTTCCTCAGTATTTCGCAGGACGATGTGCGCATCCACGGTTTTGCCACACTTGGCGAACGCGAACTCTTTACCCAGCTCACCAAAGTCAGCGGCATCGGCCCCAGAACTGCTATCTCCATTCTCTCCACCCTGAGCATACCCGCCTTTGTGCGAAGTATCCAAAGTGGGGAAGAGGGGCTGCTCACAAAAGTTCCCGGCATCGGGAAAAAGAGCGCTCAACGCCTGATCGTGGAACTGGGAGACAAGGTCCACAAATTGATGGACTATGTGGATGCCTCTCAAATCGCCATGGTCCATGCACCGCTGCAAGAAGTGGAAAGTGCCTTGATGGCCTTGGGATTCAATGCAGGCTTGATCCAGCGGGAATTGAAACTCCTGGGTCCTGAAGAACGCGAATTTCCCGAGGAGAAATTGATCAAAGAAGTGATTAAAAGACTATATCAGAGGGCAAAATGAGTTTTAGATCTGAAGCATATACTACCATCCTGAGAGTGTTTAAAGACGGAGATTTTTCCGATACCCTGCTCACTCGCAGAGCCAAAAAGCTGAAAGCGAACAACGAAGACGTCGCCCTGTATTATACCACGGTGAAGGGTGTGGTCAAAATGCGCCAAAAGCTGGACTTTATCCTCTCGCACTACACGGACGCCCAGAAGTATGAATCCACCGATCTCAAGATCAAGATCATGCTCTATCTGGGATTGTACCAGATCATCTATCTGGATAGCATTCCACCCCATGCGGCCGTGAATGAAACAGTGGAATTGGCCAAAACAGTTCTTTCCGAAGGCGTGGCAGATTTTGTAAATGCTATTCTCAGGGCCTATCTCAGGGAGGACAAGACCAAGTATCCAGAGGATCCCATGCTCAGGATTGCCTATGAGCATTCCTATCCTCCGGATTTGATTAAGACCTGGATTGAGCTCTTTGGTGAAGAATCCACAGAGTATCTGGCTATGTATTTCAACGAGAATCCGGTCTTGCATATCCGGGTAAATTCCCTGGCTACCACTCCTGAAAAACTGCAGAAGTATTTTACCCGCAGAGGGATCGAGATTCAACCCTGTGAGGCCAGCAAGATGATGTTTACCACCAAACAGGCTCCTGAGGTTCTGAATGAAGTTGCCTTTTCAGAAGGCTATTTCTCGGTGCAGGATACCTCGGCGGCTATGGTTATTGAACTATTGGACCCCCAGCCAGAGCAATCTGTGCTGGACTTTTTCGCCGCTCCGGGAGGGAAATGCACCTACATTGCAGAACGGATGAACAACACCGGAGAAGTGATTGCGGTGGATAGGATACCTCAAAAGATGAAGCTGCTGAAACAAGCTGCAGACCGCTTGCAAATATCCAATATCAAGCAGATCACCACAGATGCGTTGACCTATGGCCCCGTGGCCCCGGCTTATCACAGAGTCCTGGTGGATGCACCCTGCTCCGGCTGGGGTGTCTTCTCCCGCAAGGCAGATCTCAGATGGCAGGCACACAACGACATTCCCGGGCTGATCAAATTGCAAGCCAAAGCCTTGGATCATGCAGCGCTTTTTGTGAAGCTGGAAGGCTATTTGGTTTATTCCACTTGCACTATGAATCCCCAGGAAAACGAAGCTCAGATCGAGCGCTTTCTGGCGCATAATCCCAATTTCAAACTGATCCCGGCTCAGAAATACATCCCCAAAGCCTATACCGAAAAGGGCTTTATGAAGACTATCCCCTTCAAACACCACATGGACGGGGCTTTTGCCGCCAAAATGCAAAAGATAAAGTGAGGAAAAAGTGAACAAACCGGACCTGAAAAAATGGGGATATATGTTCGGAATAGGACTGGGCATTATCTTCGTAACTGCGTTCATTTTTAGCCAACTGCTGCTTCCTCTGGCTTTTGGTCGCCCCAAAAAGGTAGAAACCCCATTCCTGGTGGGCATGGGATTGGCCGAGGCCAAAAAAGTGCTTAACGATGCGAAACTGCACGTGGTGGTCAAGGATTCACTATATAGCGAAGTGATCAAGATGGATCATGTGCTCAGTCAAGCTCCCGCACCGGGAACCCGGACCAGACAGGAAGGTACCATCTATGTGGCGATCAGCAAGGGCAGCAAAATGGTGACAGTGCCGGATCTGCGGGGCAACCGCTTTCAGCATGCCATGGTGATGCTCAGGAATTATGATCTCAGAAGCAGCATCGTAGATTCTACCTATAGCGATGAGTATGAGCAAAACGAGGTCATTCGCTCTCAACCTGCTGCCGGCACGAAGCTTGAAAAAAGATCCATGATCCGGCTCACGCTGAGTCGCGGACCAGAGCCCAAGGCCGATAGCCTGGGTTTTGAAGATTCTCCCTTCACAGATTAAGACAGAGAAAACCCCCATTCGTCGGTGACAAACGGGGGCAAAGTAGCAGATAGTCTCTTAGAAGGCTTTCTTCAACAAATCGAAATCAACCTTTTCGGCCAAAGTCTTCATCGCATCTTCATTGGGCAGATATTCGCCATTCACGATCACCGAAATCTTCTCGCTCACTTTGATAGTCAAAGAGCCAGATTTATCGTCTTTATCATATTCCATAGTGGCATTATAGCCTTTTACGCGGATGGTCTTGGTTCCGAGATCAGTCATGCCGCCAAACATTGCTGCCAAACCCATCAGGCCAGCAGCCTGGCCGGGCAATCCACCTACTGCGATGGTCAGACTAATCTCAGCGTCGCCCTTGGTATAATTTCCCACAGCAGAGACGGAATTTGCGCTGCCAATGATGGCTCCCGCTTGTCCCAGAGATTGTGCTTTCTTGTCTTTCAAGGAATATCCAGCAGGGGCATCTGGGATATACTTCAGCAGGTCTTCAGACAGAATCTCGCTGATCTTCGCCTGGGCGTAATCCAGTTCTTCCTGAGCCTTTACATATTGACCGCTTTCGATCAGGGATTTGGCCGTATTCAGGCTTCCAAGGGCTTCAGACTTTGCGTTTTGGGCAAAGAGCGCGAGGCTAAAGACTGTGACTAATAGTAAAACTATGGTCCTTTTCATTGTGAACTCCTATGCTTTTAATTATAATCTATTCAAACCTGCAAATATGTCAAGATAAATCGAAGCAAAGGCGTCTGCATGGAAAGGTTAATTGTCACAGGGATTATGCTGGTGGGATGGATTATCGGGCTCAGGTCTCGATTCAAGTTTCTTGACCCTGGTGCTTTGAAGAGATGGTTAATTTCGGACATGCGATCCCTAGCAGGAATTGCATGTCCGAACCTGATAGTTTCTCTCTGTAAACTGGATACTACTCTTCAAAGAAATTGTAGTAATTAACTAAAGCACTTTTCCATGCATTGTGCTTGTAAAGGTACTGCTGGTACAACTTGTCACTCACCAAACGGCATTTATCTACAGTATAATAGTTAGGTGTTCCTTTCAGGCTAATTACTACATTTACAGGTGTTTCATCTTGACCCAGATAGTATCTTCCGATCAAAAATGCGTTTGCCCAAAGTGATTTCTTAGTAGGGTTTTGCCAATCTTTTTCATCTCCGTTTGGGATGGCGTACTCGGCAGTACTCAATAAATCCAAATATGCCATAATTGCAGAAGGATCAGATATGCCACGAGGAATATAATTTGAGGAGGAATTATAGTCGCGCGGATCTATGATTTTGATGTAATTTGGCAGAGCCGGGGACATGAGAAGTGTGTGGCTCAAGTATGTCTGGGCAAAATCAGCGATTCTGTCACTTTTTAGTTTTTCTACTCTGGGAACCACTTCATTAGTAGTGGGCAGAGCTGAAAAAGCTATTTGCAATAAGGGTATGTATCTGCTCAAAATATCTAATTGATAGCTATCAATAAATGTTTCATTTTGCCAAATAACTTGATCGCGTTCAGAGTATATTTCGCAGGTCAGACTATGCTTGTAGGTATCATATTCGACATTGATGTTCTGAGAATAGTTCGTATTACTCGCTGATGCTGCTGCCATTGAGAGTGCAAATATGACCCCCAATCCTGAGTATCCTAATGAAGAGTCATAATAACCTGCGTTACTGCTTGAGTATAAACTGCTCATTAGAACTTTCTGTCTGGTGACCTCTGTCTGGTATTTTACCTTCATTCTGTACTTGGGATTTTGTTCGCTTACGATAAATCCTCTGCGTGTAAGAAGTTCGTTAACTGTCGCGGCTATTTCATCGTTAACCAACTGATCAGAGCCTAAAAGCGGCGTGGACTTGCACTCTACAGAAACCGATATTTTTGATGCGGGTAAAATCTTTTCGCTTGATAATGATCTATTCCAAGGAAGGCCAACTGATTGTGGCACTTGGGCACACCCTACTATAAACAACAGATTAAACAAAACCAGATACATGAGATATTTTCTCATTTCAGACCTCTCAATTTATTCTTTACTTAGTTCTGCTTCAAATTCTTAAGAAGCTTTAAACTCATTTCCGTACAGTTTCTTTGTAGAAGACATTCTGTAATAATTACAGCAAAAGAAGTAACTCTTTTTACACTATTTCAAACCCCAATTTGTCGTCAAGAGCTTTCTTATTCTTATAGAAAAAGCTGGGAATAGTACCCGATTGAAAAGCAGCATCTTGCTATCAGCTATTTGAAATAGTAGTAGAATCCCCCGGATGGTATGTACATGGTGATATCGTCTTTGTTATTATAGGTCATGGGCAGTTCCACGCTTACATGAAAACGGTCGGAAAACTCGAATTCAAATCCCGGTCCAGCCCCGATGGTCCAGCGGTCATCCCGAACCCATTTGTTGTCATCAGGAGCATAGTAGCGCTTGACCTTGCGCATGGTATAAGCCATTCCGGTCATTACATAAAACTTGTACCGATCGGAATCGTGAAGTTCCCAAAGGTAATTCGCACCCAGGGAGACCGAGTTTTTACGCGCAGTATGGTATTCGTTATGAGTAAAATCGCTGTTATGATAGTTCGGATCGCGTTGCCCGGTAGCATAAGCTGCAAAAGTCACCTGATAGGCGCTCGACTTTCCCCACTTTCTGATGCTATAACCATTGCCGGTGGATGTGCCAAAATGCAGACCCATGGCAGTATCGTATGCATCCATCGCTAACAAATGTGCGCTGGCACATACCATGAGGACGATCAGTATCTTTTTAACCATGTCTTCAGCTCCTTTATTCTATATTTCTCATGAAAGCAATCGATGGAATATTTGTCAAGCGGATTCTTAGATTCAGCTATATTATGCAAGAGGATGGCAGGTTTGGATATGCTGCTGCGTGCTTATCTTACTTAAAACCTTATCTACAACTGCATATATATAAGGAAGCTAGCAAATATCCGAAGGCTCTGATCTGCAGACCCGGGAACGGTGATGCTGCGACGTCATGAACATGTGATTTGAAATTGACTTGATCTCTGTAAACAGTAACACGATATCACATTATCAAAAAGTTGAAATGCCTGTATGAAAAATCTACTTGACACAATCCTACAGAATATATTCCTATACTTCTTTAGCATTAGAATATGGGATGTAGAATATGAAACAGATTGTAATGATTGTTTTTCACAGCAATTTCAAACACAGACAGAATTTGTCTACCCTTGCCACTAGACTTGTGGGTTTAAACACAAGCAAAATAATGAATCAATAAAGGAGAAGAAATGAAAAAGAGTTTATTTCTGCTTTTGATCCTCACCCTGGCTGCAGCACTCGCTGCTTTTTCAGGATCATTTAGCAACTCAGATACCCCCTTCACTCAAGGTTTAATGGAGTTTAGTGGAGAACCAGAGTGTGCTAAAACTGCTATCAAACAAGTTAATCCTGCTGAGGAACTTCAGCCCAGAGATTTGAGGCTGAATCCTCCCTCTAACCTGACCGCTGTAGTAGTGAATTCCAATGATGTCCAACTTAACTGGAATGCTCCGGCTACCGAGGTGGCAGGATTTTCTGATGGCTTCGAGAGCTACCCGGACTGGGCGCTGAACTTCGCTCCCTGGACACTGATCGATGTTGATCAAAGCGGTACTTTCGGGATACAAGGCCATACCTGGCCCAATGTCTTTGCACCTCAGTCTTTTATTGTATTTAATCCCGGTGCTACCACCCCGCCATTTTCTGGGTCAATGACAGCTCATAGCGGTAACAAAATGTTAGCAAGCTTTTCCTCTACCACACCGCCCAATGACGACTGGCTGATCTCTCCGACTATGGTTGTCCAACCCGGAGATTTTCTCAAATTCTATGCTAGATCACTCAACGATACCTATCTTTTAAATCAGTTTAGTGTGGCCATATCTAATGGTAGCATAATTCCCTCGCAGTTCAATGTAATTAGTGGCACGCTCCCGATTGATGCACCGCTGGACTGGACATTGTTCAGCTATGACCTCAGTTCTTACGTGGGCCTAACAATCCGTTTTGCTATCCACAACAATTCGAACAGGGGATTCTTTCTCAGCTTGGATGACTTTAGGATAGGTCCGGAAGAGTTCTTTGACAGCTTTGAGGCTTATACAGATTTCTCTTTAAATTTCCCCCCATGGACATGTGTAGACGTAGATCAGAGTGGCACTTACGGACATGTCTCATACGAATTTCCAAACCAATTCAGTCCAATGGCTTATATTATATTCAATCCTAATAATACAGTTCCACCTACCGACACGGTGGTCGCCCACAGCGGAGACAAGATGGCTGCTTCTTTTGCAACTACCTCTCCACCCAGCAATGACTGGCTGATCTCTGAGCCTATTGTTATAGGATCTGATTATTTCCTTGATTTTTATGCAGAGACTTACAAAAGTCTCGTCCACTCCCTAGCTCGCTTCAAGGTGGGAATTTCCCTGGGTGGAACCAATCCAGCGGATTTCACTATCATCAGCGGGCCTGACTTTCTGGAAGCGTTGCAGCACTGGACACAGTACACCTTTGATCTGAGCAGTTATACTGGGCTAACCATTCGTTTCGGCATACAATGTGTGTCAACGAACAGTTTTATCTTTTTGGTGGACGATGTGCATGTTGGTCCATATTCAGTTCCGAATCCTCAACCGGTAAATTCCCAGCTGGCAGCAGAACTCCTTCGCAGCACCGGAATTTCCCGGTCAGCTACCACTCTGCCCGATCCTCCGACCCGCGAACTGTTGGGATACAAGATTTACCGCAATGGAGCATTAGTCGGCACAGTAACAAATTTCTCCACTGTTAGTTACAATGATATGAATTTACTGCCTGGACTCTATAGCTATACAGTGACGGCATATTATACATCAGGGGAATCTAATCCGGCTGGTCCCGCCTCTACAACGGTTTATCCACCGGTCAATCCACCCAATAACCTAACTGTAGCAGTTAACGGTGATGATGTTATATTGGATTGGGATGCTCCCGACCTACCGCCTCAGCCTCCTTTTACTGATGGCTTTGAGTCTTACCCAAATTTTTCTCTTTCATTCGCTCCCTGGACCCTGGTGGACGTTGATATGAGTCCGACCTATAACATCGCAGGAACCACCTGGCCAAATGCCTTTGCCGCACAATCCTATATCATATTCAATCAAAGTGCTACAACACCCCCTATTACTTCGGTGCCTGCTCATGGCGGAGCCAAAGTTGCGGCCTGCTTTGCAGCGACCACCCCTCCCAACAACGACTGGATGATGTCTCAGCTCTTTATGCCCAATCCTGGAAACCACTTGAATTTCTGGGCCAGGTCCTACAGTGCACAATATGGCTTGGAACGCTTCAAGGTTGGTATCTCCACAGGAGGAGTGCTTCCATCTAACTATACGATAATTAGTGGAGCCAACTATTTACAGGCACCAGTGGATTGGACTCTTTATAGTTATGACCTCAGTGCCTATGCGGGCCAGCAGATCCGGTTCGGTATCCAATGTGTCTCAGACGACGCTTTCGTTTTCCTGTTGGATGATGTTACCACCGGGGGCAGAAATGCCTTAAGCGCACTGAATCAGCTAGCGCCTCAGGAATCAATGGACCCGCCTCTACGCAACCTACTAGGCTACAAAATCTACCGCGATGGAAACTTGATCCAGGCCATCACAAATACTGCCACCACAACTTTCACGGACGCTAACCGACCTGCGGGTACGTACACCTACGGAGTTTCCGCAAATTATGACAATGGCGAGTCCGCTCCCGAAACAGTGACTGTAACAGTGGACATTCAGCTCGGACCGGTGGTTTTTGAGGATAGCTTTGAGTCTTATGCTAATTTCACTACTCTCTTCGCACCTTGGACCATGATCGATGTTGACAACGTGGAAACTTACGGCTATCCGAACAATAGTTTTCCTGGGTCTGGGAATCCGATGGCATATGTTATTATGAATCCAAGCGCTACTAATCCACCTCTTACCTTCGTCTCTGCCTTTAGTGGATCCAAGATGGCAGCATCATTTGTGTCTTCGGTGCCACCCAATAACGACTGGATGATCTCGCCCAGTGTGCACCTTGGAACCGGAAGTGCCATGAGATTTTATGCTAGATCACACTCTGCAGATAACAGTCTGGAGCGTTTCCGGGTCGGAGTTTCCACCTCTAATGGCATCAGTACGGACAGCTTCCAATATATCTCTGGTGGAAGTTACGTTACTGCTCCGGCAAATTGGACGGCATTTGCCTACGACCTTAGCGCTTATAACAACCAGTCAGTAAGGATCGGCATACGCTGCGTTTCCAATGATGCCTCCACCTTTTATGTAGATGACTTTTCCATACACAGCACAGGCGGGTATGTGGGCAATCCCGAATCCTCCACTCCACCGCTTGCCACAGAACTTCACGGTAATTTCCCTAATCCCTTCAACCCCGAAACAACCATCCGTTTCACCTTGGAAAATGCTTCCAATGTGGCGCTAGAAATCTACAATCTGAAGGGACAATTGGTAAAAACCCTCCTGAACGGTCCAAGCCAGTCTGGATCTCACAGCGTTGTCTGGAACGGCAGGGATTCCGCTGGGCATGCTGTATCCAGCGGTATGTATTACTGCAGAGTAACTACCGGAAATTATACTGGCACAAAAAAGATGATTATGATCAAGTAGGAAATCTCAAGGCAGGCATTACGCCTGCCTTTTTTTGCTATATATTCGGACGATCTTACCTCTAACAATAACAAGGTCATGTAGCACATTATTTAATGTCTAACATCGATATGATTTTGACTTAGAATACCTGCGATTTTCAAGTTATGGGAATTCAGCTTCTGCTAAGGCGGGTATTATTAATGGTACTAAGTCTATAAACTATAAGATTAAAGTGGAATAAGGAGATAATCTATGAAACGTTTATCATTATTACTCATGATAGTTTGCGGTATTGCCTTGGTTTCAATGAACCTGCATGCCAGCGAAGTGACTATTGGCACAGGCAATCAGGCAGCTAAGAAACCATTAAATATGCATAGTATGAATTCATTGTATGAGTGTGTATATTATCAAGATGAATTGCAAATAATCAACGGAACTATAACCGGAGTTGCTTTTTACAACGACTTCATAACAGATCTTCCGAATATGCCCGTCAAGATCTGGCTGGGCACAACTACCCAAACAGATCTAAGCGCAGGATGGGTCCCTTCTACACAGCTGATACAGGTTTTTTCTGGAAGCGTCAATTTCCCCTCGGGGATAAATACGATCAATATTCCCTTTACCACGTCGCTTCTTTACAATGGGGGAGCTTTGGTAATGATGGTGGAACGTCCGATGGATACGAATTCCTACGCGGACGCGGACCAATTCTTATGCCAGACGATTGGTACGACCCGAGCTCTCGACGCTTTTGGAAACATAACAGACTTTGATCCCTCCGCTCCTCCCATCAACGCAACACTCTCAGGCCAATTCCCCAAGACAACATTTTTCTACACAGGTCAGAGCACTGCTAATGACCTCGCCTGCTTAAGCGTGACTGGCAACACAACGCCAGGCCTGGGGTCATCCACAGATTATGTGATCAGTATTGACAATAACGGTACTGCATCACAGAGCAGCTATCAGGTAAAACTGATGAAAGAAGGTGGAATTGTGCTGGGATCAGTAGCTGGCACCGTGATCGCCCCAAACGAGTCTCAAACCTTCACTATTCCATGGATTCCCAACGCAATCGGTCCTACCTACATCTATGGCAAGGTCGTACTGCCGGGTGACGAGATCCCCTCAAATAACGAAAGTCAGCACCTGAACATTGTAGTTCGACCTCAAATTTTCGAGGAAGTTACAGTTGGAGCTGGCGGAAGCACCGGGCGCATACCAATGGATTTTTATTGGAAGAACTCGCTGTTTGAGACAATATATCTTTCCTCGGAACTCAACACCGGAGGACTGCTCTCCGAAATCCAGTTCTATAACAACTTTTCTACCACTATACCCGCAAAGCCAACCAAGATCTGGGTAGGAGAAACCACGCAGACTGATCTGTCTGCCGGCTGGATCCCTTCCTCGCAGCTGAGCCTGGTCTTTAATGGCACGGTTGATTATCCCAGCGGTGCCAATCTTATCCCAATCCACCTTACGACTCTATATGCATATAGCGGAGGGAACCTTGTGGTGATGATTGAACGGCCGATGGATACTTCTTTCTATTCTGCTACAGATTTGTTCGTTACTCAAAGCGGTACAATCCCTGCCCGCACCCGCTTTGTATATGGTGATGCACCAGATTTTGATCCCAGCGCTCCTCCTGCTGTCACACCTGAAGCTATATTCCCCAAGACCACCTTCAAATTCATCGTCAATGGACTTGGTTCGCTTAGTGGCACGGTTTACGCAGGAACAACCCCTCTACCAGGAGCCACCGTCACAATTGACGATACCAATCTTAACTTTACCACCACAGCAAACGGAACCTACAGCTTCCCGTTTTTGGGGGAAGGTCTACACCAAGTCAGTGCTACCATTCACGGTTACAATGTGGTAACCCATCCGGTAAGCATTGTGGAAGACCAGGCCGCTACCCAAGACTTCACTCTCTTGCCCTTAGGTCAAGTCTCTGTTTCCGGACGCATCGTTGGTAGCAACCAACCCACTGAGGGAATTTCTAACGCAACGATCAGGCTCAATGGTTTTGAAGCCTACACTGCAACCACCAGTGCTACCGGTAATTTCATGATACCCAACGTATATATCAATCAAACTTACACTTATGAGGTAATGGTAACCGGATATCATAGAGGCACGGGCCAGGTAGTAGTGGACAACACAAACCTTAATATGGGCCTTGTCATTTTGAACGAAATTGCCTTCCCTCCCCTACAGGTTGTGGCTACCGAATCTGCTGATTTCAGCAATGTTGCTGTTACTTGGAGTGAGCCGGGCCCTATTGGACCAACATGGCTCCATTATGACAGTGGCGCAAATTATAACAGCATCGGCACAGGCGGCATTGCAGACTTTGATGTCGCTATCCGGTTTCCTGCCAATGCCCTGATGGGATATGCAGGTTACTGTCTGCAAGCAGTGAAAGTCTGGCTGGCTGAACCTGGTATTTTCTCAGTCCGTGTCTGGACGGGAGGAACGGCTACAACTCCAGGAACCATGGTTATTGACCAGCTCTTCACGCCCACTCTGAACACTTACAATACAGTTCTTCTGGATAGCCCCATATTTATATCCGGAAGCGAGGAGATTTGGATAGGCTATCACTTAAACGTAATCAGCGGTTATCCTGCCGGTTGTGATGCAGGACCTGCTCTCGAAGGCTTTGGTAATATGATGAATCTGGGGGGACCCTGGACAACCCTGTCAAATAATGCCCCTGGCCTGAATTACAACTGGAACATCCAAGGGTATGTCGGTTTTGGCACGCCTTCTAAGATTAGCAAACTACAGCCTCTTGCTTTTAAGGAAAACACTCATATTTTAGGCACTCTAGCTGCCAAAGATATGGGAAAGACCATCAATACAGCTGCAGTCAATAAACCAATTGAGCTTAGAAACGATCGCGCCTTAGAGGGCTATAAGATATATCGCCTGCTTGCTGCAGATGCCGACAACGAAGCGTTGTGGACACTGCTTACCCCTACGAGCATCACTCCCCTCAATTTTACTGACAATGCCTGGGTAAATCTGCCTCCTGGTGTCTATAATTATGCTGTGAAAGCAGTGTATACAAATGACGTACTTTCCATTGGTTTCATCTCGAACAATATCCACAAAGGTGTTATGGGTTTGCTTACCGGAACTGTTAGCAATTTTGTTACCAACGAACCAATTGAAGGGGCAGTTGTGAATGCCGGCGCGTACACCGGAACGTCCAATGTGGATGGTGTGTATAGTTTTCCTGTTTATACTGGCACATACACGGTGACCGCCTCCAAGTTCGGTTTCCATCCCTATTCCCAGCCTAACGTAGTGATCGTGGGACAGCAAACGACAACTCAGAACATTCAGATGATCGCCCAGAGCGGTAACATAGCTGGTACAATCTACAACACGTCAAATACTGTCATCATTGGTGCCACTGTAAGCTGTGGCAATGTAACCACTACCACCAACGCCAATGGAGCCTATAACATGCAGGTGCGAGTAGGAACGGTAACAGTGACTGCAAGTCATCCGAATTACTCCTCTGTGACCCAGTCTGGAGTGCTTGTGGTGAACGGACAGACTACTACTGTGGATTTCCATCTAGTTGCTAGCGAAACCCTCTTAGAGGAGGGTTTTGAGACCTACGATAATTTCGCCTTGCTGTTTGCTCCATGGACCTGCGTGGACGTTGATCTAAGCGGTACCTACAACATCTCCGGGGTCACTTTCCCGAATTCTGCCTCACCGATGGCTTACATTATCTTTGTACCATCAGCCACTACTCCTAACCTCACAGCAATCGCGCCTCATGGTGGAATCAAGATGGCGGCCTGCTTTGCAGCGACTATCCCTCCCAACAATGACTGGTTAATCACACCAGCTCTGATCAATCCTACCCAGATTAGCTTCTGGGCAAGGTCTCACGTATCCACATATGGCCTAGAGAGATTCAATGTTGGTGTTTCCACTACCGGGACAGATCCTGAGGATTTCACCATCATCAGCGGTGCTAGCTATATTCAGGCTCCATTGGATTGGACTCAATACACGTATTCACTAGCTGGATATACAGGAAATGTGTATGTTGGTATCCAGTGTGTGTCCGATGATGCTTTCACCCTCTTCGTGGACGATGTTACCTCTAGTGGCAAAGTTGCCAATGATGATCCCAATGCGCCGATCAGTATCACTGAACTTCACAATAACTATCCGAATCCTTTTAATCCGGAAACTACTATCAGTTATAGTGTCAAGGCAGCTGATAAAGTGTCTCTCCAGATCTACAATGTGAAGGGACAGTTGGTGAAAACCCTTGTAAACGAAGTAAAAAATATTGGTAAATACTCTATTGTCTGGAACAGTATAGGTGATAGCGGCCAAAAAGTAACCAGCGGAGTATATTTTTGCCGCATGACCAGCGGCTCCTATTCATCTTCCCGTAAAATGATCCTAATGAAGTAAGATACCCGATAACAATCTAAACTTACATCCTGCCGTCGGTTTCACTAGAGACCGACGGCTATTTTATCCTATTGCCTCTTCACTTGCATTTTGAGTTCCTCATCCATCCTCATATTATACAATCACTATCCGGTTGGGACAACCCCTACAGGGCACGGCTAGAGCCTAACCTGATTCTGAGTTTAATCATATGGGCGTAATTCAGTTTCTCCCAATGAGCTTCTAAGTAGTTTTGATCTCTTTTCCTTTTGCATCCCATTTTTCCCCTTTTGTGTAAATCGCTTTCAAAAGTGACACAATCTGTCACTTGTCAAAACAAAAATAGAGCAAGCTAAGTGCTTGCTCTATATGACATATTATAAGCCATTATGACTTAATAAAAGTACAAACTTATTTAAAGTAGTAGTAGAATCCCCCAGAGGGTATGTACATCGTGATATCATCCTTGTCGTTATAAGTCATGGGCAGCTCTATGCTCACATGAAAACGGTCGGAAAACTCAAATTCGAATCCCGGCCCGGCACCTACAGTCCAGCGGTCAGCGCTTCTCCAAATGCCGTCTTCCCGGATCCTGCGCACAGTGTAGGACATTCCTGTCATCACATAAAATTTGTAACGCTCGGAATCGTGAAGGCCCCAAAGGTAATTCGCTCCCAAAGAGACCGAGTTTTTCCGCGTGATGCTGTAGGGATGATGTTTTCTGGTGGTGTAAGCAGCAAAAGTCACCTGGTATGCGTTTGACTCTCCCCATTTACGGATGCTGTAACCATTGCCGGTAGATGTGCCAAAATGCACGCCCATGGCAGTATCGTATTTATCCATAGCTACCAAATGTGCACTAAGGCACACAAAGAGGACGATCAGAATCTTCTTGAACATATCTGGAGCTCCTATTTTTCCTATTTTTCGCATGAAAGCAATTGGGGAATATTTGTCAAGCTGATTTTTGTATTTAGCAATTTTATTGTAGAAGATGGTGGCCGGACATCGATCTTTGGGGAATTGGATAGCCTCTGCCTATGGCTTGCTGTCTGAAGTGTCGTCCTCACCGGACTAATAGGGAACATGCTCCGTCCCTAGCAGTTAACTGCTGGGCTACAGGCATTCGTCTTGCGTCCTACCGGACTTTATCGGCATTTTTCCATTCTCTGTTCGCCTTCCGCCCTGCCGGACTTATTGGCTTTTTTCCATTCTCTTTTGGCCTTCCTTCCTACCAAAACTCACAGGCATTTTTCCCATTCTCTATTCATTCCATCCCAAGCTCAAAACGACCTCCAAAATTCTCAATTTTCAATTCCCCATTCTCAATTATCCTTCCCCCATTTTCAATTAATTCTTGACATTCTCGCCCATCAAGAGATTTGTATTCCCAGAACACATATAAAGGGGAACCCATTTGCGCAGAGTCGATATCATCATCTTGTCCGTGTGTGCCTTACTGGTAACCGTCAGTGTCAGCCTGCTATTGCTCTCGCTTACCAAAGCCGAAGGCAGCCAGGCATTAGAAAGCGATCCCATCAACGTTAGCCACGATCCTATTCAGGCTGACAGCCTGCGTGAGGCTCTGCCTGTGCTGAATTTTGGCAAGCGCATGGTGGTGATGAGCGCCAAGGCCACATACACTATAGACGGGCAATTGGTCAGCAAAAAACGCTATCTGCACGGCTTTATGAACGAACTTGCTCCTTACGATTTTGCCCTGGTTTGGGGAGATATGCCACTGTATCTGAAGCAGATGACGTTCCGGCAGACCTCTCGCTTCTGTCTGTTCAATATGAAGAAGAACGCCACTATAGATCCCCAATATGTGCAATTTCACATGTCAAACAACCATCTGATTCCGGCCACTAAAAACATCAAAAAAGCCATGCAGAAAGCCAGAAAAGGTGAGCTGATCCGCATTGAAGGGCATCTCGTGGATGTAGAGGCCAGCAGGAATGGCAGGATGATCGCCGCTTGGGGCAGCAGCGTATCGCGTGAAGATATCGGCAATGGCGCGTGTGAACTGATCTATGTTACGCGTCTCAGAATAGGTGACACGATCTACGAATAGCCCTTTTTAGCCGATACCCGAGCTATTGGATCAAATAGCTATAAACCAGCCGGTACAATAGCGTATTACAGATTTCCTTTACCGCATCTCTTTCGGCATTGCGCTGGCCATTTTCGCGGCTGTTTCCGCCACTTTTCAGATTCTTCTGTTCCAGATAATTCACTGTGGCACCGGTCTTTGGATCCAGCAAGGTAAGATGGATATCGGCAAAGGTGGTATAGTAATTCAGCCTGGACAGGTAGTCCCCATCTTTGGGGAAGATTCTGATCTGGATGATGTACTGGGAATCCTCCGCTTTTGAGCTCTGCGCCAGATTGAGATTGGCCAGAGCGCCACCCACGGATTCACTCTGTCCGCTTTGATAACCGGAGATGTAGGCATAATCCAGATAAACCTGGGGCCGGGAAACCTTTAGCTTCAGCCTTTGGGGGACGAAGTGCAGGTTCTGCCAGATACCCAGAGCCGTGGAGTTTTGAAAATGCGCATCGTAATGATGCTGGTCAAAGCATAGATCGATATATTGAGTGGCTGCAAAGCTATCTATCCTGTTGATTGTGATCGAAAAATTGCCCTGGTTATCGCTAAAAGCTGAAGCCGGGATTTTGATAGTATCAGAGCTGAAACTCAGCGGGATTTTGGGGGCTGGAGTCTCTTGATCGACCAGGAAGGTGGTCCCACCGATGAGGATGGGCTTGGAATCCTTGGCGGTCACTTCCAGATAGGCACTATCCCAGACGTATTGCAGCTTCAGAGGTAGATCGTAAAGCCGCGCAAAGATCTCTGTGCCCAGATCCTGCCCCCCATAGATCAGCGGCATGTCCAGGAATTCTGCGACACCGTCCAGAGCTGAGATCAGCAGCAAAATACCTGAGGCGGGAGAGTTTTGATTAAGATCGTATTTCCCCAAAAGATCAGCGGCTTTGGCCAGGGCTCTGTCTCGCAGAACTGCGCGCTCGGCATAGTAATCTGCTTTGCTGAGGCGATAGAGCACATAGTATTTTTGACCGTCTTCATAGCTGCGCACAGGGCTGAGGTTCTTCAGACGGGCGGATGTACTGCTGCGAATCTGGGAGAGATACTCTGTGTGCGAGATGCCGTATCTTTCGCTATCGTTGATATTTACATCGCTCTCGATCTTGGTGCTGATCTGCATGGCAATCTCCCGGGCGGCATAATCCCGGGCCAGTTCTTTGTAATCCGGCTGACGCGTGCTTACCACGCTGAGGGCGCTAAAATACTGCGGATTATGCTCAAAGCCATCGATCCAGGCAGGCAAGGTACTATTTGTGCTGCAAGAGCAGAGCAGGATCAAGATCGCCAGTAGCTGTAGATATTTCATTTGATATATTCGAAAAAGTAAGAGGCGATATCTCTGCTGAGCACATTCAGGGTTTCATTGACCATTTCTTTGGCTGTGGGGGCAGAGGGCTCACCCTTTTGGGCAAGATTCTTTTGGCTGGGGCTGAGCGCGCGGACATCGCCACTGATGACTTCGCCCCATTCCGCTTCAAAGTTCTGAGATCCGCTCAGGCTTTTCTGCAGCATAATTCTCCCGGTAGATACATCCACCACGGAAAAGGAAGCTAAAATCTGCAAGCCAGATCTTTTGGTATATTTGCGAAAGTGGCAGCTCACTTCTTTATTAGTCGATTGCTCCTGGCTCTCATCCTCGATATCGACATTGGCGGTTTCGTGCACATCAAGAGCTGTGATCCGGGGTGAGATATAGTCCACTTGCAATATTCTGCCGCTCAAGATCTCCTGTGCCCCTAAAAGCAGCCCAATGCGGGCGGCGCTGGATTCATTCACGAGTCCTGAAGTGCTCAGTTCCTGCTCCTGCATCACTTGATCCATCTGCGCCCGGGTGATGATCTCCACAAATTCGCAATTGTCCTGATCATAAATAATGTAACTGAGCACCAGATCGGCAAGGATATCGGCAATGGCTCCATAGCGGCCATGAGCGCCGGATTTATCTTCAAAAGCGGTGATGGCGACGCGGGTAATGGCATTTTGCCGGGCAGTTTCATAGCGGGAGGCGCTATCTTTGAAATCCGGAACCAGATTCAAGGCAGATTGGAAGAAACCTGCGGCTTTTTTCTGCGAGCTGCGGCTGCTGTCTATCCTGCTCTGACGGATGCCTTTTTGATAATAGTTTTCGGCGGCATTTGTTCTGGCCTCATTGATAGCGGAGCTGTAATCCCTGGAGTCAAATATCAGGCGGACACCACTATGGGGATCGCTGAGAGGGGGTAGCTTGCGCACTGAGCGATGCAGCTTTTCCAGAGCTGTATATTCATCCAGAATGAACTCCCATTTATCATTGTTTTCGCTGTCTTTCAGCGCGGATATCTCATCCAGATGTCTTTGATTGGCTTTGGGATAAGCCTCCTGCAGGGTATAAATGGCTTTATCATAATCCGGCTTCAGCAAGAGCGATTCGGCTGCCAGCATGGTGGCTCTATCGTAATCTCCCCTTTCTAAAAAGTTCAGGGCTTTTTTGTGTAAGTTTTTATTCTTGGAGCATCCAGCAAAGCCAGAGACCAGTAAAAGCATTATTATGACAAGCAGCAGGGCCTGGTTCTTCATCGTAAACCTCAATTTTGTACAGTAAAAATTCATTGTGAATACTCCTATCTCAAAGCTGTCAGTCTGTCAAGCGGGAAAATCCAGGGGCAGATTCTCCCATTTATTGTGCCCTCAGTATTAGTCTATGCTGGTGAATCGTTTAAGGGCATGCGGTTCACCGATTTTTCCCGACATTGATACCCCGTATGCAGTATAGCTCACATGATCCTTGAAAGAATATAGGTGGCGGTTTTTAACCGCCACGCTAGGGGGCTGCCATTTGCTACAAGACGTTTTCCTGGCCTTTGAAGGCCAGGCACTCGCAGCCATATCTTTATATTTACTCAGATCATGAAGATGGCTTCGAAATGGAAGTCCAATATCCCTAAGCATCGAATGATAAAGATTTCAGATCGCTACCCAATACAGATAATATATGAAAGAGGAAATAGAGCTGCGGGTGTCCTGCCTTCAGAGGCGGGGAAAGATTCTTGGGACAGGTTATAGCTCATAGCGCAAGGGTTAAAACCCTTGCCTGGAGTCTTTTAAGGCAGGTTGGTATATTCCTGGCAAAGAACTCACATCATCCTTGAAAGAATATAAGTGGTGGTTTTTAACCGCCACATCACAGGCTGCCATTTGCTACAAGACGTTTTCATAGCCTATAGTATTTTAAGGCGTTCATTCAGGGCCTCTTTCCAGGCAGCCATAAAAATGCGGATACGGATGTAGCAAAACCCTTGCCCATAGTCTTTCAAGGCAAGTAGAAAATATGGATATGGAATTGGTGTTTTTTCTGAAAGAGAACCTAACCCCACATTTATCTACGAGGCTTTGGGCACAACAAATTCCTCTTTTTGAGCTAAAGCGAAGAATGACTTGACAGATATTCAACCGCATAATTTATGTAGATTGAGAATCTGATTCCGGTTTTACATAGGAGTTGACCATGATAACACGTACAATTGAGGCCCTGCTACCCGAACTTTGCAAAGGTTTTCCGATCATTACCATCACGGGTCCCAGACAGTCCGGCAAGACCACTTTGGCTAAAATGGCCTATCCCAGCCATAAATATCTGGACTTGGAAAACCTTATTACCCGCAGAATCGCCAATGAGGATCCAGCAGCCTTGATCGATGATCCCAAGGCAAACTACATCCTGGATGAATTCCAGTATGCCCCCAGCATCTTATCTTTTCTCAAAGAATTGGTGGATATCAATCAGATTGAGGGTCAATTTGTACTTACGGGCTCCAATCAATTTTCCCTGATGCGGGATGTATCGCAATCCTTAGCGGGACGGACGGCGGTTTTGGAGTTGCTTCCCTTTAGCAGCCAAGAAGCCTACCCCGAAGTTGATCTAGACTTAAACACGGTGATCTATCGTGGTTTTTATCCCAGACTGGTTGCTCAGCAGATGAATCCAGGAGTGTTTTACGATTCCTATATCCAGACCTACCTGCAAAGGGATGTAAGGCAGCTTATGAATGTGCAGAATATAGAGGCCTTTGGCAGATTCCTTTCTTTATGTGCAGGCAGAACGGGTGGCATTCTGAACAAGGTATCGCTGGCCAATGATACCGGGGTAGATACAAAAACCGTGAGCAATTGGTTAAGCGTGCTCCAGGCCAGTTATATCATCTATTTGCTTCCCTCCTGGCATGGCAATGTATCCAAACGCCTCATCAAAAGTCCCAAACTGTATTTCTATGATACCGGGCTTGCCTGCAGGTTGCTAGAAATCAGGGATGCCGATGATCTGGCCAGTCACCCTCTGCGGGGCAATCTCTTCGAAACTCTCATTGTCTGTGAAGCGCTGAAGTTTTATCATAACCGTGGGATTAATCCTCCCCTCAGTTTCTTTCGCGAATCAAACGGGACCGAGGTCGATCTCATTGTGGAAAAAGCCGGAAGAGCATATCCCATTGAAATCAAATCTGCTGCCATGATCAACCACTCTTTCTATAGCAATCTGGGCAAGTTCAGAGCCTTGGTCTCCGGTGCAGGTGAAGGCCGGCTGGTATATTCCGGACAGCAGAGCTGGCGGGACAGAACTTACCGGAATGTGGGCTGGAGAGATTTTTACCAGGAATTGCAGATGATCGAGATAGGGGATGAAAGATGAAACTATTCCAACTGATTCATATAGTCACAGCAATTGGGCAGATCAAACGGATTTACACGGATAAAGAGTATAAGGGTTGATAGATAGGGCGGGGGAAGCTGCTGGATTCGATACGCCTCGTGTCGAGATAGGGCAAAGGCCTTGGGAAAGGTGGAACCAGCTTGCTGAGAAGGTTGCCTGCTCAGCAAACTGGTTGGGACCGCTGTCTGAAGATAGCGCTACGGCCGGCTGAAGCCAGCGAAACTGCCGGATGAATCCAGCGTTACCCCCCCTAATAGCTCTTGCATATCTTTTTTGTAACAGCAGCATGGCCGGGCACACGTAGCAGATAAATGCCACTGGGACAGTTCTGCCCTTGTTTGTCTTTCCCATCCCACTGGGTTTCGCCTTTGCTGAGCTGGACAGAGCGTACTAATTGCCCCTTGATATTGTAGATCTCGATGCGATTTTCACCAACTACTGCCCCATCATCCTGTGTGAGTTTGATATCGAGCTGATCTTTCATCGGATTTGGATAGGCGATGATGGGAGCTGAAGCTACCACTTGGACTTCGTCCAAGTTTGGCACTTGCCCATTTGGTAAAAGTTTTGCCACTGCAATATCATAATAATTGATAGTCCCAACAAAGTAAATGCAAGCTTCTGAATCGATTTTTAAAATATCTAAATTATGCTTAGGAGAATGGTAGGCAAATTGCAGGGTTATCTCATCATAATTTTCAATCCAGTTGTTTTCGAGCTTATGATCATATTTTGCTAATATGGCCTTATCGAATGGATACCCCCCTCCCAACAAAACAAAATGATCTGCTCCAAATGCCACCGAGCAAATGCTGAACAAATCGGAGCCAATATTATAGGAATGTATATTCCCCACTGCATCAATAGTGCTTAGAATCGTGCTCTGATTTTCGTCTATCGTAAACACCATCAATGAATCGGAATTACAAAACATCGACATACCATGCCATAGATCAAAGCCACTAATGTCGTAGCGGCTCTGGATGGCTCCATCCAGATCTGCATGCAGGATACTCAGATCATCAGAACCAAGAGAGCAGGCAATATAGACAGAATTATCGTCTTTTTGCACCAGGCCTCTACCGGTGGTTGAGTCTGCAGAATACCTCAAATCTGTCGGATAATAATTTGCGGCCAAAGAATCTCCCAGTGCGCTCATCCGAAAAAAGGCAGCATGATATACAGCCGCTGAAGTCTTGCTTATTCTCCCGCAGGCCAATATTTCACCATTGGGCAGGCGCATGGCTTTGCTGAAATAGCTATGCCAGACCGCGAACGATTTTTGCTCATTCGTAATAACTGTCCCGTTTGTGTCTATAGACCCGGTGAAATAATTTTGTGGCTTGTACATAATGAAATGCACCCTATCGTCACTATCTATCCCGGTACCTATGATGTAATCATAATCACTCCAGCGGGAATGAACCGAAGTTTGCTCTGCCTCGCTAGCTCGATTGTTTTCATCACGAAAGGAATAAGGCCCCCTCTGCCACAATAAATTACCTTGAGGGTCAAGTTTTATGATCAATGCTCCGTAATTCCACCACCCCTCCCAATCCATATAGCCTGCATTACAGAGGATCACGATACTGTTATCAGAACAAAGATAAGTATTTTTTGGGATAAAATACTCCAATTCATCTATCGATATTGTGCTGATGTATCCAGATTTTGCATAGCAGACTATGCAGGCCAGCAGGCTGAGTAGTATAATAAGAATCTTTTTCATGGGTTCTCCTAATAAGTTTTACATATTCTTCTGGTTTGTGAGCTGCACTTATCCGTGTGGAGCAGGTAAATGCCAGGGGGCATTTTCAAAGGAAGATGCGATAGTGTGTAATACCTGCATAGGGCTTTGGTCCATGGCTACGCCCACGCCAATCAGGATGAATCCTGCTAATGACAGCTTTCGCATAAGAACTCCTTGAGTATTGTGATACTCCTTGTATTCAGTCTCTGGATCTATAGAGCATAAATAGAGAGGTCTCAAAAGTTTGTTGCAAATTTCAAGCCATATTATTAAATTTATTTGAGAGCATGATAGTTCTCATTTTTTCACGCAATCTTAAGCTTAAACAAGCTTAGTGCAACTTTCTCTATAGTTGCTTTTGCAGTCAAGCTCTATTTTTAGATTAGCGTTTTGTGATGGATTGAAGCTCTGTGGAATCGGCTGGCAGAATCTCAGTATCTGTGTACTATTTAGTTCAATTTTGTTTAGGCCCCAATCCTGGCTTTTACATTAGTAATTGCAGTATAGTCCGGTAGGACGAAAGGCGAATGCCAATAGCCCAGCAGATGACTGCTGGGGAGCGGTGTATTGCCACATTGAGTCCGGAGCGTAGCGCAGGACGACAGCTGATAGGCGGATAAGTACCGTCCTGCGCTACGCTCCGGACTCAGGAATCCATCTGCCAGCCGCCCCAGCAGTTACCTGCTGGGCTAAGGCGATAAACGCTGTCGTGCTCCGCACTCTCATAGTATGGTCTTTCTGCTGCTTTCTGCTGCCTTTGATTCACTTTTCACAGACCTTATTTCTGGAATGAAACCCTTTTAAGTATCCACTTTTATCAGGGTCGTTGCAGTTGGCAAGGAAAACTTTTCTAAGGGGGTCACAAAAGATAGGTATGTAGCACAATTTCAATTTGTTAACAGGTCCATTGAT
>Ga0265295_1000697_pt1 | contig 64759 bp, 66 predicted proteins | sample Munlansysbiofilm_FD_192503 | JGI IMG/M metagenome (GOLD analysis project Ga0265295, IMG submission 192503) | Leachate microbial communities from a municipal landfill in Southern Ontario, Canada - Methane capture system biofilm | ecosystem: Engineered > Solid waste > Landfill > Unclassified ... | reverse complement strand
AAGATATCTTTGAAGAGTGCTTAGGATATAGACTAGATACTACAAATCCATCATCATACAACCTAGAACGTGAGAAGAAAAACGAAACAGATAGCAAAAAAGCTGATGGTGCTATCATCATAGATGGTAAGATAATAGGCATCATAGAGCTAAAAGCCCAAGATACCAAAAATCTTGATAGAGTACAAGCTCAGGCGTTTTATTATCTATCACAGCATCAAGATGCCAAATATGTCATTATTTCTAACTTTGATGAACTAAGATTGTATATAGAAAAATCAACAGCTTATGAAAGATTTAGCCTTTTTGATCTTGATTTTGAGGAGTTTAAAAAGTTTCATTTGTTGCTCTCATATGAAAGTATCCAAAAAAATATTCCACGTAAAATCAAAGAAAAATCCAACTCTTTTGAACAAAATATCTCAAAAGAGCTATACAAAGACTATTCTACTTTTAGGCTAGAGCTTTTTGAAAATATAGTCAAAAACAATCACAAAGATAAAAATATAGACAAATCCATACTTCTAAGACTTACTCAAAAGCTTTGTGATAGGATAATCTTTATGCTTTTTGCTGAAGATAGAGGACTTCTTAGAGCCAATACTATCCGTGAGATAAGAGAGGAGTTTGCAAATCAAAAGTTTACTGATTATGATCTATATGATATATATAAGTTTTATTTTGATGCTATTTCACTAGGAAATGATAAGCTAGATATCCCTAGATACAATGGTGGGATGTTTTTAAAAGATGAGCTACTTGATAGCTTAAAAATAGATGATGATATCTTAGATACAAAGGTGCAAAAACTATCTGATTATGATTTTTTGAGTGAAGTTAGTGTCAATATCTTAGGGCATATATTTGAACAATCTTTAACAGATCTTGAAGAGCTTCAAGCAAACCTAGATGATACCAGCTATGATAAAACAAAATCAAAAAGAAAAAAAGATGGAGTTTTTTATACACCAGAATATATCACAAGATATATAGTAGAAAACACTTTAGGCAAAATGTGTACAGATAAAAGAGCTGAGTTACAAATTTCGGAAGTGGGGCTTCAGCCCCACCAAACACAAAAAGTGGGACTAAAGTCCCACCTCCAAGAACAAACAAAACAAAATATATTAGCTTATAAAGATTGGCTTTTAAACTTAAAAATCCTAGACCCCGCTTGTGGTAGTGGTGCGTTTTTGAACCAAGCGTTAGAGTTTCTCATCGCTGAGCACTATCAGCTCTCTGATGAGCTATCGCTGATGGGAGATTTGTTTGCTTCTTATATGGTAGAAGAAGCGGTACTAGAAAACAACCTTTTTGGAGTAGATATCAACGAAGATGCAGTTGAGATAGCAAAGCTCTCTTTGTGGCTTAGAACTGCACAAAGAGGAAGAGTACTAACAAGGCTAAGTGATAAGATAATTTGTGCAAATTCACTACTAGAAATGCCATTTGCTGAAAATAGTTTTGATGTAGTTATTGGAAATCCGCCGTATTTTAATATTCAAACTTTTGGAGCAAAATCTAAAATAGCAGAAGCTATACAAAATAAATATCCAGAAATTTGGCAAGATAAAAGTGATATTTTATTTTACTTTATAGCATTAGCAATTAAATTAACAAAAAATAAAGTTGGATTTATTGTTTCCAATGCCTTTATGTTTTCAGATAAAGCTCAAAAATTAAGAAACTTTATCTTAGAAAATTCAAGTATTAATAAAATTACAAATTTTGAGAAATATATGGTTTTTGAAGATGCATCAATAACAACTGCAATTATTGAAATTAATAAAAATAAAGAATTTAATCAAACACTAGCATATAGTTTTAAAGATAAAAACTATACTCAAAATGATATTTATGAAGCTTTAATTAGTGAAAAAAATTATTTTGATGTTAAATTAAAACAAAATAGTGTTTATGCTTTAGTCGATGACAAAATAAATTCAATTAATGTAAAAATAGATAAAAATTATTCAAAATTAAATGAAATTTTTAAAATAGGGAAAGGTATGGAAACGGCTGCAAATAATGTATTTTTATTTAAAGATTTTCCAAATAACTTTCCTAGTGAATATATTAAAAAAAGAATGAGTGGTGAAATTATAGGTAAATATGAAATCAAAAGTTTAAAGGAGTATATTTTATATTTTGAGAACGTAGAAAACTTTGAAGAATTACCAAAGGAAATACAAAATCATTTATTAGAGAATAAAGAGTTTTTAGAAAATAGAGCAACTGTAAAAAATGAAGGTAGAATTTGGTGGAGATATAGCCGTCCAATGCATAAAGATTTTTATCACTTAAATAAAATTTGGTGTTCATATAGGGCAAAAGAGAATATTTTTTGCTTTGATGATACAAAAGAGTATATTGGACTTACAAATACAACAGTTATTTTTGATACAAATGAAGAATTAAATCTCAAATATTTATTAGCTCTTTTAAATTCAAAAGTTTTAAATTTTAGATATAAAAGTATCAAAAAACCTCTAAGAAGAGTTGCTTTTTTAGGAGATTTTATCACTTATAGCTAAAAATCAAAAACTCCCAACGTTTTAACAGTTTGATTTTTTTAACGCTATTCATTCTAAAATCTTATTTCCTAAAAAAACAAAGCTTTACTTTTGCTGGAGTGATGAGCTTTTTATAGCTTTAAAATTATTATGATTATTTTAGCTTTTTGGTGACATTGAAATGTCACTTCCAAAAACAGGAAGTGAGGATTTATCCTCACCCACTCAAAAAAGTATAATAATAAAGAATAATAAAAGTTTTACTTTCTACTGGGACGATGAGCTTTTTATAGCTTTAAAATTATTATGATTATTTTAGCTTTTTGGTGACATTGAAATGTCACTTCCAAAAACAGGAAGTGAGGATTTATCCTCACCCACTCAAAAAAGTATAATATTCAAAAAAATATAAAAAGCTTGGCAAATAAAAAATAAAATCTTAAAAAAAAGAAAATAAAAACTCACAAAAGCCCTTAAATACGAGGGTTTTTATAAAACTTTTATTTTTTTGGAAAATAAAAAAGACATAAAAAGAAATAAAACCTTTATATTTCTTAAAGTATAGTTTAATTAACTATATATTTACTATATAATATGCTATAATATTTCATAGTAAGTTTAGGAGTATATTATGGTTAGCTATAAGAAAAATGAACTCTTATCTATAACAGATTTTACAAAGTCAATAAGCAAAGTTTTAAATGATGTAAAAGAAAAAAGTTTAGAAAGAGTAGGGATTTTAAAAAACAATCGCCTTGAAGCTGTCGTTATATCTATAGAAGAGTATGAAAAACTAAAAAAACTTGAAGAGTTTATAGAGCATAAAGAGATTTATGAGACTCTAAAAAATAGACAAAATGAGTCCAAAGAGTCATATCTTTCTTTAGAAGAGATGGCAAAAAAACTTGATATAGATTTTGATAAAGTATAATATTCAAAGATATATCACTTGAAATGGTGGCATTAAAATCCAACTTCCTATAGTATAATGAAATAAATAATAAGTTAGATGAATTTTTAACTGTTTGTATTTTGGAAATAGTTCAAAATAAGCTTGGTAGGGATGTTGTTAAAAATATAGAACACTATAACATAAAATTTAAATTTAATTTTATATTAAGCTTATATTAGTAGAATTATTGTGCAGTATATAGTATAAAATCTTAGGAGTGTATGAAATGACAAAAGCTTTTTTAGAACCATTGATAATAAAGCAAGAAAATGAAAAATTCATACATAAGGCATTCTCTAAAAAAAATATACAAAAAATTAAAGATTTCGATACTATAAAAAGACCAAAACTCAAAAAAACAAAAGATAGAAAACTATCTATTTCAGACTTGATATAGACTTGATTTTATGACAAGAGAACGATTTGATGAGTGTTTTTCTTGCTTCCAACTTTTGGAAATAGTTTCAAAATCTGACTCAAAAAGAAAAATAAAAAGATTGCTTGAAACTTTTTCTTGTTCCAAAAACTTCGACTTGCAAGATTTTTTACATAATAAAGCTTTAACTTTTGAACAACATCTTCGTTCTAGAACTTACTTGTATGTTGATAATGAGACTAAAGAAGTAGTTGCTTATTTTACTATAGCAATAAGTATGTTATTTACAAATGATTTATCTAATGATACTATAAAACTTTTGGATGGTTATAAAGATGATACTAGAAGTATCCCATGTTTTTTAATAGGACAATTAGGAAAATCAGATAAGTATAAAAAATATAAAATAGGTGAGTATTTATTATCTGATGCTTTAGATATTATTGATTGTTCACAAAATAGTTTAGGTGGAAGATTTATTTTGATTGATTCTGTAAATAATCCTAAAGTTTTAGAATTTTATAAAGAAAACTCTTTTTTGGCAATAGAAAATGACAAAGAGTCAGAAAGTATTAAAATGATAAAACCATATTTTTCAGAATAAAAGCAACTCTTCATAGAGGTTTTTGATACTTTTTTGACGGGACAAAAAAGTATAATAATAAAGAATAATAAAAGTTTTACTTTCTACTGGGATGATGAGCTTTTTATAGCTTTAAAAATTGTTATGATTGTTTTAGCTTTGGTGACAATGAATTGTCACTTCCAAAAACAGGAAGTGAGGATTTCTCAAAGAGAGTGCCAAGGCACAAGATCCTCACCCATTCAAAAAAGTATAATATTCAATACACTTGTTGCCCACTGACGAAAAAGTGTTGCTTTTTTGGAATTGACTTTATATCCTACAGAGATAACCATATCTAGATTATAATAATTTACTTTTCTTTTTTTACCATCTTTTGTAACTTGTTCCAAAATGGAACAGGTTGAATTTTGTAACAATTCACCATCTTTATAAATGTTTCCTATATGTTTTACAACTGCTGGTCTTTGTACACCAAAAATAGTTGCAATATCCTCTGTTAAAAGCCAGATGCTTTCTTCTTCTATAGCTATTTCTAATTCTATTTCACCATCACTATATACTACTAAATTTTGTTCCATATTTACTCTTTTAGACTTTAAAAGTAAATTATATAGTTATATATCTTAAAGGATAGTAAATGATTGTAAGAATAGGTGACAATGAATTGTCACTTCCTAAAGAGAAAGTATATTTACTATGGTGGAAGTAAGGTTTTAACCTTACCCACTTAAAAAAGTATAATAGTCAAAGATATATCACTTAAGAAATGGTGACAATGAATTGTCACTTCCAGAAAAACTTTACTTTCATACAAATAACTATTTACTACTCACCACTCACAAATCACCACTTACTATCAACTAATGACTATTTAATCCCAATTTTAGTACAATTTAGTAATTTTGCTAATAGTTAGTATTGGAGATATTATGACAAAAAACTATTTATTTACAAGTGAATCCGTAACAGAGGGGCATCCAGATAAGATGGCTGATCAAATAAGTGATGCTATTTTGGATTATATTATAGAGCAAGATCCAAAAGCTAGAGTAGCTTGTGAGACTATGTTATCAAATGGATATTGTATTATTGCAGGTGAAATAAGAACGCAAACATATGCTCCATTAGCTGAGATTGCACGGGATGTGATAAGAGAAATAGGTTATACAGATGCTAGTTTTGGTTTTGATTATAGAAGTGCAGGGGTATTAAACGGTGTTGGAGAGCAAAGTCCAGATATAGCTCAAGGAGTAGATAAAGCTGATGGAGAGCAGGGTGCTGGGGATCAAGGGATGATGTTTGGATATGCTTGTGATGAGACACCAGAGTTTATGCCTATATCTATTATGTTAGCACATAAACTAGCTCATCAGTTAGCTGTGGTAAGAAAAAATGGTACTTTACCTTATCTTAGACCAGATGGTAAAACACAAGTTACTGTTGAATATGAAAATGATAAGATAAAAAGAATACATACAATAGTAGTATCATCTCAACACAGTGCAGATGTTCCTATGGATATATTAAAAGAGGGGATTATAGAAGATGTAATCAAACCTATTATTCCAAAAGAGTATCTTGATGAGGATACAATTATACATATAAACCCAACAGGTAGATTTGTTATAGGTGGACCAGCAGGTGATACAGGACTAACTGGAAGAAAGATTATAGTAGATACTTATGGTGGAATTTGTCCTCATGGAGGAGGGGCATTTAGTGGTAAAGATCCTAGCAAAGTAGATAGAAGTGGAGCATATATGGCAAGATATATAGCTAAAAATCTAGTTGCTAGTGGTATATGTAAAAAAGCTTCTATTCAAATTTCATATGCTATTGGTATAAGTAAACCAGTTTCAGTTATGGTTGATACTCATAATACTTCAAATATAAGTGAAGAGCTTATTGAGGAGTGTGTATTAAAACTTTTTCCATTAACTCCTGCTGGGATAATAAAAGAACTTGATTTAATTAGACCAATTTACAAAAAAACTGCAACATATGGACATTTTGGAAGAGAGTTAGAAGAGTTTAAATGGGAAAAAACAGATAGAGTAGAAGAAATTAAGTCATTTTTAAAGTTGCTTTAAAGTCTTTTTTATTTTATATTTGATAAAGTATCATAAATTAATATAGGAGATTAATATGGCAGTAAAAATTACTGATTTATGTATAAGTTGTGATGCATGTCTAGATGAGTGTCCAACAGAGGCTATAGTTGATAATGATGATAACCCAACTGGTGAGGATATCTATTTTGTATATAGTGATAAATGTGTTGAGTGTATAGGACACCACGATGTACCAGCATGTGCTGATGCATGTCCAACTGAAGGATGTATAGTATGGGACAATCCAAAAACAGATGGTGCTGTTGATGGTGAGCCTGTAGTTCAAGATTGATTTTTGATAGATATTTGATTAAAAAGGCAGGGGGTTTATTTTACCTCTTGCCTTTTTTTGATTTTTTAGATATAATCCGCGACTTGAAAAAACAAATATCAAAATATGGAGAAACAGATGGAACAAACATTGTCTATAATTAAGCCAGATGCTGTAAAGAAGGGTGTAATTGGTAAAATTCTTGATAGATTTGAATCAAATGGACTTAGAGTTGTAGCTACAAAAAAAATACAACTAAGCAAAGAAGATGCACAAAAATTTTATGCAGTACACTGTGAAAGACCATTTTTTAATGATCTTGTAGAGTTTATGATAAGTGGACCTGTTGTAGTAAGTGTACTTGAAGGTGAAAATGCAGTACTTAAAAACAGAGATTTAATGGGTGCTACAAATCCAAAAGAAGCAGCAGCAGGAACAATAAGAGCAGATTTTGCAGAAAATATTGATGCAAATGCAGTTCATGGAAGCGATAGCTTAGAAAATGCAAAAATAGAGATAGAGTTTTTCTTTGCAAAAAGAGAGCTTTGTTAAGTAATTATGAAGATAGAGTTTAAAAAAGTACCATTTGATAGTAAAAATTTTCAAATTAATGATATAAATTTAGTTAAAATTGAGGGTACTTTTTGTAAAATAACACAAGAGTTAGTTAAAATCACAACAAATATAAGTGGAAGTTTGGATACTCTATGTTCTAGATGTGGTAAAGATATGCTAGTCGATCTAGATGAGAATATCGAGTTTTTGGTAAGTGATGGCATCTATAAGGGTGACAATTTAGAAGAACTTGATGTGATTGAGTCGTTTGATAATAGTGTTGATTTTGATGAGATTTTAAAAAGTGAGTTAGAATCAATAAGATCAGATTATCATATTTGTGATGAGTGCTTAGATAAGCAAGAGTTATTAGAAAAAGAATTTTAAATCAAAAAAGGATAAGAAATGGCAGTACCTAAAAGAAGAGTGAGTCATACAAGAAGTGCAAAAAGAAGAACTCACTATAAAATAACATTAAAAAGACCAGTAAAAGATGTTGATGGCACATGGAAAATGCCACACAATGTAAATCCAACAACGGGTGAATATAAAAACTAATGGTAAAGATTGCTATAGATGCAATGGGTGGGGACTTTGGTCCTACGCCTATAATGGAAGGTTTAGTTGATGCTATGAAAAGAAACAATAGCTTCAATGCTGTTGTTGTTGGTAAAGAAGAGGAATTACGACACTTTATTCCAAAGACTCTTATGTCAAGAGTGGAGTTTTTGGAAGCAAGTGATGTAATAGATATGAAAGATGGTGCTACTGATGCTCTAAAAAGAAAAGAGAGTTCTATCTATAAAGCTGTAGATTTAGTAAAAGAAGGTAGTGCTGATGCTGTAGTAAGTGCTGGACATAGTGGTGCTACTATGAGTTTGGCTACTCTTAGAATTGGTAGAATCAAAGGTGTTAGTCGTCCTGCTATTGCTACACTTATGCCAACAATAGATGCTGATAATATTTTGGTACTAGATGTTGGGGCAAATGTTGATTGTGAAGCTAAAAATCTTTTTGAATTTGCTGTTATGGGACAAGCATATGCAAAATATGTAGGACAAATAGATGATCCTTTGGTAGGGCTTCTTAGTAATGGTGAAGAAGAGAGCAAGGGTAATGAAACTACAAAAGCTGCACATAAGATGATGTCAAAATTGCCAAACTTTGCAGGTAATGTTGAGGGTAATGATATTTTCAAAGGTACTATTGATGTGGTAGTATGTGATGGTTTTGTAGGTAATATTTTACTTAAAACAGCTGAGGGTGTAGCTGATACTATAACTCAAATAATCAAAAAAAACCTAAAAAGATCTTTGGTAGCTATTCTTGGTGCGGTGCTAATGAGGAAAGTTTTTAAGAACTTAAAACTTCGTGTTGATTATGCTGAGTATGGTGGAGCTCCTTTGCTAGGAGTAAAAGCTCCTGTTATTATATCGCATGGTAAAAGCAACTCAAAAGCTATTAAAAATGCTATATTTCAAGCTTTGGCATCAGCAAATTCTAACTTAAATCTTCATATTGAAGAACAACTATTAAAATATTCTAATAGTGTAGTTAATAATATAGAGGGATAATAAATATGACGTATGCTTCTTTTAGATCTATAGGTGCTTATGTACCAAAAAACATAAGAGACAATGATTGGTTTGTGCAAAGAATGGATACAAGTGATGAATGGATTACTAAAAGAACCGGCATAAAAGAAAGAAGAATAGCTTCAGATGAAGAGCAAACTAGTGATTTGGGTGTAAAAGCAGCTGATATTGCTATCCAAAGAGCTGGTATAAACAAAAGTGAAATAGACTTGATAGTATGTGCTACTATAAGCCCTGATTATCTATGTATGCCTTCAACGGCGTGTATTATAGGTGAAAAGCTTGGTTTAAATGGAGTAATGGCACTTGATATAAGTGCTGCTTGTACAGGTTTTGTATATGCTCTTAGTGTAGCTAAGGCATTTATAGAATCAGGTATGAAAAAAAATGTACTTATAATTGGTACAGAGAAATTAAGTGATATTTTGGATTATGAAGATAGAACAACGTGCATACTTTTTGGAGATGGTGCAGGGGCTGCTATAATAAGTGCTACAACAAATAAAGATGAGGCTATAGTTGATGTTAGCTGTAGTGCTGATGGTACTTATGCTGATTTTTTACTTACTCCTAGAGAACAAAGTTTTATACAGATGAAAGGAAATGAGACTTTTAAGTTGGCTGTTAAGACTCTAACATCTGATGTTCAAAAAATAATGGAAAAAAACAACTATACAAATAGTGATATAGATCTTTTTATCCCTCATCAAGCAAATTATCGTATTATAAAAGCTGTTGGAGATGCTTTGAACTTTGAAGAGTCTCAAAAAGTACTTACTATAGAAAAATATGGAAATACCTCTTCTGCTAGTATTCCTATGGCTATCAATGAATGTTATGAAGATGGAAGATTGACATATGGTAAAACTATACTTTTAGATGCTTTTGGTGGTGGACTTACTTGGGGAAGTGCTATAGTTAAGTTTGCTAGTAAGGCTTGATTTTAGAATAGTTTTTTCTTTCTATCTTGGATAATCAATTATCATCTTCATATTACTTATAAATCTACAATCTACTTTTAAATAAATTATTATTTTTATCAAAAATAGAGCAACAACTCTTTAAAAAAAGAGTATAATTTTCAAAAAATATTTTGGAGAAATAGAGTGTCAATATTGACAATAAATAATATAGCATTAAAACATTTTGATTTAAGATCAAAAGAGATTATGAACCAATATTTAGAGCTTATAGATATAGATATTAGTGATTATACCTTTGCTCAAAACTATATTTGGCTAAGTACTGTTAGTGGATTTTATAGTATTATAGATGATACTTTTTGTCTTTTTGCTTTAAATGGTGGGGAGCTTTCTATGCTACTTCCTCCTATAGGTAAAAAGGAGAATATTCATCAAGCTATTATTAGTTGTTTTGAGATTATGAATGCTCATAATAGCAATAAATATTATTCAAAAATAGAGTATGTAAATGACAATATTTTAGAGAGTTTTGTTAATTATTTAGAAGAGGGTACTGTTGTTTTTGAACCTTTAGAAGAGTTTATTATAGAAAAAAAGTTAGTAGATTATATCTATAAAATAGATGATTTAATAGAGTTAAAAGGAGATGCTTATAAATCTAAAAGAAATGAGATTAATAAGTTTAAAAAGGTGTATTCAAACTATAAAATAGAGCTTTTAGATAAGTATAAACATGGACCCTCTATTTTGGCACTATTTCATAAATGGGTAGGTGATAGAGTAAAATATATGCCAAAAGAGGAGATAGAGAATTTTATGGATGGGATATATTTTGAAAGATTTGCTATTAAAAGGTTGATCAATGAGTATGATATGTTAGGACTTTTTGGTATAGTGCTGTATATTGATGATGAACTAAAGGCTTTTACTGTTGGCGAAAAGATAAACCCAACAACATCTAGTGTGATTATTGAAAAAACAGATTTTGAGGTTTTGGGTTGTGCACAGTTTATTTTTAGGGAGTTTTCCAAATATCTAAAAGAGGAATTTGGAAGTTTATATATAAATGTAGGTGATGATATGGGTTTTGAAAATCTTAAGAAAGTAAAAATGTCATATAGACCAGAAAAACTTATACCCAAATATACCATATATCAAAAATGATAAGAGTAGCAAATATAGATGATCTAAAAAACCTACTTGAGCTAGAGTCAAGAGTTTTTTCTAAATATGATTATCCAATAAATAAAAAAAGTTTTATATACCATATTAAAAAAGAGCATATAATAGTAGTTGGAGATAAAAATCATATTTATGGATATATACTCTTTTTTGATTATAAAAAGAGTATAAGAGTTTACTCTTTGGCTATAGATATACCATTTACCAATCAAGGCTATGGAACAAAACTTATGGAGTATTTGATCAAATTTGCAAAAAAAAGTAAAAAAGCTATTACTTTAGAGGTAAAAATAGATAATTATAATGCAATATTTTTTTATGAAAAGTTTAATTTTAAAAAAAGTATAATTTTAAATAACTATTATCTTGATGGTAAAGATGGAATAAAAATGAAAGCTGATTATTTTCTTGACAACTTAAGTTAAGTTCTGTTAGAATATACAAGATATTAAAAGGGGTTATAATATGAATAAAAATATCTTATTATCAAAATTTTTTGCAATAGTCGCCTTTGTGTTGTTGGTATATAATTTTACTATCCCATCTGTTTTTTTTCATAATCTTCAAGATAGTGTAAAAAGTGGACAGAAAGAGTTTTCTACTCTTACCCATAGTATATGGGATTTTTATGCTAAAGATAGGTATATAAACCTAAGTGTAGTATCAGATACTCAGTATCCTTTAGAAAAGATGATAGAAGAAAGACACGAAATAGGAGCCTCTTCTTTGCCTGTATGGAGATTTTCTTTATTTGCACCAAACTATCCAAAAGAGGCTTTTCCTGATGGATTACCTGTATTTATTCATCTTGATGGCTTAAGTGGTGAAGTTCATGAGATGGATATTATAAATCACTATATTGGTATGAAGCCTATGGAAGAGGGAGCTAAACTAGAGCGACAAGTTGTTCCTTATGTGTTGATTATTTTATCTTTATTTGTATTGTTATTTATTTTTGTAGAGAATAAAGTAATAAATTGGTTAATATCAATAGCTATTGTTACCCCTTTTGCCTTTGTTGGTGTTTATGCTTTTTGGCTTTATAAGTTTGGGCATGATTTGGTTAATGGAGCTATTACGATTAAGCCATTTATGCCTGTCTTGCTAGGAACTGGTAAAGTTGCACAGTTTTCTACCGTATCATCTCCAGAAAGTGGTTTTTGGATGTTGGTACTTATTGCTATTTTTTCTGCACTTGCACTACTTTTTAAAAGAAAATATGAAACTTTTGAAGAGTCAAAAACAAGTCAATATCTAGCTTATATTAGTGTTGCTTTTGCACTTTTTGCTATAGTATATCTATCACAAATCAATCAAGTTACTCAAGAAACAAAAATAGAAGATAAAGAGCAACTTATATTAGAAAAACAAGAGCAAGAAAGAGCTAGAGTAGAAGAAGAGAAAAAAGTACAAAAAGAGCAAGAAGAGAGCTTAAAGCATGAGATAAAAGCTATAGAACAAAGTGTTCCAACATCAGCTTTAGTTAAAGTAAGTGCTATGTATAAAATAAGATGTGCTTCTTGTCATGGTGCAAAGGGTGATGGAGCTATTGGTCCTAGAATAATAGGAGTAGAAGAAGATAAATTTTATAAGAGCTTAGAAGATGAACTTCATAGTGAAATAGTCAATGACATAAGTAGCGATGAAATAAAAGAGCTTTTTGAAGAGATAACCAATTTTTAATAGGAGTGTAATATGATGGCAAGTGGTCTTTTTAGAAAAATTATTTTGTTGTTGTTTTTTGCTTGTAGCTTATTTGCTCAAAGTGAATTTACCAAAATTATGAAAGAAAGAGGGCTTAGTGAAGAAGATGCACTATCAGCACTAAAAGTCTATAATCCAAGTGGAGTTCATGATAAATATTATGCTTTTGCATCAGGTGGACAATCAGGACATATTTTAGTCTATGGAATACCATCTATGAGGATAATCAAATATATTGCTGTTTTTACGCCAGAGCCTTGGCAAGGATATGGTTTTGATGAGGAGTCAAAAAAGGTTTTAAGACAAGGTAATATTAGAGGAAGAGAGATCAATTGGGGAGATACCCATCACCCAGCAATATCAGAAACAAACGGTGAAGCTGATGGGGATTTTTTATTTGTTCATGATAAAGCAAATGCTAGAGTAGCTGTTATAGATCTAAAACATTTTGAAACTACTCAAATAGTTGTTAATCCTATATTTAAATCCTCTCATGGAGGGACATTTGTAACTCCAAATACTGATTATATCCTAGAAAGTGCACAATATGCAGCTCCTTTTGAAAATGTATATTATCCAATAGAAGCATATAAAGATATCTATAGAGGTGGAGTGACATTTTGGAAATTTGATAGAAAAGAGGGTAAAATCAAGCAAAAAGAGTCCTTTTCTTTGGAACTTCCTCCATATATGCAAGATTTAACTGATGCAGGAAAAGGGCTTAGTGATGGATGGGGATTTAGTACATCTTTTAACTCAGAGCTTTATACAGGTGGTATAGAAAAAGGGCTTCCTCCTTTTGAAGCAGGATGTAGTAGAAATGATACAGATTATCTACATATGTATAACTGGAAAATCTTGGAAAAGCTTTTAAAAGATCCAAAAAACTATATGGTTATAAATAATCATAAAGTTATACCTATTGATGTAGCTGTTGCTAATAATGCTCTATTTTTAATCCCAGCTAGTAAGTCTCCACATGGTATAGATGTAACACCAGATGGAAAATATATCATAGTTTCAGGTAAACTAGATACGCAAGGTAGTGTGTATGATTTTCAAAAAATCTTAGATACTATTAAAAATAGAGATTTTAGTGGTGTAGATCCATATGGGATACCTGTAATTGATATGAAAAAAGTTCTTCATGGTCAGCTAGAAATTGGACTAGGTCATCTTCATAATACTTTTGATAAAGAAGATGGGATAGTATATAGTTCTTTGTATGTGGATTCTCAACTTGTAAAATGGAATTATAAAACTCTAAAACTCCTTGATAGAGTAAATATTCACTATAATGTAGGACATATAGAAGCTATGGAAGGAAAAACAACAGATCCTCAAGGTGAGTATTTGATTTCACTTAATAAACTAGCAATTGATAGATTTTTGCCTGTTGGTCCTTTGCATCCACAAAATAACCAACTTATAGATATTGGTGGTAAGAAAATGAAGCTTATATTAGATGCTCCAATACCACTAGGTGAGCCTCATGAAGCTGCTACTATACGAGCATCTAAGATAAAAGATAAGATTATTACAAGATTTCCTATGGGAACAAACTCTAGGACTATGGAGCCTCATGAAGGCAAAACTTTAGCAGGAGAAGAGAGGATTGAGAGAGATGGAGATCATGTAAAAGTTTATATGACATTGGTTAGATCTCATATAAATCCAGAACATATCACGGTAAACAAAGGTGATAAGGTAACTTTATATATAACCAATATAGAAAGAGCTCAAGATGAAACACATGGTTTTACTGTAGATCATTTTGATTTGCATACCTCACTTGAACCAGGAGAGACTACGCAAGTTGATTTTATAGCTGATATTGAAGGTGTTTTTCCTTTTTATTGTACAGAGTTTTGTTCAGCACTACATATGGAGATGTTGGGGTATTTGTTGGTCAAAGATCCAAAGAAAAAGTATGATTGGATAGAAAAAATCAAAATTAAATCTCTTTCAAAAGAGGAGCTAGAAAAAGAGTATAAAAAAGCAACACAAGCAAATAAAGCAACAATAAAGATGATAGAGCTGTTGTTTGCATTTTTAGAAGAGAATGAATATAGCAAATATACAACAGTTAAAAACTTAGTAGAAGATGCTATGACACAGTTTGATAAAGCCAAAGCTGAACAAGAAATATCAAACAAAGCACATAAAGAAGATGATTTACAAAAAGCTATTTTGACTGAAAATATGGTTTGGCAATATTTGGTAAAAACTGCTGATTCAGCTATAAGAGGAAAAGATTTACTTATAGATTTTAGAGCAACACCAAAAACTCCACAAGCTCAAAAGGGTGAAGTGGCATTTAATGAAAATGGATGTTCTGGTTGTCATGTAGTAGGTAAAGTAAGCTCTGGACCTGATTTGATAGGGGTTCTAACAAGACATGCCAATGCTGAACAATGGGTATTTGAATATATTAAAGATCCAGAGAGTAAGTTTCACGAACCATATATGAAAACATTGATTAAATATTTTAATCTAAGGATGCCAAACCAAAGAGCATCTGATGAAGATATAAAAAATATTATAGAATATTTCAAATGGATTGATGAAAACTCATATTTATTTTAAATACCATATAATATTTAGTAATATTATGCTAGAATATGATAATTTTATTTAAGGAGTGAAGCCATGAATACTGGTATAGTTGGAAGACACATAGAACTAACAGATACTATTAAAAATCACATAAATGCTTCTGTGGAGACATTTAAAAAATATAATTTAGATATTATCTCAGTAAATGCTGTAGTATCAAAAGAGTCAAAATATGGAAAAGTTGGTTTTACTTTTGAATTTGCTATAAATGTAGCAAATATAGATACAGTAGTAATCAAACAAAAAGATAAAGATTTGCATAGTGCTATAGATATTGCTACAGATAGGGTAAATAAGTTTTTAAGAAGACATCATGATAAGATTTCAGGGCATAAAGCTTTAAGACTTTCTGATGTTGAAATCAATGAGACAGAAGATTTAATAGCAAATGAACTAGAAAAACTTGAAAATGAGATAGTTCCTGTTAAATTAAAATCATATAAACCTATGGATATCGAAGAGGCTTTAGAAGAGCTAAAAGCTGGTGGCGATGTGTTTAAAGTTTTTTATGATAAAGATAGCAACCTAAGAGTACTATATAGACTAAAAACTGAAGGACAATTTGGATTGTATTAATATAAAAAGCCTTTTTTTAAAAGGCTTTTTTATACCAAAAAGGTATATATACAATATTTTCGTTGTTTGTAAAGGCTTATTTATCTCTCTTTTTTTAGTAAGCTATTTACATAGTAGTGAGTTTATATCTCCTATTCCTCAAAATATTGACTTTGATAAAGCAAAGTCAAAACTTGGTGAAAAACTATTCTTTGATCCTATCTTATCAAAAGATAATACAATCTCTTGCTTTTCTTGTCATGATATATATAGTAGTGGAGCTGATAAAGAAAGAGTTTCTCTAGGGATAAATAATCAAAAAGGTAGCTTAAATGCACCAACACTATTTAATGCAGTATTTAACTTTAGGCAAAATTGGGATGGTAGTGCTAAAACTCTATCTTCTCAAGCTATAGGACCTATTACAAACTCTTTTGAAATGGGGCATAACTTTGGTGATTTGATAGATAGTTTAAATAATACTTTTTATAAAAAAGAGTTTGAAGCTATCTATAGTGATGGAGTAACTAAAGACAATATCTTAGATACTCTTGAGGAGTTTCAAAAAACACTTATCACTCCAAACTCACCTTTTGATAGATATTTGCTAGGAGATAAGAGTGCAATAAGTAGCAATGCTAAAGAGGGATTTGCACTTTTTAAATCCAAAGGATGTATAGTTTGTCACAATGGTATCAATATAGGTGGGCAACTTTATAGTAAGTTTGGTATGGTAGAGCTTATTGATAATACAAATTATGGGCTATACAATATAACTAAAGATGAAGAAGATAAGTACTACTTTAAAGTTCCAACTCTTAGAAATATAGCCCTAAGTGCTCCTTATTTTCATAATGGTAGTATTGATTTGCTTTATGATGCTGTTGTAATAATGCTTAAATATCAAGTAGGGAGAGAGACTTCTAGCGAAGATATAGATAAAATAGTAGAGTTTTTACATACTTTAACTGGAGAAAATAGATATGCAAAATAATAAAATTTTGCAATTTGATAAAATCTTATTTATTGTATTAGCAATATTTGCTTTATGGGTAGTATTTACTTATATTTATGTAAAGAGTATTCAAAATAAAAATAGATTGTATTTTGAACATAATGATAAAATAAATCAACTAATAGAGTATAATGCAAGTTTTGATGATTTTATAAATAGTAATATAAAAGTAATTGTATTTGATACAATATCTAGTAAAATCAACAATTTTGAAGATAATTTAGAGTTGCTTTTAAAAGATGCCCAAGAATATAGATTTGATTTTGGATATATAAGAAATCTTAAAAATATTGATAATGTATTTTTAAATAAAAAACTACAAATGGAAAGACTTAAATCAAGAAAAGCTTTTGCTTTTAATATATTTACATATTTGATTGATATTGAGGATATTGGTTATTTATCTTTAAATATAGAAGAAAAAGAGCATATTGATACTATTAGAATCTATTTAGCTAGTTTGGCATTTGATATAGAGTATATAAATAAAATTAAAAAGTATCTATTTTCAATACAAGAGCTAGAAAATCAAAATCAGTATATAAAAAATTATATTAAACTAACAGATGTATATATTAAATATTATGAAGAGATAAATCAAGCTATGCATAATATAAAAAATATAGATATAAATGAGCAGTTAAATGGTTTGAAAAAAAACTTAAAGCAAATTGCACAACAAGAAAAGGCATATACCAATTTGATATTAAATAGTGTTTTTTTTATTGTATTGATTTTAATAGTTTTGGTTATTTGGATTTTATATAAGATTTATAAAACAAGAAAAGAGCTTATAGCTTTTAAAACTGCTGTAGAAAATAGCCATAGCGTAGTAGTAATAACAGATACAGAACAAAATATTACATTTGTTAATAGTGCATTTGAAAAAATAACAGGATATAGTATAAAAGAGGCCATTGGAGCAAAGCCTAATGTTTTAAAATCTGGTAAACAAGATGAGAACTTTTATAAAAAAATGGCACAAAAAATCTATGCAGGTGAGATATGGCATGGTAGATTTGTAAACAAAAAGAAAAATGGAGATATTTTTTATGAAGATGCTACTATAGCACCTATCGTAATAGATGGCAAAATAGATAGTTATTTGGCTATTAAAACAGATGTTACTAAGCTTGTAAATGCAACAGAAGAGTTAAGTTTGCTAAATGCAAATCTAGAAAAAAAAGTAGAAGAAAAGATCAAACTTATAAGACAAAAAGATGCTCTTATTATGCAACAATCCCGTTTGTTAGCCCTTGGAGAGATGATTACAAATATATCTCATCAATGGAGACAACCACTTAGCTCTATTACTCTTAGTGCTAGTGGATTAAAGTATAAAAAAGAGTTAGGAATACTAAATCTAGATGATGATTTTGATAAAGAACTAGATACTATTATCAACGTAGCTGATGAACTCTCTTTGACTATTGATAAGTTTAAAAAGATTGTAAAAATAGAAAAAGACAAACAGTTCTTTGAGATAAATAGCAGTATAAAACAAAATATAAAACTAATAAAAAGTATTTATAAACAAGATGGAATTAAGATTATTTTAGAATTAGATGAAAAAGAGATGCGAGTCAATGGATTTGAAACACAATTTTCTCAAGTAGTATTAAATATTTTAAATAATGCCAAAGAGGCTTTAAATAAGAGTGATATTGATCAAAAATATATTAAGATTACAACAAAAGAGGATAATAAAGGCTTTGTTATTACTATTATAGACAACGCTGGAGGAATATCTAGTGATATAATATCTAAAATCTATGATCCATATTTTACTACAAAACACAAAAGTCAAGGTACAGGAATGGGGCTTTTTATGGCTTATGAGATAGTAAAAAATAGCTTTGATGGATATATAGATACAAAAAATATAAATTTAAAGATAGAAAACAAAGAGTATTTAGGAGCTAGTATATCTATCTTTTTACCCAAAGAAGAGGCATAAAAGCAAAAATATAGTAAAATGAGTAATAATTCAAAAACAAAGAATAGATTGAGGATATATGGCTTTAATAGATTTACAAAATATAAATAAACAATATGATGTAAAAGTGATCTTAAAAGATCTAAATTTTACACTATTGCAAGGACAAAGAATAGCCGTAATAGGGCAAAATGGACAGGGAAAATCAACTTTGTTTAAGATAATTATGTCCGAAGTTCAGCCAGATAGTGGTGAGATAGCTATAGATAAGAGTGTTCAGATAAAGATGCTTGATCAAAGTCCCAAGTTTGATGCAAATATAACAGTAAAAGAAGCAATTGCCCAAAGCCTAGTAGAACTAAGAGAGGCTAAAAAAGAGTATGATGAGATCTGTATTAAGCTAACAACACACTTTGAAGATAGTAGCTTACTTCATAGGCATAGTGAGTTAAGTGCTTATTTGGACTATCATAGTGCTTGGGATTTGGACAATAAAATAGAAGAGGTAATACAAAAACTTCAACTAAAAGAGTATGAAGATAGGGTAGTCAATCTCTTAAGTGGTGGGGAGCAAAGAAGGGTCTCTTTGGCTGGACTTTTGCTTCAAAAACCAGATGTTTTACTTCTTGATGAACCTACAAACCACCTTGATGTTTATATGGTGGAGTTTTTGGAGCAGATGCTTATAAAAGAGAATTTTACACTACTTTTTATCTCTCATGATAGATACTTTATAGATAATATTGCTACTTCAACTGTTGAGATAGATAAAGGAGTTCTTAGAAAGTTTCATGGTGGATATAGTAGTTATTTAGAACAAAAAGCACAGATTTTACAAAATATGCAAAAAGAGCATGAAGATCTAATAAGCCTTTACAAAAGAGAGCAACACTGGATGCAACACGGTGTAACAGCAAGAAGAAAAAGAAACGAAAGAAGAAAAGCAGAGTATTTGGCACTAAAAGAAAAAGTCAAATCAAACCCAGCTTTAATCAATAAAATGAAAATGGATCTTCAAAGAGAGCAAAGAAGTTACAACGGTGAAAAAGTTTTAAATAAAAAGAAACAACTTTTTGAGCTAGATAAAATCTCCAAAACTTTAGGTGATAAACTTTTGATTAAAGAGTTTACAACTAGGATACTTCAACAAGACAAAATAGCAATAGTAGGTCCAAATGGAAGTGGTAAATCTACACTTTTACAGATATTGTTAGGGAAAATCACACCTGATAATGGAGTGATTAAAAAGGGTGATTTTAATATAGGCTACTTTGATCAGCACAGAACCATGCTAGATGATAATAAAAATATTATGGAGACATTTTGTCCTTATGGTGGGGATAGGGTAAAGCTTAGTGATGGTAGAGATATACATGTATATGGATATCTAAAGAACTTTTTATTTCCAAAAGAGTATCTTGATAAGAAGATAGGAGCATTAAGTGGTGGTGAGAAAAATAGAGTCGCTTTAGCATTGCTTTTTACTAAAAGTATAGATTGTCTTATACTTGATGAGCCTACAAATGACCTTGATATCCCAACAATCAATATTCTTGAAGAGTATCTAAGCAATTTCCAAGGTGCTTTGATCTTTGTAAGTCATGATAGGTATTTTGTGGATAAAATAGCTAGTAAACTCTTTATTTTTCAAGGCAATGGGGAGATTTTGGAGAGTTATCAGCCATATAGTGAGTATTTAGAGCTAGAAAAAGAGATCCAAGCTTTAGATAAAGAGGAAAAAGATCTAAGCACTAAGGCTATAAGTACAAGTCATAAAGAGCCTAAAAAACAGATAAAACTTAGCTATAAAGAACAACGGGAGTATGATAATCTTCCTAAAGAAATAGAGTCTTTAGAAGCACAAATAGAAGAGTTAAATATCTGCTTAAGTGATCCTAAATGCTATGAACAAAGAGGAATTATTACTATTGGTCAAGAGCTTAGTGAACTAAATAGTAGTTATGAAGCTAAAGTAGATAGATTTTTGGAGCTTGAGCTTAAGCTTGAGGAGATGGCAAGTAGCTATGTATAATAAATTATATTATAAAATATGCAATTTAAAGGTTTATTGAATAAATATTGTGCTAAAATCAAGTAGTGTTATAAGTATTTTATTAGTTTGTAGCATAAGTACAAGTAATGATTGATTTAGGAAAATAAAAATGAATAATAGTTCAGATATTGTTATTTACTCAAAAGAAGATGGCTCTTCACATATAGAAGTTAGGCTAGAAAATGAGACTTTATGGCTAAATCAAAAGCAACTTTGTGAGCTTTTTGGCAAGTCAAAATCAACTATAAGTGAGCATATCAAGGCTATTTTAGAGGATGAGGAGCTAGATGAAAAAGTGGTTGTTCGGAATTACCGAACAACCACTAAGCACGGAGCAATAAAAGGTAAAACACAATCGGTTGATGTGAATTACTATAACTTAGATATGATCATAGCTCTAGGCTTTAAGGTGAGAAGTAGATCTGGTGTACAATTTAGAAAATGGGCGAACAATATCCTAAAAGAGTATGTGATTAAAGGCTTTGCTATGGATGATGAGAGGCTCAAAAATCCTTTAGTAGCAGACTCAAAAGTACCAGACTACTTTGAAGAGATGATAGAACGTATCAGAGATATAAGAGCAAGTGAAAGAAGAGTCTATCTAAGAGTTAGAGAGATTTTTACACTAGCTAGTGATTATGAGCCATCGTGGAGCAAGACGTCACGCTTTTTTCAGCACATACAAAACAAGCTTCATTTTGCAGTGACAAATCTAACCGCAGCTGAGATCATCGCTACAAGAGCAGATGCTTCTACTTTAAATATGGGAATAACTACACTAGATAGAAACAGTATAAAAAGCACAGATGTAACAATCGCTAAAAACTATTTGAGCGAAAAAGAGATAGATGAGCTAAACCGTATTGTTGTAATGTGGCTTGATTATGCAGAAGATCAAGCAAAGAGAAAACAAAAGGTGTTTTTGAAAGATTGGGAAAATAGACTAGATGCCTTTTTAAAGTTTAATGATAGAGATGTGCTAGAAAACTATGGAAAAATATCTAAAAAAGAAGCAGATAAAAAAGCAAGAGATGAGTATAGCAAATTTGCCTCTCAAAGAAGGCTAGAGCTTGAAAAAGAGGGATATATAGAAAATATAAAAGCTCTAGAAAATATAGCAAAAACTACTTAACTATTGATATCCTCTTTTATTTTTTTGGCTATAGATGAGATTTTAGCTATTTTTTCTTGATTTGATAAAGAGTCATCAAGAAGATGTTTAACTAAAGTACTTCCTACTATTACACCATCTACATCTTTTACTTTTTCTTTTGCATTTGTTTCATCTACTCCAAAGCCTAGATATATAGGATCTTTTGAAAATTCTTTAATGGTTTGGATAGTTTGGCTAAGATCTTCACTTTTGCCACTTCCTGTAATACCAGTATAAGCTACTAAATAGATAAATTTTGAACTATATTGTGTAAGTAGTTTTATTCGATCACGGTTACTTGTAGGAGCTACAAAGTTGATAAGTGTTTGATTGTAGCTTTTTAAAAGATCTCTATATAAAGCTGCTTCTTCAAAAGGAAGATCTGGGATTATAAAGCCTTGAACACCACTTTTTTGTGCCTTTTTGCAAAACTCTTCAAATCCTATATGAAAAAAAGGATTTATATAACCCATCCAAAGTGTATCTATATGTGGAGCTATTTGCATAGAGACTTCAAAAAGATCTTTTATTTTAAAGCCTTGTTGCAAAGCTAATAAATTTGCCTTTTCGATAACTGGACCATCAGCTACAGGATCTGAAAAAGGTATTCCAAGTTCTAATATATCTACACCACTTTCTTTTAGACTAAGGGCTAGATCTACTGTAAAAGAGTTATCAGGCATAGAAGTAGTGATATAAGCTACAAGTTTTTTCAATCTATTTTCCTATTTAGTATTTTTTTGATACAATATTGTATCTAATATATTATTGCAATTTGATAAATTATGGAGTATCCAATATGAAAAAAACAGTTTCTTCACTAAAAGCCATGAAAGGCAAAGAAAAAATCACTATGATTACAGCCTATGATGCACTATTTGCCAATCTTTTTCAAAAAGCTGATATTTTGCTAGTAGGCGATAGCTTAAATATGAGTTTTGCAGGACAAAAAGATACATTAAATATCTCAATAGATGAGATGATCTATCATACCAATGCAGTTTGCCAAGGTGCAAAAGATACATTTGTAGTATGTGATATGCCTTTTGGAACTTATATAGATGAAAAAACAGCACTTAAAAATAGTGTAAAAGTATATCAACAAACAAATGCTGATGCTATCAAGATAGAAGGTGGCAAAGAAAAAGCAGATCTTATAAAAGCTCTTACTTCCAACTCCATAGCGGTAATGGCTCATATTGGACTTATGCCTCAGTTTGTAAGAAGTGAGGGGGGATATAAGATCAAAGGAAAAGATGATGAAAATATAGCATCTTTAGTTGAAGATGCAATCTCCTTAGAAGCTGCTGGAGCTTTTGCTATAGTAGTTGAAGGAGTAAAACCAAAAGCTGCTTTAGCTATCACTCAAGCAGTTAAAATCCCAACCATTGGTATAGGTGCAGGAGCAAACACTGATGGGCAAGTTCTTGTTTGGAGTGATATGTTTGGGCTAAATACTGAGTTTAAGCCTAAATTTGTAAGAACGTACCTAGATGGAGCAGAGCTTTTTAAAAAAGGAGTTGATAGCTATATCAAAGATGTCAAAAACGGCTCATTTCCAGATGAAAATGAGGTTTATTAATGCAAAGAGTTGTTGATGTTGAGCAGATACATTTTGAAGAGCAAAGTGAGGTATCTTTAAGACCTTCAAAATGGGATGAGTATATAGGACAAGAAAAGATCAAAAAAAATCTCAAAGTCTTTATAGATGCTAGTAAAAAAAGAGATGAAGCACTAGATCATATCTTGCTTTTTGGACCCCCAGGTTTAGGAAAAACAACCCTAGCACATCTAATAAGCTATGAAATGGGAGCAAATATCAAAGTTACAGCTGCACCTATGATAGAAAAAAGCGGAGATTTAGCTGCAATTTTAACCAACCTAAATGAGGGTGATATCCTTTTTATAGATGAGATTCATAGGCTCTCACCTGCTGTTGAAGAGATACTTTATCCTGCTATGGAGGATTATAGACTTGATATCATCATAGGTAGTGGTCCAGCTGCACAAACAGTAAAGATTGATCTTCCTAGATTTACACTAATAGGAGCAACAACAAGAGCAGGTATGATAACAAATCCTTTAAGAGAGAGATTTGGTATGCACTTTAGAATGCAATTTTATGAGCCAAAAGAACTTGCTAAAATCATAGAAATAGCAGGAGTTAAACTAGAAAAACCAGTAGAAAATAATGCAAGTTATGAAATAGCAAAAAGAAGTAGGGGAACACCTAGGATTGCTCTTAGGCTTCTTAGACGTGTAAGAGACTTTGCTGAGGTTGAAAATGAAGAGAGTATCATACTTCAAAGATGTCAATATGCTCTTGATGAGTTAGGAGTAAACGATAGAGGTTTTGATGAGATGGACTTAAAGCTTTTGGAACTTCTTATTCAAAATAGAGGCAAACCTATGGGGCTTAGCACAATAGCAGCAGCTCTAAGTGAAGATGAGGGGACCTTAGAAGATGCTATTGAGCCATATTTGATAGCAAATGGATATATAGAAAAAACGGCACGAGGAAGAGTCGCAACTGTAAAAAGCTATGAACTTTTTAGATTAACTCCTCCTCCAAGTGAACAAGAGGGTTCATTGTTTTAGTTACTATCAATACAACATATCTATATAAAAAGAGTACTCATTAGCTAAGCCATCTAGCCCAAATGATGGGAAGATTGTAAGTTCACCTTTAACTAGTGAGGAGTCTTTTTTAATAAACTCTCCAGAAGCAGAGATGGCTTTTTTGTGTCTTATAGATTCAGCCATAACTTTTTGAATACTACTAGAGTTTGAGATGACTTTAGAAAAAGCAATACCTAAAATATCACTTTTTTCATATCCAAAATAGCTTAGATATTTACTAGAAATATGTACTATATTGCCACTTGCATCTGTTTTAAAACAAGGTACAAAATAATCTATAATAACTCTTTCAAAATCAAGTTGAGTTTTTAATAACTCTACATTTGATTCTAAAGACTTTATATCATTTGTAGCACTATTGTTTCTTTCAACAAGTGCTTTGGCTACTTTTTGAGTATTGCGAAGATTTTTATATTTAGAGACTGCTTCAGTGATAGCTATGGCAAGATCTTTGACTTTTAGTGGTTTTGTAACATATTTTGCTACATCAATAGCCAAAGATTTAAGTAAATAGTTCTCATCTGTAAAAGCAGTAGTGATAACTATAGGAAGTAAAGGATCTATTTTGTGGATCTCTTCAGCCATTTCTAATCCATCCATATGAGGCATATTAATATCACTTACAACAACATCTATTTTATCTTTGTTTGCTTTATATGCTTCAAGCCCTTCAATCCCATCACTAGCTACTATTGTATTTTTAAAAAGATTTTCAAACATAGCTTTAGTTTGTTCTCTTATTAAGTAATCATCTTCAACATATAGTATAGATATGGTTTTTAAGATATTTATATCTAAAGACATCAAAAACTCCATTGCTAAAGTGTTTGATAATAACATCTTTTCACTTAAGTAGTAATTAATGTATAATAAAAATTATTCCAATATAGATTAGTATTAAAGCAGATATTATATTAAAAACTTTATATATAGTTTGTGATAAAAGATGTTTGCTTATATGTATAAAATAGACTAAAAATAATATCCATAAAATTATAGCTATAATCATTCCAATAAGTAACCAAAAAGAGCCACTTATAGTAGCTAGTAAGCTAGAGACACTAAGCCAAAAAACTATAGTAAATGGGCTAAGAAGTGTTGCAAAATAACCTTTAATCCATACCAAAAAAAGATTAGAGTTTTCAAACTCTTTTGCTAATAGAGCTTTGTTTTTATTGATAAATGAAAGATATGCTAAATAAAAAAGAAATATTCCACCTAAAATTTGAATAGTTTTTAAAATAGTAGGATTATCTATATAAGAAAAAAGCCCAAAGTAAATAAGAGTTAAAAAGCTTAAATCAGCACACAATGCACCAAGTCCTATTAGTAGTGCAGCTTTATGATTTTTGAGTGCTGTTTGCATAATAAGTAGATTAACAGGTCCTATAGGTACACTTACGGCAAAGCCAAGTAATAAGCCTTCAATAAAAAGCAAAATCTATCCTATTAGAGAAAATAACCCATAAGCCATCCTATGGCAAAACCAATAAGATGTCCATACCAAGCTATAGGCATACCTATAAGAAGTGGAGCAAAAGAGATAAGTGCCACCCATATAATAAGCCCTTTTCTTTGATATCTATCAAGTAAAGCTATATATCCTAGTAAAACACAAATAGCACCACTAGCCCCTACAATATTGTGGTTAAGTCCTACACTATATATAAATAAAAAGCTAAGCAATGAAGTTGCTATTCCACCTATAAAGTATAAAATAATCAATCTTTGTTTACCTAGCTCTCTTTCTATTAGGTTTCCAAATTGAAATAAAACCAACATATTAAAGCCTAGATGAACTACCCCTCCATGAGCAAAGATAGTAGTTATTGGTTGATACCATAAGTTATACTCTAAAAATAGGCTATTCATACCCATTTTGACTATACCATACTCTATATTATTTTGTATAAAATAGCTTAAAATTGTTATTGCAATGATTATATTTGTTAATGTAAGATTACTATTTTTCATGGTGTAAAAATGCCTTTATTGTACAATCTATTCTTTTTTCTAACTCTCTCAAATCATAACTATTAAAATCAATCTGCATTCTAAAGATTTGTTTTCCTTGAAGAGTAAAAGAGCTTAAAAGATACCCCGCATATAGTTTACAATGAGCAGAATTGCTTTTTTTGTTTGGATCTAGTTTGTCATTTTCTATTAATTGATAGTTAATAGTTAGGTATTGTTCACTATCTAGATTTTGTGTGATATTTATAGCTTTTTTAAAGAGTTCATCACTTTGTATAAGGTCAAATTTAGACTCTATAAGTGATGGCATATGAAGTGCAGGAGTAATATCTCCTATAAGGCTATAATCTCCATTTTTCAAAAGCTTAATACCATCTTGTAATAACTTGCTATCAAATACTTTATCAAAGCAAATAACCTCTTTTTGACACTCTAAGCCACTATTTGGTAGCTTAGGTAGGTTTGATTCTTGGGGAATATAATTAACATATATAAACATTACGATAGAGATTAATGCTATCGTAATAAGTGTAAAAAGATTGTTTATTTTATGGCTTTGTCTCATTGTATAAGTGCAAGTTTTAAGACATCTTCTATTGTATCAACTGCTATGATATCAAGATCCTTTTTAACTTCATCAGGTATATCATCAAGATCATTTTCATAGTTTTTACGAGGGATTAAAACACTCTTTATTTTGGCTTTATGTGCTGCTATTAGTTTTTCTTTAAGTCCACCAATAGCAAGTACTTTTCCACTTAATGTTAGCTCTCCGGTCATAGCAATATCGTTTTTGACTGCTTTATCACTTAGTATAGATGCCAAGGTTGTAGCCATAGTTATACCAGCACTTGGGCCATCTTTTGGTGTAGCCCCTTCTGGGATATGTAAGTGAATATCATATCTTTGATAGATATCACTAGTATCTGGTGTATAGGCTTCTTCTTTTTCTTTGTGGCTTAGAGGTATTTTTGATAGATCTACTTTGATTTTGTTGGTATCTATCAAAAGCTTAACCACACTATGTGAGATCTTAGCAGACTCTTTCATAACCTCACCCATACTACCAGTAAGAGATAAAACTCCCTTACCTTTTAACTTAATAGCCTCTATTTTTAGTACATCTCCACCAACACTTGTCCAAGCAAGTCCATTGGTGATACCTATTTGAGGTGTTTTATCACAAATATCTATATCAAAGATAGCTTTATCTAAAAACTCTTTTATATTTTTGGTACTTATAGAGACTTTTTTAAGATCTTTTTGTTGTAGTAGTTTTTTTGCTACTTTTCTAAAGATTTTGGCAAAAACTCTTCTTAGATTTCGTACTCCCGCTTCTCTAGTGTAGTTTTGGATTATTAGTTCTATAGTGTTTTTACTTATATTTACTTCACTTTTTTTAAGTCCATGTTTAGCTAGTTCTTGCGGGATAAGATAATCAACAGCAATATGATACTTTTCATTTGGAGTATAGCTTGAAACTGTAATAAACTCCATTCTATCTCTAAGAGGAGCTGGGATATTTCTTATCTCATTTGCAGTTGCTACAAAGATACATTGACTTAAATCTATACTAAAGTTAAGATAAAGATCTCTAAATTCATGATTTTGTTCAGGATCTAACACCTCAAGCATAACAGCGGTTGGATCTCCTTTGTGGTGAGAGCCTATTTTATCTATCTCATCAAGTACTACTACAGGATTCATCTTTTTAGAGTTGATAAGCCCCGATACAAGTCTTCCTGGCATTGCTCCAACATATGTTCTTCTATGACCTCTAAGTTCATTGACATCTTCAAGCCCACCAAGAGCTATCCTAAGAAGTGGTCTTTGTAGAGCTTGAGATATAGAGTTAGCTAAAGAAGTTTTACCAACCCCTGGAGGACCTACAAAACATAAAACTGTTCCTTTTGCTTTAGAATCTTCTATCTTTCTTATCTCAAGAAGCTCTTTTACAGCAAAAAACTCAACAATTCTCTCTTTTGCTTCTTTTAGGGAGTAGTGATCTTTATTTAGTTGTGCTTCTACTGTTTCTATTAAAATCTCTTCATCGGCATATTTTCCAAAAGGTATTTCTAAAACTGTTTCTATATAAGTTTGAAGCAAAGAGGCATCTGGTGAGTCTTGATGAAGACGAGATAGTTTATCTATTTGTTTTTTTGTCTCTTTATATGCATCTTTACCCATAAAGTCTTTAATCTCTTTGAGTTTTATTTTATAGTTTTTGATATCTTTATCTTTTATATTATCATTACCAAGCTCTTTTTGTAAAGCTTTAATCTGCTCTTTTAGGAAATAGTCTTTATGGTTTTTTTCTATTTTTGCATTTACTTTTTGATTTATCTCTTTTTGGATTTTGATATTTTCTATCTCTATTTTTATATGTTCTATAATAAGAAGTATTTTATTTTCAAGATTAGTCTCTTTAAAAAGAGTATAAGTTTGGTTTTTATTTAGTTTTAAAACAGATGAGATTAGATCTGTTATTCTTACAGGATCAGAGTTATCATCTATTGTTTTTACTAAATCTACAGGAAATTTTGTATTTAGCTTAGATAATCTAGAGACATTATCCCTTAAAGCCTCAAGCAAAGCTTGTATATTTTGGGTATTATAAGGTTCTGGTAATAGTTGTTCTATGGTTGCACTTAAAAATTTTTCATTTTGATGAACTTGAACAATTTTGCCTTTTGTTAAACCTTGAAAAAGAATTTTTATTTTGCCATCTGGTAGGGCAACTCTTCTCATAATAGTACCAACGACTCCAACATCATAAAAATCCCCACTCTCTCTACCGCCTTCACTATTTGGCTTGGTAACACTTACCATTACAAGTTGATTTTGTTCCATAGCCTTTGTCACAGAGGCAATATTTGCTTCATCTGTTACAAAAATAGGAGCTATCATAAAAGGATATAAAAAGATATCATCTTCAATAATCAAAGGTAGGGTTGTTGGGAAATTATCATAATTTTCTAATTGCATATAAGCTTATCCTTTATTCAAATATACTTTTATACCATGGTGTTTGTGCTGGATTTACTTTATCCATATCTATACTATGGGACATACTTTGCTCTTTATAAAACTGTGCAGCTTCTGGTTTATCAACTCTTGTATAAAGTTGTGATATCTCATACTCAAAAGATGCTTTTGACATATAAAGCCTACTTTGCATAGTTTTTATTGTATGAATAAATGGCGAATCTGGATAGTTTAATACATAATCATCTATATTATTTAGGGTATCATATAAAAGCTGTTGATCTCTAAGTGGATCTTTAAAAGACAAAAATTTAGCTCTTACTTTTAAAAAATCAATATAATCTATATTTTTATTATGAGCAAATCTTTTTTCATACTCTTCTAGATAGTAAACTGCTAGTTCGTATTGAGAATACTCTATATGTCCATTTGCTAATATAATCAAAGCATTTGGTATTAAAGGTGAGTTTCTATGTTCACTCTCTAAAGAGAGGTAATCCTCATCTGCTTCATCAAGCTTTAGATTTGCGACGTTTGAAACTATCTTATTATACCAATAAGTTGCTGGTTTATTATACTCTTTTGCATCTTCTTTTTGAGAACAAGCACTAAACATAAGAATTATACTACTTAAAATTAATAGATATTTTTTCAAGTTTTACACCTTGGGATTTAGATTTTCAATATTTTAACTAATAGTAGCTTAAAGTGTATCTATGATATAATCTCACATTATGCTATTAAGATATATTAAATGGAGAGGGTTATGAAGCTAACTATTATTGGTAGTGGCAATATGGCATTGGCACTTATTGCTGGGTTGGTAGATAGATATGAGATAGAAGTTGTTGCTAGAGATGAAAAAAAGCTTCAAAAGATTAAACAACAATTTAACAATATCAAAACTATACAATTAAACAATAGTTTTAATATAGAAGATAAAAATATAATTCTTTGTCTAAAACCATACTCTTTAGATAATATTTCTTCTATTTTACAAGGAAGGGCTAATGCTTTATTTAGTATTTTAGCAGGAACAACACTAAAGAGTCTAAAAGATAAAATCAACTCCAAAAACTATACAAGGGTTATGCCTAATCTTGCTGCACTTTATGGGAGTTCTTTAACTACTATAACAGGTGATATTATAACAAAAGAGATCTCTTTGGAGATTTTTTCTTCTATAGGTAGGGCTTTGTGGCTTGATAGTGAAAATGAGCTTGATATTGCTACGGCTATAGCAGGAAGTGGACCAGCATATCTAGCTTTGGTAGCTGAATCTTTGGCTGATGGCGGAGTAAAGATGGGATTAAAAAGAGATGATTCAAAAGCTATTGTTTCTGGATTATTTAGTGGTTTTGCTTCCTTAATTCAAAATATAGAAGCACCTACAATTAAAGATCAAGTTATGTCTCCAGCAGGAACCACTGCTTGTGGAGTTGCTAGTTTGGAAGATTCCAATATAAGAAGTGCTTTTATCAAATCTGTAGAAGCTGCATATTTACAGGCAAAAGAACTTGCCAAAAAATAGCTTTTCTTTAATTGAAACTATTATTAGTATATTGGTTTTATCATTTTTGACATTGAGTATTGCTAAAATAGATTCAAATAGTGCAAATAGCATAGAAAACTATCAAAATATAGATAAAGCTTATAGTAGTATTTTACAAGGAATAAATACCAATACAAGTGAGGTATCTTTATCTAATAAGAGTTTTAAAAAGAGTGTTTATTTTCAAGATGGAATCTATTTTTATAGATATAGTTTATGAAGAAAAAAAGCTTTACTTTAATAGAAATAGTGGTGGTTATCACGGTTTTATCCTTTGTTGGGGTATATTTTAATATCTATTTATCTAAAATATATGAAACCAATAAAATTCAAAGAGAAAATAATCTACGATTAATAGAGCTAGAAAGTACTAAACTTTTTATTAGTAAAAAGCTTAACTTAGGTTATGAGATAAGTGAGTTTAAAATAGTAAATAAGGGACTCTATTTTCAAAATTTTTTGCTTTTATCCAATGTAAAAAGATTTGAAATATCAAAAACAAACAATAATCACTATATAAATATCTTAGTTGATAATATAAGCCAACATTGGTTAATATGAAGAGATCTTTTGGAATTTTAACTGCAATATTAAGTATTATTACATTTTCTTTAGTTGTTATATATATTATGCAAAATAGTGCATTAAATACAAAGCTAAGTAGTGATAAATACCACTATTTACAATCATCTTTACATCTAAAATTTGCAAAAGAGTATATCAACTCTTTAAAAGAAGAAGATCTTAAACTAAAAAGTTTTGATTTAAGTGATGATAAATATAATATCCTAATAGAGCTAGAAGATAAAAAAGATCATCTTGTAGCTCATATTTTTGTATCTCCTAAGGAGTATAACAATATCTCTTTATATGAAAAGGTAGATAAAGAGCATATAAGTAAGGAGTAAAAAAAGCTATTAATCAAGATCTTTTAATAAGATTTTCATAAGCTTTAAAGCTTTAGCTCTATGAGATATTTGCTGTTTTTGTTCACTACTTAGCTGGGCAACTCTTAGCTTGTATCCTTTTGCTTGAAAAAGAGGATCATATCCAAATCCATTATCTCCTTTTGAATCTAAAAAAACATCTCCATACATAAATCCATGAGTAGTATAGATATTATCTTTACTTATAGCACAAATAGCAGCACTATAGTGTGCAGGAGAGCTTGTGAGTTCTTTTTGTTTTAACATATAAACTAATTTTGCATTGTTTTCTTCATCACTAGCACCAACTTTTGCAAATCTAGCACTATATATATTTGGTTTATTATCAAGTGCATCTACACTTATACCACTATCATCGCTTATAACGATAAAATCCTCTTTTATTAGGTTTTTTGTTTTTATAAGATCATATACAAATCTAGCTTTTATAATAGCATTTTCTTTAAAGCTAGAACCAGTTTCTGGTATGTCAATATCACCCAAAAGCTCACCAAAAGCTATAACTTTATGGTTAAATAGTTTTTGAATCTCTTTTATTTTTCCCTTATTATTTGAAGCTAATATAATTATCAAATCAATTTCCTTAATCTTTTTATGCTAAAATACCATTTTAACAAAAGGAAGATTAATGTTTAAACAAGTTATGCCTCTTAGCATTATAATAGCTTTGAGATTTTTTGGACTTTTTTTGGTTTTGCCGCTTATCTCTTTGTATGCGTATAGCTTAGATGGAGCAACTCCATTTTTAGTAGGTGTTGTTGTTGGAGGATATGCTCTAACACAGATGATATTTCAAGTTCCATTTGGAAGCTTAAGTGATAAATTTGGTAGAAAAATAGCTATAATATTTGGTATAGTACTTTTTGGTATAGGATCACTTATATGTGCTATGAGTGATAATATATATCTACTTATTTTAGGAAGACTTCTTCAGGGTGCAGGAGCTATAGGAGCGGTAGTAACTGCTATGATTAGTGATCTTGTAAAAGAAGAGGTAAGAGGTAAAGCTATGGCTATGATGGGTGGAACTATAGCTATGTCGTTTGCTTTTTCTATGTTTTTAGGACCTTTTATAGGGGCTAGATATGGTATGGATACACTGTTTTGGATAACATTTATTATAGCTATTGTTTCTATTATTATAATTCTTACAATAGTTCCAGATGCTCCTACTATCAAACATACAAATGTAGAAAAGCTTAGCTACAAAGAGCTACTTAAAAATCAAAATCTACTTACTATGAATATAACAAATTTTTTACAAAAAGGGCTTATGACTTTAGCATTTGTGCTTATTCCTGTTATTATGATTAAAAGTTTTGGATTTGAGACAAAAGAGCTATATAAAGTCTATTTACCAGCACTTATATTAGGTGTTATAGCTATGGGACCAAGTGCTATTTTAGCAGAAAAAAAAGGCAAATTTAAGCAGATGTTAATAGTGGGAATAGCTTTATTTGCTATCTCTTTTGTTGCTATGGGACTAGCAAGTGGCTCAACTCTTTTTATAGTAGGGGTAACACTCTTTTTTATAGGATTTAATATACATGAACCTATTATGCAATCTCTTACAACAAGATTTGCAAAAGTAAATCAAAAAGGTTCAGTTTTGGGTGTTTTTAACTCTTTTGGATATCTGGGTACATTTTTTGGTGGATTAGCTGGTGGATATATTATAGAGATGGATAGTTTAATAGTTGTTGCAATAGTTGTTGTATTGATAACATTTTTTTGGACAATATTAATACAAAAAATGTCAAATCCAAGTGATTTTAAAAATATCTATTTTGAACTAGAAAAGTATGGAGAGGAGTTATTAGATAGATTGAATAATTATGAAGGTATAATTGAGTCTTATATCAATAAATCACAAAAACAGATTATTATAAAGTATGATTCAAAAATAGTAAAAGAAGATGAAATTATAGATTTTTGTAACAAATAGTAACAAAAATCATATCATATATGGCAAAAAAGTAGATTTGCTATATTTATGCTATGATTTGTTTTTATAATTTATAATAGAAAAATTAAGTATAAACAAGGAGAATAGATGTCTAATCTTTACTATCCAAATAAGGAAAAATTTAGAAAACCACTTATTAAAAATATGTGTGAATATCAAGATTTAGTAGATGATTTTACAAAAGATTATGAGGGAACTTGGGCTAAGTTTGCTGATGAAAAGATAGATTGGTTTGAGAAATATCATACTATTTTAGATGAGAGTAAAGCACCATTTTATAAATGGTTTGTTGGTGGAAAACTAAATGTAACTTATCAATGTGTAGATAGACATTTAAAAACAAAGAAAAATAAAGCTGCTATTATATTTGAAGGTGACAATGGAGATCAAAGGATTTTAACATATAGAGAATTGGCTTATGAAGTAAGTAAAACAGCAAATATGTTAAAAAATAAATTTGATATCAAAAAAGGCGATAGAGTAGTTATTTATATGCCTATGATTCCTGAAGCTGCTATATCTATGTTAGCTTGTGCAAAAATAGGTGCAATTCACTCTATAGTTTTTGGTGGATTTTCAGCTGAAGCACTAAAAGATAGAATAATAGATGCTGAAGCTAAGCTTGTAATAACAGCTGATGGGGCTTTTAGAAAAGGTAAACCTTATATGCTAAAACCTGTTGTTGATGAGGCTTTAAAAGAGGGTTGTGAATGTGTTAAAAAGGTATGTATAGTTGAAAGAAATGGCGAAGAGATCAACTGGGTAGCAGGAAGAGATTATAGCTATAATGAGCTAGTAAGATATGAATCATCTTTTTGCCCATCTGAGCCTATGGATTCTGAAGATCCACTATTTTTATTATATACTTCAGGAAGTACAGGCAAACCAAAAGGTGTACAACACTCTCAAGCTGGATATATATTATGGGCTCAAATGACTATGGAGTGGACTTTTGATATAAAAGACAATGATACTTTTTGGTGTACAGCTGATGTTGGTTGGATTACAGGACATACTTATATAGTTTATGGACCATTAGCTGCTGGAGCTACTACTATTATGTTTGAAGGTGTACCAACATTTCCAGATGCAGGAAGATGTTGGAAAATGATAGAAGAGTATAAAATAAATCAATTTTATACAGCACCTACAGCTATAAGACTACTACATAAAACTGGTGAAAAAGAACCAGAAAAATATGATCTTAGTAGCCTAAGAATCTTAGGAACTGTTGGTGAGCCTATAGACTCTGCTGCATGGGATTGGTATCATCAAGCTATAGGTGGTGGAAAATGTAGTATAGTTGATACATATTGGCAAACTGAAACTGGTGGACATATTATTACTCCACTTCCAGCTGCTACACCTATTAAGCCTTCATGTGCAACATTTCCATTACCAGGGATTTATGCTGAGGTTATAGATGAAGAGGGCAATCCTATTCCAACTGGTGAAAAAGGTTTCCTTTGTGTTACAAAACCTTGGCCATCTATGATAAGAAATGTTTGGGGAGATGAAGAGAGATATATCAAATCATACTTTAGTGATTGTAAAAAAGATGGTAAACCAGTCTATTTTACAGGTGATGGTGCTATGATGGATGATGATGGATATATTACTATTACAGGTAGAACAGATGATGTTATCAATGTTTCAGGACATAGAATGGGAACAGCAGAGATAGAATCAGCTATCAAAAATCATGACAATGTAGCTGCGGTTGCTGTTGTTGGAAAACCACATGATCTAAAAGGTGAGAGTATTTTTGCTTATGTTGTTATAAAAGGTGAAGAGAGTGTTACTCAAGAGATGCAAATGGTTCAAGAAATCAACTCTATAATCAAAAAAGAAATAGGTGCTATAGCACTTTGTGATGAGATTGTATTTGTTCCAGATCTTCCAAAAACAAGAAGTGGTAAGATTATGAGAAGAATTTTAAGATCTATTGCTAAAGGTGAAGAAGTTACTCAAGATATTTCAACACTAGAAGATCCAGAAGTAGTAGCAAAAATTGACTCTATTGTAAATAGTTGCTCACTATAATAATATTATCTTAAGTATTTAAATACAAATTTTGAGAAATCCCATTGGTTTTTAACCAATGGGATAAGTTGTTATTAAAGTATAAATGCTTTGCTTTCTAATACAAAAAGCCAAAAAGCCAAAGTGGGATTTTATTTGCAAATCCAACCTCTATATCATCACTTATTACAAAAGAGTTTTCTATATCTTTGATTTGAGAAAAGCTTTTATTTTTTCCACCAATTTCAACTATATATTTCTCATTTATTAAAAAATCTCCATTTTTTACATAGAATAAAGAACAATTATATGATAGTTGTGAAGCAAAAAAAGTTTCTCTAATAGTTCCAATATCACTATTTAATGTAAGGGATTTTAAAAGATTTGTATTTGAAAGGTAGAGTTTATCTGGCATTTTAAGAGCTTTAAATCGTTTTCCTTCAAAAACAATATGTCTTAAAAGTTCAGCCTTGTGTAGATACTCTATATAGTTATATAAAGTTGCTTTTGAAACACCAACAGTTTTACTCAAATTTTCAATACTTAACTCCAGTGGCTTTGAGATAGATATTGCATAGATTAACTTTTTTAACATCTCAATGTTTGAGGCATTTACATTATAAAGTAGGGCAACATCTGAGTATAAAATAGTATTTATATTATCTGTTATTTTTTGAATATAGCTATCTTTTGAAGCAAAATAAAAAGGGTATGCACCAAACTCTAAATAGTCATTATAAAGTTTTAAAATTTTATTCTCTTCTAATTTTTCTAAAATATCTTGAGATATGTTTTCATGATTTTTAAAAATATCTTCGAGTAAATAGCTATTTAAAGATATATCTAGTTTTATTTCACAAAACTCTTTTAATGATAGAATTGGAAGTTTAAACATAGCATATCTTCTTGTAAATGAAGCATTTGTAATCTTTACAGCACTTGAACCTGAAAAGATTATTTTAATATCTAAAAAGTCATAAATAGATTTTAGCTCTTGTTCAAAATTGTTTGCTTCATGCACTTCATCTATTATTACACATTTTCCACCAAAGCTATAAAAATAGTTTACAAACTCAAAAAGACTAAGTTCTGAAAATAGTGGGTGATCACAAGAAATGTAGATAGTTTCTGAAGCTCTAAATTCTAATTCTTTTAAAACTTGAAGCATTAAAGTTGTTTTTCCAACACCTCTACTTCCATAAATTCCAATGATTTTATCAGTAGAATTTTTTATTTTATCAAATAAAAATCTCTTATAATTTGGAAGCTTTAGTCTAAGCTTTTGGTTTGAGATATTTTTTAGAACTTCTAACGTATCTTTCATTTCTCACCTTTTAGTTTAGTTTACTGAACTATTATAGCTAAATTTAGTTTAATATACTGAACTATTTTAATGAGTAAAACTTAAAAATTAATATTATTAGTTTTATACTACCGAAAAAAATGTGAAATAAAATATTTTTTGTATATTTATCATATCTAAGGCTTTATAAAAGACACAATCCTATCTTTGCTTCTTGCTAAAATTACAGCAAGGAGCAAATAAGCACAATACACTTAAAAACAAAAATTAGAAGTTATAGTGTTTAATTAAAGACTCTTTGATATCCAAGAACTCTCATCTATAAACTATTGATTATTGATTTGTTCTAAAGCCTCTAAAATAATCCCCTCTTTTAATCCATCATCAAATACTATTGAGCTATCAAATCCAAGGGTTTCATAAAACATATTAAAGATCTTAATACCTGTTAGAACAAACTCTATTTTCCTACTTCCTACCAAAAAGATTAAGCTATCATTATCTAGATTTTTCAAAAGAGTATAATAGTGATTTAAATCTTCTTTAGTCAAAACTGTACCATTTACTTTTGTTTTATCATACTCTTTTGCATTTAATCCTTGTTTTATAGCAGCCAATGTAGTAGGAGTTCCAGCAGTAGCAAAAAAACCAAATTCTTGGATATTTTTATCTTTTATAAAGTTTATAATCTCATTTCTTGCATCTTCTAAGGCTTGTTTTGGATTTGGAGCTTGACTCATAGTTACTATACCAAAATCAAAACTTTTTTTGATAATATCATCTTTATTTACAATAACTATCTCACTTGAAGCTCCACCAATATCAACAAATAAAAATCTATCACTATTAATATTATGTCGTTTGATAGCATTTTTGATAGATAAAAGTGTAAGATCAGCCTCTTTATCTCCATCTATAATTTGAAAATTTGCTTTTGTTTTTTCTTTTATAGTTTGAAGTACAAAAGAGGAGTTATTGGCTTTTCGCATAGCAGCAGTGGTAATAGCTATAGCTTTTGATGGATCATAATCTAGCTTTTCAACAGATTCATGTATTGCTTTTATTATTCTATTTATTGCTTCAGGCGAGATATTTCCACTCTTATTTAAGCCATCAGCCATAGAGATAACTTTATCAAATTCACCAATTTCTTGATTTTTTATATAATCATATTTCAAAACTCTAAAAGAGTTAGAACCTAGATCTATGGCAACAATATAGCTCATTAAGATTCCTAAATAATCTTAAGGATGGGGGATTTTTAGTTTTGAGTTTAATAAACTAGCTATTAAAACAATAAAAGCCAAAATTATATACTCATTAAAAAATATTTCAAACTCCCAAGCAAAATAGACAAACATCATCAAAATAGCTCCAAGAGGTGTAGGAACTCCTGTAAAATATTTGTTTAGCTCCCCTGCATCATGAGTAAGGTTAAAATGAACTAATCTTCTTAATCCACTAATAACATAATATATAAAAGCAGCACTAACAATAAAAAAGTTTAAAAACTCCTCTTTGCCATCAAAAATAGCAAAATATAAAAATAGCACTGGGACTAAAACAAATGATAAAAAATCAGCATAAGAGTCAAGTTGAACCCCAAAGTCTGTTGAAAGGTTATATTTTCTTGCTATTTTACCATCAAGTATATCAAACGCCCCACCAATCCAAGCAAAAAGTATTGCTGCATAAAACTCACCATGAGTTATAAAATAAAAAGCAAGAATACCAGCAACAATATTCATAAAAGTAGCAAGATTTGCTAGATTGAAATGACTATATTTGTTAAATAAAAAACTCAATTTGTTCTCCTAAATTATTCTGAAACAATACTATCTCTACCATTTTTTTTAGCTGTATATAGAAGTTTGTCAGCACTATTTATAGTATCAGCAAAAGAAAGATGATTGCTTCTTATACTTATTCCAGCACTAAAAGTTATTTTGATTTTATGTTCTTTATATTTAAATTTACTACCTCTAACTATTTGTTGAATCCTATTTGCATAAGCTTGTAGATCTTGTTTGGTAGCAAAATTTATCAAAGCTACAAACTCCTCCCCACCATATCTAGCTACTACATCTATATCACGGGTTTGTTTTTTGAGGAGTATTCCAAATGTTTTCAAAACAGCATCTCCACCTTCATGCCCATAAGTATCATTTACTTGTTTAAAAAAATCTAGATCAAAAAAGACAACTGCATAGTTTCTTTTTTCTCTATTATATCTATTTTCAAACTTTAAACACTCTTCTTCAAAAGCACCACGATTTAGTAAGTTTGTAAGAGGATCTATTTTGGATTTTTTCTTTGTTATGGCTAGTTCTATCTCTAATGTTTTGATTTTCTCTTTTAAAACATCTACTTGACTTTTGCCTTTACTTAGGTTTTGATTTGCTTGATTTATCTCTGTTTCTATAGTTTTTGCAGCACTTACTAGTTTGGTTTGAAGCTCTACTAGCTTTTCACGTCCATCTTTGTTTAGATCTATTTGCTCAATACTATTTTTGATATTTGTAACATTTTTAACACCTTTTGTATTACTTGTTATCGCATCATTTAGGTGTTTACTCATCAAAGTAATCAATCTTGCAATATCAGATGTTTTTTGCTGTATAACTTCTTTATCTGCTTCAAATCTTTTGATAATAAAATCTTCAATCTCTTTTTGGATATCCTCTTCCAAAATAAGTGAAGGTGAATCACCTATTTTTATACAAAATCTTGCTAAATCTTCATTTAACTCAAGGCTAATTGAGGGTAAAAGAGAGTCTTTTATCAAATCAGCCAAAGAGGTGATGTTTTTACCTTCTATTCGCTTTAATAATATCTCTATTATATCTCCAGCACTAATAAAATCACTTTTTCTTATCTCTAGTAACTCATTTTGTGATAGTTTTTTTAAAAAACTCTTAGTCTCTTCACAATCATTACAAGAAAAGTTGTTTTTTTCAACAAGAGTACAATACTCTCTATTGTACTCTTTTGGTGTGGGGGCTATGCCTCTTTGGAGAAGATTTTGTATTACAATATTTGCAATATCACTATGATTCATTGATTTTCCTATTAAGTTGTATTACTCTTTTATCCCTATAATATAGTAAACATCCTTATTATCAACTTTTTGTAGTACAATATTGTATTTATTTGAGAAGTGTTCTAAAATCTCTTTAAATTTATCCATAATCTCCATAGAGTCATTTGGTTGGATTTTAACTTTTAGGTAGTTATTAGAGTTTGACATAGCTACATAAGCGTTGATATGAGCCAAAGAGTCTATAAGTGTTAATACATGTTTTGAAAATTTATCAAAACCTTTAGTATTTTCTATAATAGCTTTTGCTTGATTTATAGTAGCATCACTTACAGAGTATCCTAGTTGTGTTGCTAAAACTTCAGGAGTAATTTCTATATTCATTGTATAATCCTTTTAATAATATTAAGTAACAAGCAATTATACCAGATTCTTATTGAAAATATAGTAAAATAAGAGATATAAAATTTTATGGTGGTTTATAATTGATAACAAAACTCTTTTCCAACTTTTCTATAAGAAAGATTGGTTTACTAAGCTCTTATTTTATTGCAGCAATGATTTTTATGTTTGCAATTTTAATAGTTATAGAAGAGTATAGAAGTTATGACAAAGAGATAAAGAAAATAGAGCAAGAGTATTTAGGAGACAAAAAGGCATCTACTCTAATTGCTCAAAAAACGCATGAACACAAAACAAGAATTACACGATATATTATAGGTATTGGGGGAGTTACTTTGTTTATGTTTTTTACTGTTTTTGGTGTGCTTAGACTTGTTGCTTTTTTGATAGAGTATGAGTTTAGAACCTTTATCAAAGAGTTTGCAAATTCGGCAATCAACCATACAAAAATAGATAAAAATAAGTTCAACTTTGAAGAATCCAAAAAAATGATAACAAGTGCTAATATTTTGGTTCAAGAGATAATCAATAGAGAAAAAGAGCTAAAAGAGCTAAATTTAGGACTAGAAGATAAGATTAGAATAAAGACTTTAAAGCTTCAAAATACACTTAAGGCTCAAGATGAGTTTATCAAAAAATCAATTCATGAGATAAATACGCCTCTTAGTATAATCTTAACAAATATAGATCTTCTAAAAATGCAACGATTAGGTAATAAAAATCTTACAAATATAGAATCAGCCTCTAAAATCATACACAATATCTATGATGATTTAAGTTATATGGTTAAAAAAGATAGAATAAATTATCCTAAAAAGCTTATTAACTTTTCATCATTTTTATTTCAAAGAATTGAATTTTTTGATGAGATAGCCTTGGCTAATACTCATGAGTTTGTTGTTAATATTAGACAAGATTTATATATTGATTTTAATGACATAGAACTACAAAGAGTTATAGACAACAATCTTTCAAATGCAATAAAATATAGCTATAAAGATAAACCTATTTTTATTAAATTGGAAATTGTAGATCAAAGGATTAAATTTGCTATTACTACAAATTCAAATAAAATAGAAAATATAGATCTTTTATGCCAAGATTTTTATAGAGAAGATAGTGTAAAGGGTGGTTTTGGATTGGGATTAAAAATAGTTAAAGATATTTGTGATAAAAATAATGTTATAATGGAAGTTAGTTCCTCTTCAAAAGAGACAAAATTTATCTATAGGTTTGATCATGAAAATATTATTGCTTGAAGATGAAGTTATGCTTAATAACTCAATTTGTGAATTTTTATCCAACTTAGGGCATATTGCTTATGGTATCACTGATGGAAAAGAGGCATATGAAGCTATAGATGAGAGTTTTGATCTTCTTATATTTGATATCAACGTGCCACAAATAGATGGATTTGAGTTACTTGAAAAATTAAATGCGAAAAACTTTACAATTCCAGTTATCTATATATCAGCCCTAACAGATATGGAAGATATCTCAAAAGGATATGAGTTAGGGGCTTTGGAGTATATGAAAAAGCCATTTCATCTAGAAGAGCTAGGGATTAAAATCAACCAAATCATTAAAAGAGAGCAATCAACAAATACAAATCATATACTTTTTTCAAAAAACTATAGCTATTCAAAGCTTGAAAAAACACTTTACTATCAAGGTGAGCCTCAAAATCTTACAAAAAAACAGTTAAATATTATACATATATTAGCTCTTAATATCAATATGATTGTTGATTTTGAGAGATTTAGAATGGATGTTTGGGATGGTGAGCTTATAGACAATCCTACTATTAGAGCAGAGATAAGTCGTTTAAATAAGTCTTTAAAAGAGGATTTTATCAAAAATGTAAGAGGATTAGGGTATAAAATAGAGAAGTTTTATCCATGAAAAAATCTATTCTTATTACGGGTTGCTCATATGGTGGTATAGGATATGTTTGTGCCAAAACACTTTATGAAATGGGATTTTTGGTAGTAGCTACAGCTAGAAAAAAAGAAGATGTATTACTACTTAGACAAGAGGGTTTATATGCATATGTGATGGATATAAGAGATCAAAAAAGTATAAAAAAAGCTCTTAAAAAAACTCTAAAACTAACAAATAATTCCCTTGATGCACTTTTTAACAACGCTGGATATGGGCAACTTGGAGCTATAGAGGATTTGAGCATAAAAGATCTAAAAGACCAACTAGATACCAATCTTTTTGGATATCATAGAGTTATAAAAGAGGTTTTACCTATTATGTATGCTCAAGGATATGGTAAGATTATAAATCATAGCTCTATTTTAGGGCTTGTTAGTCTAAAATTTCGTGGAGCATATCAAATAAGTAAATATGCTATTGAAGCTTATAGTGATACATTATCTTTAGAGCTTGAAGGTAGTGGTATAAGTCTAAGCCTACTTAACACTGGTCCAGTGGAGAGTCTATTTAGACAAAATGCTATAAATAACTTTTATAATACCATAGATAGAAGTAATTCAAGATTTAAAGATATATACATAGATAAAATAGACAATAGAAAAAGTAGTAGTTTTTCTCTACCAGCTTCTAGTGTAGCAGATGTGGTACATCAAATTTTACTCTCATCTAATCCAAAACCAAGATATTATATCACAAAAGCATCATATATTCTTGCCTTTGCAAAAAGAGTACTCTCAACAAAGCTATTTAGAAAACTATGTTTAACTATTTCAAATAAAGAGTAAATTAAAGTATTGTAGTGGTATTTCTTCCTCTATTTTTAGAGATATAAAGAGCATTATCTGCACGTTTATAGATGCTATCTTTTGTATCATCAGCTTTTATAAAAGAAGCACCTATACTTATAGTAATACTCTCTTTTAAACCAAAATCACTCTCTTGAATTTTAACTCTTATTTTTTCACAAACAGTAATTAATTCATCACCTTTGATCTCTTGAGCTATGACTACAAACTCCTCACCACCTATCCTATATAGAATATCACTACTTCTTAGTATAGAGTTTATATATTTAACTAAAGACTTTAAAACCATATCTCCTTGATCATGCCCATAAGTATCATTGATTTTTTTGAAAAAGTCTATATCAAGCATAATAAATCCTATTTTTCTATCATATCTTTTTACCATATCAAGTGCTAAAATAATAGCTTCTTTATAGGAGTTTCTATTTCTTGCACCTGTTAGTGCATCAATATTTGATTTAAGTTCCAAATCCTTTCTAATTGTCTTATTTATAAGATAGATAACAAAAACAATAAGTATAAAATCTATTAAAAATATCAAAAAAGTAAGTTTAAGAAAAAATATCTTTTGGTCGTTGATTTGGACCAAGTGGTTTTGAATATAATTGATATCTGCCCATAGTAGGTCGCTTTGATCTATAAGTCTATCTTTATTGATTTTGGTAGGAGTATTTCTATATTGATAAATAAGTTCTTTTAGTTTATTCCACTCTTTTTGCAAAAAGGCATACTCTTGTATGATTTGATTCATTTTTGTAGTTTGGAGATTATATGGTTTTTCTATTAAGAATTTATGAAAAAAACTATCAACATCAGCTATTAAGTCATCACATATTTGTTGATTACTTTCATGTTTGGCTACTTTTTGGATACCACCTCTTATAAAACCACTATTGTTTATCAAAGCCGCATCATCTTCTATATCAAATATAGAGTATCTAATCAAAGAGTAATTAGTAGCAATAATAAAAATATGCGAAGAGATAACTAGGATTAAAATCAATCCTATGCCAAACTTCTGATTTAAAAACTTAAAAAAAACATTAAACACCACAACACCAATTTTTGTAATAAAATTATTATATCACAAAAAAAGTTAGTTGTAAAGAGTCTATCTAGTTCTTAGTTTACTTAAGTGAGATTAACTCTTTTAGTGTTGCTATATTTGCTGCTAGTTTATTGCTTACTTCTAGATACTCTAGCTCTGGCTTACTATCAGCTACTACTCCAGCTCCTGCTTGGAAATAGACAACATCATCTTTTAGTAGGGTAGTTCTTATAGTTATGGCACTATCCATATTACCATCAAATCCAAAATAGGCTATACTTCCACTATAAAACCCTCTTTTTACACCCTCAAACTCTGCTATTAGCTCCATAGCTCTTATCTTAGGAGCTCCCGTCATAGTCCCAGCTGTAAATGTAGCAGCAAAAAGATCAAACATATCATATTTTTCTTCATCAAGTATGCCCTCAACATCACTTACTATATGCATAACGTGTGAATATCTCTCTATTCTCATAAGGTTAGTGACTTTTACACTTCCAGCTTTTGCAACACGGCCTACATCATTTCTACCTAGATCTATAAGCATAATATGCTCTGATCTCTCTTTTGGGTCGTTGATAAGCTCATGCTCCATCTCTAAATCTTTACTTAGTGTATCACCTCTTTTTCTTGTACCTGCTATTGGTCTAAGTAAGATATTACCCTCATTTAGCCTTACCATAACCTCTGGTGAACTTCCAGCTATAGAAAAACCCTCATATTGAAGTAAAAACAGATAAGGACTTGGATTTTTACTTCTTAGAGTTCTATAAAAGCTTAAGTGATCTACTTTTGCTCTTTGGGTAAATCTATTTGCCATAAGAATCTGAAATACATCTCCACTTCTTATCATCTCTTTACTTTTTGCAACCATCTCAAAAAATTGCTCTTTTGTAAAAGCAAATTTTCCTTCATCCAAAATAGTAGCTTTTTGTAAAGGAAGATACTCAAAGCTTCCCTTTAATAAAGTCTCTTCTATAAGATCCAAAGATGTTTGATGCTCTTTTAGAGATGTTACTACTATAAGCTTTGAACTTTTATGCGAATAAGCTAATATTATTTTAGGTCTTATTAGATCAAAATCAGCAATATCTATCTCATCAAGAAGATTTTGCATAGATTTTTTAAGTTTTGGTTCAAATTCTTTTACCATATCATAACCAATATTACCAATAAAACCATCGATAAATCCAATACCTATCTCTTTGGCTTTTTGTTTGTATAGATTTTGATCCAATTTAGCATAATACTCTTTCATAAAAACAAAAGGATTTGAATCAATCTCTATAGTATTGTTTGATTCATCTTGATAAAAACTTTTGCTATTTTTATGCCAAATTCTCTCTCTTACTCCAATAAATATAAAGCTATAATTGCCATCATATGAGGTATTAATACTACTTTCAAATAAAAAAGAGATCTCATTTGGAAATATCTTTTTTATGGTATTATAAACCAAAACAGGGGTAAATTGATCTAAAAAAATGCTTTTACTATAAAACATACTCTCTCTTTATTAAAAACTCAAAATAAAAGCACTATTTAAACTTAGAGATTGTTTTATAGCATTGATATTTTCTTGAGCTTGTGATTTTGAACCATATGGACCTACTAAGACTTTGTTATATAGTACACCATTTACAACATCTTGATGGATAGTATATTGATATCCATTGGTTTGGATTTTTTTCAAAAACTCTTGACTTGGAGATTTTGTAAAAGCTCCAACTTGTACATAAAAACCTTTTAAAGCACCAGTAGGTGTAGCCACACTAGGTTTTGTTTCAACTTTTTGTTCTAAAGAGACTTTTGGTTTTTCTTGAACTACTTTTTTCTCTACTATTGGCTCATCTTTAACAACAGGTACTTTTTCTTGAACAACTACAGGTTCTTGTACTGCTGTAGCTGTTTCTTGTATAGTTGGAGCCTCTTCACTTGGACTTGGCTCTTGTGTATGTATAGTCTCTGCAACTTGTTGTTCAGACTCTTTTTGTTCTTGAAGTTTTTTTAATCTTTCATTTATGATTCTTTGATACTCTTGCTCTATGGATTGCTTTTGAGTAGAATCATCTTCTTTAACACTTTCCTTTGTTGTTGTTTGTGTTAGGGTATCTTCACTTGGGGTAGTAGAAAAGACTTTAATTATTATAAGTATAATAAAAAACAAAATCACCAAAGATGCACCAAGAATAATATATTTCTTTTTATCTTGAGTTGATGAGTTTGAGTTTAATAAAATATCTTCTAACTCACTATTTGTATCTTCATATGAACTTGTATCTGTACTTTGTTCATAAGGATTATTATTTGTATAAGCCTCATCTCTTTGCTTTGATGCTTGTTCTATTTTTTTTAAAAACTCTTCACTTTTAAATTCCATTTTAACCCCTTTTACATGAATATAATAAAAGAATTACTTATTATACCCTAATACAACATAAATTAATAGGTTGATTTAGTATAAATTACAAATTTCTTTGCTAACTCTTCAAGTTCTTGTTTGATTTTTACTTGTAAATCAGTATTGTTTATATCATCTAATATATCAGCTATCTTATTTGCAATAAACTCAAACTCTTTTTCTTTCATACCTCTAGCTGTTAGTGCTGGGCTTCCTATTCTTATACCACTTGTTACAAATGGACTTCTCGTCTCACCTGGAACTGTGTTTTTGTTTATTGTAATTCCAGCATTAGCTAGAGCAGCATCTGCATCTTTACCACTAAATTCTTTATTTAAAAATGACATTAAAACAAGATGATTATCTGTTCCGCCACTTACTAGATCATAACCTCTTTTTATAAGAACTTCACCTAGAACTTTTGCATTTGCTTTTATTTGTTTTGCATACTCTTTCCACTCTGGCTTTAAGATCTCACCAAAAGCTACAGCTTTTGCAGCTATTACATGTACAAGTGGTCCACCTTGGATACCAGGAAAAATTGCACTATTGATTTTTTTGTAGATCTCTTCATTATTTGTAAGTATCAAACCACCTCTTGGTCCTCTTAGAGTTTTGTGTGTTGTTGATGTTACAATATCAGCATATGGAAATGGACTCATATGTTCACCAGCTGCAACAAGTCCAGCAATATGAGCAATATCAGCAAATAAAATAGCCCCAACACTATCAGCTATTTCTTTAAATCTTTTAAAATCAATCTCTCTAGCATAAGCACTTGCACCACAAACTATAATCTTTGGTTTTACTACATTTGCAATCTCTTGTATTTTATCATAGTTCATTCTACCATCAAGCTCTACACCATAGAAAAATGATTGATAATTTTTACCACTAAAGCTTACTTTTGCACCATGAGTTAGATGTCCACCGTGGCTTAGATCCATACCTAAGATTTTATCTCCTGCACTAAGCAATGCTGCATAAACTGCACTATTTGCTTGGCTACCACTATGAGGTTGTACATTTGCATAAGCACATCCAAATATCTCACAAGCTCTATCTATTGCTAGTTGTTCTACTTTATCTGCAAACTCACATCCACTATAATATCTTTTATATGGATATCCTTCAGCATATTTGTTTGTAAAGACACTTCCCATAGTTTGCATAACAGCAGGAGAGGTGAAGTTTTCACTTGCTATCATCTCTAAATGTGTTGTTTGTCTTTGAAGTTCACCTTCTACCATATCCCATACAAGTGGGTCTGCTTCTTTTAAACTTTTTTCTTCAATAAATGCCATCTTTTATCCTTTTTAAATTATTCTTCATCTTGTTTTTTTATTGGTTTCATAGCTGGAAATAGTAATACATCTCTTATACTATGGTTATTTGTAAGCATCATTACAAGTCTATCTATTCCTATACCTTCACCTGCTGTTGGTGCCATACCGTATTTAAGAGCCTCTACAAAGTCTTCATCCATCTCATGAGCTTCATCATCGCCTCTTTCTTTTGCATCAAGTTGCTCTTGAAATCTCTTATACTGATCTACAGGATCATTAAGCTCACTAAAAGCATTTGCTATCTCTTTACCTGCTATAAAAAGCTCAAATCTATCAGTAAGCTCAGGTTCACTATCATTTCTTCTAGCAAGTGGAGAAAGTTCAACAGGATAGTGAGTAATAAATGTAGGATCTATTAGTTTTTCTTCTACAAATTCATCAAAAAGAACTCCATAAAGTTGTCCTAGTGTTAGTTTTTCATTTGCTTCTAGGTTTTTAGCTCTTAAAAACTCTAAAATTTTCTCTTTATTGCTTATTATATCACTAGGAACTTCACCTATTTGTGTAAGAGAGTCTATTAGCCTTATTTCAGTTATGTTTTTAAAGTTTATTTTTAGATCTCCATATGGAAGTATTTTTGGGAGTTCTAGGTTTGTAAAAAGATAATCAAACAACTCTTTTGTTATTTGAATAAGATCTTTTTGTGTTTTATATGCCCAGTAAAACTCTATAGAGGTAAATTCAGGATTATGTGTTGCATCCATACCTTCGTTTCTAAAGTTTCTATTTATCTCAAAAACAGCTTCAAATCCACCTACAATCAATCTTTTTAGATATAATTCTGGTGCAATTCTTAGGTACCTATCTATTCCTAGAGCATTGTGATGAGTAATAAAAGGTCTAGCATTTGCTCCTCCGGCAATAGGGTGCATCATAGGAGTTTCAACTTCCAAAAATCCTTTACTTTCAAAAAATCTTCTAACTAGTGAGATAATCTTACTTCTTAGGAAAAATGTTTTTCTCACCTCTGAGTTCATAATAAGATCTAGATATCTTTGTCTATATCTCATCTCTTTATCAGTGATACCATGAAACTTTTCTGGTAGTGGAGAAAGAGCTTTTGTTAGCATTTTAACACTACTTGCATGAAGTGAAAGCTCACCTTGACCCGTAACAAAAGGATATCCACTAACTTCTACTATATCACCAACTTCAAAATCTTTTTTAAATATATCATTAAAAAATCCTTCAGGAAGATTATCTCTTGCTATATAGATTTGAAGCATATCTTTTTCATCTTCTATCTTGATAAATGCAGCTTTTCCCATAAGTCTAAAAAACTTAATTCTACCAGTAACTGTATAGTTTCTATTTTCATCTCTTTTATTTTCCAATAGCTCTATATCGCTATTTACATTTTTAAACTTTCTTATAGTAGTATTTCTTTCTACTACATTTGTATATGGATTATATCCACACTCTTTTAAATGGGCTGCTTTTTCTAGTTTTTGTTTTACATATATATCATCAAACAATATTTCTCCTTATTTACAATCAGCACAAATTCCAAAAATTTGCATACTATGTGAGGTTATAGTAAAACCATTTTTTTTGGCTATTTGTTCTTGTTTTTTTTCTATCTCTTCATCTACAAACTCTATGATTTTACCACATTTTGTACATATAAGATGATCATGATGTTCATCTTTATTTGCTTCATACTTCTTGCCATCAGTACCAAATGAAATAGATGTGATTAGGTTTGCCTCTTCTAAAAAACTAAGAGTTCTATAGATTGTTGCAATTCCTATATTTGATTCTGGATAATCTTTTTTTACTACATCATGTATCTCTTCAGCGTTTAGATGTTCATCAATACTAAATAAAATTTGCAAAATAATAGCTCTTTGTTCAGTAAACTTCATACCCTTTTTTTTAAGTAATTCTTTAAAGTCATCTATAAGCTTGTCTTGCATCATTAACTCCTTATGGTAAAAAATAGAATCTATTTAAAGTCTTCAATTGATTCATTTGATTTGTTATCTATCTTATCATCTACTGTTTGTTGTGGCTTTTTACTATTTAACATAGAAGTATCCATTTTAATAATCATAGAACCAGTTTCTATAAATATAGGGTACATTATAGAGTTTCCTATTTTAGTTGTAATTTGATTTTTTATTGCATCTACTTTGGATAAAGAGTAAAAAATTACTGCAAATATACAAAAGACTTTTCCAGCACCAAAAACTACACCCAAAATCTTATCCATAATACCCAAACCACTCAAAGAGACCATTTTGCTAAATAACACCCCCAAAGAGTAAGATAGTATCCAAAACACAACTAAAGATAATATAAAACCAATAAGTAAAATAGTAGCTTCATTTTCTATTTTAAGAAAACTATCAACACTCCCACCCACTTCACTAGCTATTCTTGAAGCTATAAATATACCACCAATTATACCAACTAAAGCAAAAACCTCTTTAATAAAGCCTCTAAAAAGCCCTTTTAAGCCCAAAAAAACTATAAGTGCTAAAGTTATGGTATCAAAAATATTAATATTTTCCAAAAAAATAAAACCTTATTTAAATTTCGTGATATTTTATCATAATTAGCTTTAAAGTTTATTTGTGTTAGAATGTTAAGATGATAAATAGATATAAAACTAAAAAGATTTTCGTAGGCAATGTTGGCGTTGGTGGGGATTCCCCTATAAGTGTACAATCTATGACTTATAGTAAAACAGAAGATGTACAAGCTACAGTAGATCAAATAAATAGACTCCATTTTGCAGGAGCTGATATAGTAAGAGTTGCAGTTCCTGATGAAGAGGCTGCTTTGGCACTAAAGCGGATCAAATCTCAAGTGAAGCTTCCTATCGTAGCTGATATTCATTTTAACTATAAACTAGCACTTATAGCTTCTGAAGTAGTTGATTGTATTAGGATAAACCCAGGGAATATTGGCTCAAAACAAAGAGTAGCAGAAGTTGTAAAAGCTTGTAAAGAGCGAAATATACCTATTAGAATAGGTGTTAATTGTGGCTCACTTGAAAAGCAGTTTGAAGATCGATATGGACAAACAGCACTTAGTATGGTTAAAAGTGCAGAATATAATATTAAATTTCTAGAAGATTTAGACTTTAGTGATATAAAGATTTCACTAAAAGCTAGTGATGTACAAAGAACTGTTGAAGCATATAAGATGCTAAGACCTAAAAACAACTACCCTTTTCATCTAGGTGTTACTGAAGCTGGGACACTTTTTCACTCTACAATCAAATCTTCTATAGCGTTGGGAAGTTTGCTACTTGATGGTATAGGAGATACTCTAAGAGTCTCAATAACAGGTGAACTAGAAAAAGAGATAGAAGTTGGTAAAGCTATTTTAAAAAATAGTGGACTTGTAAAAGAGGGGCTTAATATCATCTCTTGTCCTACTTGCGGAAGAATTGAGGCTGATTTAGTTAGTGCTGTAGCTCAAGTTGAAGAGGCTACTAAGCATATTAAAAAACCACTTAATGTATCTGTGATGGGTTGTGTAGTCAATGCCATAGGAGAGGCAAAAAGTGCTGATGTAGCTATAGCATATGGTAAAGGAAGTGGACTTATTATCAAAAAAGGTGAAGTTATAGCAAAATTACCAGAAAAAGAGCTATTAGATAGATTTTTACAAGAAGTTGAACTAGAAGCTAACAAAGAAGAGTAGGGATAGTATTGGATAGTGTATATAATATAAATATTGAAAGAGCAGTTTTAAGCTCTATTTTATTCTCTCCAGAGATTATAGAGGATGTTTTAGGGGTTTTAAAGCCTAGTGATTTTTATCTACCAGCTCACCAAAAAATCTTTGCAACTATGCAACTTCTTCATGATGAGGATCTTCCTATAGATGAGGAGTTTATAAAAACTAAGATTAAACAAACCAAAAGTTCTATAGAAAGAGATTTTGATGAGTCTATTTTATTGGAGATATTATCAACCAATCCTATATCAAATACTACAGCATATATAGAGCAGATAAAAGATAGTTCTGTAAAAAGAGAGTTGGCATCTTTGGCTAATAGTATTAAAAAAGTTGCTATTGAAGATGAGTTACCTGCTAGTGAAGCTTTGGATTATGTACAAAATGAACTCTATAAAATAAGCGTAAACTCTGCTAGTAGTGAACTAAAAGATATGAGTGAGATTGCCAAAGAGACTTTAGAGTATATCAAAAAAATGAAACAAATGGGTAATAAATACCTAACAGGAGAGACTACAGGTTTTGAAGATCTTGATAGAAGAACTACAGGTTTTAATGCAGGGGATTTGGTTATTGTAGCAGCTCGTCCAGCTATGGGGAAAACAGCATTTACACTTAATATGGCACTTAAAAATATAGAAAACAATAAAGGTGTGATTATATTTTCACTAGAGATGCCAAGTGAGCAACTTATGCTAAGACTTCTTAGTGCAAAAACATCTATTCCTTTACAAAACTTGCGAAAAGGAGATCTTGATGATGGGCAGTGGAGTAGGCTAACAGCTGCATTAGAGGATCTTAGAACAAAAAAACTTTTTGTTGATGATGGTGGAAGTGTTAATATCAATCAACTAAGAGCAAGAGTGAGAAAACTAGCTTCAAACCCAGACAATAAAGTTTCTATGGTGATTATAGATTACCTTCAACTTATGACAGGAAGTGGCAAAGATAGACACTTAGAAGTAAGTGAAATAAGTAGGGGTCTAAAGATGTTAGCAAGAGAGCTAAAGATACCCGTTGTTGCACTATCTCAGCTAAATAGGGGGTTAGAATCAAGACCAGATAAAAGACCGATGCTAAGTGATTTAAGAGAATCTGGAGCTATAGAGCAAGATGCGGATATAATAATGTTTGTATATAGAGATGATGTATATAAAGAAAGAGATGAAGCTAGAAAAGAAAAAGAGGCAAAAGATAAAGGTATAGAGTATAGAAGTGCCTTTGTAAACAAAGAAGAAGAAGAAGCAGAAATAATTATAGGAAAACAAAGAAATGGACCTATAGGAACAGTAAAACTTATTTTTCAGAAAAAATATACAAGATTTGTTAATGCAAATACAAGAGATAGTGTACCTATTGAGACTGTTTTTGAGACAATGGATACATCAAGTGATACAAAAATGGATATGCCAGATATTTTGTAGTACATAATTTGGTTTAAGTTTTATGGTGCTATAATTATAAAATTTTATATTAGGAGTTTAAGATGAGTATGCCAGGTGGAATGGAATGGGTAATAATAGCTATAGTTATTTTACTTTTATTTGGTGGTAAAAAGATCCCAGAACTTGCAAAAGGCTTGGGTACAGGTATAAAAAACTTTAAAAATGCAGTAAAAGAGGATGAGGTAGTAGAAAACAAAACTCAAGAAAATATCTCCAATACACAAACTGCACAAACAAATACACAAGAGACAAGTAAAGCAGAAGTAAAAAATAGTTAATTAGGATTGTATTTGCAAAAGGTAATAAAAAATATAATAGAAAAAAAACTAGGAAGAGAGATTGTCTTAGAAAAACCAAAAGATGTAACTCTTGGGCATTTTGCTACTCCTATTGCTTTTTCTTTGGCAAAAGAGTATAAAAAAGCACCAAATATTATAGCTAGTGAGTTGGCTTTGATGTTTGAAGATGATAGTACATTTGAGGCTGTTAATGCTGTAAATGGATTTATCAACTTTAAACTATCTCTTTCTTTTTTACAACATCTTAGCAATAATGCTTTAAATGATGAGTCAAGCTATACAAAAGGAAGTAAAAAAGAGGGTAGGATGTTGCTAGAGTTTGTAAGTGCAAATCCTACAGGTCCACTTCATATAGGACATGCTAGAGGGGCTATTTTTGGAGATACGCTTTTAAAAGTAGGAAAACATCTAGGATATGATATAGTAAGTGAATATTATATCAATGATGCTGGAGCTCAAGTAGATCTATTGGGTGTTTCTTTGATCTTGGCTGCTAGAGAGTATATATTAAAAGAGAGTGTTATCTATCCTGAAGCTTACTATAGGGGTGAATATCTAATAGATATAGCCGAGGAAGTTTGTGATATTTATGGTAAAGATGTATTTAGTGATGCGAGTCGTTTGAGTGAGCTTGTTGAGTTTTCTAAAAACAAAGTTATGGAGCTTATTAAACAAGATTTACTAGATATTGGTGTAAGTTTTGATAACTTTGTAAGTGAAAAATCTTTATACAATAAATGGGATGAGACAAAAGAGATATTAACTAAAAACAACTCTTTATATGAACAAGATAGTAGAGTTTGGCTTAAATCTAGTCAAAAAGGCGATGAAAAAGATAGAGTAGTAGTTAGAGAAAATGGAGTACCTACATATTTAGCTGGAGATATCATTTATCATAAGGATAAATTTGATAGAAATTATGATCACTACATCAATATTTGGGGAGCTGATCATCATGGCTATATAGCTAGGGTAAAAGCTGCTATTTCATTTTTGGGTTATGATTCATCTAAATTAGAAGTACTTTTATCTCAAATGGTATCTTTGTTAAAAGATGGTGAACCTTATAAGATGAGCAAAAGAGCTGGAAATGTAATACTTATGAGTGATATCACAAAAGAAATTGGTAGTGATGCACTAAGATTTGTATTTTTAACTAGAAAGAGTGATACTCATTTGGAATTTGATATAAATACTCTTAAAAATCAAGACTCAACAAATCCTATATTTTATATTAACTATGCTCATGCTAGAATAAATCAACTTTTTCAAAAAGCAGGAGTTGATATAAAAGATATTATAGAGTATCAAATAGAAGAGAATATCCCACAAAATGCAAAAGATCTTTTATATGAGGCTTTACTTTTAGAAGATGTGTTAAATGAAGCTTTTGAAAAAAGAGATTTTCAAAAGATAACAGATTATTTGTACTTTTTGTCCTCTTTTGTGCATAAGTTTTATAATGCAGGAAAGATAATAGATGATGAATATCAAAACAGCTACCTAAAGATTTTGGCTATGTGTGCTTTAAGTATAAGGGTTGGTTTAAAACTTTTAGGTATAGAGGCAAAGGAAAAAATGTAATGAAATGGTGGATGTGGATAGCTTTATTAGTACTTTTTACTATAATCATAGCCGTTACTGGTTATAGAGGGGACGCTAGAGAAGCTGCTACAAATTATAACAAACTTTTAAGACAAGGTAGTGTAGATACACCACCAGCAAAACAGTAGACTAGTAGTATCTACTAGCTATTTGTTTTTTCTATCTCTTTTAGAAAATCATCAAGGTGATACTTTTGTCTATAATTTTCACTTATAAGATGGATCATAAGATCACCTAAATCAATAATAGTCCAATTTTCATCTTCATCAACTCTTAAAAACTCTTCACCAAGCGGTTTTAGTTTGACTTTTAGCTCATCTTGCAATGAAAATGCATGTTTTGAGTTTAGTGTAGTTGCTACTACAACAAAATCTACCATATAAGCTCTATTTGTTAGATCGAAAACTTCAATATTTTCGCCTTTTTTTTCATCTAGTATTTTTACTATTTGTTCAATTCTTTTTTCCAAATCTCTTTTACCTCATTTTGAATTTTTGTTGGTATTAAATTTATATTAAAATCATCTCTTATAGCTGATGAACTAACCTCAAGCTTAAAAGGAATATTTTTATAGTTTGTTGGTGTATTGTTTCTATTTATCACTACAAACTCAACTCTTTTTTGTAACTCATCAAATGAATCCCATAAGTGTAAGGATTTTAGATGATCATCGCCGATAATTAAATAAATCTTACTTATCTTATATGTTAAACTAAGATATCTTACTGTATCTATAGTAGGTACACTTCTATTTGAGTTTACCTCATAATTTGATACTACCACCTTTTTTTCATCCCAAAAGAGTTTATTTATAAGAGTTAGTCTCTCCTTTGGCAAAAGACAAAACTCTTTTTTAAAAGGGCTTAAATAAGTTGGTATAATAAACAATAGATCAATATCCAAGTTATTAAGGATAAGATTTACTATTTGTTCGTGTCCTATGTGAGGAGGATCAAAGCTCCCACCAAAAATTGCTATCTTCATTTAAACAACATTATATCTAATTTTAGATAAAATACAGCAATAATTAATTTAAATAAAGGTTTTATATGGCAGTAAAAGTAGCAATAAATGGTTTTGGAAGAATTGGTAGAAGTGTTGCAAGAATTATTGCAACTAGAGATGATATAGAGCTTGTTGCTATCAATGATACAGCAACACCAGAGCTTTTGGAGTATTTAGGTAAATATGATTCTGTTCATGGGACTTTTCAAGGTGAAGTTAAGTTTGAAGATGGATATCTAAAAATGGGCAAAGTAAATGCAAAAGTATTTAATGATAGAGATCCAAATAATCTTGATTTTGCAGGATGTGGGGCTGATATAGTACTAGAGTGTACGGGGGTATTTTTATCTCAAGATAAAGCTCAAGTACATATAGATAAAGGGTGTAAAAAAGTTATATTTTCAGCTCCAGCAAAAGACAATACTCCAACATATGTTTTGGGTGTAAATGCAGATGAGTATAAGGGTGAAAATATTATTTCAAATGCAAGTTGTACTACAAACTGTTTAGGACCTGTTGCAAAGATACTTGATGATGCTTTTGGTATAGAAAAAGGGCTTATGACTACTATTCATGCCTATACAAATGATCAAAATATATTAGATGTAAAACACAATAAAGACAAAAGAAGAGCAAGAGCAGCAGCAATCAATATGATCCCTACTACAACAGGTGCAGCAAAAGCTATGAAACTAGTTATGCCACAACTTGATGGTAAACTTCATGGGCAAAGTGTAAGAGTTCCTACACCAAATGTATCTATGGTGGATTTAAATGTATTAGTATCTAAAAACACAACAAAAGAAGAGGTTAATGCTAAGTTTATAGAAGCATCACAAGGGGTTTTAAATGGAATCTTAGCTGTTGATGATGATATGAGAGTTTCACAAGATTTTCAAGGTGATGCAAGAAGCTCAATAGTAGCACTAGATTTAACACAAGTAGTTGATAATAATATGATCAAAATAATGGCTTGGTATGACAATGAGTGGGGATATTCTACAAGACTTGTAGATATGGCTGTATATATAGCAAATAAATAATCACTTACAAAAAGGTTTTTAATGAAATTACAAGAGATTAAAAATATAGATATATCTGGGAAAAAAGTATTTATAAGATGTGATTTTAATGTTCCTGTTGATGAGTATCAAAATATAACAGATGATAGAAGAATAACATCAGCTTTAGCAACTATCAAGTACTGTATAGATAATGATTGTGCTATTATACTTGCTAGTCATTTTGGAAGACCATCGGGAAGTGGTTATGAAGAGGAGTTTTCACTTAAACCTGTAGCTAAAAGACTTCATACATTGCTTCAAAGAGAGATTTTAATGGCAAATGGTATAGTTGATGAAGAGACTCTATCCCAAGCCAAAGAGCTACAAGGTGGACAAATATTACTTTTAGAAAATCTTAGATTTGAAAAAGGTGAAACCAAAAACGATGAAGAGCTTAGTCAAAAACTAGCTTCAATGGCTGATGTTTTCATCAATGATGCCTTTGGAGTAAGCCATAGGGCTCATGCTTCTGTTGAGGGTATGGCAAAATATTTTGATATAGAGCATAAAGCAGCTGGATTTTTACTAGCTAAAGAGATAGAGTTTTTTTATCATATAGTTCATAAACCACAAAGACCTTTTGTATCTATAGTAGGTGGTAGCAAAGTCTCTGGTAAACTAGAAGCTCTATATAACCTAGTATCAAAAGTAGATAAGATCTTAATAGGTGGTGGGATGGCATTTACCTTTTTAAAGGCTCTAGGTGAAGAGGTGGGCAACTCTTTGGTTGAAGAGGAGCTTATTCCTGAGGCTATTAAGATTATGGAGTTAGCAAAAAAGCTAGGTGTTAAGCTATATTTACCTGTGGATATTGTAATAGCTGAGACTTTTAACTCTGAAGCATTTGCTAAAGTTGTACCATATAAAGAGATCCCACAAGGGTGGATGGGGCTTGATATTGGGCCTGTTACTTGTATGCTTTTTGAAGAAGCTCTTGCAGATGCTCATACCATACTATGGAATGGTCCTATGGGTGTATATGAGATGGATAAGTTTTCAAAAGGAAGCTTTAAACTATCTCATATAGTAGCAAAAAGTTATGCTACAAGTGTAGTTGGTGGCGGAGATACTGCTGATTTGGTGAGGCTTACAGGACAAGAGGATAATATGACATTTATCTCAACTGGTGGTGGAGCTTCACTTGAACTTATAGAGGGCAAAGTTTTACCAGGGGTAAGAGCTTTGATTATAGAAGAATGAAAAAAATAGTAGCATCAAATTTTAAAACAAATCATACAAGAGTATCTACTAAAGAGTTTATATCCAAAGTAGATAGCTTTATAAAAGAAAATAGTATAGAAAATAAGATATATATATTTCCTACATCACTATCAATAGATAGCTTTGATATATCAAACAATATCTTTATAGGTGTACAAAATGCCTATCCCGTAGATGAAGGTTCATTTAGTGGTGAGATAGGTAGTAAACAACTTGATGAGTTTGGTATTAAAACTATTTTAATAGGTCATAGTGAAAGAAGACATATATTAAAAGAGGATAGCTCTTTAATAGTAGAAAAATACAACTATTATAAAGAGCTAGGATATAAAATAGTTTATTGTATAGGTGAGCCATATGAGGTGAAGCTAGAAGGTAGTGATAGCATTATAAACTATCTTGAAACTCAACTAGAAAATATAGATTTAAGTTATGAAAATTTAATAGTTGCATATGAGCCTGTTTGGGCTATAGGTACAGGAAAAGTAGCAACATTGGAAGATATCCAAGAAATCCATGGGCTTTTAAAAGAGAAATTTTACGCACCTTTGCTTTATGGTGGAAGTGTAAAAGTAGATAATATAGGAGAGATTTTAAAACTGAAAAGTGTTGATGGAGTTTTAGTTGGAAGTGGAAGCTGGAAGTGTGAAAACTTCATAGATATGATAGATATAGCAAAAAAGATTAAATAATAAGATATTTAAGGAGAAAAGATGTTGTTAGAGGGTAAAAAAGGTTTAATAATAGGTATTGCAAATAATAAATCAATAGCATATGGTATAGCAAAGCAGTGTGCAGCTCAAGGAGCACAAATGGCTTTTACTTATCTTGATGATAGATTTCTAAAAAGAGTAGAACCACTAGCAAATGAGCTAGGAAGTACAAAAGTCTATCCTTTAGATGCAAGTAAACCAGAAGAGATAAAAGCACTTAAAGAAAGTCTTGAAAAAGATTTTGGTAAGCTTGATTTTATAGTACACTCTATAGCTTTTGCTCCAAAAGAGGGACTTAGTGGAAGATTTTATGATATAAGTAAAGAGGCATTTAATATTGCTATGGAGATATCTGTATTTTCACTAATAGAGATTACAAAAGAGTTAAAGCCTATTATGAATGAGGGTTGTTCTATACTAACTCTTACTTATTATGGTGGAGTAAAATATATACCAAACTACAACCTTATGGGAGTAGCTAAAGCAGCTTTAGAGATGAGTGTAAAATACCTAGCTGAAGATTTAGGAAAAGATGGTATAAGAGTCAATGCAATAAGTGCAGGACCTATCAAAACTCTAGCAGCATCAGGGATAGGGGATTTTAGTTTTATGCTTAAATGGAACTCAGCTCATGCACCACTAAAGAAAAATGTATCTATAGATGAGGTTGGAAATAGTGGTATGTATCTTTTAAGTCCATTAAGCTCTGGTGTAACTGGTGAGATTCATTATGTAGATGCAGGGTTCAATATCATGGGAATGCCAGCGGTTGTGTTTGAAGATGGACAAAGACCAAAAATAGCATGGAATGGCGAGGAATAATGCAAGTAGATTATAAAGCTTTAGCAAAAGAGTATAAAACTCCATATTATATATATGATTTTGATCAGATTAAGATAAACTATCAGGCTATAAAAAGTGCCTTTAAAGCTAGAAAATCACTTGTTTGTTATGCTATAAAGGCAAATTCAAATCTTAGTGTTATTAAAACACTAGCACAAGAGGGAAGTGGAGCTGATTGTGTAAGTATTGGTGAGGTTAAAAGAGCCTTATATGCTGGTATAGATAAGTATAAAATCATATTTAGTGGTGTAGGCAAAAGTGATGAAGAGATCAAAGAGGCATTAGAACTTGATATCTTGATGATCAATATAGAAAGTGAAGCAGAACTATCTAGAGTGGAGATTGTAGCACAAGAACTAAATAAAAAAGCTAGGATTTCTGTAAGAGTAAACCCAAATATAGACCCAAAGACTCATCCATATATCTCAACAGGGCTTCATGAAAATAAGTTTGGAGTAGATATAGATACAGCAAAAAGAATCTATATCAAAGCAAAAAATAGTGAGTTTTTAGATCCAGTTGGGATTCATTTTCATATAGGCTCACAGCTAACACAGCTACAACCTATCAAAGAATCAGCTATAATTGTAGCAAATCTAGTAAGAAATCTACAAGCACTTGATATAGAGATTAAGTTTTTTGATATAGGTGGTGGAATAGGTATCAAATATGATAATGAAACACTTATAGATCTAAATGAATATGCTCAAAATATCTTAGAGACTCTTTTTGGTTTAGATGTAACAATAGTATGCGAACCAGGGCGATATATAGTAGGAAATTGTGGAGAGTTTGTAACAAAAGTACTATATGAAAAGACAAATGGTGGTAAAAGATTTGTTATTGTTGATGGTGCTATGAATGATCTTATAAGACCAAGTTTATATAATGCCTATCATCAAATAGAGGTTTTAGGTAAGATGGATGAAGAGATGAGTGATTGCAATGTAGTAGGGCCTGTTTGTGAAAGTGGAGACTTTTTTGCAAAAAATATAGATCTACCAAAAACAACAAATGATGATTTAGTAGTGATATATAGTGCAGGGGCTTATGGCTTTACTATGAGTAGTAACTATAATACTAGAAACAAAGTAGCTGAACTAGCCCTTGAAGATGGTAGTGTACGAATGATAAGAAAAAGAGATAGTTTTGAAGATCAAATAGCAAATGAAAGAGAGTTTTTACTCTAATGTATTTTATAGATGTTCAAGGCACTCTAATAAGTGATGATACAAAAGAGCCAATTGATGGTGCTATAGAGTTTATAGATTATTTAAATAGCTCAAATACTCCATATATAGTAATTACCAACAATACAAAAAATAAAAGTGAAGAGTTTTTGGAGTTTTTACATAATAAGGGCTTTGATATACCTAAGAAGAACTATTTAGACCCTTTTAGTATCTTAAAACAAAGCTTAAAAGTAAAAAATATCATTGCTTTTGGTGAAGAGAGTTTTATAGAGGTTTTAGAGTCTATGGGCTATATAATAGATGAAAACTCACCACAAGCCCTACTAATAAGCATAAAAAGAGACTATACAAATGAAGATTATGCTAAGATGATAGAGTATGCTTCAAAAGGTATAGAGATTATTGGTATGCATGAGACTTCTATTTATGCCAAAAATGGCAAAAAATACCCAGGAGTTGGAGCTATAATGCAACTACTCTCATATGCTGTAAATAGACCCTATGAAGTTGTAGGTAAACCAAGTGTAAAGTTTTATGAAAAAGCTAGAGAGCTTTTAGATGCTAATTTTACCGATATAACTATAATAAGCGATGATATGGTAGGTGATATTAAAGGTGCTATGAAGCTTGGTATGAGAGGTGTTTTTGTTTTAAGTGGTAAGATAAAAGATAAAAATGAGATATTACCAACATTACAAGAAGATGAGCAACCAAATGAAGTTTATCAAAATATTGGAGAGTATTATTGGAAAATGAAAAAGGATTAAAAGCTCTAAGAGATGAGCTTGATACTATAGATAATAAGATTTTAACTCTTTTAAATAAAAGAATGCAAATAGTCCAAAAAGTAGGACAAGTCAAACATCAAAGTGGTGGAGCTATTTATAGACCAGAGCGAGAAAGAGAGATTATCAACAGACTTGACTCTTTAAATGATGGACTTTTAAATAAAGCTGCTATTGAAGCTATATTTTTGGAGATTTTCGCAGTTAGTAGAAACTTAGAGTTACCAGAAAAAGTAGCATTTTTAGGACCAATTGGGACATTTACACATCAAGCAAGTGAGATGAGATTTGGTGCTATGAGTGAGTATGTAAGCGTGTCATCTATTGGTGGAGTATTTGAAGCTATCAAAACAAATAGAGCAAAATATGGTGTTATTCCTATAGAAAATAGTACTAGTGGGATGGTATATGATACTCTAAGAGCCTTTAATGAGTATAATGTAAAGATTATAGCTCATTTCGATACTCCTATACATCACTCTTTTGCAAGTAATTGTGATAGTATTAAAGATGTTAAAAAAATCTACTCAAAAGATGTAGCTTTTGGGCAATGTAATAAGTTTTTAAAAGAGTATGGGCTAGAACATATTGAGCAAATCCCTGTAGAATCTACAGCTAAAGCAGCTAAACTAGCTTTAAATGAGCCAAATAGTGCTGCAATTTGTCCTAAAATAGCAGCAAAACTAAATAATCTTCCAATACTATATGAAAATATAGAAGATAGTAGTGACAATAGAACAAGCTTTGTAATAATAAGCAACTTTGATAATGCCCAAAGTGGCAATGATAACACCGCAATACTAGCAAAAATACCACAAAAAAGCGGATCTTTAGTTGAGTTTTTGCAAGATTTTAAATCTGAAAATATCAACTTAGAAAAGATAGAATCACATATAATAAGTGGTGAATTAATCTTTTATATAGAGTTTAATGGACACTTTTTGGATGAAAAGGTACAAAAAATCATCTCCTTACATCAAAATCAAATCAAAATATTAGGTAGTTATGTAAGAGAAGAGTAGTTTTAATCATAAAACGAAACTCTATTTCTACCTCTTTCTTTTGATAAATATAGAGCATTATCTGCCTTTTTGATAAGCTCTTTTGGATCGTTTGTCTCATCAGGTATAATGGTGGAAACTCCTATACTTATAGTAACTACATCGGATATTGTAGAGCTTTTATGCTCTAAGCCTAGAGCTTCTACTCTAGCTCTTAGCTCTTCGGCTTTATTGATAGCTCCTTCTTTTTGAGTGTTTGGCAATATACAAATAAACTCTTCTCCACCATATCTAGATACAAAGTCTCTAGCACGGTTAAGTGAGTTTTGTAAGGCTTTAGCTATTGTTTTAAGACACTCATCACCTTGTTGATGTCCATATGTATCGTTGTAATTTTTGAAAAAATCTATATCTATAAAAAGCAATGAAATAGGTAGCCTGTTTCTTAGTACATCTCTCCACTCTATATCTAAAGTATTATCAAAACTTCTACGATTTGGTATATTTGTAAGTCCATCTATATTTACTTTGGATTCTAGGCTTTTTTTATAATACTCTTGTACTCTATATTCTTGCTGCATTAGTGTATTTCTCTTATTTTGAGAGAAATAAAGCCTTATACTAGTAATAAATAGTACAAATAAGTATAGCCATATAGAGATATTTGCAATATAATAAAATTCTTTAAAAACAACCTCTTTATCTCTTGACATAGCTAAAATTAATCCCTTATTTTGATTGATTTTATCTGAAGTTATATTATAAAAAGTTACAAAAATATCTTTATTATAATATTTAGAATAATCAATAAAACAGCTATTTGTTCTTTTGCTATTGATATGTCTATAAAATAGATATTTAGGAGAGTTTATGTTTTTACCAACTATTAGATCGTCATTTGTTGGTGTTGTCAAAAATATATTACCATCAAAATCTAATAATGTTCCATTCATATTATCACTATAAAGAGCAGTTTGTAAGCTTTGTATTAGTTTACTAGAGTCTAAAACTGCTACTAATACCCCATCAAAGTTATTGTTTTTATCTTTTAGCATTAAGCTTAGATTGACAGCCCAAACCCCAAGTGGTGAGTTATAAGGGTGGCTTAAATAGAGTTTATCTTGAGGATGCTCTTTGATAGTTTTAAAAAACTCCATATTACTATAATCTAGCTCTAAAACAGTTCTTTTTGATGATAATTGTACCATGCCATCTTTATCTATAAACTTTACTGCGTTTAAGTTTGGGAGTATCAGATTTATAAATTCAAAATGTTGTAGTAGCTTTTCTTTTTTTGCACTATTTTGTAAATCTATATCTTTTATATCATAGCTAAGAGCATATAATAAATCACTAATAGTATCAATATCTTTAAAAAAGCTATCGTGTACTATTTTGGAGTGTGTTGTTAGCTTAAATTTTTTCTCTT
>Ga0265295_1000696_pt1 | contig 64793 bp, 62 predicted proteins | sample Munlansysbiofilm_FD_192503 | JGI IMG/M metagenome (GOLD analysis project Ga0265295, IMG submission 192503) | Leachate microbial communities from a municipal landfill in Southern Ontario, Canada - Methane capture system biofilm | ecosystem: Engineered > Solid waste > Landfill > Unclassified ... | reverse complement strand
CTTTAAAGAGCGATGCCGCCTGCTATTGGTCCATCTGGAGCGGCTTCCAGAAACGTTGCGACTTAACATCAACCGACAGGTTGCTTGTGGTGCCTGATCAGCTGAAGCCTTTTTGCGATGCCATCAATCTTGGCACCCTGGCCCGCTATGCCGAACGCATCGCCAGCTACCTCCACCATGTCGATGAGCGCTGCCAACAGCTGCCCGAAGCCCTGGCCGAAGCCTGTACGACCAAGCGGGAAGAACTCAAGATTGCCGAACTACTGGCGGATCTGCCCGAACTGATCGCCGAATCCAGGTCTGGCATGGAACGCATCCGCCGGATTGTTGCCGATCTGCGAAAATCCTGCGCCGACGACGCCTCCCGTCGTGGCCTAATCGACCTCAACGACTGCCTGCGCCACTGCCTGGCACAGCTCAAGGATCAGCTCGCCGGCCTGGAGATCGAGCAGGAGCTGGCAGAGCTGCCGGCGCTTCCCTGCGCTCCTCAACAGATCGAACAGCTCCTGACCCATTTGCTGCAAAACGCCGCCCAGGCCATGGCCGGTCGGGGCCGGCTCGGCCTGCGCAGCTGGATGGAGGACGGTGTGCTCCATCTCTGCGTCAGCGATACGGGGCCGGGCATTCCGTCCGAACTGCTCGGTAAAATCTTCGAACCTTTTTTCACCACCCGCGAGGTTGGCCAGGGTACGGGTCTGGGCCTGAACCTGTGCTACGAGATTGCCCGAAGTCATGGCGGGCAGATCCGTGTCACCAGTCAACCGGGACAGGGCAGCAGTTTCACCCTGAGCCTGCCGCTGGACCAGGCTTCGGACGTGGCGGCATCATCCTGAGGCTCCGGCAATGGCCGCACCGGCCCTACAGGACACGCAATAGGGCCTCGACCTGCTGGCGGTCGGCGGCACGCCAGGGACCAACACAGGCGAAACAGAGCTGCTCGGGCCGCAACACCTGTGCAGCCGCGGTCACGATGGCTTCTGCCGTCAGCTGCTGCCACAGCTGGCGCTCCTGCTGCAGGGTACGCAACTGGCCGCTGAACAGGCCCCAGCCATAGCGACCGGCCAGTTCCTCGACACTGTCGCGGCTGAAATCGAGCTGGTGCAACGCGGTGCGAATCAGGTGCTGCACCTCGGCGGCGCTGGCCGGCTGACAGGCCCGCACAACCTCCCGCCGCAGGGTCTCCACCACCCGCACCAGCTTGTCCGGCTCACTGGTCAGATCGATGGTCAGGCAGCCACAGGCCGGATATTCCTCCAAACTGGCGTCAACATGATAGGTCAGGCCCGCATCTTCGCGCAGGCTTGACATCAGTCGGCTCACGCCGCCCTCGGCCAGCAGACGGCGCAGGGCACGCAGGGCCGGGCTGGCGGGATCGCGATAGCCGCCGGTACGCCAGGCGAGCTGCACACTCAGCTGCGCGTCGTTATCGGCCACCCAGGCAAAGCGCGGTCCGATAACCGGCGGGGGCAGAGGGAAATCGCGCACCGGCAGCGGCGCCGGTTGCCAGTCGCCAAAGGCCCTGTCAATCGCCGGCAACACCTCGGCCAGGGTCAGGGGCCCGGCCAGAACGATCAGCAGATTGCCCGGCACATAATAGCGCTGGTACCAGGCGCGAACCTGTTCGACCGTAAAGGAGCGAATACTTTCGGGATAACCAATAACCGGTTGTCCCAGGGCATGATCACCCCACAACAGTCGACCGATATGGTTGTCAATACAGACATCCTCACCATCAGCGTTATAGTCACCCAGCGCCTCTTCCAGAATGATGGCCTTTTCCGTTTCCAACTGCTGAAAACGCGGTGTGCGCAACAGCAAGGCGAAAAGCTCAAGGGCTTCGGCCGTCGCCGCCGGATGAACGCGGGCAAAGAAGCTGGTCGACTCGACATCGGTAGCGGCATTGACACTGCTGCCACAACGCTCGAAGGCCTGCTCAATGAGGGGGCCGGAAGCATAACGACTGTTGCCGCGAAACAGCATGTGCTCGACCACATGCGACAAGCCGGCCTGGGCACGCGTTTCATCGCGACTGCCCACTCCAACATAGCAGACCAGTTCGACACTGTGCAGATGGGGAGCGGGCACCAGCACCAGTCGCACACCATTGGCCAGGCTGTGCTGCAGATAATCCTCGCCGATCGAATCCGCCATAGAGTTCCCTGTTTTTCCTGTGAAAAAGGCGACCCACTGACGGGCCGCCCTTGCTATACGCTGTTCTTTCTGTCGCCTGGCGGGCACACTGCCGCACCTGGCAGCGCCGGATCAGCTCCGCAGCAGGCGGGCCGCTTCCAGCGCGTGGTAGGTGATGATCAGGTCGGCGCCGGCACGCTTCATGCCCAGCAGGGTTTCCAGCATCACCCGGTCGTGATCAATCCAACCCTGTCGCGCCGCCGCCTTGAGCATGGAATACTCTCCCGACACGTTGTAGGCCACCAGCGGCAAATCGCTGCGCTCGCGGATGTCGCGCAGGATATCGAGATAGGCCAGAGCCGGCTTGACCATCAGGAAGTCGGCATTTTCGGCCACATCAAGGGCCGCCTCGCGGAAGGCCTCGCGACGATTGGCCGGGTCCATCTGATAGCTGCGCCGGTCGCCGAACTGCGGCGTCGAATCGGCCGCGTCACGGAACGGGCCATAGTAGGCGCTGGCATACTTGACGGCGTAGCTCATAATGGGAATATGGCTGAAATGATTGGCGTCGAGCGTCTCGCGCAACGCGGCGATGCGGCCATCCATCATATCGCTGGGAGCGACGATATCGGCACCTGCACGAGCATGGGACAGCGCCTCGGCCGCCAGCAGCCGGAGGGTGGCATCGTTATCAACATCGCCGTCGCAAATGACGCCGCAATGGCCATGATCCGTGTACTCGCACAGGCAGACATCGGTAATGACAGTCAGCTGGGGCAGCTCGGCCTTGAGGGCACGGATGGTGCGCTGGATAATGCCCGCATCGCTGTAGGCATCCTGGCCCAGCGGATCCTTGTGCTCGGGAATACCGAACAGGATCACCGCACCAATACCCAGTTCCAGCGCCTGGCGCGCCTCGGCTACCAGATGCTCGATGGACTGCTGGTAGATACCGGGCATGGACGGAATTTCCTTGCGGATATTGTCACCGAAGGCGCTGAACAGCGGATAGATCAGATCTTCCGGCCGCAGATGGGTTTCCCGCACCATCCGGCGCAGGCTGTCGCTGCGGCGGGTGCGGCGGGCGCGGTACTGGGGAAAGTTCATCAGCATCTCTCCTGGGTTGGCAAAGAAACGAAATGGCGCTGCAACGCGGCCACCAGGCCTTCAAGGGTATAGGGCTCGGCTTCGGCCTGCACGGCCAGGCCGAAACGCTGGGCCGTGGCCGTGGTAACCGGGCCGATGCTGGCACAGCACAGATCACGGCAGACCGCAGCGGCGGTCTCGCTCCCGAGCAGGGCAACAAACTGTTCGACACTGGAAGAAGAGGCGAAGGTGACGGCGTCAAGGTGCGGCAGCAGCGCCAGCAGTTCATCGCGCCGTTCCAGATCCGGCAGGGTGCGATAGGCTACCGGATCCTCCAGCATGGCACCGGCGGCACGCAACCCCTCGGGCAGCACCGGCCGCACCTGCTCGGCCCGCGGATAGAGCACCCGCCAGCCGGCCACGCCCTGTTGCTGCAGCAATGCCAGCAGGCTCTCGGCCCGGAAATCGGCCTGCGGCTGGCTCACCGGCCAGCCAAGCCGCTGCAGCGCCGCCGCGGTTTTGGGCCCGACGGCGAACAACCGCACCGTGCTGGGCCAGACAAAGGCCGGCGCGCCCTCCGGTTGCAACAGCCGCCGCACGGCCGCCACGCCATTGACCGAGGTCAGCAGCACGGCATCGTAGTCTGCCAGGGCAGCAAGGGCCTGCCACAAGGGCTGCGGGTCGACCGGCGCGGCAATGCGGATCAGCGGCAAGGCCAGCGCCTCGGCGCCGGCCTGCTGCAGCAACCGGACAAACTCCTGCGCCTGCTGGCGTGGCCGGGTGACCAGAACCCGCCGGCCATGCAGGGCCGTGCTCAACGCCTCAGTGTTCATCCAGCGTCCGCAAGGGTTCATCGGCCAGGCCAACCTCCAGCTCAAACAGCTGCTGCAGCGCATCAACATAGGGCTGAGCCTGATCCTGCTTCTGCGCCTCCCTGAGCCTCTGGGTCGGCCCGTGCAGCAGCTTGTTGACCAGCGCCGCGCTCATGGCCTCAATGGCGCGGCGCTGGCGCTCATCCAGTTCCTTGAGATTCCCGAAGGTGCGTTCCAGTTCGGCCTGCCGCAGTTCCTCAACCTTGCGCCGCAAGGCCGCAATGGTCGGCACCACCTGCAGACCCTGCAGCCAGCTGCTGAACTGGCCGATCTCGTGCTCGATAATCTGCTCGGCCTGTTCGGCTTCCTTGTGCCGTTCCTTCAGGTTGGCGTTGACCACGCCCTGCAAGTCATCGACATCGTAGAGGTAAACGTTATTAAGGTCATTGACCCGCGGATCGATATCACGCGGCACGGCAATATCAATAAAAAACATCGGCCGGTTCTTGCGCTGGCGCAGGGCCTGCTGCACCTGTTGCGGATGAATGACAAAGCTGGTGGCGCCGGTGGACGACAGCACGATGTCCACCTGGTGCAGATGGTCGGGGAAGTTATCGAACAGCACCGCCTGGCCGGAGAACTCGCGCGCCAACGCCTCGGCGCGGGCGAAGGTGCGGTTGGTCACCAGCACCCGGTCGACCCCGTTGTTGACGAAATGGCGGGCCGCCAGTTCACACATTTCACCGGCACCAATGAGCAGTACCTTCTTGCCTTCGATGCTGCCGAAGATCTTGCGGGCCAGCTCCACCGCGGCAAAGGACACCGACACGGCGTTGCCGGCGATATTGGTCTCGGTACGCACGCGCTTGGCCACGGAAAAAGCCTTGTGGAAAAAGCGGTTAAGAATCAGACCAACCGTTTTGTGCTCGACGGCGTTCTGGTAGGCGGTCTTGATCTGGCCGAGAATCTGCGGCTCGCCAATCACCATGGAATCGAGGCTGGCGGCCACGCGAAAGGCATGGCGGATGGCAGACGGGCCCTGATGGGCATAGAGATGACCATTGAGCTCGCTGGCAGGCAGCTGATGGTAACCGGCCAGAAAATCGCGCAGCGCGGCACTGCCAGCTGCCGCGTCGGGCCCGCTGGCATAGAGTTCCACCCGGTTACAGGTCGAAACAATCAGCACCTCGCGCAACGGCGCCAGGGCCGCCAGTTGGTGCAGGGCCTGCGCCAGACGTTCCGGTGCAAAGGCGACCTTCTCACGCAGGGCGACCGGCGCGGTTTTATGGCTTAAACCGACAACAAAAATATCCATCCTTCATCCCGTGACGGCAGGTGCAGCCCACAAGAGGCCGGGGGCGCGATCAACCAGCCATGGAGCTGTAGCTGTGCAGCCCCGGTAGCAGCAGGTTGACACCCAGGAAGGTAAACAGCACAAAAAGAAACCCGATAATCGCGAAAATGGCGGCACGCCGGCCACGCCAGCCCACCGTCAGGCGACCATGCAGCAGGGCGGCATAGAGAAACCAGGTGATCAGGGCCCAGGCTTCCTTCGGATCCCAGCTCCAGTAGGTGCCCCAGGCCGATTCGGCCCAGACGGCCCCGGAAATGATGCCCATGGTCATCAACGGAAAACCGAAGGTCAGGCAGCGGTAATTGATGGAATCAAGGGTTTCCAGCGACGGCAGGCGGTAGTAAAGGGCAGAAAACTTCTTGCTCTTGAGCATGCGCTCCTGCACCAGGTAAAATATGCCGGCCACAAAGGCAACGGTGAACACCGCATTGCCAAGAAAAGCCAGGCCAACATGGATCGGCAGCCAGAAGCTGTCGAGAGCCGGGTTGAGCGGCTGGGTCTGCATCGGGATCAGGCTGCCGAACAGCATCAGCACCAGGATGAGGGTGCAGGTGGTAACCGCCAGCACATCCATGCGCAGCCGCCAGTTCACCAGGGTGAAGACGCCGGCCAGTGTCCAGGCAAAGAAAGACAATGATTCGTGCAGATTGGTCACCGGCGTGTAGCCAGCCTCAAGGTAGCGTACCAGCAGGGTCAAGCTATGAACGGTGAAGGCCAGCAGCAGGGCCGTCATGCTCCAGCTGCTACGTTCGGGGCGGTTACGCACGGCACTGACCAGCGCCAACAGAGTCGCCACCAGGTACAGCAGCAGGGCGACCTTGTACAGCAGGATGTTCATGGTTCCCCCTTTTTTGCAGCGAATCGGCCACCATGGGCACAGGGTCGCCATACTAGGCGGGCCGCAAAAGACCTGTCAACAGCTTTCCCTTTGTGACAGCTGACACGCCATCACTACAGACCAAACAGCTCCGCTTCCACCAGTTCGCAGAGCATCTGCAGATGAAACAGCAGCACCTCGCGTCCCCGACTGCGGCTGTCGGCCTGCAGACTGATGACCAGTTCGGCGCCACCCAGCTGCCAGGCGCCTTCTTCCGCCAACGACAGCACCAGCGTACGGCAGCCCAGCTCGCGAGCCGCCTGCTGCGCCGCCAGCAGGGCTGGCTCCGCGGCGCAGTCCAGCAATAGCAGACAGTCTTCGGGGCGGGCCATAATCTGCACCTGGCTGGCAGAAAGCTGATCGAACTGCTCAGCCTCGCTCAGCGCCGCAACCAGGCTGCCATCAAACCCCAGCCCCAAAGCCGGTAGCGCCGGTCGCTCGACATCGAGTTGATGGGCAAAGCTAACCACCAGCAGGCGGGCCAGATCCTGCAGGGCGGCACTGGCCACCACCAGCAGCCGGCCGCCAGCGGTAAAGGTTTCCGCCACCAGCCGCGCGGCGTTCTCCAGAGTCTCCGCATGCAGGGCCAGACTGCGTTCGAGCAGGCTGTTGTGCTGCTGCAAGGCTTCAATCAGTTTTTCGCTCATCGCGACATCCTCCCGACGCGGCCGATACGACCGCCGTGGTGTGGCTTGAGTTTGGTCTTGCTTTTTCAGCCTGCTGTTTTATCATGGCCGGGTTAAAAACGTCTCGGTTTCCCGTTCCGTTTTCACCCGTTTCATCCGTGCCGGGCCGCTGCCAGCCAGTGCCGGCACCGACCCCCGCTCAACAGGAGGAAAACAGCTTATGGCCAGTGACAAGGTATTCCAGTTTACCGATGCCAATTTCGACACCGAGGTGCTGCAGTCGTCTCTGCCGGTTCTGGTGGACTTCTGGGCCACCTGGTGCGCACCCTGCAAGGCCATTCTGCCGGTCATTGACGAACTGGCCGGCCAGTTTGATGGCCAGGTCAAGATCGGCAAGGTCAACGTTGATGAGAATCCCGACACCCCGGGCAAATTCGGTGTGCGTGGCATCCCGACCCTGATTCTGTTCAAGGACGGCAAGGTGGTTGACCAGCTGGTCGGCGCCGTACCCAAGTCACAGCTGGAGAACTTCATCAAGAAAGCGCTCTAGGCCCGACACCCGTCACGTCACAACCACGATCCCGTACCACAAGAAAAACCCGGCGCTGGCCGGGTTTTTCCTTTTTGCGCTCCTTGACAGGCCGTTTTAAACCCCGTCATAACGCCTCGGCCCGCACCCCGCCAAACTACTGGCCCCTGCTATCTTCCGCAAGCAGCTGGTGCAACAAACGAAACAGTTGACGGTAGCTGGCCTTGTCAGCCGGCCCCGAGCAGCCACGAGCCAGTTGTTCCAGTTCGGCCAGTCCGGGCGCGCTGACCTGACCGGTCAGCTCCGCCAACACCGCCGCGCGCTCGGCCTCGCCGGCGCACAGCCGCTCGCGCAGCCGTTCAAGGCGATGGAAATGGGCCGCCTGATGCTGGTGCTGTTGTTCCTGACCCACCAGCAGCTGACGCGCCTGCTCCTGCTGCCGGGGATCCTCGCGCAACAGACCCGCCAGATACTTGATCTGACGCTTACGGGCACCGTGGGCGTCAAGCGCTCGCGCTTGGGTCAGGGCCTGTCGCAACTCCGGCGAAAAATCCGCCTTCTGCAGCCAGGCGGCCGGGGCCGTCACCAGCTGCAGGGCCAAGGCCTCAACAGCCTGGGCCGCCCGCTTGCGGCCCGACTTGCTCTGAATGCTGTCATCAGCAAAACGCATCAGTTCTCCCGTCGGCTGTCAAGCAGCAGGGTCACCGGCCCATCGTTGACCAGTTCCACCTGCATGTCGGCCTGAAAGATGCCGGTAGCCACCGCCACGGCCTGCTCACGCAGCCGCGCCGCCAGCGCCAGATAGAGGTGCTCGGCCTGATTCGGCGGTGCCGCCGCCGAAAAGCCTGGCCTTCGGCCCTTGCGACAATCAGCCAGCAAGGTGAACTGCGACACCAGCAACACGGCGCCGCCAACCTCCTCCAGCGACCGGTTCATCTTGCCGGCCTCATCCTCGAACAACCGCAGCAATCGAATTCGGTCCGCCAGATAAACCACGTCCTCGGCGGTGTCGCTCTGCGCCACACCGACCAGGACCAGCAAGCCCGGCCCGATCGCCGCAACCGTTCGCTCCGCCACGGTCACACTGGCGCGTTGCACCCGCTGCAGTACCGCCTTCATGCCAATTGCCGCTGCCAGTGGGCCACCAGGGCCGGCACCTGATGCACCGAGGCAACCACGGCATCGGCCTGCGGCGGTCGCCGCACGTGGGATGCCACCAGAATGGTCCGCATGCCCAGGCGTCCCGCCGGCGTCAGGTTATCGGCACTGTCCTCGACCATCAGAGCCTCCGTCGCCGCCACCTGTGTCCGCCGCAGCACCGCCTGATAGGGCGGCAACTGGGGCTTGGGACAATAGTCACTGACCCGGATATCGAACAGCTCCTCGAAGCAGTCACGCACCCCCAGACAGCCCAGCACCCGCTCGGCATGTTCAGCGGTGCCATTGGTGAAAACGAACTTGCGCTGCGGCATTGCATCGAGTTGCCGGCGCAACTGCGGATCGGGCCGCAGGCGACTGGTCACATCGATATCGTGCACATAGTGCAGATAATCCTCCGGATCGGTACCGTGTTCCTCCATCAGGCCACGCAGGGTCACACCATACTGGCGCCAGTAATGGCACCGCAGCGCATCGACGGATTCGGCAGGGATGCCAACCACCTCATGCATATAACGGTTGATGCGCACATCGATCAGGCCGAACAGATTACAGGCGGCGCTGTAGAGGGTATTGTCGAGATCGAAAAAGACCGCTTTCACGCCAGCAGCTCCGCCGGCACAAAGGTGCCGCGGCACACCTCGACGGCCGGCCCGGTCATGATCACCGGCCCCTCTTCGCTGTAATACAGCTCCAGCTCTCCGCCCGTCAGCTGGTTGCGAATCCGCCGACCGGTGCGACCACTGAGGAAACCGGCCACCGTCACCGCCGAGGCACCGGTACCACAGGCCAGGGTCTCGCCGGCACCGCGTTCCCAGGTGCGCTGGCGCACGGCCTCGGGCGAGAGCACCTGAACAAACTCAACATTGATGCGTTCGGGAAACCAGGCATGGGTCTCGATCTGCGGCCCCCACAGCGCCAGCGGCACCGCGGCGACGTCGGGCACGAAAATGACGCAATGGGGATTGCCCATGGACAGGCAGTACGCCTCGAAGGCCTGATCGGCCAGTTCCAGTCGCACGCCCAGCGCCTGCTCGTCGGGCGGGCCGGTCATCGGCAGGGCACTGCGCCGAAAGCGTGGCGCGCCCATGTCGACGGACACCTGAACCACCCGATCGGCGGCATCGGTGCGTAGCTGCAACTGGCGCAGGCCCGCCGCCGTTTCGATGGTCAGTTCGCGCCGCTGAAGCCGCCGCGCCTCGTAGAGGTACTTGGCGACACAGCGAATACCGTTGCCACACATCTGCGCTTCGCTGCCGTCGGCATTGAACACACGCATGCGGGCATCGGCAATTTGGGACGGCAGGATCAGAATCAGACCATCGCCGCCAATGCCGAAGTGACGGTCGCTGACCCGCGGCGCCAGCCGTTCGGGCTGTTCAATCCGCTGGTCAAAACCATCAATATAGACATAGTCGTTGCCAATCCCCTGCATCTTGACAAACCGCATGCTCGCTCCTTTCGCCACCGCCACTGGCCCTAGAAAAACAGCTCCGGCGGGCCGGCCTCCGCCAACGACTCCGGCGATTCCAAGGTTTCCTGCGCCAGCGCGCCGTCATCTATCAGCCGGGTGCCAGCCAGACGGTCATGCCAGCCCTGGCCATCGGTCCGCCACAGCAGCGCCGCGTAAGGTAGCCCCAGCGGCACCAGCATCAGCAACGCCGCCAGCCGCCGAAGCAGGGCCTGCCCCAGCCGTACTGGAGCCGCATCCTGACCGCACAGCCGCAGCTGCAGCAGCTGCTGACCCGGCGTCTGGCCATAAGCATAATGAAACAGTGGCGCATAAACCAGCAGAATCAGGCCAGCCAGCAAAGCCAGAGGCTGCCACAGACTCAGCGGCACCGGTCCGGCGCCCAGCGTCAGGGCCAGCCAGCAGGCCGCCAGCCACAACAACACTTGCAACAGACCATCAATTAGCGCCGCCAGCAACCGCCGCAGGGCCAGCGCCAGCCGCTCCAACAGAGAGGGCCCTTCGTCCGGCGCTTCCGGCAACAACGGCTGCTCCAGCGCCCGCCATAACAGGCTACTATCTGACAGGCTGCTTGCCGCCTCACGGCGCTTCTCCGGCCGGACGGGCACCGCCAGCGGCGGCTCAGCGGCAACCACTGGCGGCTGTGGCTGCGGGGTAGCGGTCGGCGGTTCAACGGGCGGCTGCCGAGAGATAAACGGGAGGGAAGCGAGGGTGGCGCGAGCCTCGGCAACGGCGGGCTCGGGCTGAGGCACCAGCAGGTCGTCAACCACCGGCCACGGCTCCCCCTCGGTAGACGGCAAAGACTCCGACGGCGGCAGCGGCGCCAGGTCGGTGGCGGCATCAATCGCCGGATCAGACCAGATCGCCGGCAGGGGCGGCAAGGCAAAGGAGGCGCCGCATTTCTTGCAGTGGCTGAGATGATCAAAGCTGTGATAGCCACAATGTGAGCAACGCATAGGCGCTCGCTTCTCCGGTCAGACGGATTCCGGCACGCCCTCGGCCAGATCCCCGTAACGAAACTGCAGGATCGCCGCCAGGGCCATGCCGGCGGTTTCGGTCCGCAGGATACGCGGTCCCAGGGCGACCGGGATAAAACCGGCGGCGCTGGCGAGGGCCAGATCGGCCGCCGACAGACCACCCTCCGGACCGATCAGTACAGCCATGGAGGCCGGCGCAGCGACGGGCAATGCCGCCGCCAGGGGCAGGTCAGATTCTTCCCAGGGCACCAGCCGCAACGCGGCATCACAGCCCGACAAGGCCTCGGCCAGCGAACAGGGCTCACCGACCGACGGCACATGCGCCCGTCCGCTCTGCCGGGCAGCCTCCTCGGCGATACGCTGCCAGCGCTGGCGCTTGCGCTGGCGCTCCCCCTGGGCACGGGCCGCCGCCTGGCACCGCTCGCTGATCAACGGCACAAAGGCACCTACCCCCAGTTCGGTATTTTTCTGCACAATCCAGTCGAATTTATCGCCCGCCGGCAGGGCCTGCAACAACACCAGCGGCAGCGCCGTTTCGGCCTGATAGCCCAACCGCACCAGTCGCACCCGCGCCTGGTGGCGCTGCGCCGTCAACAGTTCGGCCTCGGCCCAGCGTCCCTGGCCATCGCCAAGCTGCAGCCGGCTGCCCGGCGCAAGACGCAAAACGGTGGTCAGATGGTGGGCCACCTCGGCCGGCAAGGACAGCTCGGGTTCGACCAGGGTTTCAGGCAGGCTGGGCAGCAGGAAGCGACGCATGAGAGAAAATCAGCCCGGCCGAGCATAAATCAGACAAAGCCATTCGTTTTTCTGGTGAATCTGCGGTGGCTCAGGGAAAAAGGGCTCGAAGCCGGCAACAACCAGCGCCTGCTTCTCTGCCAGAATACCCGACAGGATCAGTGTGCCGGCCGGTGCCAGCCGGTTGACCAGTTCGGCGGCCAGACGGACATTCTCCTCCGCCAGAATATTGGCCACCACCAGATCGAACCCAGCCGGCAGCGCCTCCAGGGGCGCAGCGGTTACCTCGACCCGATCCTGCACGCCGTTGATAACGACATTGTCCCGCGCCGTGGCGCAAGCCTGGAGATCAATATCGCAAGCCAGTACCCTTTCAGCACCCAGAGCTGCCGCCGCGATGGCCAGAATCCCCGAGCCGGTTCCGACATCGAGCAGGGACCGGGGCACCGGCTGAAGTTCGAAGCGGTCGGCCAGGGCCTCAAGACACAGAAAGGTGGTTTCGTGGCTGCCAGTACCAAAAGCCATGCCCGGATCAAGGGTGATCACCGCATCCTCCGGCCCCGCCGTTACCGCCTCCCAGCTCGGCCGTACCAGCAAACGCCGACCGATGCGCAGGGTCGTAAAGTGCTGTTTCCAGCCATGCGCCCAGTCCTGGCCATCGATCAGCCGCGCGTCCGGCGCCAGTGCGGCCAACGGTGGCAGCAGCGCACCATAATCAGCCAGCAGCGCGGCCAGACGCTCGAACAGCACCTCCGCCGGCTGTTGTGGAAAAAAAGCCCGCAACTGCAGGGGCCCCTCTTCGACCGCATCGGGATCGGGCGCGACAAAGGTGTCGAGCTTACGCTCGCTCACCAGCACACCGGCACAGCCCAGGCTATCGAGCAGGCCACAAAGCAGATCGGCCTGAGCGGCCGTTGCTGTCAGAGATATTTCAAGCCATTTTTCAGTCATTTCGCCTGTGTAGCAAAGCTGCTGGCGAAACGCAATAAAAATCCTTGACAGGCCGACAAGCTCAGGTTTTAATCTTGTCCTTATTTAATGAATTGATAAACCATATCTGGTATCGGAAAGAAAAAGTTCGTCAGCCATGTCACCAGCAAAAAATTCATGAAAATGTCTGTTGCAATCTGCCAAAACCCTGCTATACCGTGTCACAATAAACGTCGATTCATGAAATAGCCATTGAAAGAGGTGTCGCCGACCGCATGAACCCCACCAGTGACAAAACGGTTTTTCTGCTGTCCGATGCCACGGGCGAAACGGCGGAAAAGATGATTTCCGCCGCCCTGACACAGTTCCGCCGGCAAGGCACCCGTATCCGCCGCATCAGTCATGTGCGCAACAAGGGTCAGGTTTATGAAGCCCTTGATACCGCCGCTCAATGCCGTGCCCTGGTAATCTATACCATTGTCAACCGGGAACTGTCGCGACTGGTACATGATGAATGCGAAGCTCTCGGCCTGACCAGCGTTGACATTATCACGCCGCTGCTGATGCGCTGCTCGGAATTCTTCGGCATGTCGCCGACGGAAATCCCCGGCCTGCTGCACAATGTGGACGAAGCCTATTTTCGCCGCATCGACGCGGTTGAATTCACCGTCCGCAACGATGATGGCCAGGAAACCCGTTTTCTCAACAAGGCCGATATCGTGCTGGTCGGCGTGTCGCGCACCAGCAAGACGCCGTTGTCGATGTACCTGGCCCACCAGGGCTACAAGGTGGCCAACATTCCCCTGGTCAGCGGCATTGAACCACCGCCGGAGCTGCTGCATCTGGAACACAGCCGCGTAGCCGGCCTGGTCATCCAGCCGGAGCGGCTGGTGGAACTGCGGGCCGCACGGCTGAAAAATCTGGGACAGGACCCCCGCCGGGCCTACGCCGATTTCGAGCAGGTTGAAACGGAACTCAAGGTCGCGCGCCAGTTCTTCCGGCGCCAGAAATGGCCCATCATCGATGTGACCGGCAAGGCGGTAGAGGAAACAGCCAACGAGGTGCTGGTCAAACTCAAATTCAAGTAACGCCGACCGCAGTGGTCAGCCACAGCCAAGGAGAACCCTGTGATGAAAGTGCTTGTCGTTGAAGACGAGAAAAAGGTTGCCAGCTTCATCAAGCGCGGGCTGGAAGAGGAAGGCTTCACCGTCGAAATCGCCAACAACGGCGAGGAAGGTCTGGAGCAGGCGCAGAACAACCGTTACGACCTGATCCTGATGGACGTGATGCTGCCCAAAATGGACGGCCTGGCCGTCATCCGCGAGCTGCGCGAAAAGGAGATCAACACACCGATCCTGTGCCTGACGGCCAAGGACAGTGTCGACGACATCGTTGCCGGACTCGACAGCGGCAGCGACGACTATCTGACCAAACCCTTTGCTTTCGCCGAGCTGCTGGCCCGCGCCAAGGCGCTGGTGCGCCGCGGCGTGAAGGATCGCGGCGCCGAGATCTTCTTCGCCGATCTGCGGCTTGATCCGGTTACCCACAAGGTCTGGCGCGGTGAAAAGGAGATCGACCTGACCGCCAAGGAATACGGGCTGCTCGAATACTTCATGCGCAATCCCAACCAGGTGCTTACCCGCACCATGATCGCCGAACATGTCTGGGACTATACCTTCGATTCCTTCACCAACATCATCGATGTGTATGTCAACTATCTGCGCAAAAAGATCGACAAGGATTTCGGCAAGAAACTGATCCACACCATCCGCGGCGTCGGTTATGTGCTGAAGGAGGAATAACATGAGCCGCAGCGCCACGCTGGCCCTGGGCGGCTGGCTGCTGCTGGCGCTGCTGGCGGCCCTGCTCGCTGGCGCCACCCTGTTCTGCGGGCCGGCCAGCGCGCTGTCACCAAGCGCGCGCTGGCGGGTTCTGTTGCTGGCCACGGTTCTGTTGGGCAGCGCCCTCTGGGCGCTGCTGCACCAGCTGCGCGCATTACTGGCCACATTCGAGCAACTGCGTCGCCACTGCGGCCGACTGAATCTGGCCAGCCTCGATCAGCGCCTGCAGCTCAATCATCGCGCCAGCGAGGTACAGAGCCTGGCAGCGGAGTACAACGCCACGCTGGAGCGGCTCGACCAGGCCGTCCGCCGCCTGCGCCAGTTCTCCGGCGACGCGTCCCACGAGCTGCGCACACCCTTGACCATTCTGCGCGGCGAAACCGAGGTGGCGCTGCGCTGGGCCAAGACACCAGAGGAGTTCCGCGACGCCCTGCAATCGAACATGGAAGAAATCGATCGCATGGGCCGTATCATCGAGGATCTGCTGACGCTGGCCAAAAGCGAATCAGGCCAGCGACCGCTGGCCATCAGCGAGCTGAGCCTGAGCGACCTGCTGCAGGAACTCTACCTGCAGGGCCGCAAGATTGCCGAGGACAAGCAGATCCAGGTCAGCCTGCACCACCACACGCCTGAAGAAATCCGCATTCGCGCCGACGGTCTGCGCCTGCGCCAGCTGTTCCTCAACCTGGTCAGCAATGCCCTGCGCTACACGCCTGCAGGCGGCCACGTCGATATCGCCGTCACCCGCCACAACGAACGGGTCGTCATCGCCATCCGCGATACCGGCATCGGCATCGCCGCCGAACATCTGCCACACATCTTCGAACGTTTCTACCGCACGGACGAAGCCCGCAACCGCAGCGAGGGCGGTACGGGGCTGGGGCTGGCCATCGTCAAATGGATCGTCGAGGCCCACCAGGGAACCATCGAGGTCGAATCGCAGCCGGGCCAGGGCAGCACCTTCCGTGTTACCCTGCCGATCGCCGGTCCCGCCGACAACGGCAGCACTGCCTAAAAACACAGAAGGGCGGGCGGCAATGCAACAGCAGCCGCCTGCTGCCTTCCCTCTGGTATTTCCCCCGGCGCCTGCCTATGGTGAGATGAGATGCGGAGGACACCGACCCTCAGCCCCACTTTCATCCAACCTTCCACAGCCCGAGGAGAACACTGCATGAAAACTCTGGCCCGCCTGCTTCTGCTGTGCCTGCTGCCTTCTTTGTCCCTGGCGGCGGCACCGGATTTCGTTGCCCTGACCGAGAAGCTCAAACCCGCCGTGGTCAACATCAGTACCACCAAGGAGGTTCCGCCCCTGCAGAACCGGCTGCGCGGCTTCGGCAGTCCGCATGGCGATCTGTTCGATAATTTCTTTGAGCATTTCTTCCGCGGCCAACCTCTGCCGGGCCAGAAGAAAAAATCCCTCGGTTCCGGCTTCATCATCTCGACCGATGGTTACATTCTCACCAATGCCCATGTGGTCGACCGGGCCGAGGAAATCAAGGTTCAGCTTGACGGCCACAAAACCTTCGACGCCACGGTCAAGGGTGTCGACAGCAAACTCGATCTGGCCCTGCTCAAGATCGAGACCAGCGAAGCTTTGCCGACGGTGACCCTGGGCAACAGCGACGAACTCAAAATCGGCGAATGGGTCATGGCCATCGGCAACCCCTTCGGTCTGGAGCAGACCGTCACTGTCGGCATCGTTTCGGCCAAGGGCCGGGTTATCGGCGCCGGCCCCTACGACAACTTCATCCAGACCGATGCCTCCATCAATCCCGGCAACTCCGGCGGACCGCTGTTCAACACCCAGGGTGAGGTCATCGGCATCAACACCGCCATCGTCGCCGGCGGCCAGGGTATCGGCTTTGCCATTCCCATCAACGCGGCCAAAGCCATTGTGCCCCAGCTTAAGGAAACCGGCCATGTCACCCGGGGCTGGCTTGGCGTCACCATTCAGCAGGTTTCTGACGAACTGGCCGCCAGTTTCGGCCTGGAACAGGCCCAGGGCGCCCTGGTCTCTTCGGTCGCCAAGAATTCTCCGGCAGATAAAGCCGGTCTTCAACGTGGCGATATCATTCTTGAGTTCAATAATCAAACCATTGACAGCATGAATGATCTGCCCCGCTTGGTGGCAGCGGTGCCAGTAGGTGACAAGGCCGAACTGACCCTGTTCCGCAAAGGGAAAAAGAAAACCGTGGCGGTCAAGGTTGGCGCGCTGGAAGATGACGGAACACAACCAACGCAACAACTCAGCGGGCATCCGCTGGGGCTGCACACCAGTCCCTTGACGGAGGAACTGCGCCAGCATTACGACCTGCAAACCAGCCAGGGAGTTCTGGTCACCGCCGTCGATCCGGCGGGACCGGCAGCCCGGGCCGGCCTGCAGCCGGGCGATGTCATCATCGAGTACAACGGCATCGAAATCCGCTCCAATGCCGATCTCGAACAGGCGGCGCGCTCGGCGCGTGACCAGCTGCATCGCCTGCTGATCCAGCGCGGCCAGGGGCTGTTTTTTGTCGCCCTGCGCCTGACGCCCTGAGTCTTAAGCTCCCCCACCTGCTCTGCCCCCGGTCGGCCACCAAGGTCGGCCGGGGCGACACGCCAGCAATTCGCTTGTCGGACGCTGTGTATTTGCACAGTGTTTTCGGCAAAATCCCTGTGTTAGCCTGCCGCCCATGCGAATAAAACTCAAACACCAGATTCTGCTGGCGCCGGCAGCGGTGCTGCTCCTGATGGGGCTGCTGCTGCTGTTCCTGCAGTACACCTACTGGGATCTGTCAGTCAAACGGCGTCAGGCCAGCGATCTGGGCAAGGTCTTCATCGCCCTGGCAGAAGCGGATCTGGCGGCCAAGCGCATCCAGACCCTGTCGTTGGCGCTGCGCCGCAACTTCGTACTCAACGCGCCACGCCTGGAGGAGATGGACGTGCTTTATGGCCATCTGTCCAGCGCCATTGAACGCACCCTGGAGAGCCTGGAGGTTTCGGCGGATGACGCCTCCCTGTTGCGCCGTTCAGTGCAGAATCTCGATCCGGAAAAGGGCATCGACACCGAACGTTTCATCGCTGCGCTGGAGGAGTTGCGACCTCAGCTCATCACCCTGATCGAAAACGCCCGCAGCCAACGCGGCAAGCTTAAAAGCCTGCAAACCCGCAACATGGACGAGCTGGTGGCGCGCACCACCCTGGTGTCCCTGGTGGTCATGAGCACCGCCATCATGCTGGGCATTCTGCTGTCGCTGTTCTTCTCGCGCCGCATCCTGCGGCGCATCCAGCTGATTTCCAGCGGGGCCAGCAACCTGGTGGAAGGCAGGCCGACCCTGACCCGCACGCCGGAAACCATCAGCGACGAACTCGACGATTTAACCGTGTCACTGCACAAGATGGCGGAAAAACACATCCGCGTGGTGGGGGCCGAAAAGCTGCTGCAGGGCGCCGAGGACGAGCGCCGCCGCATCGCCCGCGATCTGCACGATCAGACCCTGTCGGATCTGTCCGCCATTCTGCGCGAGGTGCAGGAACTCAAGCGCGAAGGCTGCAACGAGCGCGCCGAGCGCCTTGAGCGCAATCTGCAGAATACCATCAACAATCTGCGCGAGGTCATGAACGATCTGCACCCGCAGACCCTCGACGTGCTGGGCTTGACCGCGGCGCTGCAGTCACACCTGGAAAGCCATCAGCATCATGGCGAGGTCGAGGCGCACTTCTACGCCTCGCAGGCGGCTGAGCGCCTGAAACTGACGAAAAACCAGCAACTACAGCTCTACCGCATCGCTGTCGAGGTGGTACACAATGTTTACAAACATGCCGCCGCCAGCCGGCTGGAACTGAGCCTCGACTGTACCGACGGGCAGCTGATCCTGGCGGTGGAGGACAATGGTCGCGGTTTCACCCCGGACAGCGAGCGCCGCGGCCGCGGCCTGTACAATATCGAAGAACGGGCGCGGGTGATCGGTGCCCACTACAGCTTCAAGCCGTCGCGCTTCTCCAGTGGCACCCGTTTTGAACTCCATTTGCCGCTGACGGCCACCACGCCTGTCGCCTGAGCCGCGCGACGGCCCCTTTCCCGGAGATGCCCATGCCCGATTTGTCCGTCATCATCGCCGAAGACAATCCGAAGGATTTCGAGTTTCTCGAACAGCTGCTGCTCAGCTCCGACATGGCGCGTTTCCAGATTGAGCGCGCCGCCGATGGCCAGACAGCACTGGAGCTGGCGCTCAAAAGTCGCCAGCCGCTGGTGATCAGCGATATCCAGATGCCCGAACTCAACGGCATCGACTTCGCCCGAGCCCTGTGGGACGAAAAACCCCAGGCCCGCATCGTTTTCTGGAGCCAGTTCAAGGACGAGATGTATGTGCGCGCCCTGCTGAAGATCGTGCCGCCGGAAACCGTTTACGGCTACATCCTCAAATCCAACACGCGCGAGCGCATCGCCGCCGCCATCACCACCGTGCTGCTCGATGAACAGTGCTGGATCGATCCGGAGGTGCGCAAGGTACAGGGTCGTACCGGCCACAGCCAGACCGCCCTGTCGGACATCGAGTTCGAGGCCCTCATCGACATCTCCCTTGGCCTGACCGACAACCTCATTGCCCAGCGCCGCTACCTGTCACGTCGTGGCGTGCAGAGCCGGCTCAACTCGCTGTACAACAAACTCTGTATCGACCAGGAACAGTTCAGCGCCGAAAAAGTGGGCGAAGGCTTCAACCCGCGCAACCGCGCCGTTGCCGTTGCCCTGCAGCGTGGCCTGATCAATGCCTTCGAGCTGGAACACGAGGAAAAAGAATTGCAGCAGTGGCTGAGCCACTTCAAGAAGCGCCACAAGATCGACAGTGGCGACTGACGCACCAGGGCCAAATCGGAGCCAACCCGCCCCTGGCACAACACCACAGATCGGCCGGGGTCGGTGCCGGCCACGGCGACCCATTGGGCACCCTGGGCGCAAAATCGCAAAAATCGACCTTTAAAAGCGCCTGGAAGTGGCTATACTCTCCCATTGTTAACCGTCGGCATCCCGCTGGCGGAAATTTTAATGACACTGGAGGGTACAACCATGAAACGAGGATCTGCTGTTCTGGCCGTTCTGCTGTGGAGCACACTGGCGTTGGCTGCCAGTGCCGGCGCCCAATCCCTGGGACGCATCAGTGACGCCACCCAGGAATGTATCAACTGTCACAGCCTGATCACGCCGGGCATCGTAGCCGACTGGCAAAAAAGCCGTCATGCCCAGGTAACGCCGGCCGAGGGTCTGGCCAAACCAGCCCAGCAACGGCGCATCTCGGTCGCCAAGGTGGCGCCGGAACTCGCCGGTATTGTAATCGGCTGTGCCGAGTGCCACGGCATGAACAGCGCCGCCCATCCGCAGGACAGCTTCGAACATAACGGTTTTACCATCCACACCGTGGTATCGCCGCCCGACTGTGCCACCTGTCATCCCACCGAAACCACCGACTTTGCTGACAACCTGATGGCGCAAGCCTACGCCAATCTGATGAACAACCCGGTGTACGCCATGATGGTTAACAATACCAACGGGTTGGCCGAGTTCACCGGCAGCGGTTTTCATCACCTGCCGGCCGATGACACCAGCAACGCCGACTCCTGCCTGGCCTGTCATGGAACCGATGTAAAGGTCACCGGCACGGTAACACGCGACACCGCCATGGGGGAAATGACCTTCCCGGTTCTGAGCAACTGGCCCAACGCCGGTGTCGGCCGCCTCAACCCCGATGGCAGCACCGGCGCCTGCTCCTCGTGCCATACCCGCCACCAGTTCTCTATTGAAATGGCGCGCAAACCCTACACCTGTGCCGAATGTCACAAAGGGCCGGATGTGCCGGCCTACAAGGTGTACGAGGTCAGTGTGCACGGCAACATTCAGAAGTCGATGGACAAATCCTGGAATTACAGCGCCGTGCCCTGGACCGTCGGCAAAGACTTCACCGCCCCGACCTGTGCCGCCTGCCACGCCAGCGAACTGGTCGATGAAAACGGTGAAACCCTGGCCAAACGTTCGCACCGCATGAACGACCGGCTGCCCTGGCGGATCTTCGGACTGCCCTATGCCCACCCGCATCCGATCAAGGCCGACACCACCGCCATCGTTAACAAGGGTGGCCTGAACCTGCCGACGGAACTGACGGGCGAACCGGTCAGCGCCTTCCTGATCAGCAACGAGGAAATGGCCGAACGCCAGCGGCGCATGGAGCGGGTCTGCGCCGGCTGCCACAGCCAGCAGTGGATCGATGGCCACTTCGACCGCCTCGACCGGTCCATCGAAACCAGCAACAGCATGACCCTGCAGGCCACCAAAATCCTCAGCAGCGCCTGGCAGGAAGGCCTGGCCCAGGGGCTGCCGCAGGGCGCCAATCCCTTTGACGAGGCCATTGAGATGAAGTGGATTGAGCAGTGGCTGTTCTTTGGCAACTCGGTGCGCTTCGCAACCGCCATGGGCGGCGTCGACTACGGCGTTTTCGCCGACGGCCGCTGGACTCAGGCCAAAAACCTGCAGGAGATGGCCGATTACCTCAAATTCCTGCGCGCCAGCCAGCCGCAGGCTGATCAGAAGAAATAACCCCATCGCGTCGGGCTGCGGCCAGCGGACCCGCAGCCCGGCGTAACGCCATTAAAATCAAACAACGCCCCTGTCTTGCGGCAGGGGCGTTGCTGTTTCAGCGCAACCGGTCTCAGCAGCGACAGTGAATGGCAAAGGCGGCAAAATCCGGCTGCGGCGCCGGCCGCGCCCACAGGTAGCCCTGTGCCTGGGTGGCACCGGCTTCGAGCAGAAAATCACGCTGGGCCGCGTTCTCCACGCCTTCAGCCACGACCCGCAGCCCCAGCGCCCGGGCCATGCCAATCACCGCCCGGGTAATGGCAACGCTGTTATCATCGCTTGGCAGATCATCGACAAAGCTTTTGTCCAGCTTCAGGGTGGTGATGGGCAGCCGCTTGAGATAGGCCAGGGAGGAATAGCCGGTACCGAAATCGTCAATGGCCAGGGTCACACCCCAACCGCGCAGGGTCTGCAACTCTTGCAGCACCTGATGGTCGATCTGCATCAGCGAGGTTTCGGTAATTTCCAGACACAGGCAGCCAGGTGGCAGGCCACTTTCCTGCAGAGCCGCAGCGACGCTGGCGCACAACCGATTATGACGCAGCTGGGCGGCAGCCACGTTGACCGCCACCCGACCGCAATAAATTCCATCAAGGCGCCAACGCTGCACCTGGTGACAGGCCTTGCGCAACACCTGCTCACCCAGTTCGGCAATCAGATGGCAGGCCTCGGCCACGGGAATGAATTCTGCCGGCGCGATCATCCCCTTGCGCGGATGGCACCAGCGCTTCGAGAGACACCAGTGCGCCAGTAACCAGATCGACCTTGGGCTGAAAATAAACGGTCAGTTCGTCCTGATTGAGCCCACGGCGCAGGTCGGCCTCCAGGCGAATGCGGCTCAGGGCCAGGCGGGCCATTTCCTCATTGTAAAAGCAATGCTGCTGGCCACCGTCGCGCTTGCTGCGATACATGGCCAGATCGGCATTCTTGATCAATTCCTCGCAACTGTCGCCGGCTTCCGGCCAGGTCGCCACCCCGATACTGGCACTCAGATGCAAGGCATGGCCCTCGACAACAAAGGGTGCAGCAAAGGTCAGCCGCACCTTGTCGAGCACAGCCAGCAGATCGTCAAGACAGGCAAAATCCTCCAGCAACAGCAGGAATTCGTCACCACCAAGGCGCGCCACCGTATCCTCGGCCCGCAGCTGACGCCGTAACCGGTCCGCCACCAGCACCAGCAGGGCATCGCCGGCGCCATGGCCAAGGCTGTCGTTAATATCCTTGAAACGATTGAGATCCAGCATGACCACCGCCAGCATCTGGCGGTGGCGACGGGTCCGCATCAGCGCCTGTTCAAGGCGGTCGAGATAAAGACGGCGGTTGGGCAAGCCGGTCAGCTGATCGTGATAGGCCTGATGCTCCAAGGCCTGTTCGGCACGGTGACGCTTGGTAATGTCGGAAGCCACCACGGCGGTGCCACAAATACGCCCGAGGGCATCGCGCACCGGGTAGATGGTTCGGTCGAGCACCCGGCCATCGGGCAAATGGCGCAAGGCACCCTCTGGCTGGCCCGTTTGCAACACCCGCAGCGACGGGCAGTTGGCGCAGATATCGGGGCAGTCCCAGAACAGCTCATGGCACTTGCGGCCCCGGTAGTGCTCGGGATCAACGACATAGCTGTTCAAAGCCGCAGCGTTCATCAACTGCACCCGCAGCTCGGGATCAAGCAGAATCAGGTTGTCGTTGAGGCTGTTGACCACCTCCTTGAAACGTTGCTCGCTCTGACGCAGCTGCTGGCGCAGGCGGTAATCGTCACTGATGTCGTGAAAACTCAGTACCAGCCCGCAGGGGACACCAGCGGCATCGCGCAGCGGCGCCAGCGTGCCCGCCACGGCCCGCAACCGGCCCTGACGATCCTGCAACTGACAGTGTTCCTCCAATGCCAGGGCTGCACCGTCCCGCACCACCTGTGCCAGCGGCAATTCCAACCGCTGGCCAGTCAGGGCGTGACGCAGGGGGAAAATCAGCCGCAGCACCGCGCCGATGGCCTCCTGGGGAGAAAAACCGGTCAGCTGCTCGGCGCCAGGATTCAGCCCGATGGCCCGCTGCTGCAAATCCGTGGCGATTACGCCGTTGCCGATGGAATTGAGGATATTGCGCAGCCCGGCAGCATCCTGCCGGGTCGGCGGTCGATGTTGCAGGCGCCGCCACAACCGGCGCGCAAGGCGTCCGCGCTCCATGCCAGACCGCCCGGCGCCAGCCTACCAGCCGATCCGGGCCGGCGCCTGGGGCCGACGCCCACCGGCAGCCGGTGACTGACCGCGCCGTTTGTGGCAATCCTGCTTGAGCTTGAAACGATGCAACAGCGCCAGCAGCTGAGCGGCCTGGGAGGCCAGCTGCTCAGCCGAGGCCGCGCCCTGCTCGGCATTGGCCGTGTTTTGCTGGGTGACATCGTCGATCTGACCGATGCCGACATTGATCTGGGCGATCCCGTGGGCCTGTTCACTGCTGGCGGCGGAGATCTCGGCAATCAGATCGGAAACCTTGGTGACACGATTGACGATTTCACCCAGGGCCTCGGCCGTCTGTTCGGCGATCTGGGCGCCGTTCTCGGCCTTCTGCACCGAGCCCTCGATGAGCTCGGCCGTTTCCCGGGCCGCCTTGGCGCTGCGTGCCGCCAGATTGCGCACCTCTTCAGCCACCACGGCGAAACCCTTGCCGTGCTGGCCGGCGCGGGCGGCCTCGACAGCGGCATTAAGAGCCAGCAGGTTGGTCTGGAAGGCGATCTCGTCGATGACCTTGATGATCTTGGAGATGTTCTGGCCGGCGGCATTGATTTCCGCCATGGCCCTGACCATCTGCTCCATCGAGCCGTTGCCACGGTTGGCCGCCTCGCTGGCTTCGCCGGACAGGCTGGCCGCCTGCCGGGCGTTATCGGCGTTGTGATCGGTGCGATTGGCCAGCTCGCTCATGGAAGCAGCGATCTGCTGCAGCGAACTGGCCGATTCCGTCGCCCCCTGCGACAGCGACTGGCTGGCGTCGGACACCTGGGTAGCGCCAGCGGAAATCTGTTCACCGGCCAACTGAATCTCGCACATCATCTTGTTGAGATCCTGTTCCATGGTGTGCAGGGCGCCGCGAATCTGGTCGGCCTCGTCACTGGGATGAATATCGAAGGTCAGATCGCCCTGGGCCAGTTTCTGCAAGGCATCGACGACCTCGTGTTCCAGACTATCGGCAAAGGCATCCAGCGACCGCGCCATCACGCCGATCTCGTCCTTGCGATCCAGATTGAGACGGCAACCCGTATGGCCCTTGGCCAGCTCCTGCAACATGACCACCACCTGGGCAATGGGGCCGGACAAGCCACGGGCAAACCAGATCACCACCAGGGTCGAGATCAGAATGGTAAACCCGACGATGCCAATGGCGCCATACAGCATGGTATGGGTTTCCTTCCGCACATCATCAATATACAGGCCGCTGCCGATGATCCAGTCCCAGGCGGCAACGCGTTTGACGTAGGAGACCTTCTCCACCGGCTGGTCATGGCCCGGCTTGGCCCAGCGGTAATGGACAAAATCACCGCTGCCACTGCGGGTGACGTTGACCATTTCAACAAACAGCTTGACACCGTCCGGATCGGCGAAGCCACTGAGATCCTTGCCATCGAGATCGGGCTTGAACGGATGCATGATCATGCGTGGCCCGGCATCGTTGATCCAGAAATAATCGTTGCTGCCGTAACGCAACGCCTTGACCGCCGCAATGGCCTGCTGGCGGGCCTGCGCATCGGTCAGCTCACCGCTGGCGGCCCGGGCGACGAAGTGCTCCACCATGCTGCTGGCGGTTTCCACCTGTGAACGGATTTTATCGCTGCGCTCACGCAGCAGATTTTCGCTGGTCTTCCAGTAGAGCCCGCCGAACACCACACACATGACGGGAACCGCCAGTGCAAAGAGAAAATAAACCTTATTTGCAATTTTCAGATCCTTAAATCGCATGTCCGCCTCCTTGACACCCCACACCGGCCAGCCGGATCGCCAGCCACCGTTTTCCTACCGTCTTACTATACCTTATCCCGCTTTTGCCGCACCCGCAGCACAATCAAATCTGTTTATATGTTTTCATGTATATATCCGGAAGAGACCCCCGCGCCTCCTCTAGATATCCCGCATCAAGTCAAATTAAAACAGTGTTTAAGTCGAACGCCTCCTTCTATAACACAGGAAGAAGAGAAAAAACAAAAAAAACTGTTCTTGCCACAGCCTGGACAGCCGCCAGCGACGGTTTGCCGCCAGCCGCCAGCAGCGCTATACTGCGGCAACGATCAGGCGCCCCCTGTCTCGCCGCAGACAAAGATCAGATAAGAAAGGATACCCCCATGACCTACCAGGAACGTAAAGGCCAGCTGGTCAAGGCACTGGCCGATTTCTTTGAACAGGATTACCGCCGCATCGGCCATGCCATCGAAGTCTTGCAGGAAGCGGAAAAACTGCTGCCCGAGCATCCCGGCGCCGACGCCGAGGTCCTGCTGGCCAGCGCCCTGCTGCACGACGTCGGCATCAAGCCGTCGGAAGAGCAGTTGGGTTACAACAACGGCCAGACCCAGGAAGAGCTGGGCCCCCCCGTGGCCAGCCGCATCCTGCAGCAATGCGGGTTCGCCAGCTGCAAGATTCCGCTGGTGGCGGCCATCATCGGCAATCATCATTCGCCCTCGCGCATCGCTGCGGTTGAGCTGGAGATCCTCAAGCAGGCAGACCGCGTAGTCAACCGTCGGTCTGCCTGATCATGCCCGCAGTAAGCCATCAGCTTTCAGCCCAGGCGCGCTCGGCCCACCAGCTGCTCGACGCCATTATCGGCCAGTGGCGGAATGAATGCGCCTCTCAGGGCAGCCGCCTGTATTGCCAACCCGGCTGTGCCGGCTGCTGCAGCCTGCAGGTACAGGCCAGCTGGGCCGAAGCCCTGCTGCTGGCCGAGGCCCTGACCGAAACCGAACAGAGGCAATTGCGCAGCTACGTTCGCCGCCTGCTGGCGCTGGCGTGTCAGCAACGTGATTACAAACAGCTGCTGGCCCAGGTGCGGCAGCAACTCGGCAGCTGTCCTTTTCTGGCCGCCGACGACCGCTGCGCCCATTATGCCCGGCGGCCACTGGCCTGCCGCGCCCTCTACGCCACCCGCGAGCCGCACTACTGCACCCTGGATTTCAGCCGTCTCTCCAGTGCCGAAAAACAGACCTTCATGGCCAGCCTCAATCGCCGCCTGGTCGACTTCCCCACCCATTACGCCGCCGCTCCGCGCCAGTTCGCCGCCAGCCTCGAACAACAGCTGCTACAGCATCAGCAGCAATGGACAGGTCACCGTCTGCTCGGCAACCTGCCACTGCTGGTCTGTCTGGCCAGCCGGTCCCGCCTGCGCGCCGCCCTGCAGCAACACGCAACCGGCTGGCTCGCGCGATTGCAGCGCCGCTGGCCCCTGCTGCTGTCGGCCAACAGCAATCCAGCCAGTGCCGATCCTGTGCCCCGCCAGCATTTTTCTCCTTGACAGGTGAAACCGGGCGGCCTAGATTTTCCAGCGATTGAGACTCAGTCTCATTGACAGCCCATCTGTGGAGGCGCCATGTCGCAACAGCTTTTCGAACAGCTTCTGGAGGAACACTGCCTCAAAGCCACGGCCCAGCGACGCGACATCTACGCCGAGATTCTCGCCATGGACGAGCACTTCGATGTCGACACCCTGCTGTTTCGCCTTAAGGACCAGGGTAAAAGAATCTCCAAGGCCACCATCTACCGCACCCTGCAGCTGCTGCTGGAATACGGTCTGATCAAAAAAACACCACTGTCACCCGATGGCGCCGAAGCGCTCTACGGCGCCTGCCCCGAGGGCTGTCCCAGCGACAATCTGGTCTGTGTCGAATGCGGCAAGGTGGTGTGCTTCAACAAGGACGATGTCTGCCGGTTGTGCCACCAGATTGCCGGCCAGCACGGCTTTGTCGCCTCGTCGCACTGCCTCAACATCTTCGCCCTCTGTCCGGCCTGCCAGCAACGGCAGGCCACCGCCCTGGAAGGAGAACCCAGCCATGCACAAGCGTGATGTGATCGTCATTGGTGGTTCCGCAGCCGGCATCATGGCCGCCACCACGGTCAAGCGACGTCACCCGGAAAAACGCGTCACCATGATCCGCAACGTCAGCAAAACCCCGGTTCCCTGCGGCATTCCCTACATCTACGGCACCTTAAAGGCCGTTGAGAAAAATATCATTCCCGATGACAAGCTGCTGGCCATGGGCATCGAGATCATCGCCGATCAGGTTGAAGCGGTGCAGCGTGCCGACAAGAGTGTCCACCTGGCCCAACACGAAACCCTGCAGTACGACAAACTGATTCTGGCGACCGGCTCCAAGCCACTGGTGCCACCCCTGCCGGGGGTAGAGCTGGACAACGTCTTCACCGTGGCGAAGAATCCCTTCTTTCTGCAGAAGATCTTCACCGCGCTGCAGCAGGCACGCAATGTGGTAATCATCGGCGGGGGCTTCATCGGTGCGGAAATGGCCGAGCAGATCGCTACCCTGCAGCAGGAAATGGCAGCTGAAACCAGCATCGCACTGGTGGAGATGCTGCCCACCTGTCTGATGCTGGCCTGCGAGCAGGAATTCGGTACCGAAGCCGAAAACGAACTGCGCAAGCTCGGCGTGGCGGTGCATACCAGCAGCCAGGTTCAGCAGCTGTGCGACGATGGGCAGGGCCAGGTACGGGCTGTCGCCCTGGCCGACGGTCGTGAACTGCCAGCCGATCTGGTTATTCTCGGCATTGGCGCCCTGCCCAATATCGAACTGGCCGAGCAAATGGGGCTCAAGACCGACGTGCGGCTGGGCGTGGCAGTCAACGATCAGATGGCGACGGCCGATCCGGATATCTATGCCGCCGGCGATTGTGCCAGCAAAGCCTCCTTCTTCCGGGATGAACCGTCTTGCATCCGGCTGGCCTCGGTGGCGGCCACCGAGGGCATGATCGCCGCCAGCAACCTCTACGGCCGCGGCATCCGGCGCAGCAAGGGTGCTGTCGGCGCCTTCGCCACCAAGATCGGTGAACGCAGCATCGGCGCGGCCGGTTATACCAGTCGCGCCGCCGCTGCCGAAGGCCTTGATGTGGTCATCGGCGAAGCCGTGGCTCCCAACCGTCATCCCGGCGGCCTGCCCGGCTGCATCCCCGACACCCGCGTCAAGTTGCTGTTCCGGCGTGACAGCGGCGTGATTATTGGCGGGCATGTGTGCGGCGGAGAGGCCACCGCCGACATGGCCAACGTCATCGCCGTAGCCATTCAAGCGCGCCTGACGGCAGAGGATCTGGCCACCATGCAATACGCCACCCATCCGCTACTGACCGCCTCGCCGCTGAGCTATCACATCATGCTGGCGGCGGAATTCGCCGCCAGCCAGCTGGCCGATTGAACCGCCAGACGCTTCAAGGCTCAGAGCGGCCAGCCCCTCTCCCGCTGCCGCGCTGAGCCGCCCCATCCCGCCACCTGAAACGGGGCCTTTCTGCAGAACCGCCCTGCCCGCTGAGCGCCGCAAATAAGCGGTTGCAGCCGGGCGGGGCTTTTTTCTACAATGCGCGCTTGGATTGCACCGGCCGCCGGCCGGCCCGGAAAACCCGCTACCGGCTTCAACCCTGCCCTGCCAAAGGAGAATCGTCCTTATGCCCATGTCTGCCGACTTTAAACGCCGCCTGTTCCCCCACCTGCCTGCCATTGCCGCGCATTACGGCACGCCGTTTCACATCTACGACGAGCAGGGCATCCGCCAGACCGGGGAAGAACTGAAACGGGTCTTCGCCGGCATCGCGGGTTTTCGCGAATACTTCGCCGTCAAGGCACTGCCCAACAAGCGCATCCTGCAATTGATGAAGGAGATGGGCTTCGGCTTCGACTGCAGCTCGATTCCCGAACTGATTATGAGCCGCGAACTCGGTGCCACCACCGAGGACATCATGTTCACCTCCAACAACACGAGCCCGGAAGAGTTCGCTTTTGCCGAACAGGACGGTGGCTGCATCCTCAACCTTGATGACATCTCGCTCATCGACAAAGTGCCCAATTTTCCCGAACTGATCTGTTTCCGCTACAATCCGGGACCACGCCGCACCGGCAACATCATCATCGGCAACCCGGTGGAAGCCAAATACGGCATTACCCACGAGCAGGTGGTCGAGGCCTACGGCAAGGCGCAACAACGCGGCGCCAAACGCTTCGGCCTGCACACCATGGTCGCCTCCAACGAACTCGACTACACCTATATGGTGGAAACAGCGCGCATGGTGCTGAGCCTGGCGCAGCGGCTGAAACAGGAGCTGGCCATCGAGCTGGAATTCGTCAACATCGGCGGCGGCTTCGGTATTCCCTACCGCCCGGAGCAGCAGCCGCTCAACATGGAGGCCATGTCCCAGGAGATCACGGCCCAGTTTGATGCCTTCAGAGCCGAGCAGGGTTTTGTCCCGCGCATGTACATGGAAAGCGGCCGCTTCATGACCGGCCCCCACGGCTGCCTGGTGACCCGGGCCATCAACTCCAAGCACACCTACCGCAACTATGTCGGGGTCGATGCCTGCATGTCGGCGCTGATGCGGCCGGCACTCTATGATGCCTATCACCATATCGATGTGCTCGGCAAGGAAGAGGCGCCGCGCGACCAGGTTTACGACGTAGTCGGCTCGCTGTGTGAAAACAACGACAAGTTCGCCGTGCAGCGTGAACTGCCGAAGATTGACGAAGGCGATCTGCTCGTCATTCATGATTCCGGCGCTCACGGCCACGCCATGGGCTTCCAGTACAACGGCCGCCTGCGGCCGCAGGAACTGCTGCTGCGCTGCGACGGCAGTGTGGAGCTGATCCGCCGGGCGGAAACGGTAGCCGACTATTTCGCCACCCAGAACTTCACGCCGGATGGTTTCAGGCCCCAGGCATAAGCGCAGGAGAACCGCGATGCCCCTGTTTGAAGTGCATTATCAGCAGGCCGAAGCCATTGGCGAAGAACTCGTCGAGGCGACCAGCCCGGAAGAAGCCTGGCGCCTGTTTGTCGCGCAACAGCGGCAACAGCCACCGGAACAGGAACCCAAGCAGGTGCTGTGCGTCCTGCGCCACTAGATTCGCCGCTTTTGGCCTCACTGTCGGCCGGTTCCCCTGGGAACCGGCCGTTTGTCTGGAAAGCTCATGGTTCTGCATCCACTTTGCACCCAGATCAGCCGGCTGTTCGACCGGGTTGAACACAGTTTCGAGGCGGCCGGCGGCCAGCGTCGTATCGGCAGCCTGCTGATCCTGCTGTTTCTCGGTGGCCTGACCGGTATCGAGCTGGCGCGTTGGGGGCTGCTGCCTGCCGCCATTATCCGGCTGACACCGACCAACCATCTGGCCGCCATTGAGCTGGTCTTCACCGTGCTGCTGGTGTTCGAGGTGATCAGTCTGCTGCTGAGTCTGGTCTATTCGGTGTCGATCTCCGTCGGCAAGCAGGTGGAGATCCTCTCGCTGGTGATGCTGCGCAACATTTTCAAGGAGGTCTCGACCCTGCACGAACCGGTGGTGTGGGACGAGGTTTCCGGCCTGGTACTGAACATCGCCAGTCTGGCACTGGGCGCGCTGCTGATCTTTGTGATTCTGAGCTACTACTACCGCAATGTGCCGGAGGTGCTGATCAACAGTGACGAGCGCGACACGGCCGCCTTCGTCGTCGCCAAAAAGCTCATTGCCCTGCTGATGATGGCCGCCTTTGCCGCTATCTTTGCCTGGAACTGGTGGCACAGCCTGTTCCACGGCGCTCCCAACCAGACCTTCGAAACCCTCTACACCCTGCTGATTTTTTGCGATATTCTCATCATGCTGCTGTCAATGCGCTACGGTTCCAGCTACCGGGTGGCCTTTCGCAACAGCGGCTTCGCCGTGGCCACGCTGCTGATCCGCGTCGCCCTGATCACGCCGCCGCCCTATTCGGCCCTGCTCGGTGTCGGCAGCGCCCTGCTGGTGCTGGCCATCCGGCTGGCCTACAACAGCTATCAGCCCTCGCGCTACCAGCAACAGCGCGAACAGCGTCGCCGGCCGGTCAGCTCACCGGTGGCCGCCCTCAAGGAGTGATCCATGTTCCGTCACCTGCCCGATACCCGTGGTTTCTTCGGCCCCTACGGCGGCCAGGAAATCCCACCCCAGCTCAAGGCCATCATGGACGCAATCGACCAGGCCTACCAGCGCATCCGCACCGAACCGGCCTTTGTCGCGGAACTGCGCGACCTGCAACGCCATTACGTCGGCCGGCCCAGTCCGGTCTATTTCTGTCGCCGCCTCAGTCAGCAGACTGGCGGCGCCGAAATCTACCTCAAGCGCGAGGATCTCAACCATACCGGCGCCCACAAGATCAACCACTGTCTGGGTGAGGCGCTGCTGGCCCGCAGTCTGGGCAAAACCAAGGTGCTGGCCGAAACCGGCGCCGGTCAGCACGGCGTCGCGCTGGCGGCGGCCTGTGCCCTGGTCGGCATCCCCTGTGAAATCCACATGGGTGAAATCGACGTGGCCAAGCAGGCGCCCAACGTCACTCGCATGAAGCTGATGGGCGCCCGCGTCATCCCGGTCAGCCGCGGCACCCGCACCCTCAAGGACGCCGTTGACAGTGCCTTCGAGGAATATCTGCGCGATCCGCAAAATTTCTTCTACGCCATCGGCTCGGTGGTGGGGCCCCATCCCTTTCCACAGATGGTGCGCGATTTTCAGCGGATTGTCGGCGAGGAGGCGCGCGAGCAATTCCAGCAGCAGACCGGCGCCCTGCCCGACCTGCTGGTGGCCTGTGTCGGGGGCGGCAGCAATGCCATCGGCCTGTTCAGCGCCTTTCTGGAAGACAGTGAGGTCGAAATGATTGGTGTCGAGCCGGCCGGGCGCGGCCTTGACACGCCCGATCATGCCGCGACCCTCAGCCGGGGTACCCCCGGCGTGCTGCACGGCATGCGCTGTTATCTGCTGCAGGACGCCCAGGGCGAGCCCCTGCCGGTTTATTCCATTGCCTCGGGACTGGACTATCCTGGTGTCGGGCCGCAGCACTCCTACCTGAAGGATCTGGGCCGGGTACGCTACGAAAGCATCACCGATGACGCCTGTCTGGCCGCCTTTCAGCAGCTGGCACGCTGCGAGGGGATCATTCCGGCGCTGGAGAGTGCCCATGCCCTGGCCTACGCCCTGCAAGTGGCGCCCGATCGGCCGGGCCAGCGCATTCTGGTCAATCTCAGCGGGCGCGGTGACAAGGACATCGACTTCGTCGCCAAACACCTGCAACTGTAGATGAATCCGCTGGCGCGTCTGTGGCTGTGGCTGTGGTGGCGCTGCGCCGGCCGTCGTGTCGTGCTGACCGGCGGCTGCCGCCAGTGCGGCCAGTGCTGCCAGCAGATCCAGATTCAGCAGGGGCGTACCTGGTTACGCTCCCGGCGCCAGTTCCGCACGCTGGTGCGCCGCCAGCCGGAATATGATCGTTTTGCGATCTGCGGTCGCGACGGCAGTGGCCGCCTGCTGTTTTGCTGTCGCTGTCTGCAGCCCGATGGCCGCTGCGGCGATTATGCCAACCGGCCGGACATCTGCCGCCAGTTTCCGGACCGCCGACTGCCCCAGGCTGGCGCGCGGCTTCCGGCCTCCTGTGGTTACCAGTTACAGCTGGCGCGACCGTTTACCGCTCATCTGGCCCGCAGTCTCAGCCGGCCATCCGCCCATGCCAAGGAGCGCCCATGAATACCACCTGTCTGCCAGATCTGCTGCACCATATCGGCCGCACGCCGCTGATCCGTCTTGCCCGTTTCGAGGTTGCCGGTGGTGCCAGCCTGTGGGGCAAGCTGGAAAGCGCCAATCCCGGCGGCAGCGTCAAGGATCGCATCGCCTTGGCCATGATCACAGCAGCTGAACGGGGTGGTCAGTTACAGCCCGGCATGACCCTGGTGGAACCGACCAGTGGCAATACCGGCATCGGTTTGGCGCTGGTATGCGCTGCGCGCGGCTACCGCCTGATTCTGACCATGCCCGAAAGCATGAGTCTGGAACGGCGGCGCCTGCTGCAGGCCTATGGCGCCCAGCTGCGCCTGACGGCGGCGGCCGAAGGCATGACTGGCGCCATCACCCTGGCTCGGCAGCTGGCTCGACAGCCAGGCCACCTGATGCTCGATCAATTCAACAATACCGCCAACCCGGCCAGTCATGAAACCACCACGGGACCGGAACTGTACGCCGCCCTCGACGGCGCCATCGACGCCTTTGTCGCCGGTGTCGGCACCGGCGGTACCCTCACGGGCGTCGGCCGTCACCTGCGCTCGCGCCTGCCTGCCGTGCAGCTGATCGCGGTGGAGCCGGCAGCCAGCGCTGTCCTGTCGGGCCAGCCGGCGGCACCACATCGCATTCAGGGCATCGGCGCCGGCTTCGTGCCACCGCTGCTGGAAACTCAACTGATCGACCGGATTGTCCCCGTCACCGACGCCGACGCCATCGCCACCTGTGTCGCGTTGACCCGCAGTGGTATCCCCTGCGGCATTTCCGCCGGCGCCAATGTCTGGGCAGCGGCCCGCGTTGCCGCGGCATTGCCGACCCGGGCCCAGGTCGTCACCATTCTGTGTGACAACGCCGAACGCTACCTTTCCACCGGTATCTACGACGGCTGATGCGCTGCGTCCTTGCTTACCGAATAGACCGCGCCAAGCGCTTCCCGCGCCGGCCGAGCGCGCTGCTGATCCTGATCGCTCTGTTGCTGACCGGGCTGCTGCCGCTTCGCACCCAGGCAGTGGCCAATGATCCGCTGATCGGGCGGGTAAGCTGGATTTATGATGGTGACAGTCTCAAGGTGGCCGGCATCGGCAAGGTAAGACTGGTGGGCATTGATGCGCCGGAGCACAGCGGCGGAGGGCGCGACCGGCCCTTCCTGCAACTGGGCAGCGGACCGCCGGCCAGACTGCGGCAGATAGCTGAGGATAATCGCCGCCAGCTGATTCGTCAGGTCAAGGGACGCCAGGTGCGGCTGGAAGTGGAAGACCCGTCCCATGACCGCTATGGCCGCTTGCTGGCCTATGTCTGGCTGGACAATGGCACATTGCTCAACGCCCAGCTGCTGCGCGAGGGGCGGGCGCGGGTCTACCGCCGCTTTGCCTTCGCCCGCAAGACCGAGTTCCTGCAGCTGGAGGAACAGGCCCGCCGCAACCGGCGCGGCCTGTGGCAAAAACCATGAATCCGGCTAGCGCTCTGGCCGACAGTCCACCACTGCGGGCTCTGCGACAACTGTTCAGTGCTGCCGATCAGCCACATCTGCTGCTGGTTGGTGGCAGTGTGCGTGATCTGCTGCTGGGGCGATCAGCCGCCGATACCGATCTGTTGACCGACCTGCCCGGTGAGCGACTGCGTCAGCTGGGATTCTCCCTGGTACAGGGCAAAACCACGGCCCCCATCTGGTTCCGTTATCTGCCGCCGTTCGGCGCCATCGAAATCAGTCCCCTGCCGCAACTGGATCAGGCAAGCGTGGTGGCGGATCTGTCACGGCGCGATTTCACCATCAATGCCCTGGCGCTGGATCTGACCGGACAGCTCATCGACCCGCTGACCGGCCGGGAGGATCTGGCCCGCCGGCTGTTGCGCCCCTGCAGCACCGACAGCTTTAGTGCTGACCCCCTGCGCCTGTTCCGCGCCCTGCGCTTTGCCGCCGCCGGCTGGCAACTGCATCGCGACTGTGGTCGCGCCGCGCGTCAGCACAACTGGCAGCAAGCGCTGCAGCCCATCGCCGTCGAGCGCTTCAGCCGTGAATTGGTCAAGGCCCTGGCCACGCCACATCCGGAGCGTTTTTTTCTGCTGATGCTCCAGTTCAATCTCGGCCATCACTGGCTGCCGCAGCTGTGGCGCTTCGACCGGATTCCGGCCGGGCCACCCGAGAACCATCCCGAAGGCAGCCTGCTGCGCCATGCGGTGCTGGTCTTGCGCCGGTGTGCCGGCACCCATAGCGACCCCCTGTTGCGCTTCTGCGCTTTTTTCCACGACCTCGGCAAGCTGGCCACAACAGCCACCGACTCCCCCCGCCACACAGGTCACGACCAGGCCGGTGTGTCACTGTCTCATCAGCTGGTTCGGCAGCTGCGCCTGCCACGCCGCTGGGGCCAGGCTCTGGCCGCCATCAGCCAGCTGCACAGCGCCTTTAACCGCTGGCCACTGTTGGCTGCTGACGCACGCCTGCAGCTGGCGCATCAGGCCATCAAGGCCGATATCACCGTCCTGCTGCCCGCCATTGCCCTGGCCGACAAGCCCGGCAGCACGCTGCCGGCCGACTGGCCCCGTGCCCTGCAGTGCGCCCAGCTGACACTGCCTGAACTGGGTATCCGCCCAGACCAGCTGGCTCGGCAGGCTCCTGCCGCACGCGCCGGCTGGATCGCGCAGCAACGGCTTCACTGGTTTACCCGGGACTGAGGCGACCCAACAAAAAGGCCACAGCGGTTTCTACCCGCAGAATCCGCCGGCCCAGATGCACCGCCGTGAAACCCTGCGCCTGTAGGGCTTCGATCTCGTAGGGAATAAAACCTCCTTCTGGCCCGATGGCCAGGGTCAGAAAGCCATTCTGCGCTGCCGGACAGGGGGCTGCGGCCGCCGGATGCGCCACCAGCCTTGTCCCCGCGCCACACCAGTCGTGCAGTTCATCCTCGACAAAAGGCTTAAAGCGTGACTGCAGCAGAATCTGCGGCAGACGGGTATCCACTCCCTGTTCCAGCCCCAGCAGTAACTGCTGGCGCAGGGCAGCGGGCTGCAGCAGCGGACTGCTCCAGTAACTTTTATCCACCCGCCAGCTATTGACCAGCACCAGCTGTTTGACCCCCAGGGCAGCCACACTCTGCAACACCCGCCCCAGCACCTTGGGCCGAGGCAGGGCCAGTACCAACCGAACGGGCAACTCGTCCGGCGGCTGAGCAGACCAATGCAGGGATATAACGGCCTGCCGGGCATCCAGCTGTTCAATCAGGCCCTCACCCAACGGGCCATTCAGCAGACCGACCCGCAGGCAATCTCCGGTCTGGCTGCCGAGCACCTGACGCAGATGCTGCAACCGACGGCCGCCGATACAGGCCCGGTCAGCGCCGCACAAATCCTCCTCCTGCAACAACAGCAGATTCATCGCCTCGCCCCGGCCATGCCCGTCACATGGCAAAGGAGTTCACTGTCACAGACCAGACATCGACCCTGATAGCGCCAGGCCACTGCATCGCACAACAGACGACCAGCCTGCGATTGCACCGCCGTCGGCAGCTGCTGCGCCAGGCGCCAGAGCACCTCCGTTGGTTGTTCGCAGGCGGTTTCCTCCCCCACCAGCACCAGAATGCGGGCACGCTGCAACAGAGGATGCTGCAACAGTTGCTGCTTCATCTCCTGCCATTGGCGCGGCTTTCCTGGCGCTCGCACCTGCACCACCACGGCAGCATGAAATGCCAGTTCGACCGGGCAATCCAGCTGACAAACAAAGGGCAGCTCATTGGCCAGCAAAACGCCGAGATGGCGCCAGAGAAAACGGCCCAGATACTGATTTTCCGTCGGTGGCGGCCCGACCAATGTTGCCGGCAGCAGGGGGCGTGGACGCAGCCAAACCTTTTCGATGGTAATCAGCGGACAGGAGCCACCAGCCACATAGAAGCCGCTGTGATTGGCAAACCGGCCTTCATCGATGCGTCGGCGGCCGTCGACCCAGCCACTGATAATCACTTCAGAATCGGCCGGCACACGCATACCGCTGGGCAGTGCAAGCAGGGGCGGCGCTGCCCCCATCAGCCTCTGTGCCAGAGCGAGCGTACCACCACCTTCGGCCAGCGGAAAAACCGCAGCCAGCAACTGGGCCGGGGCGGTCCCCCAACAGATGGTAACGGGCATGGGCTGACCGGCACGATTATAACGCTCAAGGCAACGGGCCGTCTGACTGCCGGGATTAAGATGCAGACTCAGATGTTGATCATCAAGCTGGCGCAACCGGTAAACGCCACCGTTAAGCCGGTCATCATGGGGGGCCAGCGGGCAGTAAAGGCACGCCAGGGACAAATAGGGACCGCTGTCCTGTGGCCAGTAGTGCAACTGCGGCAGCACCGCAAGACTGGTCGCACTGTTGTAGCCAGCCAATGCAGCCGAACAGCCGCTGGCCGTTTCCAGTGGCTGCGTCGCCAGATAACGCGAGAAGACCTGCCAGCTTTGGCCGCTGGCGCGGAGATTGTCCGCCAGCAGCTGGCCTGATGGCCGGCGACACAGGCGCATGAGCCGTTCTTCGTCGGCCAGTAAATTAAAAAGAATCTCGGCCGGACCGTCATCCACCTGTTCAAACAGCAGCAACGGCACCGGACGACCTTCTGCGCGGGCCTGTAAATGCAGCTGACGTACCTGCGCCGCCACCTGCAAATAACCGCTAACCGGCCGGGTCTGGCGCACCAGAGGCTCGTCCACGGCACACAGAGTCTGGAGGGTTTGGCGTAGATCCGTAAACATAAAAAAACCCCGGTGGTTAGCCGGGGTTTGGTGTAACAGGCTGCTGTGCGCGGTTAAAACAGGGCCTGACGGGCCAGGGCCATGACGCCACTGGGCACTATGCCGAGAAAAAGCACCCCGATCACCGACAGCACGAGACAGAGTGTTGCCCCGGGCTTGAGTTGTACCCAGGAGAAGTCCTCCTCGGGCTCACGGAAGTACATGTATACCATGACCCGCAGGTAGTAATACAAGGAAACCGCCGAGTTGAGCACACCCAGAATCGCCAGCCAGACATATCCGGCATTAAGCGCACCGGCAAAGATGTAGAATTTACCGGTGAATCCTGCCGACGGCGGAATGCCCATCAACGAGAACAGGCAGATGGTCAGCAATACCGCCAGCACCGGCCGTTTGTAGCCAAAACCGGCAAATCCCTGCAGGGTCAGATTCTCCTCGCCCTGCTTGCCGGCCAGCACCAGCACGGCAAAGGCGCCAATATTCATAAAGGCATAGGCCAGCATATAGAACAGTACCGCCGAAATGCCGATCTCATTGGCAGCCACCAAACCCACCAGAGCATATCCGGCATGGGCCACAGACGAATAAGCCAGCATGCGCTTGAGGTTGGTCTGACTGATGGCCACGAAGTTCCCCATCACCATGGTCAGTACCGCCAACACCCACAGCATGCCAACCCAGGAATCCTGCATGGTACCGAGTCCCACCAGAAAAACGCGCATGAACGCGGCGAATGCAGCAGCCTTGGGGCCGGCGCTCATAAAGGCGGTGATGGGTGTCGGTGAGCCCTCATAAACGTCTGGCGTCCACATGTGAAACGGCGCAATGGCAATCTTGAACAGAAAGCCGGTCGCCATCAGCAACATGCCACCAACAGCCAGCGGATTGGACAATTCGGTGCGATGATGAGAGAAAAACACCCCAATATCAGCCACGTTGGTCGTGCCAGTAACACCATAGATCAGCGCCATGCCATACAGCAGAAAACCCGTCGAAAAAGCCCCCAGCAAAAAGTATTTCAGGCCCGCCTCGTTGGAGCGCAGCTGACCGCGGAAAAACCCGGCCAACACATAAAGCGACACCGACAGCACCTCAAGGCCAAGGAAAATGGTCATCAGGTCGGTACCCGAGGCCATCAGCATCGCGCCAACGGTGCTGAACAGAACCAAGGGGTAATACTCACCCACTGGATAACCCTCCCGGTGGAGGTAGGAATCCGACATCAAAATGGTCATGGCGGCGGCCAGGACAAACACCAGATTGAAGAAGATGGCGTAGTTATCCAGCGCAGCATGGCCAGCAAAACCGAATTGGGCCGCATTCCAGCCCTTGATACTGATCCAGGCTGTCGCGGCCAGTGCCAGCAAACTCAGCCAGCAAGGCAGGGCGGTCGCTCCCCGTTTCATGAAGGCGTTGAGCAGCAGCAATGCCATTGCACTGCAAGCCAGCACCAGTGAAGGCATAATGGCAGCAAAATTGACATTTTGCATTGCCGTTTGCACCAGATTTTCCATGAATTGCTCCTTTAGAAGCGGTTGAACAGGTTCGTGATCCGTGACTCAGCCGCCATCAATGCTGCTGGGCCTGCTCCGGCGCGGCAGATGGCATGACGACCTCTGAAACAGCCGCCACCGCTTCTCCGGTCACCTGCTCGATCAGCTGATTAACTGCCGGCGTCATCTTTTCAAGGAAGGTGTTGGGCGCCACACCAATCCAGAACACGCAGACCACCAGCGGCAGGATGACACAGAGTTCACGCACGGAGAGATCCTTCAGTACCTGGTTTTCCGGCTTATCAAGTTTGCCATACATCACCCGCTGGAACATCCACAGCATATAAACAGCGGCGAGAATGACACCTGATGTGGCGAAGACCGCAAACCAGCGCAGATCGCTCTCAAAGGCGCCCATCAGAATCAGAAACTCTCCCACGAAACCGTTCGTGGCTGGCAGACCGATGGAGGACAGCGTGACGATCATAAAAATCGTGGCAAAAACAGGCATCTGTTTCGACAGGCCGCCAAAATCACTGATCAAACGGGTATGACGACGCTCATAGATGAATCCGACGATAAGGAACAGGGCACCGGTCGAGATGCCATGGTTGATCATCTGCAGTATGGCACCATTAATGCCGATGGTATTGAGAGCGAACAGGCCAAGCATGACAAAACCCAGGTGTGACACGGAAGAATAGGCCACCAGTTTCTTGACATCCTTCTGCATCATCGCCACCAGGGCACCATAGATGATGCCGATCACACTCAGCAATGCCAGCATTGGCAGGAACTGTCGCAAGGCATCCGGGAACAGCGGCATGGCAAAACGCAGATAACCGTAGGTCCCCATTTTCAGCATTACAGCGGCCAGAATCACCGAACCAGCCGTCGGAGCTTCGGTGTGAGCATCCGGCAACCAGGTATGTACCGGAAACATGGGAACCTTGATGGCGAAACTGAAGGCAAAGGCCAGGAACAGCCATTTCTGCAGCGCCGGATCGATGCCAAGACGATAAAAATCAGCGATGCTGAAACCATCCACGCACACACCGGTTCCGATGGCATGGTAGTACAGGAAGATAATCGCCACCAGCATCAGCAAAGAACCAACCGCCGTATAAATAAAGAACTTGACCGCTGCGTAGATGCGGTTAGCCCCACCCCAGATACCGATCAGGAAATACATCGGTATCAGCATCAGCTCCCAGAAGATGTAAAACAGGAACAGATCGAGCGAGATAAAGGCACCAAGCATAGCCGTTTCGAGCAGGAGCAGCAGTGCCATATAGCCCTTGACATTCTTTTTGATTGCCTGCCAGGTCGACAGCACCGCAATGGGCATGATGAAGGTGGTAAGAATAACCAGCCACAGGCTGATACCATCGACACCGATGCTGTAGTTCATCCGGAAATAGTCCCCGACACTGATCCAGCGCACAAACTCGGTGTAGTGCATGGCAGCGGAGGTCTTGAACACCGGATCCAGCGCCAGTGGCAGGCTGATCACAAAGGTGATCAACGTTACCACCAGGGTCACAGTCTTGAGCAGACCGTCCTGGCCTTTGGGCAGCATCAGCACAACCAACATGCCCAGCAGCGGGAAAAATGTCATCAGGCTTAAAAGATGTTCAGACATTTGGAATCGCTCCTTGTATGGAAAATCCTGCTGTCAGCTGTAATCAGTGGAACACGCAGACGGCAATGATGGCCACCAGACCCATCACCATGGCCATGGCATAGCTGTGGGTGTAGCCAGTCTGGGTATGGCGCAACACTCGCCCCGCACCACGCACCAGCCAGGCAACGCCGTTGACGAGGCCATCGACGATGCGGACATCGAAGAAGGTCCACAGCCGCGTACCCAGATTCTTTGTCGGATTGACAAACAGCAGGTCATACAATTCGTCAACATACCATTTATTATAGATTGCCCGATGCAGCCCGGCAAAAGCCCCGGCAATCCGGCCCGGCAGTTCCGGCCGGCGGCAGTAAAGAAACCAGGCCAGCAGGATGCCACACAGGGCGATACCAACAGACAGGCCCATCAGACCGAACTCCGCGCTGGCGCTGCCATGGGCATGGAGATGGTGCAGATGCTGGGTATGACCAAACACCGGCGAGAGAAAGGCCTCAATTTTGTTGGGCAGATGACCGAGCAAATTGCCCAACACATGTGGAATCCCGATCAGGCCGCCGAAGGTGGCCAGCAGGGCCAGAATCATCAGCGGCAGGGTGATCACCAGCGGCGACTCAGGGATATGATCCTTGGCTCGGACGTCCGTCTTCTGCTCGCCAAAGAAGGTCATAAAAACCAGGCGGAACATATAGAAGGCGGTCAGCCCGGCGGCGATGGCCCCCATCAGCCACAGACCCCAGTGACCACGGGTTGACGCAAAAGCCCACCAGAGAATCTCATCCTTGGAGAAAAAGCCTGAAAAGAACGGGATGCCGGCAATGGCCAGAGTCGACAACAGAAAGGTCACAAAGGTGATCGGCATTTTCTTGCGCAGGCCACCCATGTTGCGCATATCCTGCGGATCATCATGGAGATGAGCATGGTGATAGGCATGGTGCATCGCGTGAATCACGGAGCCGGAGCCCAAGAACAGACAGGCCTTGAAAAATGCGTGGGTCAGCAGATGGAAAATGCCAGCCGTGAAGGCGCCAACCCCCATGGCCAGAAACATATAGCCAAGCTGTGATACCGTGGAGTACGCCAGAACGCGTTTGATATCATTCTGGGCCAGGCCGATAGTGGCGGCAAACAGGGCCGTAGCACCACCAACAATGGCGACGACCAGCATGGTTTCAGGTGCCAGGGCATAAAGGCCATTCATCCGGCCAATCATATAGACCCCGGCGGTCACCATGGTGGCGGCATGAATCAGGGCCGAAACCGGCGTCGGACCTTCCATGGCGTCCGGTAACCAGGTATAAAGCGGAATCTGGGCGGACTTGCCAGTGGCACCAAGAAAAAAACACAGGGTCACCAGCGTCACAACCAGACCACCCTGTTCCAGCAGATGAGCATTAGCGGCGATTTCCGTGAACCGAATGGTCCAAACCCCCTTGGAGCCAAGAGACCAGAACAGCAGAAACAGACCCAGCAGAAAACCGAAATCGCCGATCCGGTTGACGACAAAGGCCTTTTTCCCGGCATCGCTGGCGCTTTTCTTCTCGTAATAATAACCGATCAGCAGGTATGAACACAGCCCGACGCCCTCCCAGCCAACAAACAGCACCAGGGCATTGTTGCCCATCACCAGCATCAACATGGCGAAGGTGAACAGGTTCAGGTAGGAGAAATAACGCGGATAACCATCCTCACCATGCATGTAACCAATGGAATAGAGGTGAATCAGCGTCGCCAGGCCGGTGACATTGAGCATCATCAGGGCCGACAGGGGATCGAACAGGAAACCCCAGTCCACCTGCAGGCTGCCCACCGACATCCAACTGGCGACAACAACCTCGTGTACCTTGACCTCATCGGCCAGTAATTGCAGGAAATAACGGCACGACAGCAGGAAGGAAGCAAAGATGGCAAGGGTACCGATGGCACCGATGACTTTTTCATTCTTGATTTTTCTGCCAAGCAGCCCGTTGATCAGAAATCCCAGAAAGGGAAACAGCGGGATGAGCCATAATTTATCGTACATCTATCTCTCCTCTAGGCGAGTCTGGATACCCGGCGCAACCCCGACAAACTACCATTTCAACAGGCTGAAGTCCTCGACATCAATGGACTCGCGGTTGCGGTAAAAGGCGATCATCAGTGCCAGGCCAACCGCCGCCTCGGCAGCAGCCACCGTCATGATGAAAAAGACGAACACCTGGCCATCCATGTTGCCCAGATGGCTTGACAGGGCGATGAAGGACAGATTGACAGCATTGAGCATCAGTTCAACGCACATGAACAGCACGATGGCATTACGCCTGGTCAGCACACCGATGACACCCAGGCTGAACAGGATGGCACTGAGCACCAGATAATGATAAACGCTAATCATAAACGCCCCCTAGACCTCCCGCTTGGCCAGCACCACTGCACCGACAATGGCCACCAGCAACAGAATGGATGCGATTTCAAACGGCAACAGAAAATCGGTGAACATGGCGAAACCAATCAGCTCGGTATGGCCGACCGCTTCGACCGTCTGGGCGTTGATAGTACCGACCGTAGGACTGACACCGCCCTGCTTGACCAGAATCAGCAGTTGCAGCAACAGCAATCCACCCGCAACCAGTGCTCCCGTCACCGCGTGGCGGTATCGTCCGACCACTTCAGAGCCCAGATTGAGCAGCATGATAACAAACATGATCAGCACCATGATGGCACCGGCGTAAACCATGATCTGTACCGCCGCCATGAAAGGCGCATGCAGCATCACATAAAACACCGCCAGGCAGAAAAAGGTCATCACTAAGGATATGGCGCTATTGATGGGGTTTTTACACCGAATGACCAGAAAGCCGGAAACCAGAGTCACCAGCGCAACCAGGTAAAAAAACAGCTGCTGCAACAGATCCATGAGTAAGGCTCCTCTACCGTTTATTTAAGCAGGCGATCTTTGCTGAAACAGAAATCTTCCCGCGTGTAATTGGCCAGCTCATACTCTCCTGTCATTTCGATGGCTTCAACAGGACAGGCTTCAACACAGTAGCCACAGAAAATGCAACGCAGCATGTCAATCTGGTAGACCGTCGGATATTTCAGGCCGTTTTCGTCCTCAGCCGCCTCTACCGTAATACATTTGGCCGGGCAGACGGTCGGACACAGGTAGCAGGCGACACATTTCTCGCGGTTATGCGCTGGCACCAACCGATGCAGGCCACGGAAGCGTTCTGACGGCTGCAACTTGACCTTGGGATATTCGACCGTCGTGGAATGACCCGGCAAAAGATGCTTGGCAGTGATGCTCAGACCCTGGATAAATTCTTTGATCATGGGTTGTTCCTTTGTATCGATGTTGGCCAGCGACTAGAGCACCAGCACGATTCCGGTCACGACAATGTTCAGCAGCGCCAGCGGCAGAAACACCTTCCAGCCCATGAACATCAACTGGTTATATTTCACTCGCGGCATCGTGGCCCGGACCCAGATAAAGAAGAACATGAATCCGAACACCTTCAGCAGCAGATTGACAGCACCGGGGAACGGGCCAGCCGGACCACCCAGAAACAGTGTGGATGCGATGGCCGATACGACCACCATGTTGGCATATTCAGCCATGAAGAAGAGGGCGTACTTCATCGACGAATATTCGGTGCAAAAACCTGAAACCAGTTCGGTTTCTGCTTCCGGCAAGTCAAAGGGCGTACGGTTGACCTCAGCCATGGAGGTAATCACAAACAACACGAAGGCCAGCGGCTGTGAAAAAATGTACCAGTTCATTACCGAACCGGACTGGGCTGCCACGATACCGCGCAGACTGAGGGTTTCTGCCAGCATGAACACAGCGATGATCGAGAGGCCTGCCGCGAGTTCATAGGAAATCATCTGCGCAGCGGAACGCACACCACCAAGAAGAGAATACTTGTTATTGGAGGCCCAGCCAGCCAGAACAATGCCATAGACCCCCAGGCCGGCCATGGCCAGAACATAGAGAATACCGACATTCAGATCAGCTATCTGCAGCGGAACACGATAGCCACCAACCTCGATATCACCACCAAAAGGCACCACCGCAATGGTAATGAAGGCTGGCACCAGAATCATCATCGGCGCCAGCACAAAGGCCACCTTGCTGGCCTGAGCCGGGATGATGTCCTCCTTGAAAAACAGCTTCAATCCATCGGCAATCGGCTGCAACAGCCCCAGCGGCCCGGTCATGGTCGGGCCAAGACGCGTCTGCATGTGGCCGATGATCTTGCGCTCGGCGTAGGTAGCGTAAGCCACGATCAGGATGACGACGACGAACACCGCCAGAATCTTGGCCAGCATCACCGCGACAAACAGGAGGGGGTCGTTCGAGAGGCTAAGCATCTCAGGCATGATCTTCCTCTTTCTCTATCGGTTTATTCCACCGCCAGGCCAGCAGGCCGCACCGACGGAAACGATCAACGGTCGATTTCACCCAGAACAATGTCCAGGGTTCCGATGGCGGCAATAACATCAGCCAACAGCGCGCCCCGAACCATCTGGGGCAGGGCCTGCAGATTCACAAACGATGGTGGCCGGATCTTCATGCGGTAGGGTTGAGCTGAACCATCGGAAACCAGATAGTAGCCAAGCTCCCCCTTGGGGGCCTCGATTCCCTGGTAGACCTCGCCCGCCTCGGGCTTGAAGCCGTCCGTGATCAGCTTGAAGTGATGAATCAGCCCCTCAATACTGCTGACCACATCCTTCTTGGCTGGCAAACAGACACCCGGCGCATCCGCCAGAATGGGGCCGGGCTTAAGCTTATCAAGGGCCTGGCGAATGATCTTGCAGGATTCGCGCATTTCGTCGAGCCGCACCTTGTAGCGATCGAAGGTGTCACCACCACTGCGGGTCACAACCTTGAATTCATAATCTTCATAACCACTGTAGGGATTGTCGCGCCGCAGATCCCAATCGACGCCACTTGCGCGCAGGGCTGGCCCGCTCAAGCCGACATCGATAGCGGCAGCAGCATCGATCGTCGCCACACCGATCGTGCGCTTCTGCCAGATCTTGTTGCCTGTCAGCAAGCCTTCATAGGTTTCAATATGACCTGGCATGGCATCGATAAAGGTCCGCACATCGGCCTCGAAGCCCTCGGGCAGATCCTGCGACAGACCACCAACACGGAAATAGTTGGATGTCATGCGGGCACCGGACAGCTTCTCGTACATATCCATGATGGCTTCGCGCTCACGGAAGCAGTAGAGAAATACCGTCATGGCGCCGATATCAAGCGCGTGAGTCGCCAGCCAGACCAGGTGACTCTTGATGCGGGTCAGCTCCGCCATCATGACCCGCACCACCTTGGCACGCTCAGGGATCAGGTCCGTGATGCCCAGCAGCTTCTCCACAGCCAGCACATAGCCCAGGTTGTTACTCATTGGCGCCAGATAGTCGAGCCGATCGGTCAGCGGCAATGCCCGGTGGTAGCTGCGATTCTCCGCCAGCTTCTCTACCCCGCGATGCAAAAAACCAATGTGCGGCACCGCATCGACAACGGTTTCGCCATCAAGCTCCAGGACCAGCTGCAACACCCCGTGGGTCGAGGGGTGCTGAGGGCCCATATTGATTGTCATGATATCTTTTTTAGCCATAGGAAAGCCTCGTCAGTTGAAGTACCCGGCAGTGATCAATCAGGAAAGACGTCCCTGGTAAGGCTCACGACCGGGCCCCTGCAGCGGGTAGTCCTTACGCAGGGGGTGGCCCTGCCAGTTGTCCGGCATCAGAATACGCCGCAAATCCGGATGGTTGGCAAAGCGAATACCAAGCAGGTCCCAGCACTCCCGCTCATGCCAGTTGGCCGTACTCCAGACCCCCGACACGGTTTCAACGCAGGCGTCCGCCTCGGGCACCTGAACCTTCAGGCGCAGCCGCTCTTTGGTGGCAATGTTGTAAAGATTGTAGACCACCTCGAAACGCGGCTGGCGACCGAGATAGTCCACACCACAGAGGTCACAAAGGAAATTGTAACCAGCCTGTTCCTTAAGATAACGGCAAACAGCAACAACCTGCGCGCGGTCGACAACCACCGTCCACTCGCCGCGATGCTCCCGCACCGACCCGACCACAGCCGGGAAGGCTTCCTTCAGCTTTGCAACGACAGCTTGACTCATAGTCCCTTACCCTCATCCGCAACCGCCAGGCGGTGCGTTTCAAGAATGAATCTCTATCCGCGAATGACCTGGCCGGCGCCAATAGCGGCACCGAAACTGTTCCGTTCCCGCATGATCTTTTCCTGCAGCTTGATCAGACCATACAGCAGCCCTTCGGGCCGCGGCGGACAACCGGGCACATAGACATCCACCGGCAGCTCCTGATCAATACCCTGCAGCACACTGTAGGTATCGAACACGCCGCCAGATGAGGCACAGGCCCCCATGGCAATGACATATTTGGGCTCGGGCATCTGCTCATAGACAGTACGGATAACCGGCATCATCTTATGGGTCACGGTGCCGGCAATAATGATAACATCAGCCTGGCGGGGTGACGCCCGAAACAGCACCCCTAGTCGGTCAAGGTCGAAACGGGCCGCTCCGGCCGCCATCATCTCAATGGCACAGCAGGCCAAACCGAAGGTCATCGGCCACAGCGAGCGTGACCGCGACCAGTTCACCAGCTTATCGAGAGACGCGGTCAGGATATTGTTGCCCAGCACATTGTTGTGTTCCGCCAGGGACGGCGCAATCTCCTGCTGATTCACTCCCATTCCAGCGCTCCTTTTTTCCAGACGTAAACGTAACCCACCAGCAAAATCAGGATAAAAACACCCATTTCGATAAAGCCGAACATGCCCAGCCGCTTAAACACCACCGCCCAGGGATAGAGAAACACCGCTTCAATATCAAACAGGATAAACAACATGGCGACAATGTAGAACTTGACGGAAAAACGCTCGCGCGCCGTTCCGAAGAGCGGCATCCCGCACTCGTAGGGAGCCAGCTTGACCGCGCTGGGCTTTTTGGGTCCGAAAATGAATGAAAAAACAACGGATCCCAGAGCGAACAGGACGGCGAGGGCTATGAGGACGAGTATCGGCAGATAACTCTCTAGCATGAAAACAGCTCCTCCAGACAGGGTTGACTTCGGGACTTGGCAGGCCGCAACCAGTGGTTTCAGCGTCGTGCACGTTAGGTCAATCAACTGCCTTTGTCAAGGGAAAAATAGGGTATACTGTATGCAGTAGATCCACTGCTGACTTATGTCATTTCAGGTTGTTACAGAATATTTGCCCCTGATTTTAGCAGGTCTGCAGGCCCCTCCCGGAGCCGCTCCGACCAGCCCGCAAATTGGCCGCTTGGCCCAGTCCAAAAGCCTGTTATACTGCCCGGCAGCCAGGGGCAGAAGACCTGTCTGTTCGCGATTCCCATCCGCTCCAGCGACGGAGGCCTACCATGAAAATCCTTCTCACCGGCGCCACCGGTTTTGTCGGTCAAGCCATCCTGTCCTGCCTGCTGCATCATGGCCACCAGGTTCACTGCCTGGTGCGCCGCCCGAAGGCACTGCCCCCCGCCCATGGGGCCCTTGCCTTTGCCGGCGATGTGCTGGATGACACCAGCCTCGACCGTGCCGCCGCCGGATGCCAAGCCGCCATCCATCTGGTCGGCATCATCCGCCAGCACCCGCAACAGAACATTACCTACCAGCGCCTCCACGTCGAGGCCACGCGGCGGGTATTGGCCGCCGCCCAGCGGGCCGGCATCCGTCGTTATTTACATATGAGTGCCAATGGCGCTCGCAGCGGCAGTCCCAGCGGCTACTGTGACAGCAAGGGCCGCGCCGAGGAACTGGTGCGCCAGAGCGCGTTGGACTGGACCATCTTCCGCCCCTCGCTGATCTACGGCCGGCAGGGTGCCTTCACCCGCATGCTGGCCCAGCAGGTCCGCCTGTTGCCAGCGGTACCAGTCATCGGTAATGGCCGCTACCTGTTGGCTCCGGTCGCGGTTGACGACATCGCCGGAGCCTTTGCTTCCGCCTTGGAGCAGCCAGACAGCCACGGACAAACCTACCACTGCTGCGGCCCGGATCAGCTCAGCTACAATGACCTGATCAATGTCGTAGCCCTGACCCTTGGCAAAAAACCACCGCTCAAGCTGCATCAGCCGGCCAGCCTGATGCGTTGGCTCAGCCGCCCCCTGCAACACCTCTCCTTCTATCCGGTAACAGTGGAACAGATCGACCTGCTGCTGGCCGGCAACTGCTGCGACGATCAGCGCTGGTGCGACACTTTTGCCCTGCAACCCACCTCCCTGACCAACGGCTTGCACCAGGCATTGAAAGACTTCCCCTGGCACTGAAATCAAAAGGGCCCCGCCGGGAATCGTTCCGACGGGGCCCTCTATGGGATAATATTAGTTCACTTGCCCGACCGAAGATCGGCGCCAGACGGTCAGGTTTCGCCGCCTTCAGCACCTGCCTTGGCCTCCGGCGGATGCAGGTAACGGGTGACCGCTGCCCGAATCGCCGTCGCCGCCAGATTAGAGCAGTGCATCTTGCTCTCGGGCAGGCCACCGAGAGCCTCAGCCACACGCTCGTCAGTCACTTCCAGCGCATCAGTCAACGTCTTGCCCTTTACCAGGGTACTAGCCATCGAGGTGGTGGCAATGGCAGCACCACATCCATAAACCCGATATTTGATGTCAACGATGATATCGTTTTCGATTTTCAGAAAAATCAACACCGCATCGCCACAGCCGGGGTCACCGACCTTGACAACAACGTTGGGATTGTCAATCTGCCCCACGTTGCGCGGATTGGAAAAATGATCCATCACTTTATCGGTATACATCGCCTGACCTTTCCTTTCCCGACCAGCCCTGTTTTCCGAGTCTGACCGTCTGGATTCTGGCGGGCGATCTTACTCCGCCCAACTGCAACCGTCAAGCCTGGCGCACCTCGACAAAAAAAACCCTCTTCAGCCTTCTTGGTGATATGGTAACGACCTCTGGTAACGACCTCTGGCCATCGCCAGGTCCGCGTCGACCGCAACCACCGTTCCCCTCAACCAAAGCCTGAACCCGTGAGTGACCAGTCCCCCCAAGACGTCTATCCATCGCATTGCATTGCTCAATTGCGCCAAATCATCGACGAAAATGCTGGAAACGCCCTGTATTGTATTGGTCAAACCGATGCCAGCCAGCAGCTGCAAAGGGTGCAACCCCTGACTACCAGCGATCTGCTGGCGCTGCTGTCCCGGCCGGAGCCACCCCCACACAGCGCCATCCTGATCCATAATCATCCATCCGGCGACCTCTCTCCGACGGCAGCTGAACAGGATTTGGCGCGCGAGTTGGCTGACCGCGGCCTGGCCTTTCACCTTGTGGACAACCCGGTGGAAAACATCAGGGCGCTTGTGGATAACGACAAAACCGTACCAATACCCGGCCTTGACCCGACCCTGGTACGACAGCATTTCAGCGCCGACGGCCACCTGGCCAACCAGGTCGGTGGCTACGAGGACCGCCCCCAGCAACAAACCATGGCGCGCCAGATCACCGCCGCCCTCAACGCCAACCTGCTGACCGTCATTGAAGCCGGCACCGGCACCGGTAAAAGTCTGGCCTACCTGCTGCCCTGCGCCCTGTGGGCTGAACGCCACGACGAAACCATTGTCATTTCGACCAACACAATCAATTTGCAGCAGCAACTGCTCAGCAAGGATCTACCACTGCTGCACCACTGCCTGGACGATCCGCCCCGCGCCGTGCTGGTCAAAGGCCGCAACAACTATCTCTGCCTGCGCCGGCTGCAACAGTGCAACCTCGAACCCGATCTGTTCCGCACAGGCCAACAGCAAGAGCTGGCCAACCTGCGTCATTGGGCCGAAAGCGCCGCAGCCGGCAGTCGCGACGACCTGGCGCAACCGCCCAGCGCCGAGCTATGGCAGGAAGTCTGCTGCGAAGCCGACCAGTGCCCCCGCCATCAGTGCCCCTTCCACGGCCGCTGTTTTTTCCACCGCGCCCGCCGCCAGGCCAGCCAGGCCAACATTCTGGTGGTCAATCACGCCCTGCTGCTGTCAGATCTGGCCGTGCGCAGCCAAACAGGCAACTACAGCAGCAGTGCGGTTCTACCGCCCTACAGTCGGGTGGTCATGGACGAAGCCCACCATCTGGAGGATGCCGCTACACGCCATTTTTCCCTGCGGGTAAGCCCCTACAGTTTTACCCGCGTCCTGCAGCGGCTGGCACCAACGCGCAAGCCCGAACGAGGCCTCCTGCTACGCTGGCTCATTCAGATGGAGTCACGGGCGCCACAGCTGCGCGAGAACCTGATGCAACAGGGGCACATTCTGCTGCCACAGCTCGAACAGCTGCAACACACCAGCCGGCAGCGCTTCGCGCAACTGTGTGGCAACTTCTGCGGTCAGGGCCAGGGCGGCAGCTGGCGCCTGACGCCGGAGCACCAGTCCCAGCCACTGTGGCAGGATCTGCACCAGAATCTGCTCCCCCTGACGGCAACCAGTCTGCAGCTGGCGCGACGACTTGACGAGCTGCTGCAGCTGACCCGCCAGCTGGATGACGACAGCCAGGTGGCTCTGGCCGCTACCACCATCGACGTGCGCGCGATGGCACAGCGCCTGACGGCTGCCGCTACGGATCTGACCGTTCTGCTTAATGGCGACAGCCAGCTGTGTATCTGGGTCGAGGTTCAACAACCTCGCGGCCTGCGTGATGAGCCCTTTCTGTGCCTTAATGGCGCTCCCATCAACGTGGCCAGCCAGTTACAACATGCCCTTTACGACCGCTTCCGCACCGTCATTCTAACCAGCGCCACCCTCAGTGTCGGTCGTTCCTTCAACTATTTTCTCCACCGCAGCGGACTCGACCGCTGTGACGCAGCCCGGCTGCGCTGCCTGCAACTCGACTCGCCATTCGACTTCGCCCACCAGGCCGTCATCGCCATTCCGACCGACCTGGTCGAGCCGACCCATCCCGATTTCGCCCGCCAGATTCAGCCCCTGATCGAACGCAGTCTGGTTGCCGCCGGCGGCAATGCCTTCGTGCTGTTTACTGCCTATGGCCTGCTGCGCAGCCTCTACAACGCCCTGGAACCGCCCCTGCAAGCCCAGGGCCTGACCTGTCTGCAACAGGGCCAGCACGGCCGCCATCAGCTGCTGCAACAATTTGTCGACCAGCCACGTCAGGTGCTGTTTGGCACCGATTCGTTCTGGGAGGGCGTTGACGTTCCTGGCGCCGCCCTGCAACTGGTCATCATCACCCGCTTGCCCTTTCGTGTCCCAACCGAACCCATTCAACTGGCCCGCTGCGAAGCCATCAGCGCCAGCGGCAGGGATCCTTTCATGCACTACACCGTGCCCCAGGCGGTCATCCGCCTCAAGCAGGGGTTTGGCCGCCTGATCCGCCATCAGCAAGACCGCGGTCTGGTGCTGATTCTCGACCGACGCGTCACCAGCCGATCCTATGGCCGCATCTTTCTCGACTCCCTGCCGCCGGCCCGTCGTCTGACTGGCGACTGTGCCAGCCTGCAGGTCTTCATTCAGGATTTTTACCAGTCGGTCGGTCCGTCATGACAGCATGAAAGACGCCTACGTTCCCGTCACTAAAGATAACTGTGTAAAACCACAGCCAGACAAACCGCATCCGCCCCCAAAAAATGCGCGATTGCCCCTGTCGCCGGCAACAGAACCCGATTACCCTCCCATCAACAAAGCAACAAAACTCCTTCCAGACCTCCTTCTTTTTTGGTCGGTGCCGGCAACGGCGCCGGCCTTTTTTTTAGCCACGCCGGGATACTTTCTTCGCTGCCCTCCAGCGTCGCTCTGTGTTACCATGCGAAACCGGGCAGGCTCTACCCCCCCCCAGAGCGGCCGGTGGCTCGGACCGAAGCCACCACGGAGCCAAGGTCTCAGCGCTTCACCCACAAAGGATATCTTTTCATGTACGCTTCACACCTGCGTCTTCGGCGCTTCGGTTTCGCCGCTCTGCTCCTCCTCCTGCTGTTATGTGGTCCTGTCGCCGCCGCGCCTGCACCACCAACCAGTTTCGATGCGCAACGGGCGAAACTGCTCGGTTTCATCCTCAGCCAGCACCTGGTCCGGCACCATTACAGCCACAAATCCATCGATGACACCCTGTCACGGGCAGCTTTCGACCTGTATATAAAACAACTGGATGCACAAAAACGTTTTCTGCTTAGAACCGATCTGCAACAACTCAAGGCCTATGAGGCCTACATCGACAACGAGATTCGCCGTGGCACCATTCATCTCCCGCTGCATGCCGCCGAACTGCTGCAGCAACGCCTGACCGAACTGGCCCGCCTGGTCGACGAACTCCTGCAGCAGCCCCTCAATTTTGAACTGAACCGCCAGATCGAAACCGACCCGAAAAAACTCGACTTCTGCGCCACGCCGGCCGATCTGCGCGCTCGTTGGCACGACATTCTGACCTATCAGGTTGCCAACAGCTTCCTCGACCTGCAGGAGGAAGCCCAAAAGGCCGCCGAGCGGCCAGAGAATCCCGAGCCGCTGCCGGACGACGCTACACTGGAGCGACAGGCGCGTGAAAAGGTCGCCAAGCGCTACCGCCATCTGTTCGCCCGCATGGCCAAAGAACAGCTGCAGGACTATTTCGATCGCTATCTTGACGCCATTGCCCGTGCCTACGACCCCCACAGCCTGTATCTGCCGCCGGAGCAGAAGGAAGATTTCGACATCCACATGCGCGGCTCCCTCGAAGGCATCGGCGCCCTGCTGCGTGAAGATGAGGGCTATATCAAGGTTGTCAGCCTGATCCCCGGGGGTGCCGCCCAGCGCCAGGGCCAGCTGGAGAGCGAGGACATCATCCTGAAGGTGGCCGAAGGCAACCGGGAGCCCGTCGACATCAGCGACACCCGCATCCGTGATGCCGTCAGCCTGATCCGTGGTCCCAAGGGCAGCACGGTCCGGTTGCACATCCGCAAACCCGATGGCAGCCGACGGACCATCGCCATCGTGCGCGACACCGTCCAGATCAAGGAAACCTTCGCCCGCGCGGCCCTGCTCGAGATGCCGGACGGCAGCCGCTACGGCTATCTGAAGATTCCCAGCTTCTACCGCGACTTTACCAACGGCAAAAAAACCGCCCGCAATGTCACCGACGATGTCCGTCGCGAACTGGCCAAGCTGCTAACCAAAGGCATCGGCGGTCTGGTGCTCGATCTGCGCAACAACGGCGGTGGCTCGCTGACCGACGCTGTCGACACCACCGGTCTGTTCATCGACCAAGGACCGGTAGTACAGATCCGCGACAGCGAACAGAAGGTGGAGGTGCTGGCCGACGAGGAGCCCGGCAGCATCTATGACGGGCCGTTGATCGTACTGGTTAACAAGTTCAGTGCTTCAGCGTCGGAGATTCTGGCCGGCGCACTGCAGGACTATGGCCGTGCCATTGTGCTCGGCAGCCGCCATACCCACGGCAAGGGCACGGTGCAGGCGGTCATCGATCTGGACAGCAATCTGCCCTTGCGCAACATGGAGAAGTATAAGCCTCTCGGTGCCCTGAAAATCACCGTACAGAAGTTTTACCGCGTCAGTGGCGCCTCGACCCAGTACCGCGGCATTGAAGCCGACATCGTGCTCCCGGATCGTTTCGAGGCCATCAAGAGTGGCGAACGTCACATGGATTATTCGCTGCCGTGGGACACCATCGCCGCCACGGACTATCAGCCCCTGACCGCCAGCTTCAACCTCGAGCAGTTACAGGCAGCGAGCGCGCGGCGGATCGCTACCAACCCCGAATTCATCCGTATCGCCGAGCAGGCCGAGCGCGCCCGCCGCCGCCTGGACGACAGCCGCCGGAGCCTGCAACTGGCGGACATCCGCGCCGAACGGCTGGAACTCAAGGACGCGGTCGACGAGATGGATCAGGACCAGGAGAAGGAAGATTCACCGCAGGACGATGCCGCCCTGCAGGAAGCCTTGGCCAAGGACGCCTATGTCCAGGAATCTCTCCATCTGCTGCAGGACATGGCTGGCCAGCCCCTGAGCGCACCCCTGCGGGCCGCCCTGCTTTGACTCACAGTTCCACAGGCTGCGGGAAAACGACCTGTAGAACCCATGGCTGGGCAACCAAAATCAATCATTGCCCCATAATGCATGGTATTTTTTGAGTAAGACGAAAAAGTGCATTTTCGGCCTGCGTCGTTGAAAAAGCCCCGGAGAGGACTTTTTCAACATCCTGCTGAAGCCCTACACCGCCGGGAGAAATCACCATGTCGGGTCACCTCATCCTCGTTTCGGCCGAGATCCAGGCCCTGCTGCAGCTCAATCAAGACTTCTCCCGCCGGGAGGGTTTCGAGTTGCTGGTCGGCAATGACGGCGAGGACATTCTCCGTCAAGCCCGGACACGCCGCCCGGATATCATTTTCGTCGCGCCGCAACTCTCCTGCCAGAATCCCACCTGCATCTGCCGGCAACTCAAGGAGGATGACCAGTTGCACGGCATCCCGGTTGTCGCCGTCATCGACGGGAACGATCCCGACGAGCGGCGCCATTGCATTGCGGCGCGACCCGATGATGTGCTGTTCAAACCCATCAACCAACACCTGTTTCTGGCCACCGCCCGACGTGTTCTTGGCTTGGCCCACCGCGCCTTCTACCGCCTGCAGACCAGCCTGATCGTCCAGTTCGGCCCCACCCGCGATCAGTTGCGCGCCGCCTGTGCCTACAACCTCAGCAGCGGCGGCATCTTCATCGCTACCGAGACGCCTCCATCCCTCAACAGCTCCCAGTGTGTTCTGCTCGATCTGCCGACGGGCCGCGAGCCAATCCTATGCCAGGCCATCGTCACCTGGATCAATGATCGCAACCAGCCAGCCAGGCCGGAAATCCCGGCCGGCATCGGCCTGCAGTTTTTGTCCCTCAACCTGTCGGAGCTGTTTGCCATCCGCGACTATATCGCCTGCCACGAGCAGGATCACGAAGGTTCCGGCAGACCACACTAAGCAGGTCTAAAGCGCGTCGGGCAAACGGTTTTTGCCTGCTTTTTCGTCACAGTCTATTGACAGGCAAGCGACGAACATCGTAATACTGTCAGCTGCCATTTAATTATACCGTATACAATTTGTATACAATCCGCAGTCGAGAAATCCGACTGCAAAACCCCGTTATTACGGGCTCATGTCCTGCCATCGCTTTCAACTTATCTCAAGTGGAAGCAGGGTTCTGTTGTTGTTCATTCAACGAAGGGGAGATTACCGATGGAATGGAAAAAAAAGGTTCGGGCCGGGCCCTGGCTGGCCCCTGTGCGTGACAATCAACTGCGTCTTTTTCGCCTCGTCAGCCCTGTAACGATAGCGCGGAACTGAACATGGCTTGATTTAAAACCCCTTTGACAAGAAAGTGGATTGAAATGATTAAAATCACCAAGGGCCTGGATCTGCCAATCAGTGGCAGCCCCGAACAGAAAGTCTACGACGCCCCTTCGGTCAAGTCCGTCGCCCTGCTCGGCCCGGACTATGTCGGCATGAAGCCGAGCATGACCGTCAAGGTCGGCGACCAGGTCAAGCTGGGCCAGCTTCTGTTCACCGACAAGAAAAACGAAGGTGTCAAATTCACCTCTCCCGGCTGCGGCAAGGTCGTAGCCATCAATCGCGGCGAGCGCCGCGTACTGCAATCCGTTGTCATCGAACTCAACGGCGACGATGCCGAGATCTTTGCCAGCTACAAGGAAGCCGAACTGGATGGCCTGGCACGCGACAAGGTTGTTGCCAACCTGGTCGATTCCGGCCTGTGGACGGCGCTGCGCACCCGTCCCTTCAGCAAGATTCCGGCCATTGACAGCACGCCGGCAGCCATCTTCGTCACCGCCATGGACACCAATCCCCTGGCCGCCCGCGCAGAACTGCTGATCAAAGAGGAAGAGCAAGCCTTCGCCAACGGCCTGAAGGTGCTCAGCCGCCTGACGGATGGCAAGCTTTATGTCTGCCAGAAACCCAATGTGGTGCTGCCGCGTATCAACGGCGCCAGCTATGAGGAATTCGACGGCCCCCATCCGGCGGGACTGGCCGGCACCCATATCCACTTCCTCGCACCGGTGAATGCCGCCAAGACGGTCTGGTACATCAACTATCAGGACGTTATCTCCTACGGCAAGTTCTTCCTCAGCGGCAAGATTCCGACCGGGCGCATTGTCGCCTTGGCCGGCCCGGGCGTCAGCCAGCCGCGGCTGCTGCGTACCCGCATGGGTGCCAACCTGCAGGAACTGACCGCCGGCGGCCTCAAGCAGGGTGAGCAGCGCATCGTTTCCGGTTCGGTACTGCACGGCGCCACGGCGGCTGGCCCGCTGGCCTTCCTCGGTCGCTACCACCTGCAGGTGAGCGTGCTGCCGGAAAAACGGGATCGTGAATTCCTTGCCTCGCTGACCACCGGCGCCGACAAGTTCTCGATTAAACGTGCCTTCCTCACCGCCTTCACCGGCGGACCTTCCGGTGAAATGAACACCAGCACCTACGGCCGGCCGGGCAACATCCTCGATATCGGCTCCTTCGACAAGGTGATGCCGCTGGATATCCTGCCGGGCTTCCTGCTTCGCGCCCTGTGCTCCGGCGACACCGATGAGGCCCAGAATCTGGGCTGCCTGGAGCTGGATGAGGAAGATCTGGCGCTGTGCACCTTTGTCTGCTCGGGCAAGAAGGAATACGGCCCGCTGTTGCGCAGTGCACTCACCACCATCGAGAAAGAAGGATAGCCGCCGTGAAATTACTCGAAGATTTGAAACCCGATTTTGACAAGGGCGGGAAGTGGGAAAAGTACGCTGCGGTGTACGACGCCATCGACACGACCCTCTATTCGCCGGCCAGCGTCACCAGCGGCCCGGTTCATGTCCGCGACAGCATCAACCACAAGCGTGTCATGAGCATTCTCATGCTGGCCCTGTTGCCCTGCATCATGATGGCCATGTGGAACAGCGGCTACCAGATCAATCTGACCCTGGCTCAGATGGCCGGTGGCGCCGCACAGCCGGGCCTGAGCAATCACACCTCCCTGGTGGCCAACCTGCTTAAGGGTGCTGGCCTGTTCCTGCCGGTGCTGCTGGTCAGCCTGATCACCCAGGCCATCTGGGTCACCGTTTTTGCCGCCATGCGCAAAAAGAACATTGATGCCGGCTTCCTGGTCACCGCGACCCTGATCGCCCTGCTGATGCCACCCACCGTACCCCTGTGGCAGGTGGTGCTGGCTACCTCCTTCGGCGTGGTTATCGGTCGTGAAATTTACGGTGGCATTGGCATGAACTTCCTCAACCCGGCGCTGGTGGCCTGGGGCTTCATGTACTTGGCCTATCCGTCCTCGCTGACCGGTGAAACCGCCTGGACCGCCGTCGACGGCTACAGTGGTGCCACCCCCCTGACCATGGCGCTGAACAACGGTCTGCCGGCCCTGAGCGAGCTCGGCATCAGCTGGAAAGCGGCCTTTCTCGGCACCATCCCCGGCACCATGGGCGAAACCTCGGCGCTGGCCTGTCTGATCGGCGCCGCCATCCTGCTGGTCAGCGGCATCGCCAGCTGGCGCATCATGGCCTCGGTCCTTGTCGGCGTAACCGCCGTTTCCTCCCTGCTGTGCATGTTCAATCCGGCCGCTCTCAACCCGGCCTGGCATCTGGTACTCGGCGGCCTGGCCTTCGGTCTGGTGTTCCTCGCCACCGACCACTCCTCGGCGGCCATGACCGGCCTGGGCCAGTGGATCTATGGTTTTCTGATCGGCGCTTTGGTGGTTGTCGTGCGCGTCTTCAACCCGATGATGCCGGAAAGTGCCGCTCTCGTTATCCTGTTCGGCAATGTCTGTGCTCCGCTGATCGATCGCCTGATCGTCAATGCGCATATCAAAAAAAGGAAGCTGCGCCATGTCTAATGACTCCATCGTAAAAACCTTTCTGGTCGCCTTTCTGCTGTGCGCGGTCTGTTCGGTTCTGGTGTGTCTGGCGGCCATCGTCCGGATCGATCGTGAAGCCTATAACAAACAGCTGGAGGTGCGCAAAACCGTGCTGGCCGCAGCGGGCTTCGGCGAAGAAATGAAAGGCGGCAATATCGACGAACTGTTCGCCAACAACTTCGAGCCCCGTGTGCTCGACGTGGCCAGCGGTAGCTATACCGATGCGGTCGATGTTGCGACCTATGACGATCGTGAAGCCCTCGATGACCCGGCCATGACCATCGACGCACCGGCTGGCAACGAAGCTGGCATCGCCAAGCAGGTCAAATACGCCAAGGTTTACCTGACCAAGGATGGCGGCGTGGTTCTGCCCATCCGTGGCGCCGGCATGTGGGGCCCGATGCTCGGCTTCATCGCCGTGGCCGCCGACGGCAGCACCGTCAAGGGCCTGACCTTCTTCCAGCACGCCGAAACACCAGGTCTGGGCGCCGAGATCGATAACCCCCGCTGGAAGGCCCAGTGGCCGGGCAAACAGATCTTCAACAACAGCGGCGCCGTGGCCATCAAGGTGGTCAAAAACGGCAAGTACGACCCCAACGCGGCAGATGCCGTCAATACCATCGACGGCTTGGCCGGCGCCACCGTTACCGGCGACAAGGTTCAGGGTGTCGTGCGCTACTGGTTCTCGGATAGTGGCTTCGGCAAATACCTTGCCAATCTGAAAGCGAAGAGAGGTTAATCATGGCTAAAGCTAAAGACGCGCTGCTGGATCCGTTGCTGAAGAACAATCCCATCGCGCTGCAAATTCTGGGAATCTGCTCGGCCCTGGCGGTCACCAACAAGATGTCCACCGCCCTGACCATGTCCATCGCGGTAACCCTGGTCACCGGCTTCTCCAACGCCGGCGTCAGCGCCATCCGCAACCACATACCCAACAGCATCCGCATCATCGTGCAGATGACCATCATCGCCACCCTGGTCATCATCGTCGATCAGATGCTCAAGGCCTTCGCCTACGAAATGAGCAAGGCTCTGTCGGTTTACGTCGGCCTGATCATCACCAACTGCATCGTCATGGGCCGCGCCGAGGCCTATGCCATGAAAAACCCGGTCTACGAGAGCTTTCTCGACGGTATCGGCAACGGCCTGGGCTACTCCCTGGTACTGCTGCTGGTCGGTTTCGTACGCGAACTGTTCGGCTCTGGTAAAATCTTTGGCCTGACTATCCTCAGCCCGACCAACGATGGCGGCTGGTACGTCACCAACGGCCTGATGCTGCTCGCTCCCAGCGCTTTCTTCCTGATCGGCTTCATCATCTGGGCGTTGCGCACCTGGAAGCCTGAACTCCAAGAAGAATAGGAACCGATATCATGGCTCATTATTTCACGATATTTTTCAACTCTGTCTTCATCGACAACATCGCTCTGAGCTTCTTCCTCGGCATGTGTACCTTCATCGCCCTGTCGAAGAAGGTCGATACCGCCTTCATGCTCGGTATCGCGGTCGTCGCCGTTGAGCTGGTCACCGTACCGGTCAACAATATCCTTTATAACCTGCTGCTGAAAAAAGGGGCTTTGGCCTGGGCCGGCTACCCGGAACTGGACCTGAGCTTCCTCGGCCTGATCACCTATATCGGCGTAATCGCTGCCATCGTTCAAATTCTGGAGATGGCCCTCGACAAGTATGTGCCCGCCCTTTACAACGCCCTGGGCATCTTCCTGCCGCTGATCACCGTTAACTGCGCCATTCTGGCCGCTTCGCTGTTTATGGTCGAACGCGATTACAATATCGTGGAAAGTACGGTTTACGGTGTCGGTGTCGGTGTCGGTTTCGCTCTGGCCATCTGCCTGCTGGCCGGTATCCGTGAAAAACTGGTTTACAGCGATGTGCCCAAAGGTCTGCGCGGCGTCGGCATCACCTTCATCATTGTTGGTCTGGTTGCCATGTCCTTCAAAGCGTTCTCCGGACTGCACTTCTGACGCTCCGGCAAACTGAATAAAGGATTGATACTATGGACTTAGTAATAGCAGGATCCGTGATGTTCACCGGAATCATCCTTGCTCTGGTTGTCGTTATCCTGGCAGCCCGCAAGAGCTTGGTTCCCAGTGGTGACATCAAATTCGAAATCAACGACAATCCAGACCTGACCCTCACGACCAAGCCGGGTGGCAAGCTGCTGGGCGCCCTGGCCGACAAGGGCATCTTCATCCCTTCGGCCTGCGGCGGTGGTGGCACCTGCGGTCAGTGCCACATCAAGGTCTATGAGGGCGGCGGCGACATCCTGCCCACTGAAACCAGCCACATCAACAAGCGCCAGGCCCGCGAAGGTCTGCGGCTGGCCTGCCAGGTCAATGTCAAGCAGGACATGAAACTCGGCATTCCGGCCGAGGTGTTCGACATCAAGAAATGGGAATGCACCGTACGCTCCAACGAGGGCCGCGCCACCTTCATCAAGGAACTGGTGGTCCAACTGCCCGAAGGTGAAAATTGCGACTTCCGCGCCGGCGGCTACATCCAGATCGAGGCGCCCGCCCATGAGCTGTCCTACTCGGACTTCGACATTGAAGAGAAGTATCGCGAGGACTGGGACAAGTTCAACCTGTGGCGTTTCAAGTCGGTGGTGAAAGAGCCGATCATGCGCGCCTACTCCATGGCCAACTATCCGCTGGAAAAAGGCATCATCATGCTCAACGTTCGCGTCTGCCCGCCGCCGCCCAACGCGCCGGATGCCCCTCCGGGCCAGATGTCGTCGTTCATCTTCAACCTCAAGCCCGGCGACAAGGTCACCATTTCCGGCCCCTACGGCGAGTTCTTCGCCCGCGAGACCGACAACGAGATGGTCTTTATCGGTGGTGGCGCCGGCATGGCGCCAATGCGCTCACACATCCTCGACCAGCTGCTGCGCCTGAACACCAAACGCAAGATGACCTACTTCTATGGTGCCCGCAGCGCCAAGGAAATGTTCTACGTCGACGAGCTCAACGAACTGCAGGAGCGTTTCCCCAACTTCAAGTGGTACTGCGCCCTGTCCGATCCGATGCCGGAAGACAACTGGACCGGCCCGGTCGGGTTCATCCATCAGGTCATGTACGATCTGTACATCAAGGATCACGAGGCACCGGAAGATTGCGAATACTACATGTGCGGTCCTCCCATGATGGCCAATGCCGTCACCAAAATGCTCATGGAGCAGGGCGTCGAGCGTGAAAACATCATGTTCGATGACTTTGGCGGCTAACCCGCTATACTTTGATGCAATGACGGCAACCGCCAGTTCTGCAGCCCGCAGCTCTGGCGGTTGCTCCATCTGGTGAGCAGCAGACGAGAAAAGGAGGCCCCATGCCCTACGGACAAGCCAAGGAATTTATTCAGTACGCCCGCGATTTTCACCGCAAGGCCAGCGAGTTTTACCAGCAACTGTGCGACACCTCCGACCAGCCGCGTGTCAAGCTGCTGCTGGACTACCTTGCCCGCCACGAGAAGCACCTTGAGCGGGCCCTGTCCGACTACGAAACCAGCATCACCCGCAAGGCCATGGACACCTGGTATCAATTCGCCCAGCAAGCCTGTACTTTTGAGCCTCTCAACAGCCTGAACTACGACAAAAACGTCACCACCGATGAAATCCTCGCCATTGGCGCCAAGATCGACGAATGCCTGATCAATTCCTACAAGGCCGTCCTCGATAAAGCCACCACGGCGGAGGTACGCGAAATCTTTGAAAGCCTGCTGCAGATGGAAGAACAGGAAAAACACGTCAAGGCCCGCATGGCGCTGGGCCTGCAGGATATGTGATTCCTGCCTTCTCTGTTCAACAACAGCCTCGCCGATGCCTCACCCTCGCGCTTTCAACGGGGAACAGAGATCAGCCGGGCTTTGACCGAGAGACAATTCCGTCAGCCAGAGATTCAACCGCGTCAGACAAGGGCCACGTTGCTGCAACGTGGCCCTTTTTTCCGATGGAGACAGATCATGAAACGCCCCCTTGTGCTGCTTCTGCTGCTGTTCGGTGCCTTGCTGGTCGGGCCGCGCCTGTTCCAGCCCGAGCCCCTGCACGACAACGTCATTATGAGCCTGAATGGTAAAACCATGGGCACCAGCTACAGCATCCGTCTGGTCGCCGACCAGATGGCGGCCGACAGTGAACAGTTACGCGACCGGATCGATGGCTGCCTGGAACACATCAACGACCTGATGTCGACCTATCGGCCAGCCTCGGAGCTGAGCCGGATCAACCAGACGCCGGCTCAGCAATGGTTCGCGCTGTCGCCCGAAACCTTCGGCGTTCTCAAGGCTGCCCAGCAAATCAGCAAGCAAAGCGATGGCGCCTTCGATATCACCGTCGGCAGGCTGGTCAATCTGTGGGGCTTCGGGCCAACCATCAATCTGCAGCACATGCCGGACGCAAAAGAAATAACCCGGTTGCGCAGCGCCCTGGGCCATGACAGGCTGCAGCTGCGCGACGATCCCCCGGCCTTGCTCAAGGCAGGCGAGGAGCTGGCCCTCGACTTGTCTGCCATCGCCAAGGGCTACGGCGTCGATGCAGTGGCCCAGCTGCTGGAACAGCTGGGTTATCACAACTACATGGTCGAAATCGGTGGCGAAATCCGCACCCGGGGGCACAAACCGGGTCAGCAACCCTGGAACATCGCCATCGAGCGCCCGGATGTCAGCGGCCGGGTCGCCCAGAAGATTCTGCACCTGACCACGACCGCCATGGCCACCTCCGGCGATTACCGCAACTATTTCGAGCAGGATGGCAAACGCTACTCTCACACCATCGATCCCCGCACCGGCTATCCCATTGAACACCGGCTGGCCTCGGTTTCAGTCCTGCACGACTCCTGCATGATGGCTGATGGCTACGCCACGGCACTGATGGTGCTGGGGCCGGATGCCGGCATGGCTCTGGCCGAGGAGCTTGATCTGGCCGTCTACATGCTGGTAAAAGATGGCGACAGCTTCACCAGCCGGCGCAGCAGCCAATTTGACAAATACCTCGCGGCGCAATAAAAACAGGAACGCCCCGCTCAACCCCACGGGCCTTGGTTGCCCGTCAATGGCATATACCTTCTGGCGCAGGCAACCCGTCCGCGCCCTCAACCTTTTGCCCCGAGGAACCCGTATGAAACTGCTCCTACCGGCCCTGCTGATCTTTTTACTGGCCTTTTTAGGCCTCTCTCTCGGTATTCTGTTCAAGCGACCCGGCATCAGCGGAACCTGTTCGAGCGCCAGCAAGGACCCCCGTCTGGCCGACCTCAAATGCACCTGCGGCCGCGAGGACAGCGACGCCAGCTGCGATAACAACCCGACCATCGAGGTCATCTGTCCTCAACAAAATCCCGAACAGTACCGCAGGCTGCTGGCGGGGCTCAACGAGCCACCCCAGAACAGCAAAAACGCCTGAAGTCAGCCGACTGCAGGGAGGCAACAACCCTCCACCAAAGCCTCACCGTCTTCAGGCGCCCAGCACCCCTGTTAGTCTGGCAACCGCGTCGCCGCCAGCGTTCAGTCCGTCGCGTCAGCCTCCGCCGCCGGTTGCTGTGCCACCAGTGGTGGCACAGCAACCGGTGGCACAGCAACCGGTGGCACAGCAACCGGTGGCGCAGCAACCGGTGGCGCAGCATAGATCACCCGATTACGGCCGGCCTGTTTGGCCTGATAGAGGGCCGCATCGGCACGCGCCATCAATTGACCTTCCTCCTCCTGTGCCGGCACAAAGGTGGCCACACCGATACTGATAGTCACGCGCAGATCAGGACAGCCGAGTTGCTCGTCCCTGCCGACCAGACAGCGATCGGCCAGCCAATGGCACAGCCGTTCCGCCAGCACCATGGCACCCTGGCCTTCGGTATAGGGCAACAGCACCACCAGCTCTTCGCCGCCATAGCGAAACACCAGGTCGAAGTCACGCACACTGCCCTTGATGGTCTGCGCCAGCGCCTGCAGCACCCGGTCGCCAACGGCATGACCATAGGTATCGTTGACCTTTTTGAAATGGTCCACATCGATCAACATGGCCGACAGCGGCAGTCCGTAACGGCGGCTTTTGGTGGCTTCCTGCCGCAAACACCGATCCAGGTGACGACGGTTATAGATACCCATCAGCGGATCGGTAATAATTTCATGCTCCAGATGACACAGCCGCATCACATCGTCGGCGGTTTTGGCCGACAGCCAGCAAACCACCAGGACAAAGACCGC